>Ga0315532_1002772_pt1 | contig 11720 bp, 8 predicted proteins | sample SalMarWE160370MG_FD_203082 | JGI IMG/M metagenome (GOLD analysis project Ga0315532, IMG submission 203082) | Salt marsh sediment microbial communities from the Plum Island Ecosystem LTER, Massachusetts, United States - Salt Marsh Sediment WE1603-70 ... | reverse complement strand
GATACAAACTCGTGTAAATCATCCTTAGTCTCTCCCACTCCAATGTACATGATTGGAAGGGCCAGTTGTTTCTGGATAGTGAGTATTATTCCTCCTTTGGATGTTCCATCTAATTTCGTCAGAACAACTCCGGTAAGGTCAATTGCTGTGTGGAAAGAAGTTGCTTGACAGATTCCATTTTGACCCGTAGTAGCATCGAGAATTAGAAGCCGTTCATCAGGCTTATGGCCAAGCCTTTTCACGACGGTTCGGTTGATCTTTTGCAGCTCTTCCATCAAGTTATGCTTGGTGTGTAAGCGGCCAGCCGTATCGATAAATAACACTCCTCGGCGGCGGCGGGCATGCTCAAGTGCGTCGAATACAACGGCTGATGGATCGGCTCCGATACGGTGTTTTATCAGGTCCGCATCTACCCGGTCTGCCCAAATATCGAGCTGGTCGATCGCTGCTGCACGGAAGGTATCAGCGGCTGCGAAGGTGATTGGCATGGTGGGGTCCTGTTCTCGTAGATGTGCAGCAAGCTTGGCTATTGTGGTCGTTTTTCCTGAGCCGTTTACTCCAGCGACAAGGATCACGGTTGGCTGGGAGTCGTTGCGCAATGAAAGTGATCGTTCATAACCAGACAACCGGCTCTTGATGCCCTCTTTGAGTATAGCAAGTACCTCTTCTCTGTCTATAAGTCTGGTTTTTCTGTAGCTGGAGAGCTCATCGACAAGCTCTGTGGCGATAGGGGCGCTGACATCAGCGGAGATGAGAATCTCCTCAATCCTTTCCAGTTCCTCTTGATCCAGCCTCCCTCCTTGCCCGAGTGCCTGAGTGATGGAATCAGTAAGTCGATTTCGAGTCTGCTCTAGTCCATTTCTCAACCGATCCGTCCAGGTCATCACATCTCCTCAGGGATTGAGAGTCCAAGAAGTTGCAGGCTACGGCGAACTACAATCTGCACTCCACGCAAGAGAGCTAGACGAGCAGTAGTCAGTCGTTCAGGGTTGCCAAGAACACGACAGGAGTCATAGTAGGCATGAAAAGCACGAGCGAGCGTCAATGCGTAGTCTGTAATTAGATGTGGCGAGAACTCGAATGCTGCCTGTTGCAGCATCTCTGGAAAGCGATCTAGTTGCTTGATAAGATCAAGCTCTTCTCTTTTCTCTAGTCGGCTGAGATCTACTTGTGGAGACATGGCAGGTGAGCCAACCCTGCGAAAAATGGATGCGATACGTGTATGAGCGTATTGAATGTAGTAGAGGGGGTTGTCAAGGGATTGTGTGCGTGCTAGATCCATATCGAATTCCAGATGGCTTGCTGGTTTGCGCGCAACCATGAAATAGCGGACCACGTCGGGCCCTAGCTCGTTCAGAAGATCTTTCAGTAGAATGAACTTCCCGGCACGTGTAGACATCCTGGTCGTTTTCTTGTGTTCTTTGATACTAACAAATTGATGTACAGCATAGTCTAAGAAGTCCTCCGGATAACCAAGTATGTGCATTGCTGCTCGCATGCAAGATTGTTCCACTTGGTGATCGGCTCCCTGTACATCGATCACATGGGTAAACCCTCGTCGATGTTTGTTGATATGATAAGCGATATCAACCATGAGATAGGTTGGGCGGCCGTCGCTGCGTATGAGGACAGAGTCCTTTACTCCACGGTTTTCCTCAGTCTTGAGCCAGATTGCGCCCTCAAGTTCGTAGACACCATCATGTGCTTTCAATGCCTTCAAGGCTGCGGTTACTTCTCCGCTGTGATGTAGTGTTTGTTCACTGAACCACGAGTCAAATTCCACGCCAAGTAGGCTGAGGTCATTCTTGATCATTGAGCTGATTCGTGAGATTGCGTCTTGTTTGAATCGATGACTGGTCTGCTCATCAAAGTCTGTAAAAGAAGGACCGTGCTCTTTTACAAGTTGACGTGCAATATCGACTATGTACTTTCCCTGGTATCCCTGTTCAGGGATGTTAATGGTATCTCCGAATTCCTGTCTATAACGTGCCCATAGCGATTGTGCCAACAGATCAATTTGATGACCTTCATCATTGAAGTAGTATTCACGGGATACCTCATAGCCAAGAGCTGTGTACAAAGAGGCAAGCACATCGCCTAAGACCGCTTGGCGACCGTGCCCTACTGTAAGCGGGCCAGTGGGATTTGAGCTAACGAACTCAACCTGCATGGGTTTCCGTTGCCCAGTAGTTGAACACCCGAAACGATCACCCATCTCTAAGATCTGCCGCAGCGCGAAGTGAATCAATGAAGGTGTGAGAAAGACATTGACAAACCCTGGCCCAGCGATTTCTACCCGTGAGTAGAGCTCTGTTGTGGTATCTGTTTTTAGTACATTGGCAAATTCTGTCGCCAACTCGCGAGCAGAAAGGGTAGTATTCCTTGCCTCGGCTAGCGCAATACTTGAGGAAAAATCGCCGAATTCCGGTCGAGTGGATTGTTCCACTTCTATGAGCGCAATCCTTTTGTTTACCCTCTCATTAGCCTCAAGTCTGTGCCATGCCTTGGCAAATGAGCGCTTAACTAGTGTTTTTAGCATGATATTGTAGTTTAGTGGTCTGGTTACTTCTCGATGATGAACCGTATCCCTGTTTTATCCTTGCCTGCTATCTCCAGTTCTATGAATCCAGGAATGACCTTAAGTGGAACGTTGCTATCTCTCTGTGCTATCAATCGTTTGGCAATAGCAATCGCTTTTACTGATTGATTCACTGCACCTGCGCCTATTGCGTGTATTTCTACGGCTGCATCCTGCTCTAGCGCACCAGCGATTGCGCCAGCCACCGAATTTGGGTTTGATCGAGATGCAACCTTCAATAGTTCCATGACTACTACTCCTATTGCGTTTCTCTACGATGTTGTTTGATCCCTTATTGGGCAAGTATAGCAGGGACATCTTGCACTGTCAAAAGAGTTGTTCCGAGCTATTACAGAACTTAGTATCTATGATATGTGGCTTAAGGACCTGCGTAGACGAGTGCTGCATAACCAGGTAACTTTTACTATTGGTGGGCTAGCCCTTGGTGGGATCGCTATTGGGATTGCCCTCCTTATCCTTGTGCTTGTAGTTGAGCCGGTGGCTACGCCAGAGCTTAAAGGAACGGTCTACTATAAAGCAGGAGACTTCATCCTTCGATACCAGAAGGATAGCGCTGGAAGAGAGGATCACGCTGCGCTCGCCGAGGCGCTAAAGCAAGATTACGAGGAACTCCTCGATCTTCTCGATGTCAGTCCAGATCTTGTTCCAACTCCGATCGATATCTTCGTTCACGACGATGTTGCCTCGATGCAGACCTCGATTTCTAAGCGTAAGAGTCCCGATGCGCGTTCAGTTTACCTAGCTCCACTCGATCTTCTCGTTGGGGAGGATCCGCGTGGCCGCCTGGCTGAGCTGGTCCTCGCATTTGGGTGGGGACGGTGCGCATCGCAGATCCTCCATGCGGGAACAAGACTATACGCGACGGAGCCGAAGCGCGACTTCCACGCGGTGGTTGCGGCCCTGCCGGATCGGCTCTTCTTAACGCTACCAGAACTGATCCGCGCGGAGGAGAGGGGGCGTTTTCCGGAGTCGATCTATCAGCAGTTTGATTCTCCGTACTCTCCGGTGTCGATTGCGTTCAGCAATCTCCGGGAGTTGTTCGGACTTTCCATTCACGGAGAAGTATCGCCAGAGGATATCATGACGCTAGAAGCCGCTTCATTAGTCCGGTTTCTCATCCAGACGAAGGGTGGGATCCGCGCGGTGAAACAAGCATGGGGAAGAGAATCAACAGCAGATCTCCTTAACCGCATCGATTCGTCGCCACTGGTAGAGATGGGCGCGCGGTGGTACGCGGTAGGGATGAAAGAGGGACGAGATGCTCCCGATTATCCGTTCTTATCGGTCTATTATCTATTGGGAGGAGGGTTCTCCGACGCGGCGTGGACAAGGTCGAGCGCGTGGCACGTAGAGGATCTCTCTCAGAGCGAAATTACCCTTGCCGCGCGGTGCGCCCTTGCGGTGGGAGCATTCACCGAAGCAAGAGCTCTGATCTTCCGCCTCGAAGAGGGAGAGGCCAAGGATGCTATACGAGCTCTTCTCATCCTATACGAGGGATGGACGGTGACAGAAGCACACGGGCTAAGGATCTTTGTTTCGCCGCAGATCTCTCGGGAGAGGTGCCCGGAGATCTCACAGATCGAGCGCGCTTTCGAGCGCATCATTGAAGGACTTGCCCTCTCTACGAATGACCTTCCGGAGCGGATGACCCTCTTTTTCTATCCCGATACGGAAACACGGGACAGGGGAGATTCTCTCATACCTCTCTCTTCAGAGAAGAACGCGGCGCTTTACCTCCTTCCTGAGGATGATGCCGCATACCTTATGGCAGAAGTTCTCCCCGTTTATTCTTGGGGGAAGGATACGTACTCGCGGCTCCTGCGCGCCGGCGTGGCTATGGCCCTCTCCTGTGATGAGGATCTCCTTATAGAGGAAGGGTGCCGGTTGCTTGAAGAGGAGCTGTGGTTTTCACTATCCTCTATCGACTTTGGGATGGCTTCTCAGAGAACAGTCGAGGTAGAGGCCGGGCTCCTTATGCATTACCTCCTTGAGAAATATGGAGGAGAAGCCCTGCGCGGGATCTGGATCGCAACCTCCCCCTTGGATAGATACCTTTCGTTCGACACGGCGCTCAGCGCGGTATGCGCAACGATGAGAGAGGAGATTGAAAAATCCCTTTTTTCCTCACTCTTATGCTGCTGTAAGCATGAATAGAGCGATGTTGGCGAATCTTGTTTGGATGGCGGATGGGATGATTGACAAAAGAGGACTATATATAGTATGCTATTGGTGATTAAATAGGTTTCGCAGGGCCTTCTACTAGATTGGCTTGCGCAGTTGTTGGAGGTGATGGCACGCGGCAGTAATGGGCATGCTTGGTCGATAGTGGCAAATGAAATAAGGGAGGTACAAGAATGAAACGTAAGGGTATTTTGGTGCTTGCGTTGGCAAGTTGTGCACTGGTTCTGTTTTTCCTAGTGGGTATGGGAAGCTCGGTGACAGAGCTTGAGGATATTGCCGGAGATGAGATTATCAATCGACTCGCTCCCAACGTTAGTATGGCAGCGGGGGTGAACCTAGGCTCAGCGTACGCAGACTCAAAAAAGCAAGAGGAGCTTGAAACGCTGGTGACTTCAGGGGCAACGGTAGGGATTCGTACTGCCGCGAAAATGGCCCTGAGTATTGTCTATGCGCAGAAGACCGTTATTGAGCTAACCGCTTTGGCTACAGGGGATATTGACCCTGCGTTTCGCGAGGCTGCTTCTGCGCCTTTGCAGAATTTCCTCATTGAGATGCCAGCGGATGATCTCAAGACAATGGCAGTTTCAGGTGCTACGCATGAGCTTCGATTGACAGCAGCGGATATGTACTACCTAGTAACCCGCGGTGATCTGACGGCTGAGAAGCTTGAGAATGAAGCTATTCAGAACGATAGCGATGAGCTTGCCTATATGGCTGGGGTGTACTTGGCCGGTTTTTACTTGTCATTTGATCCCAAAACAAAGGAAGAGCTAGAAGAGCTCGCTAGGAACGGCGAAAGCGAAGGTATACGTGTTGCCGGTGCTACTGCTCTGACAAATATGCTGATCCAATCGGATCTGACTACTGGCGATCTGGAGTTGGCCATCCAAGCGGTAGGCGATGGGTATCCGGAATTGCTCCAGGCGTACACGGACGTGTTGGCTCACCGATACGGTTCATAAGTGAGTTTCATATCTGGATAGAGGAGGCTATGCAATGAAAAAAGCTGCATTGATGCTTGTGGTGATGTTGTTTGTTCTGTCCGCCTCTGCTGTTCTCATGGCACAGGGCTATGAGACGCAGCCGGCAGACGCGAAGATTATATCTCTTGGGGAAGAAGGCACCGCTTACGAGAACCAGGAGCTCGGCGTTCAGGGCGGCACGATGTATGTTGGCTCGTTCACTGATCCGAAGAAATGGAACTATGTCACGTCGCACGAGACGAGTACCACTCAGTACACGAACTTGATGTTAAAAGGGCTTTTCGATACCAACCCTATTACGGGGGCGATTGAGCCGGAGCTGGCGAAGGGCTGGGATGTCTCTGACGACAACCTGGTGCTGACCATCCACCTGCGAGAAGGGCTCAACTGGTCGGATGGTACGCCGTTCACCGCGGATGACGTTGTCTTCTCGTTCAATGATCTTTACTACAACGAGGATGTGGAGACCGACACTCGCGATATCCTCCTTCTCCCGGACGATACCTACCCCGTGGTGGAAAAGGTCGATGATTACACGGTTATGATTACCCTATCGATGACCTTCCGCCCGATCCTGAACTCGATCGGTGCGCCAATCCTGCCGAAGCACGCGCTGGCTCAGTATGTGCACAAGTTGAACCCAGACGTGCCGGCCGGTACGTTTAATTCCTGCTGGGGGCTCGATACCGATCCCGCAGAGCTCGTGGGGATGGGTCCGTTCATTGTCGAGAGCTATGCCCCTGACCAGCATGTAACCTTGACGCGAAACCCTTACTACTATCACTACGATGCGAACGGGACGCAGCTCCCTTATGTCGATAAGTACGTGGTGCTGACGGTGGCGAGCCAGGATGTGTTGCTGCTCAAATTCCGCAATGGTGAACTCGATGCCCTCGGTATCCGTGCTACTGATGTCCCGATCTTGAAGCGGGAAGAGGCCGTGAAGAACATGACAGTCCTCGTGGATCCGGATGTAGCTGAATACGGAACCTCGTGGATCGGAATCAACCAGGATATTGGTCTTGCCGAGGGGACGCACGAGAACATGCGAACCCTGTTCCGCACGCGGGACTTCCGCGCGGCGATGTCACACTTGGTCGATAAACAGTCGATCATCGATACCCTATACAACGGCCTTGCCGTACCCCAGTGGAGCCCGGTGAGCTACTTGTCACCGTTCTACGCCGGCAGAGACTACTACGGTGGACCGGTTACCGAGACGAACGCTGTTGTCTTCGAGTACTCCCTTGACAAAGCAGCTGAACTCCTCGATGGGATCGGGATCATCGATCGTGACGGCGATGGTTGGCGTGACTACGAAGATGGAGCGCGGGTTGAGATCGAACTGAACACCAACGCCGGGAACACCGTGCGTGAAGGTGTCTGCCTCATCGTCTCTGACCGTGCTTCCAAGGTTGGCCTGAAACTCAACTTTGTTCCGGTGGACTTCAACACATTGGTCAACAAGCTCTTCGCCTCGACTGGCGAGATGATTGTCCTTGGACTGACCGGTGGGAACGAGCCGAATAACGGGTCGAACGTCTATGACTCTTGCGGAGGGCTCCACTTCTGGCACTACTCCGCGTGCGATGAGCCAACCGAGACCGAGAAGCGGATTGATGAGCTTCTCGATGCCGGTGTAGGGACGCTCGATAATGACGTGGCGTTCGAGGCCTACAAGGAGTACCAGATCACGCTGGCTGATGATGATCTGGGCCTTGTGTACACAGTCAATCCCGCGTTCACCTACGCCTACTTCAATAAGCTAGGGAACGCGAACATTGCTAGCCCGATTGCCTCACCAAGTGGCAATAACGGACTGACGATGGACCTAGTCTTTCTCAAGTAAGCGACTAGTTAAGGTGGGACACGTTCTGTGTCCCACCTTATCCTTGTAAGAGGAAAGCTCTGTTGATTACATACATTGTTCGACGGACTCTCTACATGCTTCCGCTGTTGATCCTTGTGTCGGTGATTTCATTTGGTCTCATTCAAGTCATGCCAGGGGACTACCTAACCCGAGCAAGGATGAACCCGCAGATCACACAGGAGACATTTAGCCAGATGATGGCCAACTATGGACTCGATAAGCCGTTCTACGTCCAGTACTGGCTTTGGCTCAAGCAGATCGTGACAAAGAGAGACTTCGGTACGTCGTTTGAGACGATGCGGCCGGTTTACTGGACTCTATTCATGGGAGATCGATTGATGTGGACGATTGTCATATCGTCCTCCACGATGCTTCTTACTTGGCTTATCTCTATTCCGCTTGGGATCTATTCTGCTACCCATCAGTACAAAACAAGCGATCACACCTTGACCTTCTTTGGATTCCTGGGGCTTTCCATTCCCAACTTCTTCTTCGCGCTGGTGGTCCTCTGGCTTCTTGTCGCGGTGTTCAAGGTGGGAAACTATGGGTTGGGAGTGGGTGGCTTATTTGACAACCGATTTATCAATGCCCCTTGGTCACTCGCCAAGATTAGGAACGTTCTATGGCACATTTGGCCAGCATGGTTAGTGATCGGGACATCAGGTATGGCCGGTTTGCTCCGTTATATGCGAGGGAGTCTTCTTGATACCTTGTCCCTTCAGTATGTACAGACGGCACGCGCAAAGGGACTTTCCGAGCGCATCGTAGTATATAAACATGCGGTACGAAACGCGATCAACCCTCTGGTTAGCATGCTTGGAATGAACCTTCCCACATTGGTTTCCGGCTCTCTGGTGACAGCGATCGTCCTTAATCTGCCAACAGTGGAACGAGCATTCTGGAGTGCATTGCAGATGCAGGATACCTACGTAATCATGGGCGGGCTCCTCTTCTTTAGCTTGTTTCTACTACTTGGAAATCTATTGGCCGACATCTTGCTTGCGTGGGTTGACCCACGGATTCGTTACAACTGAGCGTTTTAGGGAGATTGTCAGAGTATGATAGGGCTGCGGCGAAAGAAAAAGTTAGAAGAAGGACCGGAATATTATGAGTACGTGAGCCTCTCTCAGGGGCAGATGATCTGGCGCGCCTTCCGCAAACACCATTTAGGGAACATTGGGACAGCGATTGTGTTGATTCTTGTGGTGAGTGCGGTCTTTGCGGACTTCATCTCACCATACGACTATAAAGCTCAGTACAATGCCTACTCTTTCTCTCCGCTATCCAGGCTCCATTTCCGTAGTGAAGATGGGTTTTCCTTGCGCCCGTTTGTCTATAAGACCACGCGACAGTTTGATCGAGTGACCTATCAGCCTACTTTCCTCGAGGACACGAGCACGAAGTACTACATTCGCTTCTTCGTCCGTGGCTCTAGTTACAAGTTGCTGGGCTTGCTTAAGGCCAATATCCACCTCTTCGGGGCCTATTCGAAAGACGGTGATCAGGCAATGCTCTTCCTCTTGGGCGCGGATGGTTTCGGACGCGATCTGTTCACCCGCACCATGATTGGTGGGAGGATCTCCCTTGCGGTTGGCCCCCTTGTTATCTTGATTATCTTTCCGATTGGGATCGTCATGGGAGGGATCTCCGGATATTATGGAGGAGGAGTCGATATGTTCCTCCAGCGATTGGGAGAGGTGTTCATGGCGATTCCTGGCCTGCCAATTCTGCTTGTGATGGGAGCGGCCCTGTCGGGATTTGGACTTCCAGCCACCATCGTTTTCTTGGGTATCATCATCGCGCTGTCAATAGTCAGTTGGGCGGGGATGGCTCGAATTATCCGTGGGCAGGTCCTTGCCATTCGCCAGATGGACTTTGTTGCTGCCGCGCAGGCAGCTGGGTCAAGCGATCTACGGACCATCATCCGACACATCATCCCAAATGTCACGAGCTATCTTGTGGTGGCGGCGACGCTGACCATCCCAGGGATGATGCTCTATGAAGCGGCGCTTTCCTTCCTTGGCTATGGAATTCATGAGCCGATGACAAGCTGGGGGCAGCTGTTAAACGCGGCGACGAACATCTCCGGAATCGAGGAACATCCGTGGCTTCTGATTCCAGGGGTCTTCATCGTGATCGCTGTACTGGCGTTCAACTTCATGGGAGACGCCCTGCGCGACGCGGTGGATCCGTTCACGATTGTCTGAGACGGAGAGGCTTTGTTAGTAAACAGTGACCTTTTCATGAGTTTGTTGATCTGGTGGAGGTGGTTTTGCTAGTATGACTGACTTATACTGGATTTGGCAGGAAGAGAGATCTACCTGTGCGGGAGAGAACCAACAAGGAGGCGAAATCCAATGAAAAGACGTTTAGGCCTGATAGTCATGGTATGGGTGATCGCTGTGATATTGCTCATGATACCTGCTGTCGCGCATGATACACAGGAGATTAGCATTAATGAGGGTGCTCTGTACACGGTAACGCGTGAAGTGTCGCTCGCATTAGCCCATACAGGTCTCCCTGCGCCTACTCAGATGCGGTTACAGAATAAGAGTGGAAAATGGCCGGAGTGGGAACCCTATAATCCCACGAAACAATGGTTGCTTAGCGAAGAAGATGGCGTCAAGACCGTGTATGTGGAAACAAGGTATTGGGCTGAAGTGGGGTGGCATACTCTTTCTGGCAACAGTTCAATCACATTTGATGCAACCCCGCCCGTTATGAGCGCTGTCCGCTCTGTTGAACCCAATGCTAATGGGTGGAACAACAATGCAGATGTCTCTGTGACATTCCAAGCTATGGATGCACTTTCTGGCGTTGCCTCGATCACCGGTGATGCTATGGTGACAGCGGAAGGCGCGGATCAGTCAGTTATGGGACAAGCTGTGGACAAGGCGGGGAACATCGCGTCATTGAGCGTTGTGGTGCGCCTGGATAAGACTCCGCCCATTATTAGAGCGCGCGTGAATCCCGGCGCGGATACCATAGTATGGAACAATACAGATGTGAGTGTTTCTTTTGAAGCAGCGGACCAGGTTTCCGGAGTTGATTACATTGAAGGTAATATTCTCTTAACAGAGGAAGGAGTAAATCAGTCAGTTACTGGAACTGCTATAGATAAGGCAGGGAACGTTGCTTTGGTGGTTTCCGCTAACATAAACATCGATAAAGCGTTGCCCGCGCTTACCATCCGGGTGTCTGGGACAAATGCTAAACCTATTGGCGAACCTCTAGATGTTTTTGCGCTTCTTAACTCTTTTGACGGATTTAAGTGCGAAGATCCAGTTTTTGCGGTAGGGACGCAGTTTTTCGGTGAAGATAGCAGCGTCATTACAGACGCCCTCGTGACCTTGGAGATCCTAGAGGTTCTCTCTTCGCCAGAACCAGGAGCAGCCTCTTATAGCATAGCTTGGCTCACAGGCTGTTCCTACAGCCCTGTTAGTCAGCAGTACTTTGCCCTGTTCCCTGCAGCTAGTCTTTCTGAAGGCACCTATGAGCTTTGGTTTACAGCAAATACAGGACAGAGTGTTCGGTCTCGTATCATTTTGGAACAAACACCAGAGGAGTAGAACGTAAGAAAGCCGGTATTTTACCCTTTCTCTATCCTGAGTATGTATAAAGGGCCAGTCAAAGCCTAGCGTGCGCTGGCCCTCAAGTTACAGAAAGTCTTTACAGTACCTAACCGGGGAGGTAGCAGAGGAAAACCGAATCATGGTTTAGAAGCAAACATTACTCACCACCAAAGACATCTAACCGCAGAGGGCGCAGAGATCGCGCAGAAAAGCATGTTCTTTGTTTACAGACGAACTCATAATACGCAGACCGTCCGTAGCGTCGGGTCCGACCGTTCCTACTACGTTGCTCGTGGGGGACTGGTTGCTTGTTGAGAGAGGACAGGCATCTTTTTTTGTTGGGTTCGTCAAAAAGAAGCCAGTCCCCATTTTCCGACGTTACACAACCAATGTGATCTGCGATTCACCCAACCCCTAACACCTTGAACCTTGATTGACAGTAAGCGTTCAAAGTAGTACTATTACCAGTAATACTTATTACTGGAGGTCGAATCATGAGAGTAACTACAAAAGGC
>Ga0315532_1002765_pt1 | contig 11749 bp, 9 predicted proteins | sample SalMarWE160370MG_FD_203082 | JGI IMG/M metagenome (GOLD analysis project Ga0315532, IMG submission 203082) | Salt marsh sediment microbial communities from the Plum Island Ecosystem LTER, Massachusetts, United States - Salt Marsh Sediment WE1603-70 ... | reverse complement strand
TGGGAGATATAAGCTCGACGGGTCAGCTACTTGAGCCTTACGGCAGCTACAAAGAGCAGCAATTCTATGATGCGTATAAAGAGCAGGCTGAAATCCTCGCGGAAGCTGGCGTGGATGGATTTATTATCGAGACGGTTTTTGACCTTCGCGAGGCATTATGTGCACTTAAAGCGTGCAAGAATAATTTCTCGCTGCCTATCATTATATCGATAGCTTTTGCAACGGAGACTAAAGGGGCAAGAACAATAATGGGCAACACCGCAAGTGAGTGTACCAAACAGCTCGCAGATGCGGGCGCAGATGCTATCGGTGCTAATTGCGGTGATCTCGATCCTGCTCAAATGGCTGTAGTCGTATCTTTGCTCAAAAAGGAAACTAATGTTCCAATCTTGGCGCAGCCCAACGCAGGCAAGCCTAAGCTGATTGAAGATAAAACAGTTCCTTCGGCTTCGCTCAGTCCTAAGGACTCCTTATGGAGGACAAGTTTTGATATGGAGCCGGCGTCTTTTGCTGTGGGGATAAATAAATGCCTGCAGGCAGGTGCACAAATTGTCGGCGGTTGCTGTGGAACAACACCAGCTCATATTCGTGCAGTGGCTGATTTATTAAAAAGAAGATAGATATGCCAAATTTTCATCTGGTAATACTAAAAAAGCCGTATTTGGACGCCATTCTGAATGGTCGAAAGCGGGTTGAATCGCGTTTTACCAGGACAAAACGTGAGCCTTTCGGAAAGATCCAGACCGGCGATAAATTATTTCTTAAAATAAGCTCCGGCCCGGTATGTGCAATATCAACAGTAGCGGCGGTTAAAACTTTTGAGAACCTGACGCCGAAAAAAATCCTCGACATAAAGCAGCAGTACAACCGTTACATTTTGGCTGACGAGCGGTACTGGCGGAGTAAAATGGATTGCAGATTCGGCCTTTTAGTCCAGTTAAAAGACATTGAGCTGATCGAGCCGGTGCGAATCAGCAAAAAAGACTGGCGTGCGTGGGTAGTTTTAACGGAAAAAGAAAATTTCGGCCTGCTGAAACCGTCGCACGGGTCACGAGCGACGTTTACCTTATCGCCAATCGCCGGGGTAATAGACGGAAGTGGGCTTAATTCTAAACTTTCTGCACAGCCCATCCACAAGTGACTCTATCCTTTTAATCTGGAAGTTGCTTGGGCTGACCTGCTGCGATGGGTCAGCTATAGCACAGATACGGATTGTCTGGCTGCTGCCGTACCATGTTCTTCCCGGCTCTATTGACCATTGCCTTTGCCATTTTTCGGTGGGCTGTATTTGGCCATCACTGCCGCCGAGGCCGTTACAAACCACAAAATGACAATTGAGATCTTCCGGACTTGCCAGGCCACTTACCGAGGTTAACTGCCCGATATTGCCTGCTTTTGTGCCGCTATAGTAAATCTCAATCCGGCTCCAACGGTCTGGAGACTGACAGGCTCGTGAGGAAATAGCTGCTTCTATCGGGTCAAGACGATAGAAGCTGCTAAGACAAAACGGTCCCTCAGCAGGTGGATTATTACCGAGAGTGATTAAAACCATTGCACCTATCGTCATTGACATCAATAATGCAGCTAAAACTTTCAACACCCTTGTCTGCCCTGATACAACCGCGTTCATAAGAGCTTCTGTCCTACAAGCAAGCCGGGGAATAGCGTTATAAGTGATTATCCAAAGAGTTAACGATCCTTTTGTACTACTTATACATCGGCAGTTATTCACAAAACGCTCCAAAAAAAATTTTCAAAAAATTGTTGTTTTCTGTCCTTCAGCGCAGCAAGTCGCGTAGCCTGATGCTGACCACCGATTCTTTTTGAATTTAAATATCTTGATTTATGGGACTACAATAGGTACATTTGCTCTGCCGGTATGGGGATTCAATTAAAATGGAAGAGTTTATAATCTAAGGTATCATGGGATTGCAAAACTGAGGTAGAAAAGAAAATGGCAACACAATATCGTTCACTATCCCAAGAGGAAATTTCGCGCCTAACCAATCAAGGCTGTTGTTGCAGCGACTGGACAAAGCTACAGGTTACTGAAGGCTTCGACGCGGGCAGAGTACGAGCGACTCACTTCTGTGGCGATGTAAAATTAGGCGTATTCGATAAAGATGTATCTTTCTTCGGCGATGTTACAAAGCCGACCGGAATCAACAACGCTACCATATACAACTGCACTATCGGCAATAACGTTTACATTAGTCAGGTAAGAAATTACATCGCCAATTACATAATAGAAGATGATGTGGTGATAGACAACATCGACCTGCTCGCAACCGAAGGTGAAAGTTCCTTTGGAAATGGCAAGGAGGTGGCTGTCGTTAATGAAGCCGGCGGCAGAGAGATACCTATCTACGACAACCTATCGGCTCATACTGCCTACTTAATAGCATTTTATCGTCATAGGCCAACTGTAATCGAAAAACTTCGGAAGATGATAGCCAGCTACGCTGCTTCCGCTACCTCATCTATAGGTCTTGTGGCGGCAGGTACGAGAATCGTCAACAGCCGAATTATTAAAAATGTCAAAATAGGACCAGCATGTGTAATCGAGGGAGTTAACAGATTAGAAAACGGCTCGATCAATAGTTGTCCGCGAGACCCTATTTACATCGGGCCGGGCGTCTTTGCGGAAAACTTCATCGTCTGTAGCGGCTCAAAGATTTCAGACGGCACAATAATAGCCGAGTGTTTTGTAGGCCAGAGCACCGTTTTATCCAAGCAATATTCGGCGGAGAACTCAGTCTTTTTCGCCAATTGCGGTGGCTTCCACGGCGAGGCCTGCGCGATTTTTGCCGGCCCATATACTGTGACATATCACAAATCAACACTGCTTATTGCAGGGCTTTTCTCGTTTCTAAACGCTGGCAGCGGAACCAACCAGAGCAACCACATGTACAAATTAGGACCGGTGCACCAAGGTATAGTCGAGCGCGGCTCCAAGACCGCCAGCGACTCATATATGCTCTGGCCAGCAAAGGTCGGTGCATTTACTGTTGTCATGGGAAGACACTATAGAAACTCCGATACATCAGATTTGCCTTTTTCGTACCTGATTGAACACGAAGACGAAAGTATTCTCGCTCCCGGCGTTAACCTGCGTAGCGTGGGTACCGTGCGCGACGCCCGCAAATGGCCAAAACGCGATAGAAGAAAAGACCCAAAAAAACTCGACCTTATCAACTTCAAACTGCTAAGCCCATATACAATTCAGAAGATGATTAACGGTCGTGACCTGCTCTGTAAACTCAAAGTGACATCCGGTGAAACATCCGACTACTTTACATACCACAATGTCAAAATTAAGAATTCATCATTGGATCGAGGCATCAAATTATACCAGATTGGCATCGATAAATTCTTGGGTAATTGCTTAATCAAGCATCTGGAGGGCAAACAATTCAAAGATACTGGCCAGTTTAGAGCAACGATGCAGCCGAAGACCAATGTGGGACCCGGTAAATGGGTGGATTTAGCTGGCCTGTTGGCCCCGGAAGCAGCCGTGCAAGAAATGCTTTCTGATATAGAAAACGGCGTTATCGGCACCCTGGAACAGGTAGATGAAAAATTTAGGTTCATACATGAAAATTATCCACAGTATGAATGGGCTTGGGCTGTAGATGTTCTGCAGAAAAATCTTGCTAAAACAATAGATGAAATAACACCTGATGACATTATTGCCCTAACGAAGAAATGGAAGGATGCCGTGGTGGAACTTGATCATCTGCTTTACGCCGATGCCAGAAAAGAATTTGCCGCTACCGCTCAAATAGGATTCGGCATAGACGGCGACAAAGAAACAAAACACAACGATTTCGCCGCCGTGAGAGGACTGTTTGAAAAGGACAGCTTCGTTTCTGAAATCGAAAAACACATAGCTAATAAAACACAGCTTACCAATGAGCTTATCCGCCGGATGGAAAATTTGCGTTAAGGCAAACATTTATTCATGGGAGTATTTTAAATGAGAGTAATAATGCAACCCAATTACGAGACAGCATCAAAATGGGCTGCCAACTACGTGGCTAAAAAAATAAATGATTTTGGCCCCAATGAATCAAAACCTTTTGTCTTAGGGCTTCCAACAGGCTCTTCGCCGCTGGGAATGTACAGAGAACTGATAAATCTCAACAAAGCAGGCAAGGTTACGTTTAAAAATGTTATCACTTTTAACATGGATGAATACGTAAACATCCCACAAGACCATCCTGAAAGTTACCATTCTTTCATGTGGAACAACTTCTTCAGCCACATAGATATCCCGAAAGAAAATGTCAATATTCTCAACGGAAATGCTTCGGACCTAAATGCTGAATGCGCCGCATACGAGGAAAAGATGAAAAAGGTAGGTGGTGTTACACTTTTCATCGGAGGAATAGGACCGGACGGCCATATTGCATTTAATGAGCCGGGCTCGTCGTTATCGTCAAGAACCCGTGTCAAGACCCTCACATACGATACCATCGTAGCCAATTCGCGATTCTTCGGCGGTGACGTCAATAAAGTTCCTAAAACAGCTCTAACAGTAGGCGTGGGCACCGTTATGGATGCCACGGAAGTGCTGATTATTGTCAACGGCCATAATAAAGCACATGCCCTGCGACATGCCATCGAAGGCAGTGTCAATCATTTATGGACAATCAGCGCTCTACAGATGCACCCCAAAGGTATTATCGTATGTGATGAACAAGCCACAGTGGAGTTAAAATACGGCACTGTAAAATACTTCAAAGATATAGAATCGGCCAATCTTGATCCGCAAACGCTTCTGAAATAACAGGACTGCCAATCCCCGCAGCTTTCTACGAAAGAAAAGCAGAGGGATTTCTCACTGGTTCTGTTCCGGGCGGATGGGATAAACGATTTGGGCCTTATCTTTGAGCGATTCTATATACTCCGTAATAATCTCAGACCGCTTCTGTTGTGTAATCTTGGCTATTATATAGTCTTTGGCCTGCTCAAACGGGACCACACTGGCCTCTTTGCGGTCGGTAACCTTTATTATGTGATAGCCAAATTTGGTTTCCACAACATCGCTTATTTGTCCAGTCTGTAGATTAAAAGCAGCCTTTTCGAAAGGCGCCACCATTTTACCCCGTGGGAAGAAATCCAAGTCGCCGCCCTTTTCCGCAGAGAGTCTGTCGGCTGAATTTGCTTTTGCCAGCTCTGCAAAATCGGCTCCCTCTCTGATTTGTTTAAGCAGGCTCTCAGTCTTTGCCCTCGCTATGGCTTTGGCTTCGTTCGGATCAGTACCGGGCTGGGAGGTATCAGGTTTTATAAGAATATGGCTTGCTCTGACCTGTTCAGGAGTTTCAAACTCCCTCTTGTAGTCAGAATAATACTGTTTAATTTCGTCTTCACTTGTCTCCAATTTACCAGCCAACTGCGGCTCTAAAAGTTTCTGATAAAGCATATTCTTGCGAAAATCGTTTTTGTACGCTTCAAAACTTTGGCCGTGTTCTTCTAATTTTTTTTGGTACTCCTCCAGTGAGAGTGGAGGCTGCTGCTCAGCGGCTATTTCGGTGATTCGACGCATGAGTTCATCTTCGGTAACTACTATTTTGGCTTCTTTTACTTTCTCGTCCAGCAGGTACCCGCTAATCAGCTTGTCCAAAACCAATTGTCTGACCTGTTTTTCATACTGCTCAATAAATTCAGCAGGCAGTTTTGCAGCCTTGGCCTTCATTCTCTCGAGCTCCGGCTTAACTAGCGCTTCCAAGTCGCTATCGGTGATATTGAAGCCGTTAACGATAACAACAACATCGCTGGGAATCTGTTCGTCAGCCTTTGGAGTCTTTTTCGAGCAACCGCTTAGACCGAAAACTGCCCAAAAAAGCAAAATATAAAGGGCTAACGAAAATTTCCGATTTTCGATTGCCAATGGATTCGACAGGCTCACCACAGGATTACGATTGAAAATCGGAAATCGAAAATCGGAAATCTTAAATTGGATATTGCTTTTACCACATTTGTTTTTGAGCCGATGCGGATAGCTTATCATAAATTTACCCTTTTATTGATTCGCTTTATTAAAAACTTGTCAGTTAATAACCATTATCTCGGCAAAAAACGACTGTGTCAAAAGTAATTTAGCCGAAAAGTTATTGAGGTTTCAGGACAAGGCTTTGACGTCGCTGCCATATCGGCGTATAATTCAGTTTAAGGGGCAAAGCATGAAACAAAGCAGAATCAGCAGAGTCATACAGATTTTGACAACGTTACAGGCAGGCAAAAGCTATGCCGTCAGCGATTTGTCGGAGATATTTGGAACGAGCAGACGGACAATTTTTCGTGACCTGAAAGAGCTGCAGACTATAGGTGTGCCCTACCACTACGAAGCCAAGACCGGCGGTTATATCATAGACCCTGAATTCTTTCTACCGCCTATAGACTTGAACCTGCAGGAGGCTCTGAGTCTGCTTCTGCTGGTCCATAAGGTAAGCAGTCAGATACAGTTGCCTTTTAAAAAATCGGCGCTTCTGGCCGCTTTGAAAATAGAGAACAATTTGCCTGTTAAAATCAGGCAATATTGCAGCTCAGTTCTGCAACATATCTCCGCAAAGCTTGACGCCCAGGCACCAATCCGTCAGGAAGGCGGACTCGATAGAACCTTCGCACAATTGGAAAAAGCTATAGTTAATAAACGAAAGGTGAACATACAGTACCACTCGCTGTTTGAGGGTGAGATTATCAATGTAGAGCTGTGCCCTTACCATATGCTCTACAATCAACGAGCTTGGTATTTGCTGGGCTATTCCAGCCTGCACAAAAGTGTCCGCACTTTTAAGCTTAATCGTATCAAAGAGCTTGAAGTTACAGATCAGTGCTTTGTGGGAGGTGAAAAGTTCGATTTGGCAGATTATCTCGGCAGAGCCTGGTCGATGATACCGGAAGGCAGGCTTTATAACATCAAGCTGCGATTTCTGCCTAAAGTAGCTAATAACATCACGGAGGTACAATGGCACAGCACACAAAAGGTAACGCGAAACAGTGACGACTCAGCCATTGTGGAGTTTCGTGTTGACGGCCTGGGTGAGATAAGCTGGTGGATACTCGGTTACGGTGACCAGGTACAGGTGCTTGCACCAAGAGCACTGCGGCAAAGGATCCTCGAAGCAGCCAGAAATATAGTTAAACTCAACGAAAAGATATAACACAATCTATTTATTAATCCATGACGAATAGTAATTCACATCCCTAAAAATCTTTTTCTGTAACTTTTTTGCTATATCAGCGTTCAGTATTACAGATTAAAGAATCGACAATACAATTGCTACAGGAGAAACTTGATGCCAAATTCCGCTAACTCGGCTGCTGCCAGCGATGAAAAACTAATAGCAGCAACACTACAAGGTGATATTTCATGCTTCGGTACTATAGTCCAGAGGTATTGGAATATGACGGGAGCATTAGCATTAAGCAAAATTCGCGATCCTATAGAAGCAGAAGACATTGCCCAGGAAAGTTTTCTTAAGGCATATTCACAACTGCACAAGCTTCGTGATCCATCCCGCTTTGCTGGCTGGCTAAGCAGAATAGTCGACCAGCAATGTGCAAACCTGCTTCGCAAAAAAATCCGCAACAGGACCAGCTTAGGCGGTGAATACACTACGCTTGAGACATCAGCCCCAGCTTTCAAGCCTCAAAAAAATCCCGGGCTCACCAAGAGCCAAACCAATTTTGTTAGACAAACTGTCAGTAAATTACCTGAGAAATTTCGTAAGGTAATAATTATGAGATTTGTAGTCGGACTTTCCGTAATTCAAATAGCACAACAATTAGGTAAACGTCAGGGAACGGTACGAGTCTGGCTGCATCGGGCGTATAAAATACTCCGCAAAGACCTTGCTCCACTTTTAAAGGAGGTTCAACAATTATGAACTGCCAGAAATATCAAATCCTAATAAATAAGTATATCGAAGGGGACATCAAAGATGCAGAGGTTGCTGAGCTAAAAGAACACACGCAAAAATGTGCATCGTGTCGCAATCAATTTCAGCATATTGACCAAATAGACAGCATTATGAAAGACGCATTTGTACCAATCACATCCGCCGAGCAGGCGACAGAGTCCATCCTGTCCCAGATAGAAAGCAAAACTTCGCAACGAGTTTCGACTCTACCATTCGCAAAACAGATGGCAGTCGCAGCGAGCATTTTTCTTACTGTAGGCTTACTGTTAGGCTTCAGCTTGGCAAGGACAACCATTATTAGACAACCTGCTACTGGGGCAACAAAGGTGCCGATGCACATCGGAAAACTGGAGGGAATCGTGCTTGTGAAACATCGAGACAGCAATTTATGGGAGGCATTAAAATCCGATTCAGCCATATATCTGGGTGACACATTCCACTCAACAGCCAAGTCAGGTTTTATTCTGGAGCTGGAAAACAAATCTACGCTTGAATTGAACCAAAACAGCATGTTGGTTTTGAAGTTATATAACGGCGAAACGCAGTTTCATCTTGAGCACGGCAAATTGGCCGCTACTTTAGAAAGTCCGCATCCGCCATTTTTCGTCAGCACTCCACACGGCCGGGTGGAAGCGCTGGGAACAGAATTTACAGTAACCGTCGAATAACCTTAACAATTATTCTGCTTAAGAGGCAGAAAGGAGATACAAAATGAGAACTAAATCACTCATTCTCTGCGCCGCGATTTTATTAACTACCCAAATAGTTACCTTCGCACAGAAAACGGAAGTAAGCGTTCAAAAGGGAAAGGTTATAGCCGAGACAGCAACGGAAAATGTTGCCATCGACGCCGGCCGAAAGGTAGTACTTGCGCCCGGTGCTGCTCCAGTAGTCTCCGTGGACAACCCACTTGTAGAAGATGCCCTCGAGTTGTACAAATTAGTCGAAAAGGAGAAAGAGCGAAGCGATTTAAAGATCGATTCAACCTTAATCTTGGTTGGCAAGGCAGACAAAGATGAGGTGGTCGGAGCTATCTATTTTGAGACTCCAAATACTGGAGCCAAGGCAACAAATGTCATGACCATACCGTATACGTCGACTCTGGGGGATTTCAGAGTTTATGACCTCAGTGGTAACCTCTGCAGGGTTGAGGAGAAAAGCCTGGGGAACTTCGCGTTCAGTTATAGCATCCATCTTTCCGAGCCGGTTCAGCCTGGAGAGTATTTCAAGCTCATCGGCGTTATGAGTCTCAGTGATATGCCTCTCTTCCCCGGCGGCGCCCCGTCTATGTGGAAAGAGGGTTCTCTGTATTATATCAGAACAGCCAATATGATGCCAAACTGTCTGAACTACTATCGCTTCATTCTGCCTGAGTCGGCGATACTCATTGACGCCAATCGGGAGATTATAGCGACAGACACAGTGGACGGACAACTGGCCTTCACTATGAGAAACTACACAGGTCCATACTCTGATGGATTATGCATGGTCGCTTTAATGCACCCGAAAGAGGACGGCACGACACTTGCCGATATACCGGATAAATACCTCGGCCTGCAAAGCAAACGCGACAAAGAAATCAGAGAGACATTCAAACGAGAAACGTACAGAATCCGAGCGGGTTTAAAATACGCTGACCAGAGTACACCACTGGCGGCTTTGCTGACGATTCTCAGCAGCGCGGTACACAAGGACACAGACCTTTATGCGGCCGTAAAGTACACAGTACAAGCACCCGACAAGATACAATGGTATGTCGAAAACTCAAAATATTTTTCGGATAAACTCGACTTCCTGAGTACGCCTCAATGGCCGGAGAATCCCGGCAATGGATATATCCATCCGGTCTATCTGTGTCGCAAAGGATCGAAAATCGATGAGTTCACCCAGCCGATGGTTTACCAGGATGGCAAATGGTACGTCCATGACACCAAGGGCAGATTTGCGTTCGAGTCCAAAGTCGTGACGCCCAGTGACATCACCGCCGCCAAAGCCGATGGTTATCTGTGCGACTGGGAAGTAGCCGGACCGTATATTCAAAAAGATAAAAATCATCAGGAGCTATTCGATATTCCGTTCGGCCCGGAACTGCTCGGTGTAGATGTCCCCTGGCGGCCAATATCAATCGAGCCTTTCGAGCAACATCCCGCCTATGTCGATCTGAACGAGGCTTTGTACGGCTTCGACCAGGCGGTTGCATATTTGCGAACAGAGATCACATCAGATAGACAAAAGCCGGCTCGCCTTGAAATCTATACTGACGATGGAGTCAAGGTCTGGCTTAATGGAAAGCTGGTCCATGAAAATAATATCAGCCGAGGCATTCCCGAAGAGCCGGACAAGATTGATGTCACTCTGAAAAAAGGCACTAATCGTTTAATGCTCAAGGTTACCAACGACACCTCATCCTGGGGAGCTATTGTCCGGGTGCAGCCTCTCGCTGAGCCATAGCCTGGAAAATAACATAGAGGATAATGATAGGCAAATAGGAATCTTGAAAAGACATTCGGCGTGGAAGTTAATTGGGCATTAAGGCCGTTTCTCCGAGGAAACGGCCTTTGATTTTCTTGCAATTACCTTATTTTTGCTATAAAGTATTGCGAAATATGACGAAATAGAAATACGCCAACGTAGCTCAACGGTAGAGCTCTGGTTTTGTAAACCAGTGGTTGTCGGTTCGAATCCGACCGTTGGCTCTGGAAAAATAATCCCGCAACAAAAACCCCGCTTAAAATGCGGGACTAAAAAACTTGTCATACTATTTATCCTGTCTTCTTATTTATCCCTCGCTTCGAACCCGGCGTAGATTACGTCGTCACCGCCTTTTCTCGCAAGTAATAAGTTACTACGGGAGTGATTAATTGTTAGGTGGTAAGTAAGTCTTGATCAGGTTGGGGCCAACACGTGATTTCAAAGCAGAATTTCCGTTACCAGGCTTCAAATCAGTGCCTTTAATATATGGAGAAGACCCCCGCAGCTTTCTGCGAAAGCAGAAGCGGGGGCTCCGGCTCTTTATGAAATAATTACAAAGGAAAGGAATCACATCATGTTAACTGGAAGACAGAAAAAAGATTTTAAGATTATCCTTATTCTATTGGCTTTAAGCACGGCGCTGCTGGCCGTACCTATCTTAGCAAAACAACAACGCAGTAACAGTCGTAATTCGAGCAATAGCAGCAGAAGTGCAAGGAACCAACAGGTAAAACAAGCCTCTAAAGCACCTACCAGGATTGCCCCTATAGCCCCTTCAAGCAAGCCTCCCTCCGCTTCTTCGCTTTTGCGAAGCAAAACGGCGGAGGCAGGCGTCTCAAGGAATAAAGGCCTAAGCGGTCTCGGCAGGGCACCTAACTCCAATACTAATCAGCCAAGTATGATTGTATCCCGCCGGCAAACTAATAGAGCAACATTCGGTAGAAGACCTATCCTGCAATTGCAGAGCTCTATTAGAGTTCGCGCGCCATCAAATATTAAAATGCCAACTGGAATGAGTTCCTCTATAGCAAAACGGAACACTATAAACCCAGACAACAATAGAAATTCAGATAGGACATCACGCATTAGCAGCCAGATTACTACAAACCCTTCGACTTCACTCAGAGCAGGTAGGCCTTCTATTTCCACGCCTTCGACACAGCTCAGGATAGGTTCACCGGCTACAAGCATAGATAGTCGTATAAGTTCAAGTAAGACGTCGCGCATCGGCAGCCCCATCCGGCGATGGACGGGGCAAAAGTCCTCTACTTCGGTTATAAGCCCACGATCCTTTGATACTGCTCCCCGCCCAGCGCTGGGCGAGGCGAAAAACAGAGCCGACACCGGTCGGA
>Ga0315532_1002763_pt1 | contig 11758 bp, 8 predicted proteins | sample SalMarWE160370MG_FD_203082 | JGI IMG/M metagenome (GOLD analysis project Ga0315532, IMG submission 203082) | Salt marsh sediment microbial communities from the Plum Island Ecosystem LTER, Massachusetts, United States - Salt Marsh Sediment WE1603-70 ... | reverse complement strand
GTAATCAGGAATTGCATCGTGCATTCGGGAGGAAGTATTGAAAAATATAAATACCAAGCAAAGGTTGAAGAAGCTGTTGAGCGATTAAAGGAGAGAGATAAGGACAGAAATGTGAACTTGGTTGAGATTACGGCTGATAAATTCCTCTACCTTGGTGATAATGTTATCGCGACAGCGATTATTGCTTCACAAGAAATCATTAAGCAGTGCTCCAAGGCCGAAACAAACAAGGAATAACTAAAAACCGAAAGGTTATTTTTCAAGAAAAAAGTGCATTCGGCATTGCCATTGAAAAACGTGGCTGGCCCGCCGTTCGTCTGGTGGGCTTGCCCGCCGACTTGTCCGTCGTAGCTTTTTCATTTCCTACTGCGTCAGCGACAGACTTCGCCGTGACGAGCTCCGTAGCTTTAGCAAGTAAGGAAGCGAAGACGGAAGCCTTCGGCGAAGGCGGGTTCGAGGCTCTGCGAGTTTGGAGTTCAGGGTTAGTAGACTGTTCCAGACAAAAGTGAATAAAATTGCCGTGGATATATTAAGTCGTGAGATGAAGCTATTGTGCGGATTTCACTTTGCATTCACAGCCGAAGGGCAATATAATTATATAAAGTATGGCCAAAGCGAAACCGATTACGAATTACCGTTTGACAGAACACGCAAAAGAGGAGATGGCTCGCCGTCAAATCAGCCAGGACGATGTGGACAAAGTCCTGTTTGCGCCTGAACAAATTCAGACTGTGCGACAGGGTCGTGAGGTCTATCAGTCACGTATTAAAGCTGGTGATCCACCTCAAAGGTATCTACTTCGAGTTTTCGTTGATATTGATCGTGCACCACCAGTAGTTGTAACGGTATATCGCACCAGCAAAATCAAGAAATATTGGAGAATGGACAAATGAAGGTCACTTATGATCAACAAACGGATACGCTCACCGTGATTTTTGCCGAAACGCCGGTAGCTGAAAGTGATGAGGATAAGCCCGGTATTATTCTGGACTATGATGCGTCCGGCAATTTAGTATCGTTGGAAATATTGGATGCGTCGCGTCGAGTGATGGTTCCCACACGGATTGAGTATCAAATTGCGCCAACACCAGCATAAGTAGATTTTAACATTACGAGACAATATTTGCTCCAGCCAAAAATCAGCGTCAGCGGGGCTGTCGAAAAACGTGGCTTGCCCGCCGTTCGTCTGGTGGGCTTGCCCGCCGGCTTGTCCGTCATAGCTTTTTCATTCTCCGTAGCTTTAGCGAGCGAGGAAGCGAAGACGAAAGCCTTTGGCGAAGGTGGGTTCGTGGCTCCGTGAGCTCGGAGTTCATCGTTCGTAGTTAGGTGTTCGGGGATTGGATTTCGGACCGCATGGGCTAACTCGTGCTACGTAGCAGCGCTACTTCGCAGAGTAGCAAGTCCATCCTACTACTATGAATTTTACTGGACACGCATTGAAATTGAAGCGATAATCCTGATTGATAGGTTGAGATGGTGCTATAGTGTATCGTCAATCAATCGCATGAGACTCAGGCGGGATGGAACAAGAATAAAGATATGGAGGTTCCAAAATGCAATACCGGATTCTTCAGAGTGTTTTGGTTGCCGTCTTGATAGTCGGGCTCTTCGGGTGCGAAGCCATTTCAAGACGAACGGAAAAGAAACAAGCCCCCACTCAGGTAGTGTCGCTGTCGGACGTTCCCGCACCTGCCCGAGCCACCATTGAAAGGTTAACAGCCGGTGGCAAGATCAGAAAGATCGACAAGGAAGAATCGGGCGGCAAGGTAATCTACGACGTTGAGGCAACATTGAAGGGCAAAGATGTGGAATATGATGTCGCCAGCGATGGCAAGGTGCTCACATCAGAGGAGAGCATTCCATATACTTCGCTACCGACAACGGTTCAAACCGCCGCTGTGAAATACTTTGGCTCCACTGAAGAGCTTAAGGCCTCAAAGGAAATCGAGAGCGGCAAAATATTCTACGAGCTGGAAGGAAAGAAAGGCATTGCTACGATTGAGCTCAAGCTTGCGGAAACGGGCGAAATTGTGGAAGAAGAAAAGGGCTAAGCAGCACAAGGCTTAGTTACCCTTCATTTCTGGCAGCTACGGTTACCGCAGCTGTTGAAAAACGTGGCTTGCCTTCTGTAGCCTCCGGCGAAGGTGGTCTGCGGCTATGTGAAGTTGGAGTTCATCGTCCATAGTTAGGTACTCAGAGATTAGAGTTCGGACCTGGATAAGCTGGCGGACTATGAATAGTTAAATGGTTAGAGAAGACAATATCTCTATAAAAAAATCACCGATAAAAATCAATTTCAGCGATGAGCTACTTTATTAGTTCAGCGATTTGTTTGAACTTGGCGTGTTCGGCGGTTTTGAGAAGCTCAAATATAGCCATTTCAGTACTGCTTATGTGAGCACCCTCACTAACCATTCGCTGTATCGCCAACTGCTTATTTTCCAGCGTTCTGGAAGAGATCGCATCTGCGATTACATCAACAACGTAATCCTTCCGCAGCAAATCAATTGTTGTTTGATAAATGCAGACGTGGGCTTCTATTCCGCATAAGAGAACTTGCTGACGGCCAAGAGTTCGGAGCCTGGCGTTGAATTTGTCCGCACCGCAACAACTGAAACCACTTTTGTCTATCGGCTCGCTTTCAGTTAAAAGTTCTGCTATCTGCAGTACTGTAGGGCCAAGTGCTTGTGGGCACTGTTGGCACCAAATAAGGGGAATACCAAGAATCTTGGCGGCTTTAATGAGGATTTGAATATTGTCAAACAAGCGTTCTTTGTCGAACATTGACTGGGCAAGTTTGCCCTGAACATCGACAACTACAAGGCAACAGTCTTTCTGCTCAAGCATTCCTTTGCTCTTATCTGTTTGCCAATTACCAAGATATCAAGATGAGTATAATTACATCAGTTGGCGGTAACCACAATCGTCAGCGTTAGCGACGAATTCTGATCCGACGAAACGGGCTTTCTCTTTGGCTTCTGCCGGCTGCCGGTCAATACCGGCTTCGGTATCGTCGCAAGGCTTTCTGTTCTTTTGTCAACAGCAGAAAAAAGTTCCCTGCCCGGCATAAGCTCAGCTACGCTGTTAAAGACAGCCAAATTTGCAGCTACCTCGACAGCGTCCTGGAGACTATCCTGGTTAATGATCTCATAGGTCTGATCGGCGGTTACAGCTTTGACCACGACCGGCTCGACAGGACTATCCGTTTCAACAAATAGTGCTGCTGAGTCAGTTTTGTGCCAGATGCTGGCTAAATCCGTTAACAGTAAATTCAGAGCATCTCTGGAACAGATCAAAGAATATACGCTTTTTCCGTTTCGGCTGCGCACAGTGACATAATCCGACAGGCCGTTGTCTTCGATCGCCCTATTAATAAACGCATCAACTGCAACCATAGCATTTGTTCTTAGCTCAAGCCTACCGCTGAAACCCGCCATAGTATGAGTAATGGGAACGGCCTGACTGGCTCCCTCAGCCGGTTCCGGAGCTTTAGCAACAAAGCGCTCAGTTTCCGGTCGAGGAGCAACAATTGTGTATATTACGCCAGCCAAAATAGCTACCAGCGCTAACATTGCCGCCGCAGCCAAGACCTTTCGCGCGAGCAAATGCCGTGCCCCCCTGTTAACATCGGCAGCAACAGGTTGCTCACCTAATAAGGTCTTTCTTTCAAGGGTAGCTTTTATTTGCTCGAGCATTTCATCGGGAGCCTCTACAGCAGGTAAAGACATGATCAGCGTCCTACAATTCTGTAATTGGCGAAGTCGGCGTGCTACCTGCTGGTCGTGTGTGACCATGCGTTTAACCTGGGTCTGCTGCCGCTGGCTCAATTCACCGTCGATATAGCTATTGAGCAATTCATCGTTATTCTTGGGGTCTATTTTCATTTTAGGTTAGACTCCAAAATCTTTCTTAAATTGCCTCTGGCTCTACTTAATCTGCTCTTTACGGTGCCCAGCTCAGTACCAAGCACTGACGCGATCTGGGCGTAGTTCATGCCTTCAACATCACGAAGGACAACTACGGCTCTCTGTGAATCATCAAGCTCTGACAGCGACTTGATGGCAATTTCAGTCAGTTCCTTGTTCTGAGCCACCTCTGCCGGATCAAGTGAGTCATCATCGCTAAGAAAGTCCTTCAGAGCCTGCGCAGCACCCTCATGCTCATATTTCTCAGCGTCTAAAGACTTAAGATCAAGCTTGGCACTTCTTTGGCAGTAATTCAGTGTCAGATTAACCGCTATTCTAAAGAGCCATGTGTAAAAACTGCTTTGGCCTCGGAATTTATCAATTGCTTCTATTACTTTGACAAAAGTATCCTGCGTAAGTTCCGCAGCATCGTCAGGATTGGTGCAAATTTTCAGTATGACATTGTAGATGCGATTCTGGTACTTCAGTATGAGCCGTTCCATTGCGAGAGAGTCGCCAAGTCGACACTTCTCAACCAGCACAGCATCATCGATACTGATATTCGGCGCGGCTGAACGTATGGCTTCTCTCATGAATTAGACCGTCTTTCCATCAAGAAGTTCCCATAAAACCTGAACAATTTCAATCGCAGGATATAATCGCAGATTAGCAGGTGTTGGTCAATGTAATTTAGGCCTTAAATAAGCGAAAGCAATCAGTTACGTTAATAAGCATGAGGCTTAATAACCAAGCCAGTTTAACACAAGCTGAATGTGCGAATCAGGGAACCGATTACTACAAACTTTCAAGGTTAAAGCATCGAACCTTAACTTTAGCTAATCGTTAAAATCGTCAGTATCCGAAAAGCAATAACGCCATGAGAACAAGAAATTTTAAGGCTGGTCCGGATATCAGCTCCTGTCGTGAAGCTTAAATCTCACAGAAGATACGGCAGGTCGAATAGCAGGTGTCGATGCTGGAAAGTTCTGCTTAGCGAAGTGAGGTTTGGGCGTTTCTATCTCTTAGCCAGGCTTATGTTTTCGGATACCAACTGCCCGGCTGGGCCTTATTTACGGCCTGCACCACTTGATTTATTAACTTGTCAAAGTCACCTGCTACCGCCTTTCTCAATTGTTACGCTGTAATTTTGTTCTACATTGTATATCTCCTTATTCTGTAATTCATTACAAGACAGGGATCATTACGCCTGCAAAAAATGCGACACAAAAATTAATCACACATTCGTGTAATAAATGTAAAAAAGGCTTGACGTGGGTATTCTCGGGCCTTATTATAAGTCACTCAGTAACAGTCAAACATTACCATTTGTAAGTAGGCTGACGAGGGCGTAAAGTAGAGGAACCAACGCCTGATGAAGCATCTCGCCTTCGATTTGAAAGTATTCTTAGGATTTCCACAGAGTTTCTCCATACGGAGAACGACACTAATCTGGAGGATAGAGAAGTTAATCGGCAATTTTCCCTTATGTTTGTGCTCGTTTGTACGGTTTCGTACACTTCCTGGGCCTATCTGGAGAATCAGGCGGTTCTTTAGCGTACCTAATTTACACGTAACCATATAACAGATTCGAGTGATGCTTGATTTTGAGCAAACTGAGACAGAACTTCGAAAGAGTTCTCGATTAATCGACTAACGATAATATAGAAACCAGTTTTTTTGAAGGAGGCGATCATGTCAGAGAAAAGAATAGATTTGTTATGTGTTCTAGTCCTGGTTGTATTGTTTTCTTTCGCAGGGAAAGTACCCGCAGCACCCTCAGTTTGCTCAGGGGGTTTTTACTCTACAACGGGTGGACACATCAGCGATCCAGGTGAGGGAATTTTTGATTATTTCTGTGGCGGTTGGTACTGGGTTACTGCAACTGCTGATCCGCATTATCACTTCGAGTATTGGGCTGGAAGCGGTGCTGTTATTTTTGATGATACAAATGCTAATCCCGGTTGGTTTAAACCATCTGGGAATTTTAAGATTCAGGCTGTCTTTGATATTGACAGACATGATCTTGTCACTTCTTCCACAACCGGTGGCTCTGTGGTCTCACCTGGCGAAGGAACTTTCGAATACGATTACGGTGAGGTAGTTACACTCGAGGCTGAGGCCGATGACCACTATAGCTTCACACATTGGTCGGGATCAGGCGGATTCTATTCAACAAGTAATCCTGTAGACATCACGATTAACCAGGACCGTAGTGCCAAGGCCCACTTTGAGATTGACCAACATACTTTGGTAGTATCATCCACAGATGGAGGCTCCGTGATATCGCCTGGTGAAGGAACTTTCGAATATGATTACGGTGAGGTAGTTACACTCGAGGCCAAAGCTGATCCAGGCTATCACTTTACACAATGGTTGGGCAGCTTCTCTACAAGACAGAATCCTACAACTATCACAATGAACCGTGATTATCGTACCCAAGCCATCTTTGATAAGGATCAGCCGACTTTCGGTTTGACCATATCATCCACACCCGGTGGTTCGGTAATTGAGCCGGGTGAAGGCACCTTCTATTATGCAAGCGGTACGGAGGTCTCCCTCAAAGCCGAGGTGTCTGATCCTAACTACAAGTTCTTCCAGTGGACCGGCCCGGCGGTAGCCGCCGGTAAGGTGGCAGACGCGTACGCACCTGAGATTACAGTAATTGTTGATGGCAATAGTACATTGATGGCAGAGTTTAGCAAATGGGATCCAAATGCCATTTTAAGCGAAGAACTTCAGGACGCTATCAAGGATCGCATTCAAGAGCACATAGAACAAGAGAAACAAAAACGCTCCGAACAGGCAGCTCAGATACAACAGGCCCTGTCTGATGAATATGCAAGACTCAAGACCGCATTTGAGAATCAGCCCGATTATCCTGTATACAAAAAAGATTATGATGAAATTCTTTCTCAATACGAAATGTCCAGCAAGACAGATCAAGACCATGAGGACGCCGTTAGCGCCCTTGAGGCACTAACCACGCGATACCAGTACATGATGGATGCCGCCATCGACCAGGCGAAAATCGATCTGACGGATGTCAGGGCGAAGGTTGAAAATATCCTGGATGATGAATTTGAAGTCACACCAGACCTGTGCATCGTCTCACGCAAGTTAGCACACGATTTTCAGAAAAGAGATATTTTTGAGTGTACTTGTGTTGACCCACTAACTATACCCCAAAATGCAGAAGCTTCTGATGGTTTATACTCTGATAAAATTAAGGTAACATGGGACCTGGTGGAATGTGCTGAAGGTTACTTTGTATATCGTCGTCAAACAGAACCTGAAATGGAATCCTGGCCTACGGAGCCCATTGGTAGTGTTGACAAGGAAGAGCTGGACGAGGGTGAAGATTCGCGCCTTTACTACTACGACGATACAGCAGGGCATGGCTGTACATATGAGTACCGGATTAGGGCCTGGAATAGATGCATGATGGAATCCGGAGACAGCGAGGCTGATTCAGGTTTTGTCAATGATGCAGAGATTCTGCCTCTGCCTCTAGACCCTCTAGATCGCCCAGACTTGGATATTGTACCTTGCCCATCTTTCGATTCATTTTTGTTTATTCCGACAGGCGTGCAGGCATCTGATGGGGAATATGAAAGTGGGATTATTATAGATTGGAACCTGGTGCCCTGTGCGGTAGGTTACGAGGTATGGCGCAATACAAATAGCAACCAAGATGGGGCGATGCCTTTGCCTTTAGGCGCGCCAAACCCCGGCATTATTCGGAGGCCTCCATGGTCTGACATTCCACCAGCCGAACCGACCCAGAAAAACTTCTGGTATTGGATAAAGGCCGTAAACAGTGATGGCGAAGTGAGTGGATTCAGCGATCCGGACGAAGGTTATGTAACCGGACCCTACTGGGAGGCTCTTCTACCACCTTATGACTCTGAATACTGGCATCGTTGGTGGAACACATCAAGTCCCTACGCCAGGACTAACCAACCTTATGCCTACGCCCAATCCCAGTATGGGTGTATCAGATTAATTTCATCAAGTATTGGTTGTGGGTATGATCAGTGTTGCTATGATACGACACGTACCGAAGGCGGGATACGTGAACGTCCTGAGGTTTGTTTGTGGGGCGATTCAACACTTAAAATACAAATGGAGATCGAAGCTAAGTGCAGCGTACTTATTTGTGGTGACAGAGACGTTCCTGAAGGTGTCATTAGTCAAGCTAACGCATTAGTAACCCTATACTATCAAAACAACTATGATCTAATGTACAAACACTTATGCGACTGTTATGTTATTGCACCTTCTATTTCTTGGTATTATGGTATTTTTGACATAGAAACGGATTCGTATGGCGGCTCCGACCTGGGGGACTGTTCGTACTATGAGATAGTCCATCTTAACGGCCAGCCGATCACTGTTGATACGGAAATCATGGAAGGAGAAGAACAAATAATTGTCGCTTTTAGCACCTTTACCGAAACCATCTCTAGAGTCGCGGTTTCAAGATGTGGTGCCGGCGTGGCAGCTAATGTCAAAGTTTTGAGGTTGGATCAGGTTTGCCCGCGTCCTAAACCATACACCACTGGAGATTAAAGAGTATCCGGTAAAATATAAAGCTAAGGTCAAATAGACGAATTTGTCCAGACGAGCAGGAAAACTGACATTGAGGTTATTATCCCAATAAATGCGCATAAAGGAGCAGAAAAATCTCTGATAAATCAACGAGCCGGATATAAGGAATGTGCGCTGCGTTCTTCTATACTAAATAGGACACAGCCTGTCTGAGTCTAAACTCCCTCACACCAATAAGGTAGCCCGCGTCAATCATACCCATGCACAAAAGGCAAATACGCTTTCACCAAATATAAAGTCAAAGTAAAATAAACACATGCCAAATGTATTATGAATATGTACCACCTTGAGACGCTTTAATGGCCGCTAAAAACCAAAAAGACCAGTTCAAGCAGATCCGTCGGAAAATAAAGACATTTCCGACAGGACCCGGGCTATATTTTATGAAGGGTCCCGGCGATAAGGTCCTTTACATCGGAAAAGCCAAGAATCTGCGCTCACGCGCAGCAAGCTATTTTCAGCCGGGCGGTGAAATTGCCACCGCACGTGGCCCGAAAATCTCTGAAATGCTAACCAAAGTCAAAACTGTGGATTACCTGGAAACTGAAACCGAAGTCGATGCAATGCTAAAAGAAGCCCGCCTGATAAAGGACATCCGCCCGCCATATAATACCGACCTCGTTGACGACAAGACCTTCCCTTATCTGGAGATCACCACCTCCGACGACTTCCCATGCGTTTACATTACCCGCAAACCCCGCCCGAAAGGCAGCAGACTCTTCGGCCCGTTTGCCAGCGCAAAAGAACTGCGAGCTGTTCTTGTAGTGCTGCAAAAGATATTCAAATTCCGCACCTGCAACTTAGACATCAAAAAGGACGACAACAAGCGCAGATTCTTTCGCCCCTGTCTTTTATACAGCATAAAACAATGCACCGCCCCATGTGCAGACAAAATCGACAGGCTCGAATATAAAAAGATCATCACCGACCTAATCAAGTTCTTGCGGTCAAAACGTTCCACGATACTACGACAGTTAAAAAAACGTATGGCCGAAGCCGCCAAGACCTTCGAGTACGAAAAGGCTGCCATGTTCCGCGACCGTATCCGCCTGATAGAAAGGCTCGACCGCAGAGGCATTCCCGAAGAAGACGTCCAGCCGGAGGTCTTCGCTGCCGATCCATCCGAGGCCCTTGTCAAACTGCGGGAATTGTTGCAGTCACCTGAGCCTGTCAGAATTATTGAGGGCATCGACGTCGCCAACATTGCTGGCTCTGAGGCGGTCGGCTCACTGGTCAAGTTCATCGATGGAAGACCTTTCAAAAATGGATATCGCAGATTCAAAATAAAAACAGTAAAACGCATCGACGATTACGCGATGATCGCTGAGGTCGTCAAACGCCGATACAAATACGCCCTGCGCGGCGAAGAGCTCTGGCCCGATCTGGTTCTGATCGACGGAGGAAAAGGTCATCTCCACGCTGCTGAAAAGGCATTAAGGGATATGAACGCACCAAATATTATAAAGATCGCCGCTATCGCGAAAAGAGAGGAGGAAATCTATCTACAGTCAAGCACAAAACCCCTCAAGCTGCACGCTCATTCGCCTGTCTTGAAACTACTGCAATACGTCCGGGATGAGGCCCACCGCTTTGCCCAGCACTACTACCACATCCTACGGCGAAAGAAATTGGTTAATGAAAAATCCTAACCGAAGTTTTTTTTATCACATTCCCACCAACAGATAGTCTACTTTGAACACTTGGCAAAAGCTTACTATCCAGTTAAGCAAAAAATCCTCAAATTCCACCCATCAAACGGGACTGCTGAGAGACACCATAACAACTGGACCGGTCAACCGATGCAGCTATGACCAGCCTGACAATGACAGAATCCTCCACGTGCCGTATACGAAAATCGCACCATAATCTTCAACACAATGGAGTCTATGCACGGAGCCGCTTCAAAAGGCTGTAAAAACGTGGCTCACTGTCCAAAAAACTCACATAATATCGGATTTTATGCAGGATTTGTCTTGAAGTTAGCATAGTCAATATGGTATAAATGACATTGGAGATGTTTGGCGAATTTTAGCTTCAGGAGGCTCGATATTTATATGATTCTTGCCAATAAGGCAAGAAAGTTATGTTCAAGCTAACGAAGCGAGTAGAAGGTGCTCACTGTTTCAGAACATATCTTTCATATCAGTTACAACTTGAAGCACTTGACTAAGCTTTACGGGAAGGAGGTACGCACAAATCCCGAGAATTATTATTTCATAAGCTTTCACGGTAAAACGCATTTTTGTCACTGCGAGCGAAGCGAAGCAGTCTAATACCGCCAAAAGGTCGAGATTGCTTCGGCCTAAAGGCCTCGCAATGACGCAAAAACGCTATATTTTTCTGCGTGAACGCTTACAACTTTATTAATTAACTCATTTTGAAGGAGTATGTTATGTATAAGAAATCATGTTTCCTAATCCTTTCTGTTTTGATGCTAAGTCTGATATCCACCAGTTACGCTGAAGTTGTAATAGGCAACTTTGAGCAGCAAATGAACGGATGGACGGAATGCACCTGGGGTCCTCCAGGACATCCTACTTTTAGTTACGGCACGACCGGAGTTACATTAGACAGTTATAGTCTCAGGGCTGTGCAGCCGACCGTGAACCCTGAAGATGGTGGAACATTTAGTTGGTTCTTGATAAATACCGGCGTGAATGCCGATGACTTCAGGGCTAACAACGTCATCGCGATGGACATCACGCGGTTAGCTAACGAGTGGACTCGTGGAGACCCTACTGCAAACCATTGGTGCAACCTCGACATGCGTTTCCAAGACAACATAAACACTAACTTAGTAGGCGTGGGCAACGCAGGTGATTGGGACAGTAATGACCCCGACGCTAACGATACGATAACAGCTACATGGGACTACACTAGATATAAAAATCAACCTGGCGTGCTGTCCCCTAACTCTACATCGATACAGATTGTAATCGCCACCAATACCGGTGGTTACACCGGCGACGGGATCTGGTACATTGACAATATAAGGCTACTGACCAGCCGTAACGAGAAACCACGAAATGGCGCCTGGGGAGTGGGGCTTAATCCAACCCTTAAGTGGGACGAAGCATCACCATCAGACAAATTCGATATATATGTCGGTACCACTTTTGAGGATGTTGACAACGCCAACAGAGTAGACCAACCTGGCTTACTGTTTTACAGTGAGAACCAGGATCCTAATAACTATTCTTTAAGCGGAACTACTAATGGTACGACTTATTACTGGCGGGTCGATG
>Ga0315532_1002762_pt1 | contig 11761 bp, 10 predicted proteins | sample SalMarWE160370MG_FD_203082 | JGI IMG/M metagenome (GOLD analysis project Ga0315532, IMG submission 203082) | Salt marsh sediment microbial communities from the Plum Island Ecosystem LTER, Massachusetts, United States - Salt Marsh Sediment WE1603-70 ... | reverse complement strand
AAGACTTGCCCCTCCGGGGACCAACTGTGCTACCAGAGCACGTTCGGAATTATACCGGACAGGGCCTGTTTTTCAAGCTTTTTTATAAAAAAATTAGCCACGAATGAACACGAATAGACACTAAAAATATTAACCACAGATACCTATGGCACAAGTTAACGCGGATTAGCACGGATTATTTTTTTGCCACAGTCCTTGGGACTCCTTACGGAGAGCACACCGAGGGCACAGAGGTAGGGAGTGAAAAGTTCAAAATGTAAAGTGTAAAGTTATGGTATCGCTGCGTGATGATATTTTAATTTTTAGACACAGAGGAGAAAGAGTTTTGAGTTCTAAATTAGATCCATTCGGCTACGCTCAGGACAGGGTTTTGAGTTATGCGGAGGAAATTTCATCAATAAGTTTTGGCTTGACTTTGGAGGGAATCGGGAGGAAAATGTCAGCACAAAATGAAATAACAACTGGCGAAATGATTTATGGCTGATTCAACAAAAAACAAAAATGAAATTTGGTAAGACAAGATTCTACGCGGATGAGAATGTTCAGTCTTGGCTTGTGGGCTATCTGAGAAGCAAAGGATTTCATGTCGAGTACGCCATAGAACTCGGTTTTAACCCGAGAGACGATGGATTTCATCTGCAAGAAGCCAAGAGACGAAAGTGTGTTCTTTTGACCAAAGATAAGGATTTTCTCGATCATGGACGATTCCCATTTCAGGATCTTAAAGATACGGCGATTATAGTATTAGAAACTGATGAAAGCGTTGAACAAAAGTATATTTATGGTTATATGATACTTTCTCTGATTGGTGAAGTCGGGTACTCTGGAAATAGAAATATAAATGGCCTGAAAATTGAGCTAATTGGGCCAAAGGTAAAACTCCATGCTAGGTACAAAGGCCGGATAAAAACCGATGAGTATGACATCGCCAATTATGACGGTGATCGGGAACTCTTTGAAAGATGAGAGCGTTATAAGATCGGCAAAAAGCTACCCATGTAGCTTATGAAATAAGAATTGGCGGGAAATAAAAATGGGATTAATAGAAGATGCTAAAGAAGCAGTAAGGCTTGTTCAACAAATAGACAATATAGAGCTTTATCGCAAAATTCTTGACCTCCAAGCTGAAGCAATAGAACTTATGGAAAAGCTCAGAGAAAAGGATGAAAAAATTGCACAACTCGAAGATATTGGCTCAGTTGAAATACGTAACAACTTTGCCTATCGGGTAATTAACGATAAAATTTCAGGTCCTTATTGTCCAAGATGCTTTAGTAAGGATAGAAAACTTGTTGATCTACTGAACATTCGAGACCATGCTTATGGCTGTGCAATATGCAAGTTTATTCTTGGGAAGGATGGTGAAGGACTTGAACCAAGACAAAGAAATCGTCTTATTGGCGAATACTTGATATAAAAAATAGGAACAGTCACCAATGACTCTTTGAATAGATTCTTCGCTTCGCTCAGAATGACCCCTGCCGCCAGCGGCAGGGCTAGCCGATATAGATATTGAAAATATAAATACTTTCAAAAAATACAAACCTGGGGTAAAATCATAGAAAAAGAGAATTAGAGATTCTTCGCTGCGCTCAGAATGACAGGGGGCAATTGATAAGTGATGAATGATTAGTGAAAAATATGGGTGGAAAAATAAAGAAATTACAGGCGCCATTGGCAGAAAAAGATGTGCGTTCGCTAAAAGCGGGCGATGAGGTTTTAATCTCCGGCGTTGTCTATACGGCCCGGGATATGGCTCATAAGAGATTGTGCGAAGCGCTAAATTCTGAAAAGCCGTTGCCGTTAAAGCTCAAAGGGGCGATTATTTACTTCGTCGGGCCTACTCCCGCCCGGCCGGGACGAGTAATCGGTGCAGCAGGACCAACCACATCTTCGAGAATGGATGCCTTTAGCCCAAAACTATTAGCCGGCGGACTTAAAGCAATGCTCGGAAAAGGTTATCGCAGCGCCGAAGTCAGAGAAGCACTTAAAAAATATACAGCCGTCCATCTATCAACTATCGGTGGCGCAGGGGCATTACTTAGTAAGCACATCGTAAAAGCAGAAGTAATCGCCTACGAAGATTTAGGCGCTGAGGCCATAAGGAAATTAGAGGTTGTTGATTTTCCTGCCATTGTGGCATACGATTGTTATGGAAATAGTGTTTATGAGAAGTTAAAAGCCACAGAGGGCACAGAGAATTGAATGAACTTTAGCCACAGATGAACACAGATTGACACAGATTAGACAAAAGTAAAAAACATAAATCAGTGTAATCAGTGGCAAAAAGTAAATTAAGGGGCAAGATGAAGGTAGCACTTCTTGGTTTATTGCAATCAGGCAAGAGCACTATATTTGCCGGACTGAGCGGCAAGCACATCCCGCCGGCCGGCTCAACGGCGATTGAAGAAGCCATAGTGCGCGTCCCTGACGAGCGGCTCGACTGGCTGGCGGATTATCATAAGCCGAAGAAAACGACCTGTGCATCTATAGACTGTCTTGATTTGCCCGGCTTTAACTTTGCCGATGAGCACGGCAGGGCCGCTGCAAGGCGATTGATTAACCAGATAAGGACCGTCGATATGTTCGTCCTCGTTGTGCGGGCATTTGAAAATCCGGCGGTGCCGCCTTATCGAGAAGCGATAAACCCTTCTCGCGATTTGGCAGAATTGCAGACCGAACTGCTGCTTGCCGACCTGGAGCTTGTAACGACTCGCATCGAACGGCTCGAAAAGCAGGTTCATAAAACTACAAAAGCACAGCCGCACGACAAGGCAGAACTGGAATTGCAAAAGAAGCTGCAGGAGGCAATTGAAGCTGAAAAGCCAATTAGCACAATTATCGAAAACGATGAGCAGCTTGAAATGATTAAATCACTCGGATTTCTGACCTTGAAGCCAATGGTAGTAGCGGTGAATGTGGGCGAGAATAAGCTAGATGAAAAATTCGATTTTTCCGGGCATATTGATACTTCAATTCCCGTAATTACCATTTGCGCAGAGCTGCAATACGAGCTGTCGCAGTTAGATGACAAAAGCAGGGCGGAATTTATGGCTGACCTGGGCATAGCCGAATCAGCCGCGAAAAAATTTGTCGGTAGCTGCTATTCAGCGCTGGGTTTAATCAGTTTTTTAACGGTCGTTTCAGATGAGCTGCGGGCCTGGCCGATACGAAAAGGGACTTCGGCCCTTGATGCGGCGGGCAAGGTGCATACCGACATAAAACGCGGCTTTATAAGGGCTGAAACCTTCAGCTTTGATGATTTGAAGGAGCTTGGCAGTGAAAAGGCACTGAAAGCCGCCGGAAAAATCCGGCTGGAAGGGAAAGAATATATCGTTCAGGATGGGGATATTATTAACTTCAGATTTAATGTATAAAATAGATTGGTTATTGGTAAATGGTAAATGGTAATTGGTTATTGGTAAGTTGTAACTATTTAACCATTTAACCAGTTACTATTCAACCAAACCGGAAGGTTTGCAATTTATGAAAGCAGTTGTATTAACCGGTATCAGCCAGGTGGAATTAAGAGACATGCCACAGCCCGATATTCAAAAGGATACCGATGTTCTATTGAAGATTGAAAGGGTAGGTATCTGCGGTTCCGATGTGCATTACTACGAGGCCGGCAGAATCGGCTCACAAATTGTCGAGTATCCTTACATAATCGGTCATGAGTGTTCTGCTACCGTTAAAGCAGTTGGCAATTCGGTAACCCGCGTTAAGGTTGGTGACGAGGTTGCTGTTGACCCCGCCGTATCCTGCCATAATTGTGTGCAATGCAGGATGGGCAGGGAAAATACCTGTTACAATTTACGTTTTCTCGGCACGCCGGGACAGCTCGGCGGCTGTTTGTGCGAGTATATCGTTATGCCTCAGGAATGTTGTTATCCGACCCATAGCAGGATTAATCTTGAGCAGGCCGCTTTGTGTGAGCCGTTATCTATTGCTGTATATTCGGTCAAACAGGCGAAATTGCCGGAAAGTGCTGACATCGCAATTTTTGGTTCAGGCCCTATTGGTTTGAGCACATTTGTCAGTGCAAAAGCAGAAAATGTAAGCTCATGCTATATGACCGACAAAATTGAAGAACGCATCGAGGCGGCTGAAAAAGCCGGCGCTACCTGGGTCGGGAACCCTGACAGACAGGATATCGTTAAGGAAATTCTTGAGCGGCAACCCGATGGAGTCGACGTCGTATTTGAATGTGCAGGTCAGCAGGAGACCATCGACGAAGGTGTTGATGTGCTCAGGCCGGGTGGAACGCTAATACTTACCGGTATTCCACGGCTCGAAAGAATATCTTTGGCTATTGATAGAATCCGTAGAAAAGAAATTAAAATTATCAACATAAGAAGGCAAAATCAATGCATTCAGCCGGCTGTTGATTTGATTGCTTCGGGGAAAGTAAACGTGGACTTTATGATAACACATCATTTTTCAGTTGACCAGGCAAAGGAAGCGTTCGATTTGGCTGCCGGATATCACGATGGCGTAATCAAGGCTATGATTACCCTGTAGGTCTAAATAGAAGTTATATTTTATTTGGAGATTAAACTTGATGAGTTGGCTCGGTTTGGAAGAAAAAGTAGCAATCGTTACCGGCGGGGCTTCTGGAATTGGTAAAGCTGTTTGTCATGGCCTGGCTGAAGTTGGTGCCAAGGTGGTTGTGGCTGATGTGGATGAAGCCGGTGCTATGCGGACAAAGGATGAGTTGAAAGACAGTTTTGGTGGCGAGCATATTTCTATAACGGCGGATGTTACCAGCAAGCCAAGTGTTGACAATATGGTTCAGTCCACTCTCAAATCTTTTGGTCGAATCGATCTTCTTGTCAATAATGCCGGCATTCTTATTCCGCGTTTGCTTGTGGACCCGGCAGGCAAAGAAGAAATAACCGGGGAAATATGGGATAAAATGATCTCAATAAATCAGAAAGGGTATTTTCTATGTGCTCAGGCGGTTGCCCGAGTAATGATTCAGTCCGGCAGAGGTGGCGTAATAATTAATATGACTTCCGAATCCGGCCTTGAGGGATCAGAAGGTCAAAGTGTTTATGCTGCGACAAAGGCGGCCATTTACACTATGACTCGCTCCTGGGCGAAGGAGTTGGGCAGGCACAATATCCGGGTTGTCGGCATCGCACCGGGAATAGTGGAGCAGACTGCTTTGCGGTCTGAGGAATATGAACGTGCGCTGGCCTATGCGAGAGGAATAACAGTCGAAGAGCTGCGTCGGAAGTATAAGCAGGTTGCTATTCCACTGGGAAGAAGCGGCAAGCTCAGTGAGGTTGCCAACGCGATATGTTTTTTGGCCTCTGACCGTGCCAGTTATATTCACGGCACGACTATTAATATTTCAGGCGGCAAGACAAGGGCTTAATACCCGATTAACAAAACAATGCGGAGCGGCTAATTGAAGTATGACATATTCGGTGGAGAAAAAGTCACAGACGACGAGATACGAAATATGAAAAAAGCAAGCATTGTCAGTATTGGCAATGAACTTCTCACTGGCCAGACTATAGGCACTAACGCTGCGTATCTGGGTGAAAAATTACTCTCAATCGGCATACCTGTTGTCAGCTTTTATACCGTTGCAGATGACATAGATTCGATTGTGCGGTCATTTAGTTTGGCGGCCGAAGATGCTGATATAATTCTGGCAACCGGAGGACTTGGGCCGACCGATGATGATTTGACCCGTCAGGCGATGGCAAAGTTCTTATGTGCAAAATTGCGATTACAAGACGAGCTTTTACGAAAAATAAAGGATTTCTTTACCAGCCGAAATCGACAAATGCCTGAAAAAAATAAGGTTCAGGCGTATATCCCTGCCGGTTCAGGAGCCATCGTTAATAATCTTGGAACAGCTCCCGGAATTATGGCCAGGGTAGGGGCGGTTCGCGAACCGCCCCTGCTTGTTGCCTTACCCGGTGTGCCGTCGGAAATGAAACAAATGTTTGAGGAATCTGTTCTGCCGGAGCTAAAAAAACTTGCCTGCCTTGCGTCTGGCGGGCAAGCTGCCGGCCAATTCATAGCAATAAGAAAACTCAATTGTTTTGGGGCAGGTGAATCGAACATTGCAGAGCTGCTCGGCCCACTTATGCAGCGCGCAAGGAATCCGCTAATCAATTGCACTGTCCATTTTGGTATAATTACACTGGCTATTATCGCCACCGCGGAAAGCAAAAGCCAGGCCAGGCAAATGGCCGAAAAAGACGAAGAGTTATTGCGAAGCACACTTGGAAAGCTTGTTTATGGCACGGATGAGCAGACTCTGGCAGAAGTGGTGGGTGAAAAGCTGGCCCAACAGCGAAAAACAATTGCCGTGGCCGAATCCTGCACAGGCGGCATGTTGGCAAAGTTGCTGACCGATATACCAGGGGCAAGCAGATATTTTAAATATGGCTGGATTACGTATAGCAACGATGCTAAAACAAGCGAGCTTGGTGTTCCCGCTGAGTTGATTGAAAAATATGGAGCTGTTAGCGAGCAGGTTGCATCGGCTATGGCCCGTGGTGCAAGACGCAAAGCCGGAGCAGATTTTGCCATTGCTACAACCGGTATAGCTGGTCCAACTGGTGCAACTGAACAAAAGCGAGTTGGTTTGGTATATATTAGTGTGGATTCATCCGATGATGCCGAAACAAAACGTTTTACCTTTTCTCACGGCAGAAATTTCGTCCGACTCATGGCGGCGCAAACAGCTCTAAACATGCTTCGGTTAAGATTATAGATTTGACTAACTGTATTGAAATTGTTATAATAATTCACACGTATATTAGCAAAATATGGGTTAATTATGGCTAAGAAACGCCGACATTTGGGTGAGATTCTCTATAAAGCCGGCCTGGTAGAAAAACAGGCGATTATCGACGCGATTAAAACCTCAAAGACCAAAAAGAAACGTCTCGGAGAAGTATTGCTCGAGCTGGGTCTAGTTAATCAGGACAATCTCACAAAGGCGATAGCGATGCAGTTTGGACTGGAGTACGTGAACCTGGATAAGATTACCATTCCATCCGACGCTGCAAAGCTCATCCCTGAAGAGCTTATAAAAAGGCATAATGTTTTGCCTCTGGGTATGAATAACGGAAAATTGAGATTGATTATCAGCGACCCGTTGGATTTGGAAATGATGGACGCAATTAGATTTCGCACGAATGCCGATTTGGAGTGCTATCTTGCGAATCCTGTGAAAATTCGTTTGTTTATTAAGGATTCATTTGACCTGGTGAAGAGAGAGGATGACGACCGGCTAAAACATAGTATTGATGCGACTGCTGCAGAACTTGCTGAGGCCGGTCACGAATTACAGGCGGAAACTCTGCGTGCTCAGGCTGAGGGGGGCGACCAGGAAGGCCCTATTATCAGGTTGGTAAACCTGATTATTGATAATGCTTATTATATGAGGGCCAGCGATATACATGTTGAGCCGATGGCCGATAGAGTCCGTGTTAGATATCGTGTTGATGGTGTCTGCCTGGAGAAGGATAATATACCCAAAAATATGCAGGCACCGCTGATTACGCGAATCAAAATTCTCTCCGGTATGGATATTGCCGAAAAAAGATTGCCGCAGGATGGTCGTATTAAGCGAATTATTGGCGACCAGGACATCGATTTTCGTGTTTCTGCTTTGCCGGGTTACCACGGTGAAAGTGTTGTGCTTCGTATCTTGAGGCGTGATGCGGTGAATATCGGAATCGAATCGCTTGGTTTTGAGCACGACCATTATGAGCAGTTTCAGAAGATTATCAAAAGACCAAATGGTATTTTCCTTGTTACTGGTCCGACCGGTAGTGGAAAAACCACAACCTTGTATGCGGCATTACAGGAACTTAACAAGCCGGATAAGAAAATTGTTACCGCTGAAGACCCCGTAGAGTATAACTTCGATGGGATGAATCAGTGTCAGGTCAGAGAAGAAATTGATTTGACATTCGACAAGATTCTAAGGGCAATGCTCAGGCAGGCACCGAATATTATACTCATTGGTGAAATTCGTGACGGTGTTGTTGCGGATATTGCTATTCAGGCAGCGCTTACTGGCCACCTGGTTTTCAGCACTTTGCATACGAACGATGCACCAAGTGCTATTACACGTTTGATAGATATGGGTATCAAGCCGTTCCTCGTAGCAAGCTCAATACAGGCAATTATGGCACAGCGGCTGATTAGAGTTATTTGTAATAAATGCAAAGTAATTGATGAAAATCCGGACCATTTTTATTTGCAGCAGCTCGGCATCACACCAGAGGAAATAGAAAAGAATCCCATCCACAAAGGCAGCGGTTGTAGTCAATGTCAGGGTACCGGCTACAAAGGACGAATCGCCATATTTGAGATGTTTGAGATGAACAACGAGATAAGGGAACTGGCCTTTGTAAAGGCACCTACGGGCGATTTGAGAAAAGCTGCCCATGCAAGCGGTATGAGAACGCTGAGGGAGGATGGCAAAATCAAAGTTCTAAAGGGAATCACGACTCCGGAAGAGATAGTAAGAATAACGCAGACGGAAGGTGTGCTCGTAGAATAATCATTTTTTGTATTGAGGTTTTCAAATGGCAACAGTCAATATGGACAGGTTATTGCAGGCCTGTTTTACACAGGGTGCTTCTGATATTCACATTGTCGTTGGTCGTCCTCCGGTCCTGAGATTAGACGGACGGCTACGGTCTCTGGAGACAAAGGTTCTCGAGCCTGATGATACCGCGGCTTTAATGAAAAGTATCACTCCTGAAAGAAATCAACAAGAACTACAGGAGGAAGGTGGGACCGACTTTGGCTTTGCTTTCGGGGACCAGGGGAGGTTTCGTGTTTCAATTTTCCGGCAGAAAGGTAATATCTCGATCGTATTACGTCTTATACCGAATAAAATTATGTCTTTTGAGGAAATCGGCTTACCAAAGATTTGTTCCGCCTTGTGTCGTAGGCCAAGAGGCCTGTTTTTGGTTACAGGTCCAACCGGAAGTGGCAAAACTACTACTCTTGCTTGTATGATAAATTATATTAACGAAAACTTTGACCGCCATATTATAACAGTTGAGGACCCAATAGAATATTATCATCCACACAAAAAATCCATTCTTAATCAACGTGAAGTGGGCGTTGATGTCCCGAGTTTTGGTGAGGCCTTAAGAAGAGTTTTGAGAATGGACCCGGATGTTATTTTGGTTGGTGAATTACGTGACCTCGAAACTATAGAAGCGGCAGTTAGAGCAGCAGAAACAGGCCACCTTGTTTTCAGCACCGTCCATACAACAAGCGCAGCTGGAACGATTACAAGAATAATCGATGTTTTTCCTGTTAACCAGCAGGAGCAGATTCGAATTCAGTTAAGCAGCAATTTGATAGCTGTTCTCAGCCAGGCCTTGTGTCCTTTAGCAGCAGGAAAAGGAAGGATTGCTGCTTATGAGTTTATGGTTGTAACTCCTGCCATTGCTAATCTTATTCGTGAGAACAAAACCTACAGAATTGATTCAAGCATCCAAACTGGCAAAAAGTTAGGCATGCAGCTTCTTGATGAGCACCTATGGCAGCTTTATGAAATTGGTAAAATAACCCTCGAAGAAATGATTGATAAGGCCAGACAGCCTGGCGATTTGCAGGATAAAGCTATTGCTAAAATGAGTGCATTGAGAGGTAAGGCTAAGGAAAAGAAAAAGGCGGCAAAAAAAGAGATGGAGGATATTGGTCCCATCCTAAGGACATAAGCTGTAAAAACGGTTGTTTTAAGTGTAGTCTCAGTTCAATAGTTACTAATTTCCAAAAATATCATTTTTTATTCATATGTGTTGTTAATTTGATTTTAACGAGGGGGCAAGCGTTGTTATTTCACAGCCACTTTATCTAAATTGTCAAGTTTTACACATAAATTGTTTAACAATATAACATTATATACAATAACAAATTATTTAAACGATTAAGATTTAGTAGCATTTTATCTATTTTTACATATTTATAGGGTCAAACCGCGGTAAAAAAAATCTTCATTTTTAGGTTATTAATGTATAATCCAATAGTCTTAATAACTAACTGTCTATTATATAATTTATTTGCCAAAAAGCTTTTAATGTTATATAATAAGATTGATATGATAGGAATTGATTTTGAGGTGAAACTCAAATGGACAAAATAAAGACAGAACAAATAAGTATTCCCATAGAGCAATTAAGAGACAGAACAATTGGAAGAATACTTATAAAAATGGGGGCCTTAAGCAGAGAAAAAGTCCATGAATGCCTAAAAATTCAGCAGCAGAGGCATGGTGATATAAAAATAGGTGAAATCTTTATTGAGTTGGGGCTGATTAATGAAAAACAACTTCAGATTGCTTTAGCAGCACAAAGGGGGATGGAGTATGTCAACATATCAGATATTGAAATCGAAAATAACGTAATTGATAAAGTTCCAATGCAGATGGCAAAGACTTACCACATTGTGCCAATCGAATACAATGAGTCACAAAACGAGCTGACTGTTGTTCTTGATAATGCAGAAAATTTCAGGGCAACCGATGATTTAAGCACACTTATGGGATATAAGGTTAACGCAAAGATGACCGACCCTGAGTTTTTGGACAAAGCTTTAACAAAATATTATGGGACTGAGCAGGATGAAAACATAAACGAATTGATAGATGAGATACAAAGCGATAGTTTCCTTGCAGAATTTGAAGGAAGAAATCAGAGTATCGACCTTGATGAATTGAAAGAATTGTCTGAGTCAAATCCTGTAAAAAAGTTACTGAACCTTGTTTTACTGCAGGCAATACGCGATAAGGCCTCAGATATCCATTTTGAGCCGTTTGAAAAAGAATATAAGATGAGATACCGTATTGACGGTGTCCTTTACGAGATGATTCCACCGCCAAAATATATTGCAGCAGCTCTTAGCTCGCGTATTAAGGTTATGGCAGACTTGGATATTGCCGAGAGGCGGCTCCCCCAGGATGGGCGAATTTCGCTAACTGTGCACGGTAAGCCGGTAGATTTGCGGGTCAGTGTTCTTCCTACGATGTTTGGGGAAAGTGTTGTACTTCGTGTTCTTGACCGTTCTCAGGTAACTTTTGACTTAGCCAAACTCGGCTTGAGACCTGAAGACCACAAATTAGTAAGGCAGCTTATTCACAAGCCAAACGGTATCATAATTGCAACGGGACCAACAGGGTGTGGAAAAACAACCACCCTTTATTCAGCTATGCATGAACTAAACGATGTAGAGACGAAAATCATTACTACCGAGGACCCCGTTGAGTATGATATAGACGGGCTTATTCAGATTCAGATTAAAACGAGTATCGGTCTTACTTTTGCAAGATGTCTGCGCTCAATTTTGCGTCAAGACCCGGATATTATATTGGTTGGAGAGATCCGTGACCTTGAAACAGCGGAAATAGCAGCTCAGGCCTCTCTAACGGGCCATGTGGTATTCACCACACTGCATACCAATGACGCTCCAAGTTCGATAGCAAGACTTTTAGATTTGGGCGTTGAGCCGTTTCTTCTTACTGCAACAATAGAAGGGATTATTGCACAGCGGCTGGTTAGAAAAATATGCGAAAACTGCAAAACAGAATTTGAGCCGAATGAAAAGCAATTAATTGGATTGCAGCTTAGTCCTGAAGATATCAAAGGAAAAAAGTTTTATTACGGCCGAGGATGTGACAGATGTAACAGAACCGGTTACAGGGGACGAATTGGTATTTTTGAGATTATGGTGTTTAACGATGAAATACGTGACCTGGTTATGAAGCAGG
>Ga0315532_1002756_pt1 | contig 11775 bp, 9 predicted proteins | sample SalMarWE160370MG_FD_203082 | JGI IMG/M metagenome (GOLD analysis project Ga0315532, IMG submission 203082) | Salt marsh sediment microbial communities from the Plum Island Ecosystem LTER, Massachusetts, United States - Salt Marsh Sediment WE1603-70 ... | reverse complement strand
TTCAGTATATCACAAGGCTCACCATCGCGGTAGCGGGATGGCCCATCATTCAGACGTCGGAGCGAGGGGAAAGGTTCCACAGCACAACCACGGAGTGAGAAAGAAACGGATTGGCTCTTCATCTGTTGCTTTCTCTATCCGTTGTTGTGTCATTGCGCGGTCTTGACATTCGGCGGTTTTGCCGTATACTAATCACGTTGCAAGTAGACAGGCCGATGTACCATGTGAGGGCATCTGCCAAAGGACCTGGCAACACACGAAAGGAGGTGATGGCAGGGGGACACTGCTTCAGAATATGCCAACTCAAGTTTGCGTAACCGTTTCGCCATTTCCAAAGGAGGAGATAGATGAAAGCCTTACGTATTCTGGGTGTTGTGGCGGTATTGGCTCTGGTAGTATCATGTGCCAAGCCGCCAACCGAGGCACCGACCGAGGCCTCGCCTGAGCCGATCGAGGCTCCGACTGAGGCTCCACCCGAGCCGACCGAGGCCCCGCCCGAGCCAACCGAGGCCCCACCTGAGGTCAAGCCGCTGATTATCGGTACGACCGACTCTGTCACCGACCTGGATCCGGCTCAGTCCTATGACTTCCACACCTGGGAGATCCATCACAACACGATGGATACGCTCCTGACCTACATCCCGGGCACCACGGAGTTGCAACCTGGTTTGGCCGAGGACTTCCCTGAAGTCAGCGATGACGGGTTGGAGTACACCTTCAAACTTCGTCAGGGGCTGAAGTTCCCCGACGGCACTCCCTTCAACGCCGACGCGGTCACTTGGTCCATCAACCGCGTGATGCGGCTGGAAGGCGATCCCAACTGGCTGGTGACCTCGTTCGTGGACTACATCGAGAAAGTGGACGAGTACACCGTCAAGTTTGTGCTCCAAGATGCAGTGGGTTTCTTCCCGCTGTTGATCGCCACCCAGCCCTACTCCGTCATCAGCCCAGAGTGCTACCCGGAGAACGAGTTCGATGTGGACAGCACCTGCGGCGGCATCGGCCCCTACGTGATCAAGCGCTGGGAGCGGGACGTGGAGATGGAACTGGAAGCCAACCCCGACTACTACGGCGACCCACCGGCCTATCCGGAGGTTATCGTGCGCTACTTCGCCGATTCCACCGCCATGCGGCTGGCCCTCGAAGCGGGCGACATTGACATCGCCTGGAAGACGCTAACCCCGTCCGACTACGACGACTTCCGCGACAACCCTGGCTACAACATGTACGAAGGGTCCGGCCCCTACATCCGTTACATCTGCTTCAACACCACCACCCCGCCCTTCGACAATCCAAAGGTCCGCCAGGCCCTCTCCCTGGCCATTGACCGTGATGCCATCTCCGACGTCGTCTTCCAGGGCACGCACCAGAACCTGTACAGCATGGTGCCGGCCGGGATGTTCGGTCACGTTGACGCCTTCCCCGATCGGGACCTGGAGCAGGCCAAAGCACTCCTGGCAGAGGCCGGCTTCGACGAGAGCAACCCGCTGGTGATGGACTTCTGGTGGACGCCCGACCACTATGGGCCGACCGAGGGTGACGTGGCGTCAGTGATCAAGCAGGCGTTTGAAGAGACCGGCGTGATCCAGGTCAACCTGCAATCCGCCGAGTGGGCCACCTACACCGACTACTTCGGCCCCGGCACGATGCCCACCTTCCTGCTGGGCTGGTACCCCGACTACCTGGACCCCGACAACTACACCTCCGCCTTCGCCGAGTGCGGTACCTCGGACGACCTGGGCATCTTCTACTGCAACGACCAGATGGACGATCTGTTGCACGGAGCACGGCTCTCCACCGACATGGATGAGCGAGCAGAACTGTACAAGCAGGTACAGGAACTGTGGACCACTGAGGCTCCGACCATCCCCTTTACCCAGGGGCTGCTGCTCGTCGTGACGCAGAAGAACGTCTCAGGCGTCACGCTGGACCCGACCCTGTTCCTGCACTACTTCACCATCTCAAAGTAGATGCAGGGTCCAGTTGACCGGTAACAATTGGCGGAGGGGTTTTGATCGGCTATCCGCCGTCAAAACCCCTCCCCTCTACTGAGGTACAGGAGCGATGAGTTCACTGCGAGCCTACATCATCACCCGGGTTCTACTCACGATCCCTATGGTGCTTATCCTACTTATCTTTGTCTTTGTCCTCCTGCGGGTCATGCCAGGTGATCCTATCAAGGCCACGATGCGGCCCGGCGTACCACAGGAATACCTGGACCAGATCCGGCACGCCCAGGGACTCGACCGGCCCATGGTAATCAACTTGCGTGGGAGTTGGGCCACAGTGGTGGAGCCAGCGGTCGTACTATGCACCGAGCACGACACCACCACTCCTCCGGTGATGTTGGCCCTGGAGGGGGAGCGTCTGCCCATTACCGACCGCTTCACCGAAGGAGAAGAGGATTGGCTGCGCGTTTCCATTGACAAAGGCGCGCAGGTCTGGGTGGATGAGGAGAAACTAACCTGGCTGCGGCGGGTAGAATTTCACTTCACGCCACTTGAAGGAGCCGGGGAACCTCCGGTCGAGGGGAATTGGCAGCGGGTGACAATGCTCCAGGGCGGGCTAGAGGGTTGGGCTCCCGCCGAGGCCTTCCGTGTTCACGTCAATCCCTTCGACAGCCAGTTCTTCAATTACCTCTGGGGCCTGATCACGCGCTTCGATTTGGGCAAGTCGGTCACCCTGCGCGGCCGTCCCGTGGCCACCGACCTGGCGCTCAAGTTTCCGGCCACGGTCGAACTCAGTATCTCTGGCATGCTGGTCGCCACGGTGGTGGGCGTGTTCACCGGTGCCTACGCCGCCCAGAAACGCCGCAGCGCCGCTGACTACGGGCTGCGTATCTACAGCATCGTCGCCTACGCCATCCCCATCTTCTGGCTGGGGTTGATGTTCCAACTCATCTTTGGAGTCTGGTTGGGCTGGTTTCCCGTCTCTGATCGCATTAACACGCCCCTGCGCCCCGACACCATCGCTCAGGTCTTCGGCCTGCAGCAGCGGTTCACCGGGTCGGCGGGGGAGAAGATCATCACTTTCACCGATTTCCTCTCTAATTTCTACATCTTCAGCACCATCATCACCGGCCAATGGAAGAGCCTGCTGAACGCCTTCCGTCACCTGGTGCTTCCTGCGATGACGTTGGGGCTGTACCTCTCCGGTGTCTTCACCCGCCTCACGCGGGCCAATATGCTCGACGTGTTGCAGCAGGATTTCATCACCGCAGCCCGCGCCCGTGGCATCCCGGAGAAGATCGTCGTCTACCGGCACGCGCTGCTCAACGCCTTCATCCCCATCCTCACGATGTTTGGCATGCAGTTCGCCTTGCTACTGGCCGGTGCAGTGCTGACGGAGACGACCTTCAACTGGCCGGGGATGGGGCTGTTCCTGGTGAACCGCATCACAGATCGGGACTTCCCGGCCATCCAGGGCACGGTGGTCTTTTTTGCCCTGCTCGTCGCGATGGCCAGCCTGATCGTGGACATCATCTACGCCCGCATTGACCCGCGGGTGCGATACTAGGCGGTGCTCAATGCAGCAAGCAGCAACTATCTCCGAACCGACCGGGCTCCTGGCCCGCTTCCTGCGGGGCCGCAAGTGGTACGGAACCGAATGGTACATGACGGTGACCGGAGGCATCATCGTCACGTTCATCGTCGTGCTGACTCTTGTGTCTTTTTTCACCCCCCGGTTAGCACCTTATGACCCCGAAAGTCGGACTGGCGATCCGTTCGCTTCACCTTACGCGGCGCACCCCTTCGGCACCGACCAACTGGGGCGCGACATACTCAGCCGTATCATCTACGGCGCGCAGATCGTGCTCCAGGTGGCACTCCTCTCGGCCACCTTTTCGTTCGTCGTGGGGGTGCCGCTGGGGCTTCTCTCCGGCTACCTGGGCGGGCGGCTGGATCGCGTCCTTTCGCTGGTGATGGATAGCATCTACGCTTTCCCTGGCCTGATCCTGGCTATCGCACTGGCAGCGTTGCTGGGGGCGGGCATATTGAACATGTCCGTCGCCATTGCCGTCGTCTACGTCCCCATCTTCTTCCGGCTGGTGCGCGGCCAGGTGCTTTCGATCAAAGAAGAACTGTACGTGGAGGCAGCGAGGAGCCTGGGGGCACGGGGCCGGACGATCCTGTGGCGCTACATCTTCCCCAACGTCATCCCCTCCATCGTGGTGGTCTTCTCCCTCAACATCGCCGACGCTATCATCACCGAGGCCGCGTTGGCCTTCGTTGGTCTGGGGGTGGACCCCTCTCGACCGGACTGGGGCTACGACATCTACCGTGGGCGCTCAGAGTTGGTCGGCGGTCGCTGGTGGCCCGTCACCTTCCCCGGCCTGGCGATAGCGCTGGTGGCACTGGGCTTCAGCCTGTTCGGTGAGGGGCTGAGCGAGATCCTGAATCCGAGGTTGACCGAGGCATGAGCGAACCGGTGTTGCAGATACATAATCTGAGCGTGGATTATCCCACCCACGTCGGCGTCGTGCGGGCAGTGGACGACGTCAGCCTGACGGTGTACCGGGGTGAGGTGCTGGGGCTGGTAGGCGAATCAGGCTGCGGCAAGTCCACTCTGGGGATGGCAATCCTGCGCCTCCTGCGCCCGCCGGGCAAGATCGCTGGCGGCGAGATCGTCTTCGATGAGCACAATCTGCTGGGACTGGACGACGAGGCGATGCGCCGCCTGCGGGGAGCGCACATCTCAATGATCTTCCAGGATCCGATGACCTGCCTGAATCCCCTGCAGCGCATCAGCGATCACGTCGTGGAGACGATTCGGACACACCAGCCTGAGGTAAGCGAGCAAGAGGCGCGGAGGCAAGCGACTGAGTTGATTGATCGCCTGGGCATCATGGCTGAGCGGCTGGATGATTATCCGCATCAGTTGAGCGGCGGTATGCGCCAGCGGATAATGATCGGGTTAGCGCTGGCGCTGAACGCCGACCTGATCATCGCCGACGAGCCGACGACTTCGTTAGACGTCATCGTCGAGGCCCAGTTCCTTGACCTGCTCAAGGACCTGCAACGTCGATTCAACCTGACCATTGTCCTCATCACCCATAACATCGGTGTGATAGCCGAGTTGTCCGACCGGGTAGCGGTGATGTACGCCGGCAAACTGGTGGAGTTGGCAGACGTGTACCCGCTCTTCGACGACCCGCTTCACCCCTACACACGGGGGTTGTTGAACTCGGTGCCCAATATCAGCCTCACAGAGGATCACTTGCAGATTATGAGCGGCTCACCGCCTGACCTGATCAACCCGCCGCCTGGCTGCAAATTCCATCCCCGCTGTCCCCGCGCGATGGATCGCTGCCGGGTCGAGGAGCCGCCCGTTAAAGAAGTGCAGCCGGGGCGTTGGGCTGCTTGCTGGTTGTATGAGTGAGAAGCCGATGACAGAGCAGAATCTGGTAGAAGTACGGGGCCTGAAGAAGTGGTTCCCCGTCCAGAAAGGTTTTATCGAACGTCTGGTGACCCGCCAGCGGCAGTTCGTGCACGCCGTAGACGGGGTAGACTTTGAGATCCGCTGTGGGGAGGTCTTTGGGCTGGCCGGGGAGAGCGGCAGTGGCAAGACGACGACGGGACGGCTGATTTTGCGCCTGGTGGAGCCCACAGAGGGGAGCATCACCTTCGACGATGTGGACCTGGCCGCGCTGAGCGACGAGGAGATGCGCCGTATGCGGCAGCGCATGCAGGCCATCTTTCAGGACCCGTTTGCCTCGATGAATCCTCGTATGAAGTGCGGTGACGCTATCGGCCACAGCCTGGAGATTTTCGACGTGGCTAAGGGGGAAGAAAAGCGTCGCCAGGTGCTGGAGATGATGAAGCACGTGGGACTAACACCGGCTTATATTCTCTATGACAAATACCCGCACCAACTGAGCGGGGGGCAGCGTCAGAGGGCCGTCATCGCGCGGGCATTGATGCTACACCCAGACCTCATCGTCGCCGATGAGCCCATCGCTATGGCTGATGTCTCGGTGCGGGCACTGCTTCTGGAGTTAATGTTGCAACTGAAGCAAGAGTTCAACCTGACGTACCTGTTCATCACCCACGACCTGGCGACAGCCAAGTACATCTGTGACCGAATCGCGATCATGTACCTGGGGCTGATCTGCGAGGTGGGTACCCTGGAGCAGGTCTATCGCAATCCGCAGCACCCCTACACGCAGGCACTGCTGGCGGCGGTGCCGGTGCCCGATCCCCATGCTCGCCGCACAGCCCCTATGCCCAAAGGGGAGATCCCTAGTCCGATCACCCCCCCTCCCGGCTGCCGCTTTCACCCCCGCTGCCCCTTCGCGGAGCAGGTTTGCTCTCAGGAGCCGCCCCTTCTCCGACCGGTGCCGGGCGACGAGGAGCACCTGGTGGCCTGCCACCTGGTATAGCGGTTAGCAGTCAGCCCTTAGCCGCTAGCCTTTTTCACGCTTTACGTTCATACGCCCCCATTCCCACACAGTGGTCGTAGGTCCGCTAACTGCTCTCTGCTAACTGCTCACTGCTATCCCACACCACCCGCTCCCTCTCCGGATTATCGCAGGGGGCGCGGCCCACCTTGGCCACCATGGCGGCGGTGTCGCCCAGGAAGCAGGCGATGACAGCGTGGGGGACGGTGCCGATGCCCGTGCTGCCCCCCCCAGTAGTCGCCCTAGGCATCGGTAGAGACGAGGGCATTTGCAGGTTTGCAAGTTTCAAGTCTACAAGCCTGCGAGGTTACTGCTCAGGCTGCCCATGATGCGTCATTCCGAGGAGCGTAGCGGCCTGCCCTGAGCGTAGCCGAAGGGACGAGGAATCTCGTTCTTTGAGTGTCGAATCACTGCCAACGCGAGATTCTTCGCTCCCTTCGGTCGCTCAGAATGACGATGCCTGAGTAATCCCCCTGCGAGCCTGTAAGTCAGGTGCTCAGAAACTCCGGCGGAATCTGCCTCGCCAGATAGACGGCCTCATCAGCGCGGTAGAACTCAATGCCCGCCACGTTGGCCTCGGCGGCGTGGATGGTGAGGACGACAGGCCACTTATCGTGGCGGGCGCCGACCCGGATAGCCGTCCCAGGGTCGGGTGAGAGATGAACGTATTGGCACCCCATCGGCTTGAGGCCCTCGCGGCGGATGGACTCCAGAGCATCGGGGGAAGTACCGTGATAGAGGAGCGGCGGTGGGGTGCAGGGTTCGTAGGCGATGGGCTGGGCGAAGGAGTGGCCGTATCTCGCCCGGATGCGGCTTCCCTCGACCTCGAAGCGGCGCTTGCCGTTACCGCTGCCCTCCTCGACGACCCGCATCACGTCGGCGCAGGTGGCCCAGCGGAAGTTAGGCAGCCCCCGCAGAATCTCCATCACCTCTGCGAGCGACGCCCAGCCACACTCATCCAGTTCCAGCGCAAATCGCTCCGGCTGGTGGCGCAGGATGAGGGCCAGAAATTTGCTCAATTTGATCAGATTTCGTCCTCTCTCCAATGCTCCCCCAACTTCTATATGCGCCCTTTTGCATCACACGTCGGCCTCGCGGGGGGCGACGTCTGCCCGCCCGGCGAATTGATCGTCTGGCTCATCCTCGCGGAAATGACAGCCACGAGTGTGGCGGTTGTGGCGGGCAGCACTGGCGACGATGAAGCCGCACTGGCAGGCATTGCGCAGGCCGATCAGACCGTCGCTGAGTCTAGTGCGTCGGTAAAAACTGTCAATGTCCTCCCACAGGTTACGCAGGTCACGGATCGCGCGAGCCAGCCGCCGTTCACTGCGGGCCAGGCCCACGTAGTGCCACATAATGTTCTGCAAGGTACGCATATCGCCGTAGATGAGCGCCGGGTCGCCCTCTGCCTCCAACCCTTTCTCTTCCCACGGGGGGATGAGGACCGGGTCAGGGGGGAGCAGCATGCCACGGGCACCGACGTCGCGAGCGGCGCGGTCGCCCCACACCAGCCCCTCCAGAAGAGAGGTCGAAGCCAGGCGATTGGCGCCGTGGACGCCGGAGCAGGTCACCTCACCCACACCGTACAGGTTCTCGATGGTGGTGCGGCCCCAGGTGTCCACCCATAGCCCGCCACAGAAGTAGTGGGCGGCTGGCACAACCGGAACGGGCTGGCTGGTGATGTCCACCCCGGCTTCCAGGCAGTGTCGGTAGATGGTGGGGAAGCGGGCCCGAATCTTGTCGGCAGGCATATAGGAGACGAGGTCGAGCAGAACGTAGGAGTAGCCCTGCGTCACCATCTCCTGGTGGATGGCGCGGGCGACGACGTCGCGGGGAGCCAGGTCGCCCCAGCGAGGCGCGTAGTCGTCCATGAAGTGACGCCCATCGGGGGTGAACAGGCGACCACCCTCGCCACGAACGGCCTCGGAGATGAGGAAGTGCTTGGCCCCGCGCACGGCCAGCGTGGTGGGGTGGAATTGGATATACTCGGCGTTGATAACCCGTGCACCGGCGCGGTAGGCCATCGCCAGACCATCACCACGGGCCCCGTAGGGATTGGTAGTGATGCGGTAGATGCGCCCCACGCCGCCGGTGGCCAGCACTGTCACCCCGGCCAGGTAGCGGTGGACAGCCCGTTCCCGCTGGTCGAAAACGTAGGCACCGGCGCAGCGGATTGGCTGTTCATAGACGGCCAGTGGGTCCAGCGCGTGGTGGGTCAGCGTGATCAGGTCCACCGCCGTGGCCTGGGTGACCAGTTTAACATTGGGCCGCTCCCGCAGCGCGGCGATGAGGGCCTCGATGATGACCTTGCCGGTGGCGTCGCCCACATGGAGGATACGCGCGGCGGAGTGGGCTGCCTCGCGGGTGTAACTGAGTGAGTCGTTGGGCTTGCGGTCGAAGGCTACGCCCGCGCGAGTGATGAGCACCTCCTGCACCAGCCGGGGGCCCTCCTCAGTCAGGATGCGGGCGGCCTGGGGGAGCGTGAGGCCGGCCCCGGCCGCCAGGATGTCTTTCACCAGCAAGTCGGCGCTATCCTCCCCGCCCCGCCCCACGATGCCGCCCTGGGCGTAGCGGGTGTTGCTCTCCTCCGGCTCTGCGGCGCGGGTGATGACGACGATCTGCCGCTGGTGGTCTTGCGCCAACCGGAGCGCAGTCGCCGCACCGGCGATGCCGCAGCCGATGACAAGCACGTCTGTTTCGAGTGAATGAGTAGATGAGGGATGAGTAGATGAGGAATGAGTAAATGGGCTCATCGGGATAACTCCAACATGCGCTGCAACGCGATGCGCGCCCAATGGGCGGTCTCGGGTTCGACGACGACCGGGTGAAGCACCCCTCTCCTGGTAGGGGAGGGATGCTCCCCCTGCACCAATCCCTCCAACGCTCGAGCCAGGTTACGTTGGGTGATCATATTCATCGTGCGGCAGAGGGGTGGGAGGTCGGCCAGCGAGATGATGAACTGGTCGGGGTGTTCCTGCGCCAGCCGGTGCACCAGGTTGTGCTCAGTGCCGATGGCCCACTCCGTGCCCGGCGGGGCCGCCTCCACCTGGCGCACGATGTGGGCCGTGGAGCCGGCATCGTCGGCCAGGCCCACCACCTCCCACGTGCACTCCGGGTGAACGATGACACGGATGACGGGATGCCACTCGCGGACGGCGCGGACGTGCTCGGGCCGAAAACGCTGGTGGACGTTGCAGCAGCCGGGCCAGAGCACAACCTTGGCTCGCCGGATCGCCGCAGCGTCGGGGGGGCGCCGGGTATCCCACAGCAACGTTTCCTCCGGCCCGATGTCCATCCGCAGAGCGGTGTTGCGGCCCAGGTGCTGGTCGGGGAAGAAGAAGACACGCGGCCGCTGCGCCAGTGCCCACTCCAGCACCTGTGCGGCGTTGGACGAGGTACAGATGATGCCGCCGTGGCGCCCGCAGAAAGCCTTGAGCGCGGCCAATGAGTTGACGTAGGTGACCGGCGTGAACTCGGCCTCGACATCCAGCACCGTGCTCAAGTGCGCCCAGGCCGCCTCGACCGCCTCCAGGCTGGCGGTGTCGGCCAGGAAGCAACCGGCGGCCGGGTCAGGAATGAGCACCATCTGGTCGGGGCGGGCCAGGATAGCGGCTGTCTCGGCCATGAAGTGCACGCCGCAGAAGACGATGTATCGCGCGTCGGTACGGATGGCGTCCTGGGCCAGTTTGAGGCTGTCGCCGCGGAAGTCGGCGAACTGGATGACCTCGTCGCGCTGGTAGTGATGGCCGAGGATGACGAGCGAGTCGCCAAGAGAGCGTTTGAGACTCGAGATCGTTGATTGCAATTCGCAATTCGCAATTCGCAATTCGGAATTCGCAATCCGCATACTTAGGTCGAGCGCTGAAGCCGAGTGAGTGAGCGCGCCGACGGAGATATAGTCCACGCCGGTGGCGGCGACATCGGCGACGCTTTGGAGGGCGACGCCACCGGAGGCCTCCAGCCCCACCCGTCCGGCGGCAATCTTCACCGCCACGCGCATCTCATCCAGGCTCATGTTATCCAGCATGATGCGCTCCACGTCCAGCGGTAGCGTTTCGCGCAGTTCGTCCAGGTTTCTGACCTCGACCTCGATGGGCAGGTCGGGGCGGGCAGCGCGGGCCTGCCCGACAGCGGCGGTGATCGAGCCAGCGGCGTCAATGTGATTGTCCTTGATCAACACCATATCGTAGAGACCCAAACGATGGTTCTGCCCACCGCCCATCCGCACGGCGTACTTCTCCAGGGTGCGGTAGCCCGGGTGGGTCTTGCGCGTATCCAGAATGGTGGCCGGAGTGCAGGCGATGGCGTCCACGAAGGCGCGGGTGAGCGTGGCGATGCCGGAGAGGTGCTGCAGGAAGTTGAGCGCCGTACGTTCTGCGGCCAACATCCCCCGGCCGGGGCCGCTCACCTCGGCTACCAGGTCACCCGGCACGACCTCGGCCCCGTCGCGGACACGGGAGGTGAAGCGGATACGCGGCTCGACGCGCGTGAAGACTGCCTCAGCGACTGGCAGCCCGGCGACGACGCCAGCGGCCTTAGCGACGATGCGCGCATGGAGAGTCCGGCCGGCCGACAACGTGGCCTCGGAGGTGGCGTCGCCCGGGCCGATGTCCTCGGCGATGGCCAGTTCGATAAGCGGCGCAGCGGCTTCAAGGATGTCCATTGGGTGCTGCTTGCCTGATTCCTCAGTCCTCATCTACTTGGAAGATCGGTGGCATTGTGCGTTTGTGCTCGGAGCGAGCGATCATCCGCTGCACCTTCTCCAACGTGGCGGGCTCAATGCCGGAGGTATCGTCCGCCTCGATGGACGCCAGCACCCGGTCAAGTTCGCGGTAGGTGATACCCATCTCCCCCTCGTCGGTCTGGCCGGGCCAGAGGCCAGCGCTAGGCGGGCGCTCGACTACCTCCTGCGGCATCCCCAGTTGGCGGGCCAGTTCCCACACCTGTGTCTTATAGAAGCCACCCAGCGGCAGCAGGTCCACCCCGCCGTCGCCGTACTTGGTAAAATACCCGACGGCAATTTCCGTCTTGTTGCCGGAGCCCAGCACCAGGTAGTTATGGGACTGGGCCAGATAGTAGAGGTTGATCATCCGCAGGCGGGGCTTGACGTTGGCGGAGGCCAGGCCGCCGGATTGCAAATCCGGCGGGAGCCGGGAGATGAGCGCGTCGTAGGTATCGCTCAGGTCCACGGTGACGGTGGGGATGGAGAAGGTGTCGGCGACGAGTTGACCCAGCACGGCGTCCCCCGGCTGGGAGTGGCAGGGCATCAGCGCGGCCAGGACGTGCTCGGGGCCAACGGCGCGCACCGCCAGCGCGGCCGAGGTGGCCGAATCCACTCCGCCGCTGAGGCCGACGACAAAGCCATCGGCACCGGCGGA
>Ga0315532_1002751_pt1 | contig 11784 bp, 9 predicted proteins | sample SalMarWE160370MG_FD_203082 | JGI IMG/M metagenome (GOLD analysis project Ga0315532, IMG submission 203082) | Salt marsh sediment microbial communities from the Plum Island Ecosystem LTER, Massachusetts, United States - Salt Marsh Sediment WE1603-70 ... | reverse complement strand
GTGAGGGTTGAAGGAACAATTTTGTCAGCCATGGCGTACCTCCTTTCTTCTGATGGCTTGGGTGACAATGTGATGGTAACAAAAAATTGCGCATTGCGCATTTCGTGTTGTGCATTGACTCCGAATCCTTGTTTCTGATGCAAGCGTGCGTAAATTCGAAATGTGAAATGCGAAATTATCCCTGCGGCTTGATCGTCTTTTTGAGGAGATCGATCGTGCTATTTGCCGCTTCCACGAGGGTCGTATTTTTTATCGTAATCGTGGCGCGATCCCTGTTGCCGATCGCTCCCAATGGTCGTCCGAGCTCGCTCGCGTTGTGCGGAGGCGCCGTGGCGATCATCACGTTTACGGATCCGGGTTCTTTCTCGCTCTCACAGAAGAGCGCCGTAATTTGCGCTTCCGGCGCGTACGAGATCAGTTCATCAATCACGTCCGGGAGCGATTCGGCGCTCGCGCCGGATTCCAGAAAGTCCTTGTGTGAGAGCATGGTCCATACGAGATTCTGCTCCGATTCATGGTGGAGCCGGCTCAGGGCGCGGCCCCAGAGCTTGAGTGTTGAAATGGAGCGTGTGCGCCACAGGCCGTTCACGATCTCCGCGCGCTTGGCGCCCATGGATACGAGCTGGCCGGAGGTCGAGAGCGTGCGCGGCGTGACGTCCGTTGTACGGAAGCTGCGCGTTTTTGCGATCATGCCCGCGAGGAGCGCCGTCGCCATGCGCTCATCGATCAGGTGCCGGTTCCATTCACTGAAGACGTCATAGAGCACTTCCGTGGTGGAAACGGCGTTCAGGTCCACCAGGTTCACCTGGCCCCAGTGTTCGTTCGTCGCATTCGAGTCAATGTTAATGATCGTTGTGCGGTACAAAAAATCCGCGTGCTCTCGCGAGATCGCTCCCAGGGATTTGATATCCGGAGCGTCCAGCGCGATCACGAGGTCGTAGCGCTGGTTCCCGTGTTTAAACGAGATGTCGTTCGGCGCCCACTCGCGTTCTTTCGGCACAATGGTGATTTCGAGTTTCCCATCGCGCACGTCATACGAAAATTCATCGAGCGGCGTTTTTGAAACGTCCAGCGTAACCTGGAGCGTGCGCATGGCGCCCACCTTGGGCATGATGCGGTCCGTACCGTGCAGGAACTCCGGCGCTTTCGTTTTATCGTAATCCGGAACCACGATGTCCACGCTTTTGCCGAAGGCTTTTAAATACAAGCCAACAGCCACGGCCGAAGCGATCGTGTCTATGGAAGGGTGCTCTCTCGACACCACGAGGATGTGTTCCGCGCGGGAAATGAGTTCCTGCGCCTGTTGGGAGGCATTTAGCGCCATGATAATCCTTAGAACTGCAATTCCCCTCAGACTGCAGAAACCGGCTATTTCTATTGTATAAATTGGCCAGCGAAGTACTTTATGCTTATTTGGAAAGGGTGTCAAGCGATGATCGTTCTTCCATTTACGCTCCATCGTGCGCACAATGTCAATTATGTAGACGGCGTAATGGTATCAATGAACCCTTGTCGCAGAACGCCCATACGCGTACTATCAGGTCACTGATATGAAGCTTGAGGATTTGCCAAAAGCGTACGACGCCTCCGCGGTTGAGGACCAAATCTACAAGGATTGGGAGGCTTCCGGTGCGTTCGATCCGGACAAGCTCCCCGGGGAGCGGAAGGAGCCGTACTGCATCGTGATGCCGCCGCCGAACCGGACGGGGACATTGCACATGGGGCATGCGGCCATGCTCGCGATTGAGGACTTGCTCATTCGCTTCCATCGCATGCGCGGGAAGAAAACGCTCTGGGTGCCGGGCACGGACCATGCGGCCATTGCCACGCAGGTGAAAGTCGAACAACTGCTCATCAAAGAGGGGATGAATGATCCCCGCAAGGAACTCGGACGCGAGAAGTTTTTGGAGCGCGTGGTGCAATTCGCCGCGGAGTCGCGCGAACGCATCAATGAGCAGGTCCGCAAGATGGGATCGAGCTGCGATTGGTCGCGGGAGCGGTACACCTTGGATGAAGACCGGAACCGCGCGGTGAACGCGGTTTTCAAGATGATGGTTGATGACAAGATCATCGAGCGCGGGTATCGCATCGTGAACTGGGACCCGCAGTTCCAGACCACGCTGTCCGATGACGAGGTCGAACACAAGGACGTCAAAGCGCGCCTCGTCACCTTCAAATACGATGAGAACTTCCCGTTCGCCATTTCAACGACAAGGACGGAAACGAAGTTCGGGGACACGGCCGTCGCGGTGCACCCGGACGATGATCGGTACAAACAATACGTCGGGCAGACGCTCAAAGCGAATTTTTGCGGCAAGGAAATCTCGATCAAGATCATCGCGGACGAAGCCGTTGATCCAAAGTTTGGCACGGGCGCGCTCGGCGTGACGCCTGCGCACTCCATGATCGACGCGGACATGGCGGAGCGGCACGGGCTCGAAACGATCGCTGTCATCGGCCGCGACGGCAGGATGACGACGGAAGCCGGATCTGAATTCCAAGGCCTCACAACCGTCGAGGCTCGTAAGAAGGCAGATGAAATGCTGGAAGCGAAGGGACTGCTCACGAAGGTCGAAGAAACGGAGCAGAGCCTTCCGGTTGCTGAGCGCGGGGGTGCATCCGTGGAACAGCTTCCTATGCGCCAGTGGTTTGTGCGCGTGAATAAGCCGTTCACATTGAAACAGGATACATTGAAGTGGAAAAAAGGAGATGAGGTGACGTTAAAGCAGTTAATGACCGAGTCCGTGGAGGGGAGTCATATCACTATCTATCCGGATCGATTTAACAAAACGTACTTCCACTGGATCAACAACCTGCGCGATTGGTGCATCTCCCGGCAGATCTGGTTCGGCCACCAGATTCCGATTTGGTACTGCCATGAGTGCGAAGAGAAAGCTCTTGGCCGCAGTTTTATCGAAGCTTCAAAAATCGACAGCTCTACGGTTAAAAAGGTCGCATCTTCATGGTACGAGCTGGCGAAAAACGAACCGGGGTTCGGGAGCTCTCAGTTTTTTTCGGAAACGTATCCCAAAACATGTCCGCATTGCGGCAAGGATGATTTGGGAGGAAACAATCCGTTCGTCCGCGATCCGGATACGCTCGATACCTGGTTCTCGTCCGGTCTCTGGACGTTTAGCGCCCTTGGATGGCCCGGGGAGGAATGGAAGAAGCTTCGCGATTTTCATCCGACGGCTGTTCTTGAAACCGGGTATGACATTCTCTTTTTCTGGGTCGCGCGCATGATCCTCATGTCCACGTATACGCTCGGCGAAGTGCCGTTCAAGAACGTGTACCTTCACGGACTCATCCGCGACGAAGAGGGGAGGAAGATGAGTAAGTCGCTCGGGAATGTGCTTGATCCGTTGGATTTGATTCCGAAGTACGGCACGGACGCGGTGCGGCTGTCGCTCTTAATGGGGATCACGCCCGGATTGGATACGAAGCTGTCCGAAGACAAGATTAAGGACTTTCGTAACTTTACGAATAAGTTGTGGAACATCAGCCGGTTCATTCTGATGCAGATCGGAGATCGGGGCGCGGGGCGCGGGGCGCGGGGCGCGGTTGAATCCAAGACGTTTATGGATAAGTGGATTCTCGGGCGGCTAGACGAAGTCGCGGCGAGCGTCACTAGGAAGATCGAGAAGTATGAGTTTTCATCGGCCGGGGAAGAGCTTCGCGACTTCACGTGGAGCGATTTGGCGGATTGGTATTTGGAAATTGCGAAGATCGAGAAAGGAAAAGAGGACATCCTTTCTCATATCCTCGAAACGATTTTGAAGCTTTGGCATCCGTTCATGCCGTTCGTGACCGAGCACATCTGGAAGACAGCCGGGTTTGAAGGAGGGTTGATCGTGGGCCAATGGCCTCTCACGGGCATCGGGCAAAGGGCATCGGGCAATACGTTCGAAGTTCTACGGATGCTCATCACGGACATTCGGCGTTTGCGCGCGGAGCAGGGGATTGAGCCGGTTAAGAAAGTGGAAATTGCCATCGTTTCTCAAGATCCGTCGTTCGTGGAACAGAATGTCGAAATCGTGAAGCACCTGGCGCGCGTGGAATCCATCTCATTCGTCCAAGCGATTGAAGACGGCTGGGCAACGACGATGAGCGGATCAGCAACCATCGGCATCAACATCGCGGGCGCGATTGATATCGAATCCGAGAAAGCGAAGATCCAAAAGGAGACCGCGGAGATTGAGAAGTACGTGTCGAGCCTGGAAGCTCAGTTATCAAACGACGAATTTACATCCAAGGCGCCGGATCACGTCGTCGGTCAGATGAAAGGGAAGCTCGGAGAGGGGAAGGTCAAGCTCGCCGCGCTCCGGGATCGGCTGGGGAAGCTGGGGTGAGCGCAAATGCAGCTTTCTCGTTCCCGAACGGAGCCGCCCCTCAAAACTTTTTTGTGAGGATGAGTAATTGGCGGCGGAGAGAGGGATCTCGTGTGGCAAAATAAAATCTATGAGAGAAGAACCCTCAGGCTTCGTCTACATCATGGCAAGCAGGGCTAAAGTTATCTATATCGGGTCCACGACGGATCTCGAACGCCGTGTGCATGAACACAAAAACGGACTGCTTGGAAAATTTACAAAAAAGTATCAGTGTCATCGACTTGTTTATTATGAAGAATGCGAAGATATTGACGATGCGCGATTGCGGGAGATTGAGTTAAAAAAGTGGAGAAGGGAAAAAAAGATTGAACTTATCAATACGCTTAATTCGGCCTGGGCGGATCTCGGCCTGGAGTTATTTCGATCTTGATGTTTCTCCTTGCCACACGAGGTCCCTCTCTCCGCCGCCGGATCATATCCATATCAACGGAGTAAGCGGGGCGGCTCCGTTCGGGAACGACGGAGCCGCCCGCCTGCGTCGCACTTGTCCGCCGTAGGCGTATTCGATACCCTACAAGATGCTATGACAAAGCCGAATACCGATGCGCGAGAGGTGAAGCTCTTCCTGGAACGGGGGATCGCGAATTTCTATCCGAGCGACACGGCCGTGGAAAAAGCGCTCCGGTCCGGCAAACGGCTTAAGATCTACTCCGGCATTGATCCGACGGGTCCCACGCTCCATTTGGGACATGCGATCGTATTTCGAAAGTTAGCGGAACTTCAAAGGCTGGGGCATGAAGTCATCATGCTCATCGGGGACTTCACGGCCATGATCGGAGATCCCACGGATAAAGCGGCTACGCGAAAAAAGCTCACGCGCAAGGAGGTCCTCGCAAATTGTAAGAACTACAAGAAGCAGGCATCCAAGTTCCTCTCGTTCTCCGGAGCGAACGCGGCCAAGCTCGTGTTCAATTCCACGTGGCTCGGGAAGATGAGCTTCGGAGACGTCGTGGAGCTTACCGCGCACTTTACGGTCCAGCAGATGGCGGAGCGCGATATGTTTGAGAAGCGGATGAAAGACGGAAAGCCCGTGTACATCCATGAGTTCCTGTACCCGCTCATGCAGGGATACGATTCGGTTGCCATGGACATAGACATGGAGATCGGCGGGAACGACCAGACCTTCAACATGCTGGCCGGCCGGACGCTCTTAAAGGAGATGAAAGGAAAAGAGAAGTTCGTGGTCACAACCGTGCTTCTGGAAGATTCGAGCGGAAAGAAGATGGGCAAGACGGAAGGGAACATGATTACGCTTGAGGATGGCCCCGAAGAGATGTACGGCAAGGTCATGAGCTGGACCGACGGCATGATCATTCCGGGATTTCGATTATGCACGGACGTTTCGGAGAGTGAGATCGACCGGATCGAGGATCTCATCAAAAAGGGAGGGAACCCGGTTGCGTATAAGCATCAGCTCGCCAAGGAAGTCGTTACCCTCTTCCATTCGCCCAAGGCCGCGCAGGCCGCGGCGGATCATTTTCTGAAGGTCCATAAGAGCCATGAGGCGCCGGAAGATATGCCTGCGATCACGGTCAAAAAGGGCATGACGCTCGTTGAAGCGCTCGTTGCATCAAATCTCGTTTCATCCAAAACAGATGCGCGTCGACAGATCGAACAGGGAGGTGTTAAAGCCGACGGGAAGGTTGTGAAGGATGTTGATGCGATGGCGAAGAAAGGCTCGATCATCCAAAAAGGCAAACGGCATTTCGTGAAGCTTGCGTAGGTGCGTAGGTGCGTTGTAGGGGCGCACAGCTGTGCGCCCCTACAAACGCCATGACCGTACGATGCGCCACATCCGCGTCTGTGTTATAACGTACCGACTATATGACAAATCTCTGGTATCTCGTACGCGACCACATCGCTCAACGCGTGAGTGCGATTTTGGGCGTTCAGGTGAAAGCGGAAGATATCATGCGTCCGCCCAAGCCCGACATGGGAGATCTCTCCTTCGGTTGTTTTCAGGTGGCAAAAACATTGAATGCGAATCCTTCGGAAATTGCAAAAAGGGTCGTTTCCGAGTTCGGATCAGACATGCGGCTCGTGGAAAAAGTGGAAGCGCAGGGGCCGTTCGTTAACGTATCAATCGCAACGGGGGAGTTCATTCATCAGCTCGTCCTTGATTTGGAGGCTGCGGGCGATCGGTACGCCGCTACGGATCAGGGGAAGAAGCGGAAGATCATGTTCGAGTACGCACAGCCGAATACGCACAAGGAGATGCACGTGGGGCACGTACGCAACCTCGTGCTCGGCGCGTCGCTCGTGGCCATTTTGAAGCACGCGGGCTGGGACGTGATCACGGCGAGCTACCACGGGGACGTGGGAGCACACGTGGCGAAATGCTTGTGGCGATTTGTAGAGAGCGGAAGGGCGCGGGGCGCGGGGCGCGGGGCGCAGAAGGAGGACGAATCTCCGAAGAAGAAAAAGAAGAAGAAGGAAGAGCCGGAACAGAAGAGTCCGGTGATGGACCTTGGCATGAAGGAGGTAGAGGCCATGCTCCAAGCAATCCCCAAGGAAGAGAGGACCGGAGCGTATCTTGGCAAGATCTATACCGAGGCCACGCGGGAGCTTGCCGCGGATCCGGATCGGAAAGAGATCGTCTCAAAGGTCCAGCAGGCGCTTGAGGGCGAAGATCCGGTGTGGCACAGGCTTTGGCAGGAAACGCGGCGCTGGTCGCTCGAGGAATTTATCGTCCTCTTTGAAGAACTCGGCGTTGATATCGAACGCCAGTATTTGGAGAGCGAGGTTGTCGGTGAAGGGCAGAAAATCGTTGATGAACTGCTCAAGAAAGGCGTGGCCAAAGAGAGCGAGGGTGCAATTGTAGTTGATCTCGAGGACGTGGATTTGGGCATGTTCCTGATCCGTAAGTCCGACGGTACCAGCCTCTACGCCACCAAAGATCTCGCGCTCGCCAAGCTCAAAAAGGAAGAATACTCAAAGATGGAGCGGAGCGTCCTCCTCGTGGATAATCGACAGAGCCTGTACTTGCGCCAACTGTTCGAGACGCTCAAGCGTATAGGCTACGATGTTTTGAGCGAACACGTGAGCTATGAGTTTGTCACCTTAAAAGGCGGAGCCATGTCCAGCCGCGAGGGGAACATCGTGACGTATCAGGATTTCCGCGAGCAGGTCTACAAGTACGCATGGGACGAGACCAAAGGGCGCCATGAAGGATGGAACGAGGGCCAGGTGAATTACACGGCGTGGACGCTTGCGATCGCGGGCATGAAGTTCAGCATGCTGCGCCAGGATACGGAAAAGATCATTACGTTCGACATGAAGGAGGCGCTCGCCTTCGAAGGGGATACGGGCCCGTACGTGCAGTACTCGGTCGTACGATTGAACTCCATCCTCCGCCGGGCTGATTATCCGGACATCCGTGGCAAGGAAGAGCCGAACTGCCGCGTGCTTATTGACCCCAAAGAAAAAGCGCTCGCGATCGCCATTGCCAGGCTTGGCGAAGCGGCCTCCAAGGCCGCACAGGAAATGCGTCCCAGCCTCATCGCGAACTGGTGCCTGGAAACCGCGCGCACTTCGAACGCCTTCTACCGCGATCTGCCCGTGCTGGATGCGGCTCCCGGCATGCGCGAAGCCCGCCTGCGGCTCGCCTATGCGGGCAGGGACGCGCTGACGCTCGGGCTCAAACTCCTCGGCATTCCGGTGCCGGAGGAGATGTAGGGTTATTAGGGAGTTAGGGAGATAGGGATTAGGGAGTTAGGGGGATGACGCGACGTTCCCTCCCCCCTAACTCCCTAATCCCTATCTCCCTAACTCCCTTCCCAATAGATACCTCCTGTACCCATCGCTTTTCGTCCTGCGTTGACGGTACGTCCTTTTATTGTGTAAGGTGCATTGGCTATGTTTACGAATGCAAAGAACACGGATACGCCATATCCGACAGATACGCCGATGATGCCTCCCATGGGGTCGAGCCTGGCGCCGCAGGCCGCAACTTTGATTGCGCGAGGCGTTAAAGTGGAAGGGGAGTTTAAGAGCCAGGGCGACGTTGTCATCGAAGGCGACGTACAGGGGACCATAAACACCGTTGGAACACTCACGGTCGGATCCGAGGCGCACATCAAAGCGGATGTTACGGCTGATGAAGCGATCATCTCCGGTACGGTTGACGGCAACCTCACCATCAAAAAACAGGCCGTGCTCCATGCGAGTGCACGCATCAAAGGAGACCTCACGGCCGAGCGCATCACCGTTGAGTCCGGTGCGGCACTGGAAGGAAAAGTTCAGGTCGGGAGTCCGTCCATCCAGGCGAGCGTGAAACCGCGTTCGGAAGATGTGAAATCAACGCCGGAGCCGAGTCCGGTGAAGGCGGTTTCCGTCGAGACCGAGAAGTGACCGACGGGAAAATGGAAATCGGAAAACGGAGGGAGGCGTTGAGCGCCATTTGTGAGATTCCGATTCCCGATTTCCATTTTCCAATTTCCATTCCGCTATGAATCGTTTGTACGCATTCCTGTACGACGATTTTCTGTCCGCCCCCTCGTACCAGAAGATCCTCGCAAACATCGAGACGCGCTGTTCGATTCTCGGCATTCAGGGCCGTGTTTCACGTCTTGCGATTTTTCGAAGCGCGCGGGAGCTCGTGGAGAACCTCGTCATGGACGGGGCGCAGACGGTTGTGGTCGTTGGAAATGACAAGACGCTTCAGAAGATCATGTGGTTCCTGCCGGATCTCCCGGTAACCGTTGGCTACATTCCCGTGGCCGAACCGTTCGGCATTGCGAGTCTGCTCGGCATCCCGCCCGGGGAAGCGGCCTGCGACATCCTGGCCGCCAGGCGCGTGGAAACGCTCGACATCGGCAAAGTGGACAAACGGTACTTCCTTACCGAAGTGCTGATTCAGGACACGAAAGCGAGCGTGCGTGTTGATAAGCAGTTTAATATTTCGGCCAAACATGCGGGAACCATTTCCATTCGCAACCTCGGAAGTATCGCGATGAACGGGGGAGCCATGGCAAATGCCAAAGACGGGTGGCTTGAACTCGCCGTGGAGCCCATCCTTCCCACGGAGCGCAAGAGCCGTTTTTCATTCTTGAAATCCCTCAAGCGAGGGGAAGAGACGTTGCTTAAACTCAAGGAAGGAATCATTGAATCAACGGAGCCCGTGGACCTGCTCATCGACGGGCATCCGATTAACGGATTCAAGTTCAACCTCGGCGTGATTCCGAATAAACTTAAGATTATCACCGGAAGGAACAAGCGCCTGGATTCGTCTTCGGACGGAGCCTTGCCTGAGGCGCCGAGTCATGGTATCGTCTCGGCCACGCAAGGGCATCTGCACAGAGTCGCCTCCTGGTGGTCTAAACAGAGAATGTATTTTTAGCAAGTGGCGTTTAGCGTTTGGCTTTTAACCAGACGCCAAACGCCAGAAGCCGAAAGTCTGTTCAGGAAAATGATTAAGCTGAGGTTTTCTGGAAGTGCCTGAGAAAGTGAAACATGCGCAGGTGGCGGAATTGGTATACGCGCTAGCTTGAGGGGCTAGTGGGCCATAGGCCCGTGGAGGTTCAAGTCCTCTCCTGCGCACCACGTAAAAACGACGGCTCGTCCGTCGTTTTTACTCTGGACAGAATGATCAATTTGCACTACACTCGCTGCACAAATTTATGGACGCTTAGCTCAGTTGGTTAGAGCGTCTCGTTTACACCGAGAAGGCCGTAGGTTCGAATCCTACAGCGTCCACCATCGCGTTAAACGCGAAACCACCAAAAACTTTCGTTTGCACGAAAGTTTTTGGTATCCAATATCACAGCACCCCTCGGCCAAGCATGGGCTAAGGGGTGCGGGAGCATGGGGTTTTGTTGTTTATTGAGATCTGCTGAGATCAGTGATCCGGTCGATGCGCCGGCTGTGCTCCGTGTTGTTTTGGAGACCGCTTGAAATGGCTTGCATGCCGGTCACGATGCAGACAAGGCTGATGCTCAGAATGATGAGACCTTTCATCGAACCCTCCGTTTCCTCGTGTTTCAATATCACGATTTAACGAAGGAAGATATCAGAAAAAAGGGATTTTGTCAAGGGCATGCGCTAGTAATCAGTGTCCCCGTCATGTAGCCTTTGATTATATGCACGCTATTCTCGTTCACGGCTGGAAAGGCTGGCCGGACAATGCCTGGTTTCCCTGGCTTCGAAAGGAACTGGAAGCCAAAGGGTTTACAACCGAGGCGCTCAAGCTCCCGAATCCCTTACTGCCGGAACGCGATGCGTGGGTTCGCATGGTCAAGGATTCGATCACGGGACCGGACACGGTGCTCATCGGCCACTCTTTGGGATGCGCGGCCATCCTGCTCGCCCTTCAGGAGTATGGAGGGCCGCCCGTTGCACAGGCCGTGCTCGTGAGCGGCGTGGGCAGGCCGTACCTCTCCGGCGCCATCGTCAAAAAAATGGAAGAATGGACAGGTTGGTTCACGGAGAGCATCGACTTCGAAGCGATCAAGTCCAAAGCGCGGAAATGGACGGTCATCCACTCAAGGCATGACTACATCGTCCCGTTCGAAGAGGGGAAGTGGCTCGCGGATCAGTTCGGCGTTCCGGTCATCGAGCCCAAGGCCAAGGGGCACCTGATCACCGAAGAGCGCTGTCTCGAGCTGCCGGAAGCGCTTGAGACGATCGTTTGAAATATCGAATATTGAATATCGAAAAACTTCCATCATGCAGCGGGTCATCGTTTGAGGAGCCTCGATATTCGAAATTCGATATTCGGTATTGTTAGAAATTTATCTGTTTTTCATGTTTCTCCCCAGTCCCTTGCTTGCAGAGATGCTACAATAATTTCAATCTATGGGATTAAAAGTCATTGCCCTCGGAACCGGCGTTTGTTCGAACTGCTACAGAGGATGCGAGATGAAGGACCGCCGGCCTCCCGGTTTTTTGGTCGACGTTGACGATACGCAGATCCTCCTGGATTGCGGAGCGGGCGTTCGTTACCAGCTCCAAAGAGCCGGCTACGATTACGGGCACGTCCAGCACGTTGCCGTGACGCATGCGCATCCGGATCATGCGGCGCTCCCGCAGTTCCTGCAGGCAAAATCCTGCCGCCGCATCTTCAACGACGACCACCATGAGTTCGGCGTGTGTTCCATCTATCTCCCCTCGGCGCTCGTGGAAGGATTCGATGCGGTATGGCGCTGGCACGTGCCGGAGAACGACGGAAAATATTGGGCGGAGTTCACGCCGCGCTTCGTTCCGGTTGATGAAGGGAGTTCCATCGGCATAGCGCCAGGAATGACGCTCAAGGCATTCCCCGTGTACCACGCGTTCGGACAGCATCCGTGCGTGGCGTATCGCATTGAGACGCCGTACGGCGTTGTCGCGTACTCCGGAGACAGCGCGAAGTGCGAAGGTCTCATCAATGCCGCGATGGATTCGGATATCTTCATCTGCG
>Ga0315532_1002742_pt1 | contig 11815 bp, 10 predicted proteins | sample SalMarWE160370MG_FD_203082 | JGI IMG/M metagenome (GOLD analysis project Ga0315532, IMG submission 203082) | Salt marsh sediment microbial communities from the Plum Island Ecosystem LTER, Massachusetts, United States - Salt Marsh Sediment WE1603-70 ... | reverse complement strand
AAGTACTTGCAAAATCATCTCTAAAGAGGATTGAATTTATGTGATTTCATTGGCAATATATTATAGCAGTTTATATTAGGGAAATATGAGAATGAGCCGGAAAGCAAAACGGGGAATATTGATAGCAGTCCTTTTAATTATCTTTTCTCAAAGTGGATTATTGTTTTCTTTTGATAAGAAACTGAAGATAATAGCAAAGAGTGCCAATGTTTATCTTAGACCTGATATAAATAGCCCTGTTATTGAGACTTTAGAAAAAGGAGCTATCCTTACTCTGAGCAGTTCTAGAAAATTCCGAAAGATATTCGATTATGTTTATTATTCGTCAAAAAATACAGGCTGCACAAAATCAGGATACATACTTGACTCATTTGTAGAGAGGCTGTTTCAGTCCACCAAGGTGATCACAATTCATACTGGGAGAAAGAGTCCGGAAAAAGCAGTTAAACCAGCTGTGAATTTTAGAAATACATACTGGGGGATGAGAAAAGAACAAGTTTTAGAATTAGAAGGCGAGCCATTCAAGCAAGAAGAATCAAGGGGATTGGATATAATTGGATACGAGAAAAAAGTAATGGATAATGATTGTTTTATTGGATACATATTTGCAGAAAACAAGTTAACAGCAGCAGAATACATATTTTTAGAACAACATGAGGATGAAAATGAACATATTAAAGATTATGAAAAAACTAAGGATTTGTTAATAAAGAAATACGGTGTGCCACAACTGGATAACGTATTGTGGCGGAACAATTTATATAAAGATAGTCCTTCTGAGTGGGGATATGCGGTGGCTTTAAGTCATCTGGAATATATCTCTCAGTGGGAAACTCCTGAAACGGAAATATTCCTTAATCTTTCAGGTGGAAATAGTGAAATATTACTAAAAGTTGAATATGCTGGTATTAACCTGAAGGATTTAATGAAGAGGGAAGAAGAAAAAGCTCTCCTTGCCCTCTATTAATAAGTCTCTACTCTGTTTTATCCCAGCAATAAGTGCACAGTTTCTTTTTAGGCAGACCGATTGCTGAAACAAGATCTTCCAGCTCTTGATATTTCAGTGATGTTAATCTGAGTCTCAACCTGATTTTCTCTATCATTGCATTGTATTTATCAGTTCCAGCCCTTGAATATTCATCTAAGTTGGTGGGATCATCTCCTTCCAGCTCTTTTATAGCCTTTCTTGCAGCAAGGTCCAATTCCGACCTAGATCTCGAAAAATTAAGAAATTTGCATCCATAAACAAGGGGAGGGCAGGCTGGACGCATATGGACTTCTAAAGCCCCTGAATCGTATAGCCTTTGGATTGTGCCTTTCAACTGAGTCCCCCTTACTATTGAGTCTTCACAAAAAAGTAATTTTTTACCTTCGATCAATTCTTTTATTGGGATAAGTTTCATTTTGGCTACAAGGTCTCTTACGGCCTGATTCTGGGGCATAAAACTTCTCGGCCATGTAGGTGTATATTTAACAAAAGGTCTTTTAAAAGGAATTCCTGCCTCACTCGCATATCCTAAACCATGAGCTATTCCTGAGTCAGGTATTCCAGCTACAAAGTCTATTTTGATTTTATCATTTCTGGCAAGTTTGGCGCCGCACTTGTTTCTTACAGTTTCCACATTTATTCCTTCATAACTTGAAGCAGGATATCCATAATAAACCCAGAGAAAACCACATATATGCAATTTATCCCCGGGCGGTTTTTTTTGCTCAATCCCTTCTTCGGTTATTAAGACAATTTCACCCGGGCCAAGATATTTTTTTATTTCAAGGTTAAGGTTGGGAAAGGCACAGGTCTCTGATGTTGCTGCATAAGTTCCCTGTTTTTCCCCGGTAACAAGAGGAGTTCTTCCAAATCTATCTCGTGCTGCATAAACCCCTTCTTCGGTTAATAGGAGTAAAGAACAGGACCCCTGAATTGCCTCTTGAGCATTCTGGATCCCGTCTTTAAAAGACATCTCCTGGTTTATCAATGCCGCAACAAGCTCTGTCGGATTGATCCCGCCACCGCTCATTTCCGAAAAATGAATTGAGTTTTTGTTGAATGTTTTTTTTGTAATTTCATCTGCATTGTTTATTACACCCACTGTTACAATTGCATAGTTTCCAAGGTGAGAACGTATAATGAGAGGCTGGTCTTCATAATCGCTTATTACTCCTATACCTTTATTTCCTTGTATCTTTGTGATGTCATCTTCGAATTTAGATCTGAATTGGGCATTCTCAATATTATGAATGAATCTTGTGAATCCATCCGTATTTTTTACTGCAAGGCCACCGCGACTTGTTCCTAAATGAGAGTGATAGTCAATTCCATAAAATAGGTCGTTTACACAATCATGTTTTGAAACCAATCCAAACATACCGCCCATTATGGCCTCCTTGGTATATTGATAATTCTACTGGACTGGATTATTCACAATCAGATCCAGCCTACCCCGACCCGATCTACAAAAAGGTTACCGCGGATACAATGCCAAGTACTTAAGGAACTAATATTACTCAAAAAAGATTTCTGTTCAAGAGAAAAACAAATATATTATAAAAAAAATAGAACTTCTCAATTAGAATATCGTATAATTAAGAACAATGGAGGAGGATATGAAGAAATTATTGTTTTTTGTTTTTAGTGTACTTCTGATCTTCCCCTTTATAAGTTCCTGTATTATAGCGGTTGTTGACTTTCCTGATGAAGCAGGTTTTCCCGAAGTGCAGGAATTTGAGAAAAATGTGCCTTTAGATGCAGGAGGGACTCTCTCTCTTGAAAACATAGATGGAGATATTGAAATTCAGGGTTGGGATAGAAATGAGTTACAAGTGTTTGCAGAGAAAATTATGCCTAACCTGTATGATAGAAAGATTCGAATGTTTCATTGGAATTATTCCGTTCCTAAAATTGAATTTGATAAATTTGAAGATTTTGTAAAAATCAAGACCAGGGCTGCTTCAGGTGAAAGTAAGGCAAAAACAGTCCATTATGAGGTAAGAGTTCCTCATTCCATAAATTTGAAAGATATCACTGCAGTTAAAGGGGATATATTTATTTCTGATTTGTATGGGGAAGCTTACATCGAATTGAAAGATGGCGATATAAAAGTTGATAATTTTTCAGGTTCTTTAACGGCTTCTGTTGATAATGGTTCAATCAAGGCAAGTTTGTATGACCTTAGAAATGAAGATGAACTAACAATTTCCACAAAACAGGGAGATATCATTGTATATCTTCAGCCAGAAGTAAATTGCCGGATAGAAGCTTCGAGTCCGGACGGAGATATATTTTGTGAATTTGACATTGAGAATCCTATGCCAACAGATAAGATTTCTACTGTGATTGGAGAAGACGGAGCTTCTATTTCACTTACAACTTTAAATGGTAATATTGAAATTAAAAAGATGGAATAATCAAACTTGATTCGTGATTAATACGGGTTAAATATTTATTATTTAAATTGCGAGTGGAGGGAAATATGGAGGAATCTAAAAAAGTAACTTTTACAGCTCTTGTCATTATAGCAGTTGTGGTAGTTGCTATATGTATCTACTTTTTTCTTATACGCGGTAAATCAAAAGAGAGTACAGAAATTCCTGAGATTACTGAGAAAACAACTGCTGTGATTCCATCGGAAGAAGCTGTCAAAGGAGAGGAAAAAATGCCGGATTATATTGATGTTGCTCTCGGAAAAAGTGATGATTTGATCCGCAAATTAATCGGTGAGTTTTCTTCTAGTGTTGAACTTAAGGGCTGGTTGACAACCGATGATATTATTCGAAAATTTGTTGCGGCTGTTGATAATATTGCCAATGGACAGAGTCCGAAAGCTCATATCGATTTTTTCAATCCTGAAGGAAAATTTAAGGTTATTAAGAGAAATGATAAGTATTATGTGGATCCGATTGGGTATAAAAGATATGCTATTGTAGCAGAAGTATTTTCATCTTTGGATTCAGAATCCTGTGTAAGACTCTATAGGCAGTTAAAGCCAGTAATCCAGGAAGCATACAGTGATTTAGGATATCCTGATGCGGATTTTCAAGATACTCTTGTAATGGCTATCCGCGAACTCCTTGAAGTGCCCGTGATAAAGAAGGATATTCTACTGGAGAAAAAAGTAATTTCGTTTGTTATTGCTGAAGCCGAATTGGAAAAAATGAGTCAAGCACAGAAACACTTTTTCAGAATGGGGCCAGAGAATATCAGCAATATACAGGCAAAACTGCGTGAAATGGCCTCGGATCTGGGAATTCCGGAAAGCAAGTTGCCACGCTCATAGAATAAACATGCTTTAATAATCTCCTATTTCCATCTGAAAGGGTCTTTGATCTTGAAATCAGGGATGAGATGTTCATTCAGTGCGAAAGGCTCAGGCTGGATAAGCATATTCTTGAAGCCAAGTTCTTTAGCCTTAGATACTACATTCACATATTCTTCTCTAGTGAGAGATCTCTGGATTTCAGGTGGGGCTTTGAAGTAGGGGTAGTACTGGCTCATAATGCTTAAGCAGACAGAGAGTGAGAGATTTCTGGAAATCCATTCTAGGAGAGTTATGGAATCGCTGGTCTGTCCTGGAAGAACAAGGTGCCTGATGATGAGTCCTTTCTGCGCTACTTTCTTGCTGTTGAGCACCAGGGCTGGCTGCTGGCAATACATTTCTTTGATGGCTTGGCTGGCATACTGGAAGTAGTCAGAAGCTCCAGAATATTTTGCCGAGGCATGGGAAGAAAAATATTTAAAATCAGGAAGATAAATATCCACAATCCCTTCCAGATTTCTCAAAACTTCTGCTTTTTCGTAAGCATTGGAATTATATACGAGAGGAAGACTTAGTCCTTTCAAATAAGCTATTTTCAGTGCTTTCAGGATAGGGAGAATCATGTGGGAAGGAGAAACAAGGTTAATGTTTAAAGCTCCTTGTTCCTGGAGGCGGAGCATTTTTTCTGCCAGTTTTTCAGAACTGACGGTGTTTCCCTCTTTATACCAGCTTAATTGAAAGTTTTGACAGAATACGCATTTTAAATTGCAGCCTGTGAAAAAGATTGTTCCTGAGCCATGACGAGGGGTTGGATCTTTGAGACTGTTTTTTATGTAATTGTAGTGTCCGCTTAACAGCGGTTCTTCACCGAAATGGAGGGTAGCATGAGATATTGATGCACTGCTGCTGCTTTCACAAAATCCTTCTTCTCCTTGCTGCCTGTTTGCCTCACATTCCCGTGGACATAAGCAGCATTTTATCTCGTGATTGGCTAAGTTATGGATAGCTTGCTCAATCTTTTCAATCTTTTCTCGAGCTTTTATTTCCGCCATATTAGTATTGTTTATATTTTTACAGATTACTATGATAAATGGCAAATGTTAATGATAAGTAAGAACAGCAATTATTCACCTTCTCATTGACAATCGTTTTTTATTTAATATAGTAGGTTTTATGCTGAATGATTTTGTCGAGTTTTTAAAGAATCTTCATCTTAATAAAGAGGCTATAACCCTTATAGTCAGCATGATGCCTGTATTCGAATTGAGAGGCGGTATCCCGTTGGCTGTATTGCATTTTAAAATGCCGATATTAGAAGCTTATTTTATTTCCTGGCTTGGGAATTTAATACCGGTTTTGCCTATCATATATTTCCTGGAGCCTATTAGAAAGGCATTATCCCATATAAAGATATTAAATAAGTTTTTTACTTCGTTGTATGCACGGACCTATAAAAAAAGCAAAAAAGTAATGAGATATGGTGCTTTTGGCCTCACTCTCTTTGTAGCAATCCCTCTTCCGGTTACAGGGGCCTGGACGGGATCACTTGCTGCAATTATATTCGATATTAAACCACGTTACGCTTTTCCTGCGATAATATTAGGGGTGACTATTGCAGGAATTATTGTGAGTTCGTTTATTTCTCTATTTTAATCCAAGGTTTATCTTGGAAAAAATATTTTGAAATGAACTGAGTTCGATTGTTTTATGATCGGTCAAATCCCTATGGAGAGGGGTTGCAGTGATATACCCATCTTTGATTATCATGACATCACTCTTGGAGTCTCCGATGGCTTTTGGATTACCGGTTCCAAGCCAGTAGTAGATTCTGTCCCTGGGATCTTTTTTAATGATGATTTCAGGGTTGTATCTTTTTTCCCCGAGCTTTGCCACTTTTATGCCTTTTACAGGAGGTGGTGGGATGTTGATGTTAAGAGTAATGCCATTTGGCAGGTTGTTTTCAATGATTATTTCTGCCAGCATGTGGGCAATTTTGGAAGCAAAATCGAAAGAACACTCACCCAGTTTATCAGGCAAAAGTGAAATTGCTATGGAAGGAACCTGTAGGAAAGTTCCTTGAATGGCTCCGGCAACAGTCCCTGAATAAGAAATATCCTGCTGGCCAAGATTAGGGCCCGGATTGATTCCGGAAATGAGTAAGTCAGGCTTTCTTGGAAGGAGTTTTTGGATAGCAAGGTAGACGCAGTCTGCAGGAGTTCCGTCTGCAGCGTAAACATTTTTTTTAATTGTTTTTACACGTAAAGGTTGATGAAGAGTAAGGGCAAGGGATGTTGCACTTCTTTCCCTGTCTGGTGCAACGATATAGATTTCTCCTAAGTCTTTTAGACCATGGTAAAGAGCTTCTATACCATCAGCATAAAAGCCGTCATCATTTGTTAAAAGAATAAGCGGATTTTTTTGTTTTATGATTCACCTCAAACATTTTATTTTGAAATATGCATTTTAACATTTGGTAAATATTAATGGAACAACAACATTATTGAATAAAGAGGACAATCATAGAAGGGGAAAATGGTCGGGACGAGCGGATTTGAACCGCTGACCCCACGCACCCCAAGCGTGTGCGCTACCAGGCTGCGCCACGTCCCGACCAGAGGAATAATCATTATAGCAATTTATTTAAAATAATAAAATACAAGCCAGGATCCCAGAAAAAAAATGCCAGAGTTCAGAGGTATAGTCAGAATACAGTGCGATTCCCGATTTCTAAATTGAAAGAAATAGGCTATTTTTGATAAAGATGAATCATAAAAGAGTGTTATATTTGAGTTTTGGAATATGGCTGTTACTTGTTCAGAGAAGTAGAGATTTCTTGAAGTTGTTCACGAACATTGGAAAGAACTTTTTTTAAGCGGTCCGGATGAACTTGCTTAGAGCTCTTTATCCCAAACTCGTGTTCGATTTTTCTTTTTGCTCCTGCTAGAGTAAGACCTTTATTATCGAGAAGTTCTTTTAATCTGAGAATAATTGACAGGTCTTTTTTCCTGAAGATTTTTTTCCCTGAAGCGGTCTGCCCGGCATTAAGAAAATAGAATTCTTTTTCCCAATCTTCAATTGTTTTTTGGTCAACTTTCGTGATGCGGCTTATTTCTTTTAACCTATAGACAAGCTTGTCTGGAATTACATCCTTTTTTTTATTTGGTTTTAAATTTCCTGGTTCCTTCATTAAACCGCTTCACCTGTAAAGTATTATGTTTTAAAAGTGCTAGTTAACTTTAAGATATCAATCGTAAAAATAACATGGAATACAGGATTCGTCAAGCTTCAATTCTTTTGGCAGTTTTTATGAATAATTCAGGATAACGTGGATTATTCAGTATAGATTTAAATCTATTAGGATGTTAATATTTGTTTGATGTTTTAAAGCATGCAGAGGTACTAATGTAATCAGAAAGGAGGAGATGAATTGGATACAGGTAGATTGAAAAGGTTAACATTACTGGTAGTAATAGGGATTTCATATATATTCATTTTAAGACTTGTAGGAACTATTTTCCCTGGTATTTTTATTGGGAAACTTATCCTGGTTAAACTAACAAATATATTATCTTTTATTGCTGTCCTTGTAACGGTGCTGTTCTTTTATGATTTTTATTGTGAATATGTACAGAAAGAACAGGGAAGACTAAAAAGTGCAACTATATTGGCTATAATTGGATCTGTTGCATTAAAGTAGTTCTGAGAATTTCATTGAGAACGAGTTAAATTGGTTTATATTGTTCTAAAATATCGGAAGTTTTTATGAATAATTCAGGTAAGCATACACCTCTTGCTGAAAGAATGCGCCCTAAGAATCTGGATAAGTTCTACGGTCAGGAACATTTGGTCGGAAAGGGGAAGATATTATCTCAACTTGTAAAAACAGACCGTCTTGTCTCCATCATCTTATGGGGCCCCCCTGGTTCAGGGAAAACAACCCTGGGTTATTTACTGGCTCACTATTTCAATTGCCCATGCCTTTTTTTTAGTGCGGTCCTTTCGGGAATCAAGGAAGTCAAGGAGGTCATGGCCAAAACTGAAAGTCATAAAAAGCTTTACAGCCAGTCCACGATTATTTTTATCGATGAAATTCACCGTTTCAATAAAGTTCAGCAAGCTGCATTTTTACCATATGTGGAAAAGGGAGATATAATTCTTTTCGGTTCAACAACAGAAAATCCTTCATTTGAGGTGATTGCTCCTCTTCTTTCAAGAACCCAAGTTCTAGTACTAAAGTCATTATCCGAGGAGACATTGGAACGAATTCTGAGAGAGGCTTTGACTGATAAAGATAGAGGTTTGGGAGATCTGAAATTAGAGATAGAAGATCAAGCTGTCAAAATGATCATCGATTATGCTAATGGTGATGCGCGAAGAGCTCTCAATACTCTTGAGATTTCAGCGAATCTTAGAAAAAAAGGCAGGATTACTCCAGAAGAAGTAAAAGAAGCACTGCAAAAGAGAATCCTTCTCTATGATAAAAAAGGTGAGGAGCATTTTAACCTGATTTCTGCACTTCATAAAAGCCTTAGAAACAGCGATGTCGATGCTTCTCTTTACTGGCTGGCAAGAATGCTTGTTTCAGGAGAAGATCCGATGTATATAGCCAGGAGGCTGGTCCGTTTTGCTTCGGAAGATATTGGGCTTGCAGACCCACGATCTCTTGCCATTGCTCTTGATGCGAAAGAATCCTTTGCTTTTATTGGCTCTCCAGAAGGAGAACTTGCTCTTGCCCAAGCAGTCATCTACTTAGCGTCTGCACCCAAAAGCAACCGGGTCTATACAGCTTTTTCAAAGGCCAGAAATGATGCTGAAACGAGCCCTTATGAACCTGTCCCCCTCCACATGAGGAATCCTGAAACATCATTGATGAAAGAAATAGGTTATGGTAGGGGATATAAATATGCGCATGATTATGCATACAGCACAACAGATATGGAGACATTGCCAAAGAGGTTTGTCGGGAGGAAATATTATAGTCCCGGGAATTTTGGCCTTGAAAAGGAGATTAAAAAGAGAATGGACTGGTGGAAATCACAGAAGGAAAAATTAGTGACAAAAAGACCGGAGTCTGATTTTATAAAGTAGAATATAATTTATCATTGTTCATGTTTTTTCAAATGATATTAGCTTCATTTTATTATGTAAAGAATTGAGGGATAAGAGAAAAAAATGATATCATAGCCTTATTCGAGAAGATGAAAAAACATGGATACATAGTTATTATTATTCTTTTTCTGAGTTGTTGTTCTTTATTTAAATCAAAGATTCCTTCTTACCCGACCGGAATTATATTTCCAATAGAAAAAGCGAAAGAGATGTCCTATAAAGGCATGGTCATTGATAACATCCAGAAAAAGGAAGGTTATCTTTATTTTTCAACGAGAGAAGGATTCATCTATTGTATTGATTATGAAAATGAGAAAATACGCTGGGAATTTAAAGCCCCTGAGCAGATTGAAAGCCATCCTTTTTTAGGAAAAGAAAGTATCTATGTTTTTGACAAGGAAAATCGTCTTTACTGTCTCAACATGGAGGGGAAAGTCCACTGGAGCAATAAGATAAATGAAGGAATTACAAGCGGAGTAGTGGAATTCAAAGACAAAGTCTATCTGGGCACTGAAGAAGGGAATTTCATTGCTTTTAATGCATCTGATGGTAAAGAGCTCTGGCGTTTCAGTGTGGGGGGATCAATAAGGTCAGAGCCGGTTGGATCAAACGATGTGATTATATTTGGTTGTGATGATCAGAAGCTTTATTTTTTAAGTGAGAATGGTTCATTGTTGGGCGAATTTGAAGCTGGAGATAAGATTCAATCTGGTCTCACAGTTGATGGCAATTGCCTTTATTTTGGTGCAGAGGACCAAAATTTTTACTGCATGGATATAAAAAAGAAAAAGAAGAAATGGAAGGTCAAGACAGGCGGAAAAATAATCGTTCATTCTGTCAATGACAGGAAAAGAGTTTATGTCCTGAGCGGAAATAATGTTCTTTACTGCCTGAATAAGAAGAATGGAACGATCTTATGGTGGAATGCTATACCTTCCAGCAGTCATTTTCGCCTTGAACTCATAGAAGACAGAATAACAGTATCATCTCTTTCTTCTCTTCTTGTTTGTTTCGATGTAAAGACTGGAAAAAAGGTTGGTTATTTTGAGGCTCCAATAGAGATAAAGTCAAATCCTTTGTGGATTGCCCCTTATCTTTTTATCAATCTTTATAATGACTGGGGAAATACCGGGAGACTGCTCTTTATGAAGAAAGAAGTCAATGTTATATTGGAGCCTTCTGAGGAATATCCAAGAAAAATAAATGAAGAGATTGCTTTTTCTTCCTTAATAACGGGTTTTTTTATGCCGGAATATGAGTTTACAATTCGATACTTGCATGTGCCTTTTGGTTCGGACATATGTCATTACATGAAGGAGAAAGGTGAGAAGGTGATTGTCCAGGAAAAGTCAGATAAAAATACATGGACATGGTTTCCTGATAAGGCAGGAGCTTACGCAATAGGGGTTGTTGTCACTGATGAAAAAGAAAGAGCTGAAATAGAAATCCCTTTTATAATCGAGGAAAAAGAGAATCTTCGCATTGAATGGTGGCAGCACCATATAGATTTAATACAGTCTTCGCTGTTTAAGAATTTGAAATGGCGGCCTGCAGGGCCTTGGAAAATAAGCGGCTGCATCACAGATATTGCTGTATCGAAAAGAAATCATTATGTGATTTATGTTTCTTCAGCGTATGGAGGGGTGTGGAAAACTGTAAATAATGGGACAAGCTGGGAACCCATATTTGATAACGAATCTTGCCTGAGTATTGGAGCCATTGCAGTAACAGCCTCAGATGTTGATATTATTTGGTCGGGAAGATTAGATGCAGGTATGGAATTAACATGTGAAGAACCTCAGGATATTATCTGGGCAGGAAGTGGCGCGAACAATGCTAGCAGGAATTCCAGAGCAGGAACAGGTGTTTTTAAATCAGTAGACGGTGGGAATTATTGGCAAAATGTGGGCTTGAATGAATCCCATCACATAAGCCGCATTGTTATAAATCCGGATAACCCGGACATCGTTTATGTTGCTGTAATGGGCCATCTTTTTACTCCAAATGAAGAAAGAGGACTATTCAAGACAGAAGATGGAGGAAATACTTGGAGTAAAATACTCTTTATAAATGATGACACAGGAATTACAGATGCTGTAATGGATTCTGATAATCCCGATATTCTTTATGCAGCCGCCTGGGAGATGAAACGCAAAGCATGGAATTTTATCGAAAGCGGCGAAGGAAGCGGTATATATAAAACGACAGACGGCGGAGAGACTTGGAAAAAACTGACAAAAGGATTTCCGGAAGGAAAGCAGGTAGGCCGAATTGGACTTGATATAGCTGCTTCTGACTCCAGCATTATCTATGCGATTTTGGATAATCTTGCCTTAAGAGCAGAACAAGATTCGGATGATGAAAAACATAAAATTACTGCTAAGAATTCGGCTGCAGATCAAGGAAAAGAGAAAAATGTTATAGGGCCTGAAATATATAAATCTTCCGATAAT
>Ga0315532_1002735_pt1 | contig 11831 bp, 14 predicted proteins | sample SalMarWE160370MG_FD_203082 | JGI IMG/M metagenome (GOLD analysis project Ga0315532, IMG submission 203082) | Salt marsh sediment microbial communities from the Plum Island Ecosystem LTER, Massachusetts, United States - Salt Marsh Sediment WE1603-70 ... | reverse complement strand
ATGCTGGGTTTTACTGGCTCTTTTATGGGCGCTCAAAGGCTAGCTAGATGCGACTATGTCTGGAGTGCTTTCCTTGTTTTTAGGCAGAGATATTACATCTGGGCTTTTCTCATAGCCTGTCTAGTGCTTCATAGAAGATGTGGATGATTTTTGGTGAGAGCCAAAAGCCTCCCTCAAGCATCTGACTTAGGGATTCCTTTGCCTGTTTATTGCTTAGATGTCGCTCTTTTACGGCCTTCAGAAGCACATAGAGGACGCCTTTAGGCTCCAGGCCGAGGGATTTCCCTGTTTGATGGGCGTCTTCATCGTTTGTCAGGAAGAGGCTGATCCCCTTCTCTAGAGCGAGTGCAATAGCTTCACGTTCTCCTCTGCCTAGTTCGATGCCGAGCTTGTTCTCTCTATCCTCCACTTTGTCTATGAACCGTTTCTTGGGTTTGTAGACCCTTATCCACCCCTCTCCTATGGTTTTTTTGGTTGTTTGAGCGTCCTCGTGGCCCTTTTCGAGCCCACGGGTTACAGCCTCTTCGTAGACTGCCTCAGGGATTACTATCTCGGAGTGTAGCTTCTTCAATAGGTGAAGGGTGTCGCATTTTCCCAGCCATATGAGTGGGCCGGCATCTGAGGATGCCGCCAACTAGCCCACCAGCTGCTCGGCCTCTTCTCTGAACCTCTCTTCCCCGTATCTGAAGACGATGTTTCTTCGTCTGAGTTCCAGGGATAGCTCTCTGTAGCCTAGGCCCGTCAGCTCAGCCATTCTTCCAAACGAGATGCTGCCCTTTCTGTATAGCTCTATGGCTAGGCGTAGCTTCATCTCGTCGATGCCTATTTTGAGTGCCTCCCTCATGAGGTCGGATTTCTCTCTCTGGAGTTTTTCTGTGAGGTCTTCGAGGTCTTCTATTGTCTCTTCAGGAAGCCTGACTGTTGTGACCTTGAACGTCAAGGGGTTCACTGTATTCTTTTAGAATACAGTTCTTATTAAGTATATACCCCTCCCGGTAAGGGGGGGCTTGGATCGGGCGATCTGCCTTTTACTCAATAATGTTGAGCGTTTATATGTGTGGTTGAACGGTCGTCTGCTCAACAGTATTGAGCGTTTATATTATCTCATTGAGCAAGACATTGGTTTAGAGGCTTAATATTATCAGGTCCAACTCTCATTGACTATGATCCTCCTCCGTAACACTTATTTCTACATATGTATATGTAGATGTAGATAGGTCTTGACGTCTAAAACGGTATCAGTGTCTGAGGACGCCTACGAGCTCCTCAAGAAGATGAAGCTCAAGGGAGAGAGCTTCACGGAGACCATCAGGAGGCTCGCCAGACGCCGCAGGCTCGCGGACTGCGCCGGGCTTTGGTCCGACGTCTCCGAGGAGGAGATGGAGGACTACTGGGGCAGCATAGCCGACTTGAGGAGGAGGGCCGCGGAGTCCATGGAGATGCGCCGCGTTGAAGGTCGTTGACACGACCTTCCTGATATGCCTTCTCCGGAACGATCCTCTGACTCTCAGCAAGGCTGAGGAGCTGGACGGGGAGGGCGGCGCCGCGACCACCGTCGTCAACGTCTATGAGGCCTCGTATGGGGTGTACAGGGCGATGTCGGACCCGTCGAGGAGGATGGAGGCCTTCAAGCGTCTAGTCACGAATCTAGAGATCTTGGACCTCGACTACGAGGCTGCGATGAGGGCCGCCGAGGTATCGGGGACGCTGGACAGGGAGGGGAGAGGGATCGATCCCTTCGACTCGCTCATCGCGGGGATCACGCTCACCAGCGGCGCGGAGGCGCTGGTCACCAGAAACGTTTCTCACTTCGAGAGGGTGCCGGGTTTGAAGGTCGAGGAGCATTAAACGAAGGACGCTCATCCATAGCTGGGGCTCCGCCCAGACATAGTACCCGCTTCACCTAGTTTTTTAGAAGATTGTAAGGTGAAAGACTCATAGACTTCATTCATCCTTCAAAGAATTCTTCAGCTTTATTATCCGAGATTTCATGGATCTTATTATGGAGGATCTCCGCGGGAAGGCCCTCAAGGCCTATGAGGCGCTCTTCAGCGGCCGGGAAGCCGTTGAGATCGAAGGCAAGGTCTACCGCCTGAAGCATACTTCGATCCAGGGGCTGCGTAGGTTCAGTATAGAGGGTTATAGCTTCATTGAGCAGAACCCGGATAAGGGCAACGGGTGGGCTGAGATGGCGAGGGAAGGTCATCGGATATTGTGGGTGATGAAGGGTGGTAGTTATCTCGCCTAGGTACGCGACGGGAAGTTCTACGATTTCAGAGAACGGAGTTAGCGTCTTCCTCCATGTTCTCGTGTTTCTGCCTTAGTTTAACATGTTCTAAGACGGGTTTAGATGCCTATAGTCAAGTTTTGATTGTTTTCCTTGTTTCCTCCGGAAATTCTCCGAGTAGCTTCCCGATTCTAAGGCTCGCGATGTGTTGTTTGAACTCTTGCTCGGTGTACTTTATGCGGTATACTCTTTGGTGGCCTCCCTTTCCGGTGGTCTCAGTGTAGGTTAGTAGTTCTTCGTCTACCATGTGGTTGAGGTAGTTGATTATGCTGGCTCTGCTTATGGTGTCCTTGAGTCGGTCGTTGACGTTCTCTCAGACGGCTCTGCTGTTGGCGCCCTCTGGCTGTATGGTCCAGAGGTAGCGTAGCGCCTCTACCTGCCATGTCTTGAAAAACATCTTCAGGTTCTCTTTGCTTGTGTCGAGCGTGAGGGGCATACGGATCGGTTTTCGGGTTCTTTTAATAAGGATTTGTGAGTGCCATTTTCCTGTATTTTTATATATAAATAAATATATGGGGTGGGGTTTTGAGTGTTAAAGGATGACCCTTAAAGAGTAGGGATCCACTTACTCGACTACATTCTGGATAGCCTCGTGATTTCGCTTTTAGATTCTACTAACCAAGTAACATGGTAAAACCGCTGTTATTGTTGTCTCATGAAATGTTTCAACCGATGATGGGGGAAGTGATCTCGCTGGTTCTCTACTCTTATTAGTTTTTTCTAGGATCTTGTTTACCCTTGCATCCTTATCGATGATGCTTTCGTTTATGGATGCCGAGTCTCCGAGGGTTAACTGGTTTGCCTCTAGAAGAGGGGGAGTGTTGCCGGCCTTGGAGCAAGGGTGACAATCCTTGGGCGCGGGAGCTCGCCTGGCCGGGCAATGTCAACTCTCCCTGCAACGTTTTCCCCGGTATCCAGGATCCAAAGGCTCCATTAGGCCTTTAGCCCTCCCCGTAAAGGGATGGGGTGTGTAAAGTATAAAGTTACGAGATATAGATGAAGGTGAATCCTTCGACCTAGGGGGCAGGCATGATGTTTTTATCCAGCAACCTTCATGTCGAGCGCTCAGCAAGGAATTATGTAGGTTGTTTGTAGATCGTTAATACAATGTACTAGAGCTTGGAGCCTTTCCGTCGGCGAGTACGTCGTAAAGGTCGTGGTGGATGAGGAGGGCGCTGTGGGTGAAGGGGACGAGGGAGACAACGAGTTGTCGGGGGTCGTTTCGTCTGTGGGGCGGCTAGAGGAGGAGGGGGACCAGACCTTGTTTTTGGTGGGCTTGGCTGCGGTAGCCGTGGCCGTGATCCTACTTTACGGGGTGTATAGTCAGTCGTTCGGAGGCGGGGTTTCCACCACGGCGGCTGGAGCCAGGTGAGGCAGCTGGATCACGGGGGCGTCTATTGGCGTGGGTTCTACAGCATTCCATCCAAGCGTAAATGCAGTAGCAACAAGGCCCCAGAGGAGGCTGAGAGATACAAGAACAATCGGAGTAGATGCGAGGCTGTAATGTAGCCATCGGTGGTTTTCCCACCCCATGACGACTGCGTACCAGTGGTCCGCGTCCAGTAGTACACCGGGAGCGCTAATAGCAAGCCCAGTGAGAACGAGACGATAAAGTGCTCTACGGCGAACATGCATCACATTGACCGAGTGTCAGGGCGTTAAATCGGTTTGTGTGTAGTTTATATCAATGAGATGTTTGTCGGGGTTTTAGCTAGATCTTGTAACTAACATGCTAATTTATTTCATAGATCCTATCTGTGCCTAAAAGAACGTTATTTTATGTTCTTTTTCTGTTAACGAGTTTCCTTGGGTTCAACGATTGTTAACGTTTCTTCTAATCGTTCGGTTTCTCTCTCGGATTTTTCTTGGGTTCCTTTTATCCAGTTCTCGGCCCAGATGTTCTCCTGCTTTATACAGTCGAGACATTTGTATTCCCTGTCGCATTGGATGTTGGGCTCAAACTCGCATTTATTAAAACCCATTAATGTACTCCTTTTATATATTATTTAACTAGTAGATATATTTTATGTATCTTAATTTCATCTCATATTGGTGAGACATTATTATAGTTAATGTTATATGGATTTATGATCTATATTTTCTCATGTCAGGTGTGGTTCAACATGTCAGTTCAAACGCCAAGATAGGCAAAAACGTCAGGATGTGGCATTTTACTTACATAGGCAACGACACCGAGATAGGAGACAACACCAAGATAGGGTCCCTTGTTCACATAGATTATAACGTTAAAATCGGGTCAGGCTGCAAGATAGAGGGCATGGCCTACATCCCACCCCTGACCCGTATAGGAAACAGGGTGTTCATAGGCCCTGGGGTGATATTCACCAACGACCCGTACCCCATGTCGGATAAGATGGTCGGCGTCAAGGTGGAGGACGACGCCGTCGTCTGCGCTGGAGCCGTGTTGAAGCCGGGAATAACCATCGGAGCTCGTTCCGTGGTCGGCATGGGGGCCATAGTAACACGTGACGTCCCCCCTGAGGCGGTGGTCTACGGGAACCCGGCTAGGGCGAGGTATGGGTTAGAGGAGTACCTCGATAGGAAGAGGGAGTGGGAGTCGACTCCATAGAGGCTATTGCTCTTTTCCTCTTCTGATCATTCCAAGGATCTCGCTGAGGGTCTCCCTGATGTTGTCCTCCATCTTCTTTAGGTCCTCCTCCGCGCTGCCTATCTTATTTGTTGCCCCCGTCAAAGCAGACCTTACAGCTCGCAGAGTTTGCAGCTGACCCTCGACGTCCTTTATCTTGGCTTTGAGGGTGGAGGTGTCGAAGCTCACGTCCTCCCTCAGAGCGGAGCAGACCAGCTCTGCTCTGGCGACGTTGTAGGCTATCTCGAGGGCGAGGGGGTCTTCTTCTTGGGAGACGCTGCACACGAGGTTGTTTCCCGGGTATATCCTGAAGCATCCGCAAGAGTCGGGTATCTTGTCTTCGTGGACTGCCCCGATGGCGTATTGTGCTCCCCGGTTCTGCTTGGCGTCATCGAGTTCCTTGAAGAAGCTGTTCTTCCCGCTCATCGTGGGCTTCCTGTTCTTCACCTCCACGACTATGCTACGCTCGATGTTCCCCGTGTCCCGGGGGTTAACCCTTATCAGGACGTCTCCGACCTCCCCCAACGGGCCTTTCTCCCTGCCGACGTGCTCGACGGCGTCGTTGTGGCTTCGGGCCAGGGCGTCTAGGCACTCGTAGACGTGGGACTCGAGGTCCAGCCCCTTCGCCGTCCCTTTTTCCCGTTCCTCCTCCGCGGCCTCAGCTGCGCCTAGCTCGACGAGAACCTTTGTGAAGCCTTCGTCCATCAACTTCACAAGCCTGTTGAAGGCCGTGCCCTCTCGGTCGATTTCCAGTTCTTCCCTCAGACGCTTCCGGAATCTCCCGATGGGGGTGGTTTCGTCGTCGGGGTTCAGGACCCTGTAGATCTCCCCTCCGTCTTTCCCGAAGTGTGCGTCCAGCTGGTTCTTCAGTTTCCCATCTTCCCCGAGGAACCTGTCCAGGTCTGTTCGGAGGCTTCCCCGGTCCGAGAAGATTTTTTCAAGCTCTTTTTCCATCTCTTTCTGCATCAGCTCGAACTCTTTTCGCACGAAGTCGACCTGCATCCTGGTCTCGGAGCCCTGGAGTGCGATGGCACCTATCTTCAGGGCTCGGCACACAAAGTCGGCTCTCTCGTCTTCCTCCATGCTTGACAGGAGGTTGTAGAGTTGGGGGTCCTCGATCCACACATCCAGGGCTATGGACATGCTGTCTGTGTCTAGGTAGGTTTGGTTGACGGTGATTCCTTCCACTGATGACACCTTTATCTGTAGATGAGATTAATTCTTTTGACTTGGGTTTTATGGAAGAGTGTTGAGTAAGAAAAGAGGTGGTTTATTCGTCCCTTAGATATGAGATGGAGATGCATTGAGTCATGGATGCTTGTTTGGCGCATCTTTTTTGGAGGTGCGAAGATCCTCTTCGCTTAAGAGGATCAGCTCCTCATCATAGCAGCGTTTACAGAGTCTGGTGTATTTCCCTGTATAGCCGGAGAAGTTTGTGATCTTGGCGCCGCATTTCTCGCATGTCAGACCTTTCACCCTCTGCCGTGGTTGGCGGCTACCTTTTCGACGCCTGCAACGATGTTCTCTAGGTCTTGGTCTGTGAGGGCGGGGTGCATCGGTAGGCTGAATATCCTCTTGGCCGTCTCCTCTGCAACCGGGGTGGGCTCCGGGTTCAGCGTCTCCCGGATTACTGGCTGCTGGGTCAGGGGGGTGGGGTAGTGGACGGCGCAGTCGATGTTCTCGTGTTGGAGCGCCTCCATGAACTGGTTCCTGGTGCAGCGGAAGGCTTCGGGGTCGAGTGTGAGGCTGAAGTAGCTGTAGCTGGGCTCCACCTTGGGGGTCACCCTCTGGGGCGTGAGGCCCTCTATGCGGCCGATCTCTCTGCGGAGGTAGTTCCCGCACTCCCTTCTTCTTTTGAGGAACCCGTCGAACTGCCTAATTTGGTCTAGGCCGATGACTGCGGCTATCTCGGTGAGGCGGTAGTTGAAGCCCATCTGGACGTGGTGGTACCTGGCTTCGTCGCCGTGTGCCCTCAGCAGCACTCCCTTTCTGTAGAGTGTCTCGTCGTTGGTGGTTACCATGCCTCCCTCGCCGGTGGTCATGGTCTTGGATGGGTAGAAGCTGTAGCAGCTTAGGTCGTCGTATCCTCCTATGTCTTTTTCGTTGTATCTTGTGCCGTGGGCTTGGGCCGAGTCGTGGATTAGAGAGAGGTTGTGGTCCTTGCATATGTCTTGGAGGCTTTGGATGTCGGCTGCGTTTCCGAATAGGTGGACGGGTACGATTGCCCGGGTTTTGGTGGTGATCTTTTCTTTCACGTCCTCGGGGTCGATGATGAAGGTCTCTTGGTCTATGTCGGCGAACACGGGCCTGGCCCTGCTGTAGTGGACCATGCTGGCAGTGGCTATGAAGGTGAAGCTGGGGACGATGACCTCGTCGCCGGGGCTAAGTGTTGAGAGGTATGCAGTGTGGAGGGCGGCGGTGCCATTGTTGACGGCGTAGGCGTACCTGGCCCCAACTTTTTTCGCGAAGAGATTCTCGAATTCTTTTACCTTTTGTCCCTGCCGGAGCTGGCCGGTGTCTATTATCTTCTTTATTTCGTCGAGGACTTGGGGTTTTATGATGGGTTTGGCTATGCTGATCTTTTGGGGTGAGATCGGTTTACCTCCATCAATTGCTAGTTTTTCCATTGTGTACTCACACCCGCTGGTCGTATTTTTTGTTTACTTGGTTTAATACTTTGTTATGAAAGTTAATTCACATGTACCCAGCTTGATAATCTTTCTGGCTGTTTCTTTGCTAGTTTCCTATCCCAACTCCCCTGAAGGTGAACCCGGCTTCCCGAGCCTGTCTCGGGTTGAACACGTTGCGTCCGTCCACTATTATTGGGGTCTTCATCTTTTCTCGCAGCCATTTGAGGTCTATGTCATAGTACTCCCGGTGCTTCGTGACGACGGCGATGCAGTCCTTTCCCTCTAGTGCCTGGTTTAGGTCGTTGGTCAGGTTGACGTCTTCCTCGTGTTTCACATAGGGGTCGTGGACGACCACCTCGCTGCATTTCTTCTCCAGCCTCATGTAGAGGGGACGTGCGGGCGTGTTGCGTGTGTCGTCCGAGTTCTCCAGGAAGGCGTAGCCGAGTATGCTGATGCTTGCGTCCTCTAGCTTCAGTTTGTTCTCTGCCAGGCTTTCCTCTATGAGGCCGAGCATGTGGGTGGGCATCTTGTCGTTGATGGCGCGGCTGCTCACTATGATGGTGGGTGTCACTTTTTTCCTGCCGTATGTGTCTAAGCCGTGTTTGAGTAGCCATGGGTCCTTGGGTAGGCAGTGGCCCCCTACGCCTGCGCCTGGGATCATCATCATCCTGTAGGGGTTCTTGTCCGGGTCGCTGGGGTCGTGGGGTAGGCTGTTGACGTATCGGCGTACCTCGTGGACGTCTGCCCCCAAGGACTCGCATATGAGGGCTACCTCGTTGGCGAAGGCTATGTTGACGTCGCGGTAGGCGTTCTCCACTACCTTGGCTATCTCCGCTGTGAGGCAGTCGGTCTCGTAGACGGGGGCTTTCACTATTTTCCGGTAGAGTTCTGCGGCTCTGCTGGCGCACTCGGGGGTGATGCCGCCCACGATTCGTGGCATGTGGGTGAGGTTGTGGAGGAGTCTTCCCACCATGACGCGTTCGTAGCTGAAGGCGAGGTTGAAGTCTGTGCCCGCCTTCATCCCTGAGGCTTCCTCTAGGATGGGTTTGACCATGTGTTGGGTTGTGCCGGGGGCTACGGTGGACTCTACGCTGATGAGGGCGCCTTTCCTCATCTTTTCCCCGATTTCCCTGGAGACCTGTTTCATGGAGTCGTACTGGGGGGTGTGTTGGTCGTCGACGGGTGTCTGCACGTCGATGAGGATGACGTCGGCGTCTCTGTAGACAGAGGTGTCATCTGTGACCTTGAGTGATCCTTTTTTCACGACTTTCTGTATGAGTTCCTCGAGGCCAGGTTCGTCTCCCTCTATGGGGGATTTCCCCTGGTTGAGGTAGTCGATCTTCCAGCCTGAGCGTTGGGATCTTCGTTGTACGCCGGTGACGTTTATGCCTTCGGCGTCGGCGAAGAGGGCGGCTGAGGGGATGCCAACGTATCCCATGCCCACTACTACGAGGTGCATCATTTCTTGTCTCCTTAGAGGTAGGTGACTTTGCTTGTGTCTAGGTTGTTTAACACTATTTTCCCTACCTTGGCTGATTCTATGGCTGCCTCGCATACTTTCAAGGCTTTCAGCCCGTCTTCCCCCGTTACCTCGGGGGGTGTGTCGGTGCGTATCGATTTTATGAAGCTCTCCAGTTCCAGTTTGAGGGGTTCGGCGTTCTGGATCATGGGCTGGGTTATTTGTCTGTCGTTCTCTATGGTGAAGGTTTGGGTGATGTACTCTACGTTTACGATGCCTTCGGTGCCGGTTATGGTGAGGGTTCTCACCTTTTTGGGTGTGAGCCAGTTGGTTTCTATGAAGGCGGCTCGTTTACCGGGGAAGGTCATGACTATGTTGGCGTAGTCCTCGAAGCCGTGCTGGATGCTTCCGGCGTTGCTGAAGACGGTTGCGGCCTCGTCTTTGAATAGCTTGTTGGCTATGTCTATGTCGTGGACGGCTAGGTCTTTGATGACGCCTACGTCGCCGATGCGGACGGGCCAGCGGCTGACTCTGCGGGTGTGGGCCAGGATGACTCGGCCTATGGTTCCCTGGTCGACGGTCTTCATGGCCTCTCTTACGGCGGGGTTGAAGCGTTCGACGAAGCCCACGGTGAGGTGGACGCCGTGCTTCTTGGCGGCTTTGATGAGGGCCTTTGCCTCGCTCAGGTTGTTGGTCATGGGTTTCTCGACGAGGACGTGTTTGCCTGCCTCGATGGCTCTGAGGGCGAGGGTGGCGTGGGTGACTGTGGGTGTGCATATGGTCACGGCGTCGATGTCTGGGTCGTCGAAGGTTCTCTGTGGGTCTGTGCTGTTGTGGACGTGGTATTTGTTTGCGAGGGTTGACACGGTTTTCTTGTCGATGTCCACGACGGATTTGAGTTTGGTGTGGGGTAGCTCGGAGAATACCCGGGCGTGGTTTCTCCCCCAGACGCCGCAGCCTATCACAGAGACGGTGACCATTTCTAGGTTAGTTGTGTATACTCGTTAATATTAACGATTATGGGGGTAATTGAGGTACATATGTTGCTGTGGTATATAGGCTTCAGGGAGACAGCCTTCAAGGAAGTTTTTCGGTACGGGGCTATACAGCCTGTTAATAATGCTGATGTTTCGGTTCGTGCTAGATTGTCAGGGGTACCGGGGCAGAGGGAGGGTTTAGCTTTGTGGGGCTGGTTCCTGTTTTAGTTTCTCTATCTGTTTTACCAGGTGTTTATGATTGTCTCTGGTTTTGTTTATGAGTGCCGCGCCCATCCGGGCCGCCAGCTCGGTGGCCCTCAGCCGGCGCATCGTGGGCTCCGTCTTGTCGTTGGCGATGGTTTGTGCCTCGTTGAGTGGCTTGATGAGGGTGATGTAGGCTCTCACCCGGTCTGGGGTTGGGTGGATGGGTATGGGGGCGAGGTTTATGGTGGTGTCCATGTCGTCGGTGCGTCGTCTCAGCTTGGGTGCGAGGTGTAGCCGCCTAGCCGTTAGGGTGAAGAGGCGGATGTCACTGATGAGGTTTTTCTCGCTGCGTCTCAGGCGTCCCAGGGTGGTGTGGAGGAGGGGGGAGTCTGTTCGTTTGAGGGTGCCGCTGAGCCAGTTGTGGAGGGCTTCGCGTTCGGCTTCGGTGAAGATGTAGGTCCTCATCTCTGGTACAGTGGCTGTATCTTGTTGGTTTCGTTTTCCGGGTTTCCTGGTTTGTGGCGCTTGTTTGATTTATTCTTTGATCTGTTTGGGGGTGGGGTGTCTTCCTCTTCAACGGTGTATCCGAGGCTTGGTTTCTCTTCCTCCTCCATCATCTTGTTCAGGTTCTCTATTTCTTTCTCTATGGTCTCTACCTCTATGTCGACTATCATGGTGTAGGAGGTGCTTATGAGGCGTGCTAGGGAGTTGGCTGCCTGTATTCTGATCTTCTCGTGGGTTTTCTCGGAGTTGATGATGGCCTCGAGGGTCTGTATGGCTTTGTCCAGCCTCTTGATGTACTCGTTTCGTTTCTTCTTGGGTTTTATGACGACTCTTCTGGGGGTTAGGTGGATCTCCAGGCCTTGGCCCTTCTCCTTTACTCTGGTCAAGCTTCAGCTTCCCGTGTATCTTGGTTTACCCTTTTTTTCTGGGTGGATAAGTGTATCGGGGGTTGTTGTGGTGGCCGCCATGGGTGATCCGGTGCGAGGGCTCGGGGTAGGTTCTTTTACTCTGCACCCTGTTGTTTTTCTATGCGTGTGGCTATGGTGGCTGGGACTCGGCCCCAGTTCATCAAGTCTGGTTCTGCAACTCGAGAGAAGTACCCTACTTGATACGCTTTAAAAAGGAATTAACCTGAGAGGTGACTATGGCGCGTCTGAATCTACCCTCAGAGAAACTCTCGACTTGGAAGGGGCCGACCCGATTCTCGTTTCTAAACTTCTCTCTGACAACTGATAGGGAGTGATCGAGTAGCGATCTCATGTCAGGTGAAAGAGTTCTGCGGGACACGGCCGCGTTGAAGTAATCTGTCGCCCTCTCCAGGCTTCCGTTGTAATGCGTCAGCGCGAATATGTCGTATGCATCCTTTTGCTTCATCCTCGCATCCATGGCCTGGCCCTTCAGGGCGATGGACCCGACCAGGTCAACTATCTTGAAAGCTGTTTTTGCTTTCCCATCTCCGGGGAGCTGTGCCTCTATCCGTTGGTCGAAGTTGAACTCGAAGGCGATGTTCAGACCCTCGAACATGAATGCTTGGAGGTCGTCCTGCACCTTCTTTAGGTCGAGGAATCTCTCTCCCTCCTTGTCGCACAGGAAGTCCAGGTGTATAGGGTAATCCTTCCCGTCGATGGGGGACGCCACATCCCTGACGAAGCGGAACTGGCTC
>Ga0315532_1002733_pt1 | contig 11832 bp, 6 predicted proteins | sample SalMarWE160370MG_FD_203082 | JGI IMG/M metagenome (GOLD analysis project Ga0315532, IMG submission 203082) | Salt marsh sediment microbial communities from the Plum Island Ecosystem LTER, Massachusetts, United States - Salt Marsh Sediment WE1603-70 ... | reverse complement strand
GTTTTCATTGGTGCCGGTCAGATTATTTCTCTTCCATCTACTTTGAAACCGGGTATTTGCTTCCAGGTCAAGGTGGTTGACAGCTTAACAAACAAGCCGATTAAGGGGGTTGACCTGTGGATTGATCCACGTACTGCTGGCCGTGTGACTATGAAAGAAGGTTCACGAAGGACGACCGACTCTAAAGGGTTAGCCGTTTGGGAATCTCTTATGCCAGGTAATACAAGCTTCAGTATCAGCAAAAAGGGTTATTGTCGCTGGTGGTCTGATGCGTGCTTAAGAGGATTTGGAACATTTGAACCCGTTAACAATCGAGAAGCATATAGTTGGCAGCGTAACATAGACAGCCTCGGATTTGACCTCATACCCGATATGCCGGTTGTTGTAATTAAGATGGAAGAAGGTGTTAAGCTATCTGGCCTTGTTCTTTCTCCTGATGGCAAACCTGTTGAAAAAGCTGCGGTGGATGTCACTCCAGTCGAACACCCACATACTCTGACCGGAGACAGTCGCTACCGAATGATAACCAACGAGAATGGCCGTTTTGGCATTAAAGAAAAATACTGGCGAGGTTATGTCCCGGCTGGAAAGCAGGTCCTATATAACCTTTGTGCTCATGATCCTGAAGCCAGATGGGCTAATGCGGTCAGTAAACCGTTCGCATCGAAACCAGCGGATGAGTTTGAGTTCACCTTGAAAATGACCAAAGGTGGGTCTGTCAGTGGACGCGTAATCGATTCAGAAGGTAAACCTGTGCCTGACATTGAGGTCGAAGCCATTGCCAAGGATAATCTTGACACTCCGTACTTCAAGCCGCGAACGCTAACAGATGAAAACGGCACCTTTACCCTTGGGCCAATGCGGGAGGGTAAATACTGGATTCAGCCCGATACTATGAAGGGAGTAAATATCGCTCGTTCTCCTAAGCAAGAAAAAACAGAAGTAAAAGTTGTTGACGGCAAAGTTACATCAGTGGGGAACTTGCTTTTTAGAACTGGTGGGCCAAACATGTAATACCTGAATCTTGTATGGCACGGGCCTATTTTACAGAATTTACTTGCATAATTTTTTTACATCGCCCCTTTATTCATGCTCGGCAAGGTCTCTTGAGACATGCAAGCGATGTGATTTTTTGCAGCAGTGCAGCCGCAAACGACCTCAAGAAATTGTGATTTTGAGTTGAAAAATGGGTCTGGATTTTGTCTCCAGGGGTTCAGAGCGGGGGAGCGTTTCGAACATACGACCCGAAGCCCTCGGCTGTAGCTGGTCAGCGGCAGGCACACAAAACATTCAGGTCTCACACCTAATATGAAAGTTTTAGCTGGAGCGAGATTGTCGGCTTGAAGGGGCGCCGAAGGCGTGGCGGGTTAACCACAAATCTTTGGACTTGTAGGCCATATTTTGGTAGCATGAACAAATAAGGGAACCTCCCAGTGTTGTAAAAGGTTGAACTCGCACGGAAATCTTGAGTTGAGAATTATACCAGACAATTAACTCATAGGGAAATGTCGGGTAGGATGTCACCCATCACATTATTCTGAGTAAACACGACAGAAAGAGAAGATGATATTCTGGACAGAGGTAGCTAGAATTGAAAGGAAAGCATATGGCCGGTCAAGATGGAATTTCCCGAGAAAGTATCAAGTCCGTACCCCAAGTATATTTCGATATTGTCGCACGGCTCATACCAGGAATAGCAATAATAGGGTCAATTTTAGTTGTCATTGCTGGCCCAGAGAGCTCCTGGAGCAACCTGCAATCTTGGTTGGGCGAATCGTCAGGATTTTCCATCACTACAATGACTGCATTGATTCTCCTGCTTTCGTATATCTTTGCGATCCTTCTTTGGTGCGCCTGGTCTTCGCTTGCGGCGGTAATTTGCGGAGAAAAGTACTGGGATAGTGAACCCTTCCGCTGGAAGTATGAGAACATCAAGTACAAAAACGCTGTTGCAGGAGATAGAGTTACGAAGCTTAATGCCCAAGTCCATATGGGCGAAACTCTAGCTGCCGGATTTATTCTTTGTTCTCTGATTGGCTTCGGGGTATATTTCTTCCATTCCAGCGACTTGCCACGCTTTGTCTCGTCGGTCCTTCTTTTTTTTGCGGCGCTTTCTAGCTGGAATGCAACAATTTATTTTGTTCGTCATATGAAAGCTACCGTGGATAATAATTTCAGCATACTCATGAGTCAAAAAGGTAGACTTTCGGAACGATTAGTTCTCCTATTTGACTTTGATGGCACTCTGGTGGAGCTTGACAAGTTAGAGGCGTATCAAAAGGTTGTTGATAATTACGGTCTGTACCCCCAGTCAGACCTGGTCAAGGCCCTGCATAAACTTGACAATGAGCTTTGTGCCAAGGGAGAGTACGATAGACGCAAGGTGTTCGAACAGTACGCAAACAAATTCAAAAGCGGCATAGATACAGGAAAACTTTGTCGACTATTTTGGAAAGCAGTCACTGACACACAAAACATAAAGCCGTGTTGCCTCGAGACTTTGGACATCCTTGAGAACGAAGATCACATTCTCGCTTGTGTTACCGACTCTGATGGCTTTGGGGGCAATAAGCTGGAGCGAATCCAAGCAACCGGCTTGGATCGTTATTTTGGCAAGAGGGTCTTCATTGGTGGAGACAAGGGTCGGCCTCGAAAGGGCTGCGCTGAGTATATGGAATGGGTCATTAGGGACCTGGCACTCGACTTCACGCGATGGGTGATGGTCGGGGACAAGACGGAAATTGACCTTGTGCCAGCAAGAGCGATAGGCATGGAAACAGTTCTTGTGAAGAATGACGAATATCCCGGCGTTTGGCAGCGGGAGGTCAAAAGCTTACATGAACTGCTCCCTATAATTCGGAGGCTGAAACCTACTGGTCAGACTACTACGTAACCCTGATAGAAGCCGTCGTGCCTGAGTAACCGCAGACTAAAAGAAGCGATGTTAGGAGCTGCTATAAGTGCGATAAATCGAAAAGATAATGTGTTCAAGGATTATTATGAAAGGATGGTACAAGATGGTGTAATGCTCAGCAACGCCCGTCATGCTGTAGCACGAAAGATGCTGACGGTGATGTGGGGCATGTGGAAAACTAACAGTCGGTTCGATCAGAAATTGCTCTGTCTATAACGACTCGAGTGGACCAACAGCACCGTCTTTGTGGAGGTAATACTTATGGCATCGAGGTTTTTACCCGGCTGGAGTTCTTGTTCAGCCAATGGACCTGTTGTATGCAGAGTCCCCTACCCATGAATGAACCCAACCGGATTGTTTGCTATGCCTCAATAATCTACATGGGCTGCTGTTATGGTAAGTCCCCTATAGGTGGTTGGCGACGTTAATACGATTGCTGCGAATATTTATCAGATTGTTGATGTCTTCTAAGATTATCGAGCAAAGATTGAGGTGTCGAAGAATTGGCTGTTCAAATACAGATGAATAAGAGTTGTTGGAGCATAATAGTAGTAGAACGGACTGTGAAGCGAAGGATGCCCTCGAAACAAAAAATTTAGGGCAAAAGGAAATTTTATTTCTTGACTTCGAGCTCTTCATAGGTGGCTGTTTTACATGCTGATTACCAGGCAGCAAAGACCGTTGTAAGAAATAGGGATGGGCAGTAAATCTCAAGAGACACCTGAAATGAAATCACCAAAGCCCCACGCGGAACCCTTGGGGCTGAGTTTGCACTAACCGTCTTCTGATGCATTCTCTCCGAATAGTACCGATTTTGGCCAATTGTCGCAAAGTATTTCCCACAGCCGTCCCTCACGAAGACCCGATGAAATATCCCAGAAGGTTTTCAGCATAACGATCTGCTTTCTCAATCTTTTACACCGAGCAGAAGGAACTGGGCAAAACATCTCAGCTGCTCCCCTGTCCAGTTGAAATTCGTACCATCGTTGAGCTCTGGCTTTTAGATGCTCTGCTTCATCGGGATATTCCACATGTCGTTCTTTGGGTGACCGATAGAGGTGGATCGCCTTGCCCCTGATATTTTTTCTATAGCTCGGAATGTACTCCCGCAACAGGCAGCATACTAGCAGTAGCGCATCCATCCCTATATCTTCCTTGTGAGTCCTGTCAGAGCGAAAAGTCGTACGATGGCCTATGCTCTCATGCAGACACCGAATAAGGGGTCTGCCTTCACGTAGTCCTTGCTCTATATAGTCCCTAACTTCTTTGTCATTGTATTTATATGTACCGTCTTCTTCATAACAAAGCGCATCCCTCACATACTTTTTGTAGATCCCAATTGCTTCTGACCAGATAGCGGGCATGTATGTAGCGATTTGGGGGTACATATTCTTAAACTCATCATAAAGATACTGACCTGCGGCAATCGCCTTGCTCCCTTCCCACAAACGTCGATATTCTGAAAACAATGGACCAAATTCTCTAACCATTATCTTGAATCGCTCTAAAACCGAATTAATGTCATCGTTTTTTCGAATCCAAGCCTTGCTCAAGCCTCGTGGTTTTCCCTTTGATGGTATTGCATCTGTTACTAGGAACAGCCGCATAAGTGTTTCCGTAAGACGAAGGATGGTCTCACTGTCATCCCGGCCAAAGCTGGTGGGACTCTCAGAATAGCTACATGAATGGTAGTACAAGAATCGTTCTTTGTCGGAGCCAAATATGAACAAGTGGGACATGAGAACTGCAAATACCTCTTTAACACGGCCTTCCGTAACAAGATCCGGGAAACGAAACTCTTTGATATAAGAGCCCGGCTTAATCCGAAGTGTATCATAGATTATATGGAATGATTCGTGTAAATAGTCAAAATAGCTCGGAAAATGCATAATATGAGGAACATCTGCATCAAAGTAGATGAGCTTAGCATCACTCTCTGTGCCAATATTGAGAGAATGGCATTTAATGCCAGGAACGAAACCAACACGCGTTAAACCGCCTACCGAATCTCTGTGAAGGTATTCGCCTCTGGACAGAGCATATTTGCGCAAGAGTCCCAGTCCACACTTAACTGGCGCGTCCACCGCATGCAATATTTGGTTCATACCACCACGAAAATCTATCGCCATGTCACGGATTGGTACTTCGGGATAAAATCTAAGTATTCGGTGCATAAGAGCATTCTGGATCGCATCAACCAGCATAGATAATGCTTCAGTTCTTTCTTGGTCAAGAAAAGCTGATGACTTGCCCTCAATACCTCTAACTTCATCACGTAGCACGGATGGTAGGTGCTTTGTCAACACGGCATGAAGAGTTGCGAAAGTATCATACAGGTCGAGAATCATATCAAATAGCCAAGGATCGGCTATAAGAGTAGCGAAGTCCTGAAACAGATACTCTATCGTCCGCCGTAGTGAGACTGGGATGCCATATGTTCGCGGAACTGCCATTAGGTCAAACAGATCTAGTTTCCCCGGCCTGGGGCCAAGTGTTTCTGTCTTACGATTCGACTTATCCCTGAGGTGACTTGAATAACAGAGTCTTTGCTGTATTTGTGGCAGGATATCAATAAGAGGAGGAAAATGATTCTTTCCTAATTTTCTGAAAATCAAATTTGTTTGGCCATCAGGACTATTCTCAAAAATCTTGGGCACAGGTATGACCATGGAAGTCAGAATATCGACAACATCCCTGCCATGTGTAGGCGTCACTTCTTCGAAGCCAAACATACGAAGGTTTCGTCTCACAAGTGAAATAACTGAAGCCAGTGCTAAGAGAGGAAAGCGGCATTCGTCTTTGGAGGATGCAAAGGGAAAAATAAGATCCCCAACGCCAATATGCAGTCGGTGATACTCAAACTTGTCCACATTTTGTCCAACTGCACCTTTGCTTTGATTTTCGGGAGTCATCAGAACCTTGTCTTCGACATTCAGGCTATGGCCGGGTGCCTCCAGAAATTCTGGCACTGCCTCCACATAGCCATTGCAATTCGAATGCTGGGGATCTTGGAATGCCTTCATAGAGATAGCCAATGAGGTGTGTGTCCAGAGGAACATGTGATTGTCTCGTAGCAAATCGATGTCGCTTGATGCGTGCAGTTGCCTCTTTTTCTGACTGAGTCTTATGATCGAGCGATGCACCTTGCTACGACTCAGGACACTTTCCAAATTTCCGCTCTTGTCCGCCTGATATACTTCGCCAAAAGTCAGCGACCGCAGAGCGGCGACAAACGTGAGAGCAACTGAATAGTTGGAGCAAAAAAACAGAGTTCCAACTTCCTCTGGGCCTTGTAGGTCGAGAAAAACACATTTTACGGAAGTAATGTCTTTCTTTTCTTCATTCTCTTTGACTAGACTAGACATAACCTTGTCAAGAGCAATCTTGTTCTTCAACAGATAAAAGGTGTCCTGGATCTTGATCGCCATAGCTTTGAATAGGGCTTGCTGAAATAGCAGACTTTGCCCTACTGCTGCCAACCCATCCATCTTATATTTGGTGAAAACCAAAAGAGGAGTTGTGTCCTGGAATTCATGTTGCAATAGTGAGTATGTTTCGCGACTCTGCTTTTCCCGCCACTGAGACTTGGCCCTACCGTCCAGAAGGTCATGCAATTCACAACAAACACCCCTTATGTTCTCAGGGCAAAAGCTTTCAAGCTTAGGACAGACAGCCAAACAGACTTCTTCCACAGTCGTTCTAATATCCGACGTTAGGTAATGCACTGGATCAAAGTCATCTAGCAAGACTATGCCTAAACTATCGGCGTGACCGAATGGAAAGTAGCTTATAGGGTTATAGAGGTGTGACCTTACAGTTTCTTCGTGCTTGAGATGATTGGCACGGCAGAACGCCGCACAATTTCTATTCAGACCATCACGGTACACCCGGCACTTCTCAATAAAGCGCTGGAGACCACGAGTGGGTGGCTCGTGTCCTTCCAGCTTCTGGTCTGCACCTCTTCTCGACCACTCTTCATCCATATAGCATACAAGAACTAGGTAGTCATGGTAAGCTATATCGCTTAGAATTGAATGGCTTTGGGCGCTATCTATCACTTGGCTGTACTTCCTTTCTCTACAGGAGAAATGGTGTGCATGTGTTGGCGAAGCCGCTCGATATTTTTCCTTGTAGCATCGTTTAGACTGAGGTACGCCTCTTCAAGCTGTCCCCACATAGCCGCAACGTCAAGCGAGGGCTTACTTAGAGCAGAAGCGAGCAATTCAAATCTCTTCTTTTCGGAAGTGTATTTCTCCAGCAGAATTTCACAGACCATCACAGGCAGATCCTTCCTAGGCGGTTTGAATGCGAGCGCACTCTCCACAAAAGCGAAGAGCATATCCTGACCTTCGGAAACCTGCTTGATACAGTCTTGAACGTCTTCTCTGGTCTCCCAAGAAGGAACAATATCATGGAAGAAATTGCGTTGACAGTCTTCCAACTTGGTAAGAATCCTGAGTATTTGTTCTCGCGGCTCCGGGGAGATCGAGGCTTCATGGGCAACAAGTGCTTCCAGAGACTCCCAACATTTCAACTCGCACTGGTACAGCCTTTGCCACACCGAGGCTTCTATTCTTTTCGAAGGACTTTTAGTTTTTTTAGAGTGGCTTCTCTTCTTTCTGGTCATCGTAAAGTTAGCGTTTTGAGACAGCTTTCTCCCCAAATACCCGAGACTTCCGCAATCAGAGACATTCGCCCATTTACCCATTTCTCAAAAGTGCGTTTGGTCACGCTGCCAACCGCCCTTTCACCCAACAAGTCACAATGGATTGAGAGAATGTGCTTATCAAGCGCGTTTATTTTATCGGCAATTCCGTCCAATTTATGCAAAAAAACCGAAAGGTTTCTATGACATTCTTGCATAATCTCTGCGAGGTTAAAATTTTCACTGGGCGCTCCTGGCTCGCCCCCCAGTGCAATAGGCTCACACGCCTTACGAATCATTTCTGTTTGTTTACACAATTTTGCTACTTTGATATCCGAAAAGAGTTCCTGATTAGTCCTCAGCAATTGCTGTGTTCCCAGATGGTCAGATACCTTTGTACATAGTAACATTAGGTGTTTGGCAGTCAAGCTTTTAGGTCTATCCTTATTGTCCATCTTGCCGCCATCGCGAAGTCGGCAAGCGAGAGCTTCAATCTTATTCTGAAATAGGCGTAGGTCGGCCAAGAAGTCTTTGAAAGTTAAGAATATCAATGCGCATGAAAGAAAATGCGCTGACAAATTTGTGAAAGCACATAGGGGTTCTGTCGGCGAGCGTTCTCTGCAGTTCTCATTGAGATCCATACCCCTTTTCCGACTTCTTAGAGTCTTTGTAAATGAAAATGTTACTGTAGCGAAATCAGTCATGTGCTACTCCTTACGGTTCCATTTGGCTTCAATATCTACCGGCCACCCCATAAGTTCAAGGTATGGCATGATGCCTTCAAATGTAAGACCGGCTTTTTCCAAAATAAAGCGCTTATAAAGGCGATAAAAGCCTCCGTCCCTAAGTACAGCCATAGCGGAGGCATTGTTGAGGATGTTTTCAGGAACCCGATTGTCGAGATCGTTGCTATGACAAGCGTTCAAAATTTCGTGAAAATCCTCTTGGAAAGATTGCAGCAACCAATAGGCAAGTGGCCAGCGGACCTGAACAATGAGCAAAGCAAGAAGAAGCTCAGGTTTGAGCTTAAGCCTGTCATGAGCGAGCAGAATTGCTTGGTGCATATTAAGAATACGTTTCGCCTGACGAATATTGCGCGGGAAAAAGTCTACTAACCCTCCTTTTTCTTCCAATTCTTGTCGAATATTATGGGCCCATTTGCTACCATGCTCTCCAAGTAATCCTGTCAATATTACTCGCATACTTTTCTCTGTTGGTCGGGGCAGATGGAATGGCACCTGGAACATCTTTTGCAGGTACTCTTCCGGTTTTACGAACTCCTTTCCATACTTGCGAGTGATATACGTTTCTATAGCTCTTGGATCCAGCCCAAGAACAAACATGAAACCCCTCAGGTCCATGAAAGATTTCAATGCTTCAAGTAGAACAAAGGCCTTTTCCGGAATGCAGCGGTCTAGGTCGTCGATGAAAACCACAACTCTTCGCTTGACACTATTTTTTTCATCCAGAGACACACGTCCGAGTTCATCATAGACATCAATATAGTCGCCCAAAACTTTCGAAAAGTTATCTTTTAATAGAGCATTTACTGATTCAACTAACTTGTTGGCTGAAATCTCAAAATTTGAGAATTTCAGAGATACCCCTTGCACGAAGCCGAGAAAAGCGGAGCGGACGTGCTTAGAAACAGAAGAGTCGTCTTGGATATGTTTATGGATTGCAGCAAGAAGAGGAAGAAAAAGATACTCTTCATGATCGTGCCGCCACGCATTGAATCCGACTATCAAGAGTGACTTCGGCTCAGAAATTTTTCGCAGTTCTGCTGCAATAGCATTCATTAGCGTCGTCTTACCTGAACCATAGCCGCCAAAGATCCCGATAGTCACCTGGGGAGGATTAGCATTATTCAAAAAGTTTGAAAGGACCGCAGCATATTTCTTAAAATTGGCCTCAGGGTTTTCGGAAGGAATGTCTACAATAGGCACCAGACCTTCAACTGAGTGTAGTTTTTCTTCTACCATGAACCACCCTGCGCGTTCCAAAGCAGCAAACCAAACAACTTTATCGAACCGAGACCGCAATCCAGTTAAGGTATGACAAAGAACCTTACGCTAACCATACGCCCATCAATCCTTCTCAAAAAGGCCCGAGCTTCTATGAAGTCCAAGGTACATGCTTACCTTTGTCATCTGCAGGCTTAATTGTACCGATTACACGCTTAGGTTCAACACTTTTTCGGCCTTTTCAGGGAAAAAACTTGCCACATAATAGCGAGCTAAGCTGTAGCCACAGGACTATCAGGCACAAGAGGGCATCTGCCGGTGACCTGCAATCAGTTGGGAAGCGGATTATGGATGTAACATGGCTGAGATTCTAAGGTACCTGCAATAATTTTTTAGACAATCAGAGGCTCAATATCGTACTCGGTGGCCGATTTATGCCCTACGGAGTGGTCGTAGGTTCGAAACGCTCCCCCGCTATGAACCCCCTGGAGACAAATCCAGAACCATTTTTCAGCTCAAAATCACAGTTTCAACGTAAGTGTTTAGAAAATATGGAACGACCGGCCCCCGTGATTGTAAACGTCGTCATAAGCCTCCAAATGGCTATTTTGGAGTATCTCCAGGAATCCATATCTGAAAAGAGCTTTCATATTTATTGTACAGATACAATTTTTGGTAGGCACAACTGTTTATTGGAGTGTGTTGTTCTCGGTGGTCTGGTCTGCTATCCTCCTAAACCGAATCCTTTATCCTTCCTCGTTAACTCCAACCAACGCCTTGATTGCCGGTCTGCTACGCTGCGGTAGGTCAGGCCGATTTCAACACGTTGGATATACCGCGCGAAAGCTTGCATTTAGTGAAACGGCAGTCATTTATCACGATGTCAGCAGCAGTACTATACCTGAAGTCACCTCTAGTGAACATCGAACTCGCTAAGGTAGCTTTCGTAAAATCAACTTTCCGAAATACCGAATAATCAAAAGCTGAGGATGAGATCTTTGCGCCACAGAGATTGCACTCACTGAAGATAAGCCGAGATCCTTTACACTTTTCAAATATACAACTGCTGAGATCAGCTCCTCCGAAGTCACAGCTATGGAAGACCACATTTGAGAACACGGTTCCTTTCAAATTAGCCCTTTTAAATGAAGCATTTGAAATAATGGTATCCCTAAACCTCATGTTCTTCCCAATTATCCTACTACATTCAACAGTTTCCCAGTGGGCTCCTACAACATCAGACATGGTTATATTGCAGTTCGCGAAGCTGGATTTGCTAATAGTGCTTTTGCTTAGGCAGGCGCCCTCCATATTAGTTGCGCTAGCAAGACGAGCGTTGCTCAAGTTTATGCCGGTCAAATTCGCTTTTTCAAGAGCATCTTGTATTCTGCTCAACACACCGATGGCATTACTTGCCCTTACAACGGTTTTGCTATCCTCCGGCGTGTGTGTTCCGGTGCACGCCCCTTTAATGAGTTCGCAGAGTCGCAACTGTGCCTTCCCGTCGCCAATATCAACTAATTCGGCAAGGAAGTCAGAGACCTCGTCACTTAGGTGAGCGAAGCTCATTGAATCACCCGAGCTCAACTTAAGCTCCTTGTACATTCGCTCGGCAACAAAAAACTCTAGAAAAGACTTGTGATAAAACCTATAGTAACCAGCATGGTCTCTACCAAGGAATGAGCATGTCATTATGTCATGGCTGAAGTAGTCAAGATCTTCCCGGCTAGCCTTAGTTCCAAAAGTCTGCTGAAAGTATTGCCTGACAAAATACGGGATTTCCGTGTAATAGAGTTTCACCTCTTGGTTACTGTACATGTGCCAGGCAATCTCTTCCATGAAGAATCTCTTATCTTCCGGCGTTAGCAGACGCCTGAATTTCCCTTTGGCTCTATCTCTTTCAATCCAGATGCTCGTATACAGTTCATACAGACGAGCAGTATTTACAGCTGAGACATCGAGGCCAAATTCACAGAAGGTATTGATAATGATATCTAAAAGAACCGGGCGTTTAGCCAAATCCAACAGGTCGTATTTATCTTTAAGGGAATCCAGGAACATCTCAGAGGATTTCCCATACGCACGAAGTAGACTCTCCCTTGCTTTGACTATCTTCTTTATCTGGTTTTGTCCGAGTGAACAGAGCTCTAAGACAGAGAAGAGCGGCTTGTGCTCGGTAAAGCCTAACCCGGCGTAGCCCGAACCAAACAGGGAAAGACAAAAGGCTGACGCCTTAACGAAACCGCCTTCCGCTGCTGCACATCTTCTCTGTTCGCATGACCGCAATCTCCCTCCCCACCCTCTTTCGA
>Ga0315532_1002731_pt1 | contig 11834 bp, 13 predicted proteins | sample SalMarWE160370MG_FD_203082 | JGI IMG/M metagenome (GOLD analysis project Ga0315532, IMG submission 203082) | Salt marsh sediment microbial communities from the Plum Island Ecosystem LTER, Massachusetts, United States - Salt Marsh Sediment WE1603-70 ... | reverse complement strand
CTCACCCTTTTAACCAGGACCCCGTACCTGTCGGGGTGCTTCACCTCTACGCGTTTATCGCCCATGGAGACGGCTATCGCTTTCAGCTTCTTAGACCCTAGGACCGCTCCTAGGCCGTTCTTTGACGCCGAGTGACCTTTCCTCTCGTAGATGCCCGCGAAAAGGCACCTGCTCTCTCCCGCCGGCCCGATGGAGATGACGCTCAACTCTCTTTCACGTTTTCCAAGCTCGTCCATGAGGGTGTCGTATGTCTCGTATGTCCCTTTCCCCGCCAGATGTCCCGCGTCAACCAGCTCTGCTTCGTCTTGTTTGACGTTTAGGTACAGCCACCTCTCAGCCGTCCCTTGGATGATCAAGCCGTCGTAGCCCGAGAATTTCATGTATGAGCCGAACAAGCCGTTGGCCTGGCCGGAGGCGACGCCTCCTGTGAGGGATCCCTTGGTGACTACGGATATCGTCCCTGTTCCAGGGAAATCCGTGCCTCCGAGGGGTCCAGAGGCGAGTATAACCCTGTTTGAAGGATCCGACCAGGGCGTCGTGGGGGGCACCTCATCGTAGAGGATCTTAATGCCGAGCGAGGCCCCGCCTACGTGGTTCATCAACGTCTCCTCGTCGAAGGCGACCTCTGACAACGTTTCTCTTGATAGATCTACTCTCAAGAACTTTCCAGCGTAACCACCTATCATATCAGTAGACCCCGAATACAGCAAGGTATAGATTTTTTAAATGTTAAAATTTTTTTGCTGTGTGCCTGCACGCGCCGTTGGCCTCAGCTACGATGAACGTCACCTCACTTTCTATTGCGTCGTCGAATCTTTCCTTGACCTCCGGAGGCAGCTTCTCAGCCCCGTAGTTACTGCTACCCATTAAAGAAAAAGAAGCGATGTCCAACGAGGTTTACTCGGGCACGCGGCCCACTATCAGGACGTAGCCACCGTGCTCGCTTATATACTTGGACAGCCCGTCGTCCACCCGGGCGGCCCTCCTGTACCTGGGGTCGCTGATAAGCTTCCACAGTATCCTCCAGTAGTTTTTCAACATGAAGGTGATGGTCCCCAGCACGCCGAGCTCGCCGGTCATGCTGGGGGTCCCGGACCGCCGCACCTCGGACATCTCGACGCTCTCGAGGCCGGACTCCTCGAGGAGGGCCCTGAGCCCCTCTGGTGTGAAGACGCCGTAGGTGGCCGGGTGCTCCTCCGCTAAGCTGAGGAACCCCTCGGGGGCGGAGCCGACGACGGACTCGTTCGCGGCCACCAGGCCTCCAGGCCGGGTGACCCTGACGGTCTCATGGAGGGCTTCGTGCTTGTCCCCGGGAAGGGTGGTGATGACGGACTCGAAAATGGCGAGGTCGAAGCTGTCGTCGTCGAAGGGAAGGTTGAAGACATCAGCGACCCGGAACTCGACCAGTCCCTCGAGGCGCATCCTCTTCGCCCTTCGCTCCGCCATGGCGACCATGATCTCGGATATGTCGATCCCGGTTACCGTTGAGCCGTACTCCCTGGCTACCTCGCAGGCGGTGTGGCCCGAGCCGCAGCCGATGTCGAGGACCCGGGTCTCGGGTGTGGGGGAGCACATCTCGAGGAGTTCCCTAGTGGCCTCCTCGCCGCCGAGGTGGAGGGCGGGGATGACGTCCGCCATGCTGCCCACGAAGTCGTACCATTCACGGGTCGTGATCTCCTTTTCTCCGGTAGCCAGCTCTGAGCCTCCTTCCTGCTTTAATCACTTCGTCTTCAGTTTAGTGTCCTTTAAAAATAATCCGCTAGACGGGTACAATGGATCACCGTCTGGCGTTAATTTTGTAAGGTTAAAAATAAATAATCATGTATCCTATGTTTTTTGGGTTTGCTAACAGTCAAAATTTATGCAAACCGATAACACAGAGATGGTACTATGGGAATAGGATACATTGTAGTATACGGATGGCCTAAAAAACAACCAGAAGGACCAGACAGCATCAAAGCCATGTTTGAGACATTCAAGGAAGCATGTAAGAAAAACAACCTAACACTCGTCCTCTACGGTGGACCATTTGGTGTCCCTGAACCGATGGTGTATGTCCTTAAAGGAACGGTGGCGGATTGGGAGAAGGCACTGATGGATGCGAGCTACCAAGACGCAGCTCCTCTGTATAAGACGAGAACAGTGATGGTCTGGGACTACGAATAAGACAAAACCATATCTCCTCCCTTTTTCTCCAATTATTATCAAGGAAACCTAGATTTCGTTCAAGGTCGAAGGTTTTATCCTCACCCTAGGCCGACGGCTGATTAACCGTATACGACAATTTTATGACTCTTGTAAGCGATGATTCAGAGATGGTAACCGTCACCGTCGAGAGACTGCTCGATCACCCGATAATCAACGAGGCGACGCACTCCAGCATCGGAGAGAACATACAGGGGCCTTCCCTCGTCAGGGTGCCGGACTGGGTGGAGGACCGGCTGGGCCTCTACTACCTCTACTTCGCCCACCACAAAGGAGGCTACATCAGGCTCGCCTACGCGGACAGCCTCCTGGGCCCCTGGACGGTACACCCGCCGGGGAGCCTCCAGCTGGAGGAATCCCGTTTCCGGGTCGAGCCCCCGGAAGCCACGCAGGAGCAGGTCGACGCCGTCATGGCGCGCGTCACTTCGATGGGCTTCAACCTTGAAGGGCTGGGCCACGACCTCGTCAAGGAGATGACCTGGCCGCACATCGCGTCGCCCGACGTCCACTTGGACGCCGAGAACAGGCGCTTCATCATGTACTACCACGGCCTTGAGTCGTTCGGCAACCAGGTGACCCGGGCGGCGACGTCACGGGACGGCGTCCACTACGAAGCGGGGCCCAAGGTGCTGGGCCGAAGCTACTGGCGGGCCTTCAAGCACCGCGGCTACACCTACGCGCTGGCCATGCCGGGACAGCTCTACCGTTCACGTGAGCCGTTAACCGGATTCGAGGAGGGGCCGCTGCTTTTTAACCCCGACATGCGGCACGCCGCGCTGCTGAAGAGGGGTGACACGCTGTACGTGTTCTGGACCCAGGTGGGGCACACGCCTGAACGCATCCAGCTGAGCACCATAGACCTATCGGGGGACTGGGGAGGCTGGCGGGAAACGGATGCCGTGGAGGTGCTTCGCCCTGAGACCGATTGGGAGGGCGCGGATGCGCCGCTGGAGCCCTCGGTGCGGAGCGTCGCCTATGGCCACGTGAACCAGCTGAGGGACCCGGCCATCTACGTTGAGGGAGAAGACGTCTACCTGCTCTACGCGGTGGCGGGTGAGAGCGGCATAGCGGTCGCCAGGCTGTTCCTTGATGATGAATAGAGCGTGGTCCGAGGATCAGGCGGCCGATCTCGTTTCGGGAACCCTGGACCCGCTCAGCGATGATCTTCGGTTTAACCGATGTTCCCCCAGAAATCACTTTATCCACGTTTCAAGTAAATTATAAAAGACATTAATCGAGAGGACGGGGCATGGAGATACTCACCGAGAGGCTTAGACTCAGGGAGATCACTCAAGACGACTTCCAGGCAGTGCACGAATACGCGAGCGACCCGGAGACCGTCAGATACATGCCTTTCGGGCCGAACACCGAGGAAGAGACCCAGGAGTTCATAGACAGAAACCTGAGACGGCAACGAGAGCAGCCCAGAACCGATTACGGGCTGGGAATCACCCTTAAAAGCGAAGACAGGCTCATCGGGGCCTGCGGGATGCACGGCGTCACGGAGATACAGGCCAGCATCGGGTACGTCTTGAACCGGGGTTACTGGGGCCACGGGTACGCGACGGAGGCCGCGAGGGCCCTCGTGGAGTATCTCTTCGACGAGCTGGGGGTTCACCGGGTCTACGCCTCCTGTGACCCGGATAACCACGCCTCCGTCAGGGTCCTGGAGAAGGTGGGCATGAGCCTCGAAGGCAGGCTCAGGGAGAACATGGTCATCCACGGAGAGTACCGGGACTCGCTGATCTTCGGGATACTGGTTTACGAGTGGGAAACGGTTAACAAGGTTCAATCGAATCGCTGATTCTTATTTTATCCATAATTTAATCGTAGAACCCTGTTTAATGAGAGGCGAGTTTGTCATCCCGCTTCCGCGGGACCCATAATGGATCTGCCTGTAAACGAATTGTTGTAAAGACTCCCTTTATATCGACCCATCAATGTCTAAACTTGGAGACCGAGTTGAAGTTTGAAGAAGTAATAGAGAAGAGGAGAAGCATCCGCAGATACAAGGACACTCCCGTGCCCAAGGAAAAGATATTGAAGATACTCGAGGCAGCCCGGGTGGCGCCGTCGGCCGCCCACAGGCAGCCGTGGCACTTCATAGTCGTCGAGGACAATGAGGCCATCAAGAAGCTGGCCAAATCGGCGTGGGCGGCGGACGCCCCAGTGATGATCGTGGGGCTTGCGGACAGGGAGGCGTCCCCCAACTGGTGCCTCAACGACCACGGTATAGCGTTCGAGCACATAGTGTTGGAGGCCACGAACCTAGGCCTCGGCACGTGCTGGATGGGGCAGTCCAACAGGGAGGAGCTGGTTAAAGACCTGCTGGGCATCCCGGACAAGTACAGGGTCGTCGCTTTGACGCCGGTAGGGGTGCCAGACGAGACGCCTGGGCCCAAGGAGAGGAAGAGCCTAGACGACATCGTGAGCTGGGGGAAGTACGGCTCAAAACCCAAGTAACACCCCCTTCTTCACGTAACCAGAATCTACACCCGGAGCCAGACCCCTTTCTTGTTTATGCAAACGCTTCGTCAATGATGTTATATGCACCAGTTTTCGTCTAAGAAAGACAGGGGTCTGTTCGATGAACAAGCTCCGTCTGCTCGCGGCCGCGGCCCTGTTCCTATTCGTAATCCCAAAGACCCTGCTATGCGTCGGCGGAAACCTCGACCCCTACATATTTCCTTACTCGACGCTCCAGCCCATACGCCTGGCCGGGGTCCCCGTGCTCCTCGCGGGCTTCCTCCTCAGCGTCGCATCGATATGGCAGCTCTACTCCCATGGCTCGGGGATGCCCTGGGGCGACGTCGCGGAGGACTCTCAGTCCTCCAGGCTGGTGACAGGGGGCCTGTACAGGTACACGCGTAACCCCATGCTCCTCGGGTACGGGCTGTTCATGATGGGGGTGGGGCTGCTCTACGGGTCGTTCACCACGGCGTTCATACTGTCAACCCTCCTGGTCGCTGCCGTCTCGCTCTGGATAAAGAAAAAGGAGGAGCCTGAGCTAGTCAAAAGGTTCGGACAGGAGTACATCAGTTACAGGGATAATACGCCATTCATAGTCCCAAGAAACCCGAAGAAAAAGATTGATTGAACCATCCTGCGTTTCAGGCTTTTTCCCTTATTTTCCTAGTATCTCTTTCACGTTTCGCAGGAAAGCCTCTCGAAAATGTAGATAAAAAAATGGGTGATTATCGTTTCCTCTGTGTGATGTAGACCGTAGTGAGCATTATTCCAAAAACGAGTGCTACAGCTGGGAACCCCGGGATACCACCACCAGCATCCTCCGTCACAGGCTCCTCCTCAGCAACTGGGGTCGTCTCTTCGACAGGCTCCTGGGCCTCTACAGGAGGACCAAGACGGTACACATGAGCCCTGCCCGCTTGACCAACTTCCTCGGTCGCCGCCCAGCACTCTCCTATCACGATGGTATCGCCGTCTATGTCAACGTCCAGCCCAAACGCGGCCCGCGGACAAGGCTCAGGCGCCGTAAGGTTCTGGAGAAGAGTCCCGTCGACGTCAAACACGTAGGCCCTTCCCTCGTACTGGAAAGGATTCACGTTAGCGCCCCACTCCCCGACCACCACCCTGTCCCCGTCGATGGCCACGCTGTCACCGAAATTGCCATTCATCTTCGGAGTTGGGGACTGCAGGGTCTGCAGATGCTCTCCATCGGTGTTGTATATGTATGCTTTCCCAGCCCTAAATACCTCGTCTGCCGTCGCAAAGCTCTCCCCGATGACGATAAGGTCGCCGGATACGGATATAGATGCACCGAACAAGGCCTGGTTCTCCGGCTCGGGGGCCTGCAGGGTCATGAGGTGGTCTCCGTTATGGTTATACACATGTACGCTACCAGGGCTTAAGGGAGCATCACTACGACCATATTCGCCAAGAAGGATCAGGGTTTCACAGACCTCTATTGTCTGCCCGAATTTTCCCGCTACCATTGGTTCGGGTGAGTGCAACGTCTTCAGGTATTCTCCTTCATCGTCATACAGGTAGACTATGCCCCTACTCGTGTCCTCATAGATCACAATAATATCATCATGGATGCCTGAGGTTCCAAAGTAGCCTCCTTTAATTGGCTCTGGTGACTGCAGGGTAAACTGGTGGGTTCCATCCGTGTTGAACACATAGGCTTTGCCGGCCCCGAGCAGATCACCGATATCAGTGTATTCTTTAACAATCACTGTGTCTCCGTATAGGTCGAATCTACGCCCAAACTCATCGACGTTTCCAGGCGCCGGTGATTGTAGCGTTGAGAGCAGTTTCCCGTCGACATCGTATATGTATACTTTACCCGCGTCTCGAAATTCACCAACGTCCGCAAATGGTTCGCTGACTACTATTATGTTGCCGCTTTTTTCCATCCGGTAGCCATACCACGCATTGTTCTCAGGGTCCGGTGACTCAAGCGTTAAGACGTGGCGGTATTCTTCGTCGGCGTAGACTGCAGATGCCTGCATTAGGAAAAACACAAGCAGTACAAGTAGAGTTCTTATCTTCTTTATGTTTCGCGTTCTTTTCATCATTTTACAGCTCCTCCCTTCGGAGCTGAGGTAGACTCGGTTGTGAGTGCTTGCCGTAGCTGTTCTATAGTAAGCGACAGCCTCAGAACACCATTTTCACCAACAAGCTCTAGGACATCGCCTTCCACGACGGATAATTCTATGAGTTTCCCCAGATTACCCTCAAACAGCACACATTCAGGAGTATCATCCGAGATGGAGATGTTTTTCACGTGTTTCTTCGAGTTCATCTCAACAGAGAAAACGTGTTCCATACAGTTCACACGCCTATCAGAGTCTTACCTTCGGGTCAGGGAAAGACTGCATTTTTTATTTCAACTCCGTATGATCAATACAACGGATATTAATCGGTACAACGATGGGAGGATGAATCAATCAAGAAGATTAAACGTTATATGTTTGAGTTGAAGCAGTCAAATTGGATTTTCCAGGATCCATCGCTATGTTTTTTGAATATCGTTAATGCTTTTCCGTTTTCCATGACGGTTCCCTTTTTTCCACCAGTTTTGGGTTCACTCTCGATACTATATTCACAGACAGAGATTCCAATATCATTGAAAACCTCAACAGCATGAAATCTAATAACTTCCATACTCATAATCAAATCATTAAACAGACCCTTATTCGCTCCTCTGATGTGATCGATTCCAATTTTTGGTGAGGTATTGGGAGGCATTTGAATGCCATCTTCAGCCCAAAGAGAAAGCCAGCTTTCAAAATCATTAGAACTTATTGCGTCTTTATAGTCATATATCCGATCTCTGATTTCCTCTTCATCTTTATTCATTTTTTCTACCTCTCATACTTAAATTTTTCAGTTGTTAACTATTATATATATGTACGCCTTACGGGAATTGACTGAAACAACTTTTTCATCTTTTACATAGAAGCATTCACTCTTTGTTTAGGACTATCAAAGATGGTTCATTATATGGGTAAAATATTACTCTAATTTCTCATTTATGTATGCTCTCTTGGTGCAAAGCCCATGTCTTTCAAGGATGTCGAGGAGCCATCGTTTCTTGATCTCCCTGCCTTTCTCTAGTACAGAGACGTAATTGGGCGCCACTAAATGGTCTATCTAAAAGTCTCGATTTACACAAGTGTAAAAAATTGGGAGGTGAGGGGCACTTTTTCTTCTACGGTTACTTGTTATGGGTGATATGGAATTTACCGTATCCAACTACAGGGTCATCTACGAAGGGATTGTTCGTTGTGCCGCTATACTGCCATCTAGAGCCGATCAAGTGCTCATAGTCTTCCGAAGCGCCGGTCACTTCACCATTCGCTACCCATTTGAAGTTAGAGAAAGTCCATTTGCCTTTGTTTTCTCCCTGTATGTAGCCAGTACCTGTGTCGATGTACCAGTATTCAGTGAAGTGTTCTATTTTATTCTCTGCCGGGAACCAAGCCTCCACAAGATGAACATAAAAAACGCCTTCTATGTCTCCTGAAACAGTCCCGACAAAGGAACAGGGGCAAGGGTCCACACATCCTGGAAACTGAACGAAATCGTCTTGCAACTCGATGAATACGTCACCATTCAAACGAGTATCGGGCTTTGCAGCTACTAGTGGCCAAATTACCATCGATAAAGCTACTATTGTGACAGTATACAGCGCCAAGTTCTTTTTTCCCATTTCTAATCTCCTTCTTGTTTGGGTATTTGTATAGCTCCCCTCCTCGGAGCTAGGCTTCGACATGCGACGCTTACATTTTGTATCGATTGCATCATATGCCGTACCTTCAGGTTTGGATGAAGCTGATTTTCTTATTTTAACTCCGTATGATCAATGCGTCAGAGATTCATTGGTACAACGAAGGAAGTAGTAGACAATCAAATGCCAACCCAATATACTTCTATGGATTTTTAAGCTTCATAAAAAAAGGGGAACCCTGATTTTTTTTGATTCCCCTCTATTCAAGCTGGAGGTTTGTTAGAGTTGAAGCAGTCGTACACAATCTTCCATGAGCCGTCAGACTGTCTCTCATAGAGGGTCAAGGCCTTGCCGTCCGGCATCGCGTGAATCGCCTCGCCACCAGCCTTAGGGATCATATCCAGCCAGTAAGTGCAACGGGTTAAACCATAGTCACCGTGCACCCTACCTTCCAATGTGTCAATCTCTATCTTCAAATCGAACTGGTCGAATAAGGGTCTCATCGCTTCTCGTATCTGTTCTTTTCCCACATTTGTCGGTGCGTCGGGTGGCATCTGAACCCCGTCGTCAGCCCATAAAGACATCCACGACGCGAAGTCTCCGGCGTTACAGAATTCGGCGTACTTGTTTAACACAGCCTTTACGGCTGCGACGTCTCTCTCCATATCCATTTCCTGTTGACACTCCTTTCGGATTTCGTTTAGCGCCCCTCATCGGCGCCGAGGTTCGGCTTCGATGCGTTCTCGATGGTTTCCTGTAACTGTTTTTTTGTTAGATTTATCCTCAGAACGCCGTTGACCCCGATGATCTCCAAGACGTCACCCTCTACAAGGGATAGATCCTGTAATGCCCCGAGGTTTCCCTCGAATAAAACCCGGTCGGGGGTCTCATCTGAGATGGAGATGCTCTTCACATGTTTCTTAGACCATATTTCGACTGTGAACGTGTGATCAACGTTTTTCGCTTGAAGCATAGCGTTAGCCTAACCTTCAGACTCAGAAAAGACTAGATTTTTTATTTCAACTCCGTAAGATCAATACAACGAATACTAATCGGTACAACGAAGGGAGGATGAATCAACCAGATGTCTGCGTCTGAAAACTTCTACAGCCTTCTCTTCGAGGTATCCAACGAGATTAGGCACAGGATTCTGCTGTTGCTTCAGAGAAACCCCATGCGTATAACGGAGATAGCGAGGGAGCAGGGCCTGAACCACCCTGAGATCAGGCGCCACTTAACCAGGCTCAGGGACATCGGTCTCATCGAGAGAGACGTGGAGGGGTTATACCATCTGACCCCGTATGGAGAGACTTCTATCCTGCTGTTCAAGGAATTCGAGTTCCTGTCGGCTAACAGCGATTACTTCGAGACTCACAGCCTAGCAGAGGTGCCGGCACGGTTTGTGAAGCAGATAGGTGAACTAGGAGGAAGCACCTGTCTACGGAACGCGATGGATTTTTTCCGGTACACGGAGAACCTCTTCAAGGAATCAAATGAACATGCATGGATTCTCGTAGACCAGTTCCCCATGAACTTCCTGTCAACCATAGTCGAGACCATTAACCGCGGAGTCAGGTTCAGGATAATCGAGCCCAGAGACCGGGTGCTGAACCCCGACCTCGACGCCATGACATCAGACGAAATCCATGCCTTGAGCCAGACGAGAAGGACGCCGTTGGTCGAGCAGAGAATGCTTGACAAGGTCAGCGTATTGTTGTTCTTATCCGACAGCCGTTGTGTGTTGGCCTTCCCTATGTCGGATGGTCAACACGACTTCAAGGGGTTCACCGCAACCCATGAATCGGCTCTCAGCTGGTGCAGAGAATACTTCCAGCATCACTGGGACGAAGCAGAGAAGAGAACAGCCACCTCATTACCCCAAGTCGAGTATGGACGACCCCCGATAAAGGAGGAGCCGTTAGAAAGTATCACGGTTGTAGGGCAGGATAATCGAGAGGTAGACGCCCAGGCTGTTCAGGAGGCAGTGGATAACTACGATGAAGTGATACTCAGAGGCACGTTCAACTTCGGCTCCTCCATGGTGGAGATATCCAGAAGCGTCGCGGTCAGGGGAGAGGGAAAAGAAGGAGACATACCCGCGGCGACGATCTACAAAAAGGGCTGGAGTTTTCCGTTCACGGAGTTTGACTCCGTTTTCAAGGTGAACGGTGGAAACGCCAAGGTGTATATCGAGAACATACACTTCACGGATTTCAACCACGTGTGCATATGGGGCGTTCAAGCCGAAAGCCTGGACATTAAGCGTAACAGGATCACCATGATGACGGGGTACGGGAGAGGCATGACCTACGGTGCGTTCGGCGACGTGGTCATAGGGATCTGGATACGAGGCTCCGAGCCCAGCGTATTCAAAGGCAAGGTCACTATAGAGGACAACGTCATCGACTTCGCACGGGGCGGGGCGTTCGGCGGCTTCCTCTCAAGGAACGGCCTTGAGGAAGACCCCGAATACCGACCCGATCTGTTCAACCACGAGTACTACATGGGTTTCGGCGTTGCCGTGCATCAAGCATCGGGAGTCGTCAACATCGAGAACAACGTCATACGAAACACCAACGCGAGGGGGATAGCGGTGACGGGATGCCTCCAAACGGCAGACATATGGATACGACGCAACACCATAGAATCAGACGTTTACGGTTCCTACCCTTTCTCGAGCCCCGAGGCAGGGACAGGCATACTGGCCCAGAGCGCCTGGGGCTTCCCGTCGCCGGGGTTCAACGTCGAGATCGAGAACAACACCCTGAAGCTGGATAGACTGAATTACAGCGGCATCAAAGTCCTCGGCCCAGTGATGGACAGGGAGAAAGCAGACAAGCTGAGAGGCGGTAAGATAGGGAACAACCGCATCACGCTGCGGAAAGGATACGAGGGGATACACATCAGGAAATGCGACGAATTCGAGGTGATCGACAACACCCTCACAGGCGACGCGTACTATGGTATCCGGGTATCGGGACGAAGGAGCTCCCGGGAACAGGACCTGAGGTCGCTAAACAACTCGATTCAGGGTAACGACATGAGCGACTTCGGTGTAAGGGAGCCAGACAGCTACAGCGATAACCATAGAGACGGGCGAATGTTCGCAGAGTCGCCGGGTGGTTCCTACACAGCCCATATATGGCTGGATAGCTACTCGATGAACAACTCGATCAAAGCCAGAGCGGATGAAAAAGTGATTAACCAAGGGAAAGAAAACAAAATCGAGTATGCCTAACCAATAATCATAGGCGAGGACTCCCGTGAACCCTCCTAGTCCTCGTACTCTTTCCGGTAGGCTTGCCAATATTTTCTTCCGATGAACACGAGAACAATTATTAAGAGCATTCCTACCATTCGAGAACCCAGATCAACCAATCTCTCTTCACCTTCGTTCAATAAAAAAAAGTCAAAGTTATCAAGACGACGGTGGATC
>Ga0315532_1002727_pt1 | contig 11845 bp, 10 predicted proteins | sample SalMarWE160370MG_FD_203082 | JGI IMG/M metagenome (GOLD analysis project Ga0315532, IMG submission 203082) | Salt marsh sediment microbial communities from the Plum Island Ecosystem LTER, Massachusetts, United States - Salt Marsh Sediment WE1603-70 ... | reverse complement strand
ACCCGTGCGCCCCCATGTTCGCCCCCGGCTCAGGCAGTCCCAGAGGCAAGTCATCGTCCCAGTGCTCCGAGGCCAGCACCGAGCCATCGGGCACGTGGTCGTAGATCCAGCGGGAGGCTACGATCCAGGAGTGCTCTGTGCCGTAGACGCCGGCCACAAAAGCCAGGGACCAGAAAATCGTCGCCAGCAGCACGACACCTGTTATTAGATATTGGATATTGGATATTCGTCGCGAATATCTAATATCCAATATCCAATACCCACTAACCAGCATACCCGCTCCCATCACGACAAACAGCGGCACCAGCGGTACCATGTAGCGCACAAACTTAGCCAGGAAGAGACCGGTTATGCCGAAGTAGGGAACGATCCAGGAGAGCAGGATCAGCTCACCCGGCCTGGCTCGCCGCAGGAGGGTCCGCACCAGCACCCAGCCCAGACCTAAGAAGGCAACGATCCCCAACGGCCAGCCCATCCCCCAGCGCACTTGTTGCTCAATGTGGTAGAGGTAAGGAATAGTGCCGCGGTACTGACGGGTGAAGGGCATGTCCGCCCGGCCGCTGGCCATGGCTCCCTGCTCCACAATCACCGCCTGCTTAAAGCTGCTCCAGTCGAGAAAGACGAAGGGTGAAGTGAGGGCGAAAACCAAAAAAGCGACCACAAAGGCCAGCAGCAGGTGTCGCACAGCCTGAGCCCGGACGCCTGGCCCGTCCTGCCTTGACCGCCACGCCGCGATCAGAACGGCCACCACTGGCGCGGCCAGGATCGGCAACGCGCTGAACTTGGAAGCGATGGCCAGGCCAGCACCCAGGCCGGTGAGGGCCGCCGCGCCTCGCACGCGGCGTTCCACCATCAGTATGGCGCCGTACAGCGCCAGCAACGTGAAAGTAGTGGAGATGGGATCAACGGCGAAGAAGTGGGCCAGTTGAATCTGGGTGACAGTGAAAGCGGAGAGAGCCGCCGCCAGCAGTCCTGCCGTCTGTCCGTAGAGGCGGCGAGCGATCAGATAGACCAGGTAGACGGTAAAAGTGTCGGCGACGGCCATGAGGAAGCGGCCCACGTAGGCGAAGCCCGGCGTGCCGTTGAGCGTGGCCAAGGTCTGCACAGTCTCAGGAGAAGCGCCGACGCGCTCCGCCACAGGTGCCAGGTTGTGCGCCAGGTTAGCAGTGATGGTCAGCAAGTAGAGCGGGAAGTGTCCATAGGTGTAGCTTCGCCGCTGCTGGCCGTTGAGGTCCCAGAGAGGGTTGAAGGTGGACTTTCGGGGATCCAAAGCCGTTGACCAATCCTTCGGCCAATGCATTGACGGGGCGTAGAAGGCCACCGTCGAGCGCTCGTCCGGGTGCGTCAGCTTGCCGCTATCCCAGGTGATGTTGTAGCAGCGCAGGCCAGCAGCGACCAACAGCACGGCCACCAGCACCAACTGAGTCCAGTTTCTCTTTAACCTAACCATTGCGTTCTGCATAGTCCTGATCCCTTGTGAAAATCGGAGAACCCACTGGAGTGCGGACGCAAGTCCGCCCCCGCAGGCTTGCGCCTGCACTCCAAATTCTCAAGTGTGAAGATGGGGTTATTTTATCACTATCGGGCTTTGATGACAAATGGGCAACGGGGACGCCGAATGGAATTCGGCGTCTGAAGCTGAGAAGGCCCCTCAGGGCCTAATTTCAGCGCCTGAGGCTTCGTCGTGAACTCAGCCGAACGGGCGCTCTTCAACTTCAGCCAGGGAGAGACGCCGAATGGAATTCGACGTCTGAGACTGAGAAGGCCCCTCAGGGCCTAGTTTCAGCGCCTGAGGGCGCTTTTCAACTTCAGACGGGGATTTCTAATCCTCGGCTCTCAGCAAGTACAGAATCGCCTCCAACACCCCCCCACCAATGGCCCGCGCCTTGTCGGAGATGGTGAAGCAATGCTCGCGCACGCCTCGTGGGTCTACGTCGCCCACTTTCAGGCCGGCCTTCACCGGCAGTCCGTCGGCCAGCAGCCCCCTGAGCACGCCTGAGATTTTTGCTGCGACGGGCTCGCCAGCGACGGAAGCCACTACCTCGCCTGCTTCCACCGCATCGCCAATGCGCCGTTGACCGGTGAAAGTGCCCTCGCAGGCCGCGCGGAGCACTCGCTCAGCGGTGAAGCCCGCCGTCGTCCCAGGCACGCCGGTGTGCGGCTCCGCGCTCCCCGCCAGGATGACCCGCCCCAGATGGTGCCCCCGATTGGTCTCGATCACCGCGTGGACGTCCACCCCAGCGGTGAAGCCCGGCCCCAGGCCGATGACGACGGGAGCGTCGGTGATGGTGGTCCCGGTGTTGCGCTTGGCCATGATGGCATCAACGACCACGGTGGGACGCAGTCGAGTTATCACCTTTCCGCGCGGATCTATGACCACGGGAACCTGGCCCCAAGACCCTAAAGGTTTTGACTTGAAACCTTTAGGGTCTTGATCGCTTTCGACCAACCGGGCCACCAGTCCTTCCACCTCCACCTGCCCTTCATAGACAGCGGAAGCCACGGCCACCGCCCGGCGGATGACCGTAGGCTGGGCCAGCTCCGTGACCACGACCGGCATCCCCACTCGATGCAGGCGATGGACCACACCGGTAGCCAGGTCGCCTCCACCTTTGACGATCACTAAGATGTTCTCAAGCATTGGGTTCTCTCTTTCTCTATGTCATTGCGAGGCGCGCTGTTTGCGCCGAAGCAATCCCCAATTCGCGGGTTGGGGATTGCTTCGCTACGCTCGCAATGACACAACAGTCAACAGCTCCTGGGCTCTTGCAACTTCAAGGTCAAGAAAAGGGCCACGGCATAAAAGGCCAGGGCCAACGAGAAAAGCACGGTAAAGCCTGTTATATCAACGATCAGGCCTCCCACCGACGAGGCCAGCAAAGCTATCCCCATGACGGTGTTGGTGAAGCCGACGTAGAGGGGGCGATCGTCGGGCGGGGCAATCTCCAGTAGAAAATTCAGGTTGCCGATCATAGTGCCCGACTTGTAGCCGCCAGACAGGACAAAAACCAGGGCGAAAAGGCCCGGAGCGAACTCCCTCAGCCCAGGCAACAGATTGGCCAGCGGCCCAATGGATAGAGCCGTTAGAGGTATCAACAGCCCCAGCGAGCTGGACAAGACGAGGAGCAATTTGTTGCCCCGCCGGTCGCTGATGCGACCCCACAGCAAGTTGGAGGCGAAACCGGCCAGGGTGGCCCCCGTCAAATAGACCCCCACCATGCTCACCGACACGGAGAGAGCCCGTTTGGCGTAGACGATGTAGAAAGGAGTGGCTATCTCCGCCCCCATCAGCAGCAGGCGCATGGTCAAGAAACGGCGGTAGCTTGTGTCTCGACGCGGCAGATCCAAAGCCCGCCTGAATTGTCCGCCCAGGGTCACTCTTTCCTTACTGACCGGCTCTAGCGGTTCAACTGTTAGAATGAAAGAACCCATAGCTAAACAGAGGGTGAAGAAGGAAAGTAAGAAGAGGATGGCATAGTTATCGGGGAAAGCGAGGCCACGCCGTTCGTCGAGGATAACCTTAACCAACAAGCTTCCACCCAGGGCCAAGAATCCTCCCGAAAAACGCCGCCAGCCGAAGAACGCTCCGCGCCGGGTGGCTGGAATGGCTTTAGCCACGATGTCCACAAAGCAGATGCCAGCCAGGCCCGCCGTCAGGCTATAAGCAGCCAGCAGGGTGAAAAAGACGACGAGAAGCACAGCGGGGTCCTCAATGAGGAAGACGGCCAGGGTCATCAGCCCCCAGATCGCCACTCTTGCTCCAGCCATGCGAGCGTAGAAGGGTAGTTTCCGCTGGCGCCTTTGTAGATAGCCAGAGACCACGAGCTGAGGTAGAAGCCAGCCCCCGCTTTGAATGGGCATGATCAGGCCGATGAGGAAGTTGGAGGTCGTCAGTTGGCTGACGAACCAGCTCAAGACCAAAGAGGGGTCCAGCAGGGCACTGAAGAGATTGAAGAAAGCGCCGTTAAGCACCCCCAGGCTGAAATTGCGCCTCAGGTGGCGTTGGGCCGTGGTGTTGATGGTGTAGGCCAAGGGAAGCTATCTCCTCCTGGCGCCCAGCGACTGGCCCTTACCACCCCGGCGCAGCATGATCATCTCGGCCATGATGCTGAGGGCTATCTCCTCAGGCGTCTCCGCCCCTAGGTCCAGGCCCATTGGAGCATACACCCGCGCCAACTGCTCCTCCCCCACCCCCGCCTCCCGCAGAGCCTTGAAAATGAGGCTCACCTTGCGTCGGCTGCCCAGCAGGCCGATGTAGGCCGCTGGGGATCCCACCACCGCCCGCAGCGCGGCCGCGTCACTCTCGTGGCTGCGGCTGGCGATGACTACCCAGGTATTTGGGGTTATGTCGAGGCTGCTCAAACCGGTCTCCAAATCCTCGACCAGTATCTCCTCGACCTGGGGGAAGCGATCCCGGTTGGCATATTCGGTGCGGTCGTCGAAGACCACGGTTCGGAATCCCAACAGGTGGGCCAGTTCGGCCAGGGGGACGGCAACGTGGCCCGCCCCGATGAGCAGCAGGGTGCGCTGCGGGGCGATTACGTCAACAAAAACGTCCAGATCACCTCCGCAAACACCCAGGTCTTCCTCGTGTTTATCGGCGCGCAAACCGTAGTGGACGAGGCTCGACTTCCCTTCGCTCAAAGCTTCCTGGGCGGCCTCGATGATGGCTGCCTCCAGCGCCCCTCCTCCGACGGTGCCCATGCTGGTGCCGTCGGGGTGGATCAGCATTTTGGTCCCCACCTGACGGGGTGTCGAGCCACTGGTCTGGACGATGGTAGCCAGAGCCACGGCCTCCCTCTGGCGAACAGCCTCGGCGACAGCCTCGTAGATCGTGTTCATCCATCCACCTCCTTCTGCTGACCACGGCTCCTAATTATACCACCTTTTTCTCCTTAGCCAAAAGGGCTGCTCCAAGCGCACCAACGAGCTGAGGTTCCGACGGCAGGACGATGGGCAAGCCTATCTGTTTCTCCAGGGCCATCATCACGCCGATGTTCTGGGCTACGCCGCCGGTCATGATCACCGCTTCCTCCAGGCCCACCTGTCCTGCCAAGCCAGCCACCCGGCTGGCGATGGCCGTGTGGATGCCAGCCACAATGTCGGCCTTGGGCGCTCCCCTGCTCATCTGAGCTATGACCTCCGACTCGGCGAAGACGGTACAGGTGCTGGAGATGGTCACCGGGTGTTGGGACTGCTGGGAAAGAGACCCCAACTCCTCGACTCCCACCTCCAGAGCTTCGGCCATCACCTCCAGAAAGCGGCCCGTGCCGGCAGCGCACTTGTCGTTCATGGCGAAGTCGTTGACATATCCCCGGGGATGCACCCTGATCACCTTGCTGTCCTGCCCGCCGATATCTATGACGGTGCGGGCGGCGGGAAAAAGATGTATCGCGCCCCGAGCGTGGCAGGTTATCTCCGAGACCTCCTCGTTGGCCGCCTCATACGTCACCCGCCCGTAGCCGGTGACCACTGTGTAGCTCACGTCATCGGCAGCGATGCCCTCTCGCACCAGCATCCCTTCCACCAACCGCTCTGCCACCTGGCGACTATTATGTCTGGCTCTGACCAGATCGCTGGCGACCACCTCCCCGGCCCTGTCCAATACCACCGCCTTGACCGTCAGCGCGCCGATGTCTATCCCCACGAAGTACATGGCATCCTCCTAGGTAGTGTATTATACTAGGGAATCCCCCACAGTTCAAGGGCGGAAAGCATTCAGGTGCCAGGCACTTTCATTGGCTTCTCCAAGGGCCACAGCATCTCCAGGCCAGACAAACGCACTCAATCAATCGGCTATCTGCAAGTGCCTGGCACCTTTGCCAAGGGCGGTTGACAATTTTCCCTCCAAGTAGTATGATAAAGCCACCGACTTCAAAGAGAGGATCTCAACATGGTTTCGGCTGAAGAGAAGCTTATCCTGATAGTAGACGACGAGCCACGGATGATCAAGTTTATCCGCCTGAACCTGGAGTTGGAGGGGTATCGGGTTAGCGAGGCTTCCAACGGCCTGGAGGCCCTGGACAAGGTTCGCCAGGAGCTGCCCGATCTCGTCTTGCTGGACGTGATGATGCCTGAGATGGACGGTTTCGAGACCCTGGAGCGAATCCGCGAGATTTCGAACGTGCCAGTCATCATGCTCACCGTCAAGGCCGAGGAGGAGGACAAAGTGCGGGGCCTGGAACTGGGGGCCGATGACTACGTCACCAAGCCCTTCAGCCCCAGGGAGCTCTCCAGCCGCATCAAGGCCGTGCTGCGCCGGACGGAGATGCCGTCGCCAGTGGAGAAGACGGTCCTGAAGGTTGACGACGACCTATTCATTGACTTCAATCGGCGGGAGGTCATGGTGCGCGGTGAGAGGGTCAAGCTGCGCCCGACCGAGTACCGCTTGCTCTATCACCTGGTCAACAATGCCGGCTGGGTGATGACCCACGAGATGCTGCTCTCCAAAGTCTGGGGCTACGCCTATCGGGACGACTCCCACCTTTTGCGCGTTTACATCACCTACCTGCGCCAGAAGATCGAGCCGGATCCCCCCAATCCCAGGTACATCTTCACCGAGCGAGGCGTAGGCTACCGCTTCGTGGATTTCAAGCGAGAGGCTGGCGGCGGTTGAAATGAGTAACGAGGAACGAGGAGTTGAGGAAGAAATGCTGTGGCAACTGGACGAAGGAGAAAAGATGATATATAATTGCAGATGGCGCGCGGGTTGCCGTACCATTAACAACTGAAACGCAACACAGAACAAAGGAGGAGGAAAATGCACAAGGACAAATGGGTAACTGACGACTTCTTGCTAGACAAGCCCAACGCGGCCCGCATGTACGATTACCTTCTGGGCGGCTATCACAACTTCGAGATTGACCGTCTGGCGGCCAAGAAAGTGCTCGAATTCTATCCCGACGCACGATTGGCTTCCCATGGCGCTCGAGCGTTTTTGCGCCGAGTGGTCAATTTCCTCGTCGAGCAGGGCATTGACCAGCTCCTCGACATCGGTTCCGGCATGCCAACTGTCGGCAACGTCCACGAAGTGGCCCAGAAAGCCAATCCCGCCACCCGCGTCGTATACGTGGATATAGACCCCGTCGCCGTGGCGCACGCCAGGGCCATGCTGAAGGATAACCCCAACGCCACCGCCATCCAGGCCGATGCCCGCTGGCCCGACAAGATCCTCAGCCATGCCGAGGTCAAGGCCTTGCTCGACTTCAGCCAGCCGGTGGGTGTATTGCTCCTTGCGCTCCTCCATGTTATTCCGGACGATAGGGAGGCACATAGCGTAGTTCGCGTCCTGCACGATGCCCTGGTGCCGGGCAGTTACATCGCTATTTCACACGGTACATACGACGAAGCTCCCCCTGAGGCCATAGAGCAAATGGAAAAGATGAGTGCTAGGACACCTACTCCTGGCAAATACCGCTCACGGGCTGAGATCCAGCGATTCTTCGAGGGGTTTGAAGTGGTCGAGCCTGGGCTGGTCTACCTCCCTCTTTGGCATCCGGAAGGGCCCGACGATGTTTTACTCGACGAGCCAGAGCGAGCTCTAAGCCTCGGTGGAATCGGGCACAAGGTTAAGTGAAACGTAAAACGTAAAACGTAACTGTGTTCGCGCATCATGCAAGCCTGGAGGGGAAGCGAATGAACATAGATGATAGGTCACAAGTCTACCAGGCTCTGCTCGGTCGTCGAGATGCCATCGCCGACAGTTGGTACCAAGCCATCGCACAAACCAGTTTTGCACCACACAGCGCGGCGGAAGTGCGCCAGCACCTGGTCGAATTGACCGAAGAGGCCATCGCCCTTTTGCTCACGGAGCCGTTCGATCACGGCCGGGCTGAGGCCATGGGCGCATCGCTGGCAGGTCTGCATTACGTCGAATCCGAGGCCCTGGGCAGGACGCAAGAGGTACTAGCGCAGCAGCTTGTCGAGGGTCTGCTCGCTGAACAGGTTGTAGAGCTGCAGTCCCGCCTGGCTGCGTTGCTGGGCGGGTTGGCGACTGGTTTTTCCCAGCAGGCCCGCGAGGTGCTCCTCGCCGAGCAAGAATGGATCCGCGGTGCGCTCACCAGCGCACTCCGACAGGCACGGGAAGCATTGCGGGGGGCATACGAAGAAGTGGAACAGCAGGTGCAGGAGCGCACCGCCGAGCTGCGTGCCACCAATGAATCGCTACAACGCGAAATCACCGAGCGCAAGCGGACGGAGGAGGCGCTGCGGATTTCTGCCCGGCAATGGCATGCTACTTTCGACGCCATCAGCGACACTGTCTGCCTGCTGGACCCGGAAGGAAGAATCCTGCGCTGCAACGAGGCTATGGCAGAACTACTGGGAAAGCCGTTCAGCGAGATCATTGGCCACACCTGCTGGGAACTTGTGCACGGTGCGGCAGAACCCATCGAAGGGTGTCCCATCGCACGTATGCGAGAGACCTGCCGCAGAGAAACCCTGGTTTTGCCAAGGGATGACCGATGGTTTAACGTTTCTGCGGATCCAGTGCTGGATGAGGATGGCAATCTAACCGGGGCCGTTAACATCATGACCGACATCACTGAGCGCAGGCGGGCAGAGGAGGCGCTGCGAGAGAGTGAGGAGCGTTACCGCAGCTTGTTTGAGGGCGTGCCCGTGGGGCTCTACCGCGTCGGGCCGGACGGGCATTTCCTCGACGTCAACCAGGTCATGTTGAAGATGTTGGACTATCCGGACCGGGAGTCCCTGCTGGCAGTCCCTTCGGTTGACTTGCAAGTGAACGTGATCCCTGAGGATCGCCAACGGCGGCTGGCCCTGCTACAGCGCGACGGACCCTTGCCTGATCTCGAAGTGCAACTTCGCCGCCACGATGGCGACGTCATTTGGGCGCGGGCTAACTTCCGGGCCATCCGAGATGCCGCTGGTCGGACGCTATACTACGAGGGCAGTCTGGAGGACATCACCCAACGCAAGCGGGCGGAAGACGCGCTGCAAAAAGCTCACGACGAGTTAGAAGTGCAGGTGCAGGAACGGACCGCAGAACTCGCCCAAGCCAACGAAACACTACAGGCCGAGATCATCGAGCGCAAGCGGGTGGAGAAGCACCTGCTGCGCACGGAACGCCTGGCGGCTATGGGTCGCCTGGCGGCGGCGCTGGCCCACGAGATCAACAACCCCCTGCAGGCCGTCAGCAGCAGCCTGGAATTGGCAATGGACTTTCCGCTGGAGAGGGAAGAGCGGCAGGAGTACCTGCAGGCCGCGCGACGGGAGATCGAACGGCTGATGGGTCTCACCGACCGTGTGCTGAACTTCGCTCGCCCTCCGCAGATCGAGCAGCAGGTGATCTCTGCGGCCGACGTTGTCCGTTACGCGCTGGCACTGGCCAGCAAGCAACTCGACTATAGCCACATCCGAGTCAAGCTGGACCTGCCCGACGTCCTCCCTCCCGTGCTGGCCTCAAACAGCCAACTGGCACAGGTGTTCCTCAACCTGATGATCAATGCTATCGAGGCCATGCCCGACGGTGGAGAGTTGAGCATATCCGCTCGGCTCGCCGGGGGGCGGGTCGAAGTAACTTTCACCGACGGTGGACCTGGTATCTCACCAGACGCCATGGCCAGGCTTTTCGAGCCGTTCTACACCACGAAAGAGAACGGCACCGGCCTGGGCCTGGCCACCAGCCACAGCATCATCCAGCAACACGGCGGCATCATAACTGCCAGCAATGCTCCCGGCGGCGGTTCGGTCTTTACCGTCGCCCTGCCCATAGCCCCGCTGGACAAGCCCCACCTAGATGGGTAGCAGGCCAATCGCATTGGCCGTCTTGGCCGAATAACTACCCATTTCCGGAAGAAGTCTTAGCGGAAGGGAGGTAATAATGGCCGACCGTCATCCCCCACCCATTCCTCAGGCGCGTATCCTGGTCGTGGACGACGAACCCACCACGCGCGCGGCCATCACCCGAGGTCTGACCCTGATGGGCTACCGGGTAGACGAGGCTGCGTCCGGCAGCCAGGCACTAGCCAAGTTGTCCCTCCTACCTTACGACCTGATGCTGCTCGACCTGCGCATGCCGGGGATGAACGGCGTGGAGGTGATGAGGTGGGTGGAGGAGGCTCAGCCGGGCCTGCTGGTGATCGTGCTCACTGCCCACGGCTCTCTGGAAAGCGCGATTGCGGCCGTGCAGGCCGGTGCGGCCAACTATCTGCTGAAGCCGTGCAGCATTCGGGACATCGAGGCCGCCATTGCGCGGGCCCTCCAGCGCCGCCAGAAAGCTCTGCACCGCCAGCACCTCGTTGGCGTGATCGCTGGAGCGGTGGAAGCTCTGCAGGCCGAGGAGGAGCACGCTATGCTTGCCTCCCCTGAGCGGCCGATGCGGTTCCTCCGCTGCGGCCCCGTCGCCCTGGACCTGGAGAAACACCTGGCGGTCGTGAGAAAGCCTGATGACGCAGGTAGCCTCAACACCGAACTCACCACCAGCGAGGCAGCGCTGCTGGTCTATCTGATGCAGCATCCCGACACCGTCTTCTCCTGCCGTCAGTTGGCCCGGGCCGCCCTGGGCTACGACGTGAGCGAGAGAGAAGCCCAGGACATTGTCCGTCCTCACATCTCCCGCCTGCGGAAGAAGATCGAACTCGATCCGGCTCACCCCCGCCTAGTCCGCACCATCCGTGGTAAGGGTTACCTCTTCTCCCCTTCCTGAGCCCCCTTCATCTGTCCGCCTCTGGAGGACAGGCCATAAGGATTTCTGTTCCTGAGCCCGGGCAGTTGTGCCCGGGCTTTTCATTGGGACGTGCCTGCTCGGTGTTACTCAGGAGGATTGCCCTTTATTGCCGCACCAATGTTTTTGCAATCCAATTGCAACGTTTGGGTGGGCTTTTTGCGGTATAATAAATGGTGGAGCTTAGGGTCTGTGAAGAAATAAGTTCCCCCATCGGTGTCATTGCGAGGAGCGTTTTTTTGCGACGAAGCAATCTCCTTGCTGAACAAAGGTGGGGATTGCTTCGCAAAAAGCGCTCGCAATGACATCGTATGATTCCTATTCTGACAGAAAGTGTCCGGTAGTGAATAGCACTATGGGGTTTACGGTGAGTTTAGCATGGAGGCGCTAATGACAGGTAAGGTGGGCTTGGAAACATCGGGAGCCGAGCGCAAGCGGACGGAGGAGGTGTTACGATGCAACGAGAACTTTCCCAGCCGCTAATCGAAAACGCTTTAGATATAATCACGGTTCTGAATAACGACGGAATCATACGCTATGGAAGTTCCTGCATTGAACGGGTGCTCGGATATGAACCGGAAGAGTTAATTGGCGAGAACTTCTTTGCGTTCATTCACCCAGACGATGTGTCGAATGTTATTAATACCTTCAACGACGGGCTCCAAATTCCGGGTTGCATTGTATCATTTGAGTTACGTTTTCAGCATAAAGGCGGCTCGTGGCGTAATCTTGAAGTCATGGCCGAAAACCTTCTTGATGACCCGGCCGTAGCGGGGATTGTTCTCAGCTCCCGTGACATCACCGAGCGGGTGCGGGCAGAGGAAGAACTTCGCCAGGGTTTTGAGAAATTGCAAAGGACCTTAGAGGGAACGATCACTGCCCTGACAACAATAGTCGAAAGGAGGAATCCATACATAGCGGGCCATCACCAGCGCGTGACCCGGCTAGCCTGCGCCATGGCCGAGGAGATGGGCCTTACCAAAGAGCGGATCGAGGGAATCCGTGTGGCTGGAACTCTTCTTGATATCGGCAACATAGATATACCTCTTGAAATTCTCAGGAAGCCCAGCCCGTTAAACAACTTCGAATTCGCTATAATTCAGACTCACCCCCAAGTCGGTCACGACCTATTGAAGACCATAGAATTTCCATGGCCGGTGGCCC
>Ga0315532_1002725_pt1 | contig 11848 bp, 10 predicted proteins | sample SalMarWE160370MG_FD_203082 | JGI IMG/M metagenome (GOLD analysis project Ga0315532, IMG submission 203082) | Salt marsh sediment microbial communities from the Plum Island Ecosystem LTER, Massachusetts, United States - Salt Marsh Sediment WE1603-70 ... | reverse complement strand
AGGGGCCCCTTCGCTCTTATTTTCCTGGATCCAATCCTACGAGACTCTAACGGCCTGGATGTGCTTCGTGCAATAGAGGACAATGGTGAGCGAACAGTAGTGGCCGTCATTGTCGGGTACAGCGACACTCCCACAGCTCTGGAGGCAATATCTCTTGGGCCTATGTTCTTTGTTCATAAACCTCTTGAGATAAAGCACATCGCCAAGATTCTCGATACTGTCCAGGGAGGACAAGCTCGAAACTAAGCTTCAACGTCTACCAGCCCCCGCTTCTTCTTCGTGGATTTCTCCTCAGGTCTCTTCTCACCGGAATCCCGTTTAGACCATAGCATTTGCATCCCCTCTCCCCATAGGGCCACCTCGCTATCCTGTGTTCTGATCCTCGCCAATAACAACGCCCTGGTATAGCAACAACGTCCTTTCTGTTAGGGCATTGGGTGTGCATCGTCTTCATTAAAAATCATTAGATGTGTAATAGAATCTATAATCGCTTGACAAATTCCACAATAAGTGTTACAATTCTATCATCGCTATTTAGTAATCATTAGCATTCAAAAGCGCTAAGCGGGGGCAACTACAGTGAAATTCTTATTGCTATTACTATGTGTAGCAATTATTCTCACCTCTTTGCTGGTTTTTCAAGGTGTAATCGCTGACCTTGTTTCACCGGTATGCGTGGCTGAAGGCAGTGACATGAAAAACGACACTGCATCTACTCAGCAAAATTCACCCAGCGACCCCTATTTCGACCGTCAGTGGGCTCTTGGCAGCGTCAACATACCGCAGGCTTGGCTTGTCACTGAGGGTAGTCCTTCCGAGAAGGATGTTCTAGTCGCTGTACTCGATACAGGTATTGATCGTGACCACGAGGACCTTGCCGGCAAGGTTGTAGCGGAGGTTAACTTTAGTGACAGCCGTGGGATAGACGACGTTTATGGTCATGGTACGCATATTGCCGGCATAATTGCCGCCACTATGGACAACGACATCGGGATTTGTGGAGTGGCGCCAAGTTGCTCCATAATGAATGTTAAGGTGGCTGATGACAGGGGCAAGTGCGGCGCGGGGGAAATAGCTGACGGCATTGTGTGGGCTGTGGACGAAGGGGCAAGAGTAGTGAATATCAGCCTCCGCCTTTCTGAGCCGTGGAAGGAACTGGAGGACGCCGTAGATTATGCTTGGGAGCATGGAGCGATCATAATCGCGGCCGCAGGCAATGGCGGCAGCTCGGCGCACCAATACCCGGCGTACTATGATAAGTGTATCGCGGTAACTGGGGTAAAGGAGGATGGCTCACGAGCGCCTTTGGCCAGCTATGGGGACTGGGTGGATGTTGCCGCTCCTGGGTATCAAATCTATTCCACACTCCCTGGCGACGAGTATGGTTACAAGACTGGCACTTCCCAGGCTGTTGCTTATGTTAGCGGAGTGGCAGCGCTTCTCTACAGCATTGCTGTTGACAGTGACGGCGATGGCCGGGTGAATGACGAGGTTAGAGCGGCCATGGAAAGTAGCTGCCAGCAACTGGAAATAAGTGGTATGGGCCACGGCTTGGTGGACGGTGAGAGGGCAGTGGAGCAACTGAAGAGTCAATCCTTCTAGGGAAGGATGTTGTCTGCTTGGCGTGTTGCGTGGATATAAATGTGTAATCAAACGTGGTGGCCGGTTAACATATAGGAGATAAAAAAGGGCTGGCGGAAACCAGCCCTTTTTTATCTATACAAAGTTAAGCTTCCTATTTCAAAAAATGTGTTTCTTTCGTTTTCCATGAGACTGAGCTGTAAGACTGGGTACGACTGTATCGGACGACCTGTCGGCCCCGAAGGGCCTATCGTAAATAGGGTAGCCCAGAGCATCTGCTCTGGGCACGGTTGGAGCGGATGCTCCTCTCCAGAGGCGAGTCGCCTTTGGCGACAACCTACCCCGATTTTTGTTCCCGTTAGACGTGAGATAGCTGCCCTCTTAATCTTGACCTAGGTGGGCTGTTCATGGTTCGACAGGCTCACCACGAACGGTATCTGACCCACTCCCTTTCGTTGCCTATTAGCGTCACCCGAGCGATCCCTGTAGTTGCCTGATTCATCAGGCGCACTCGCCCAATAAGTTGGGCAGCTACCTTACTAGACAGGCTCACCAAGAGCGGTATGGGATGTCAGTTTTCAGGATCTGTTAGTGGGCATCCATGTGTAGGAGTTTGATTAGTAAATGATGCCTTCTCCTACCAAGGTGGCGAATTCTTCGATTGGCATGCCCAGAAGTTCACAAAAGACGTACTCATTGGCTTCACCTAAGATAGGGGCATGTTTGGTAATCTCGGCTGGGGTGGCCGATAATTTCCATGGCGGTGCAAGGAAGGTGTTTGTCCCAGCTTCAGGATGCTCTACTTCCACAAAGGCGCCTCGCTCTATTAAGTGAGGGTCGAGGGGCAATTCCTCTCGTTTAAGGCTAGGAAAGGCAGCTACACCTACCCTCTGGAGTATCTTTGTTACCTCATAGTGGGTATGGGTAACAGTCCATTGGGAGATCAGACCGTCAAGCTTCTTTTGATTTTGCCATCTGCTTTCGGTATGAGAAAACCTTGGGTCGCTAATCCATTCAGGCTTGCCCACGGCCTGGCAGAAGGCTTGCCACTCCTCATCGGTGGCGATGGCGATGCTAACCCATGTATCCTCGCCGTGGCAGCGGTAGCAATTGTGAGGGGCCATAGATTCATCAAGATTGCCCACGCGGGTGGGGCTTCTATGATTCATGAAATAGTCCATGTACGCGTCGCCCATGTTGCAGTTCATGACCTCCCATTGAGAAACATCTACGAATTGTCCCTCACCTGTTTTTGCGCGGTGAATTAAGGCAGCCAGTATGCAAAGGGCAAAGGCATTGCCACAACTAAGGTCACAGCGCCCAAAACTTCCCGCTTTCCCTGGTGGGCGGTCGGGATAACCGGTCAGGTCAAAGAAGCCACTCAGCCCGGCAAAAACAGGGTCATAGGCGCGGTAGTCTCGCTCAGGGCCGTAGGCCCCCCATCCTGACATAGAAATTGCTATAATGTCAGGCTTGACCTCCTTTAAGTCGTTATAGGCCAGGCCGAATCTTTCCATCATGCCCCCGGCATAATTGTCAGTAACGATATCACTTGTAGCAACTAGCCTCTTTGCCAACTCAATCCCTTCTGGCTGCAATAAGTTAATGGTTATACTTCGCTTACCGAGATTGAGGCAGTTATACGTAGTGCTGCAGTTTATATCCGGAGGAGGCGACCCACGTCGCGGAGGTCTTCTTCGCGTGCTGCAGAGGTGATCCTGGCTCTCTACCCTGATCACCTCCGCTCCGAGATAGGTTAGTTGCTCTGTGGCTGAGGGACCAGCCCACACCCAGCAAAAATCGGTGACCCTTATTCCCTCCAAAGGTCGTCTAGTCATGAAGCAACTCCCTCCTTAGATAATCCCTGCCTGTTTTAGTCTTGCTAGCTCCTGCTGGCCATATTCCAGCCGCCTGCGGTAGATCTCCTCGTTGTGCTGTCCCAGTAGGGGAGCGGGGCGTTCCAACACCATAGGCGAATCAGAAAACTTGGCTATAGCTGAAGGATAGCTGATTCTGCCTGCCTCAGGATGGTCTAAGTCCACAAAGAATTGTCGCGCCTTCATATGCTCGGTATGGGGCACCTCCCCAACTTTATAGATTGGCCCAAGTGGGGTACGTCGTTTTTGAAACCCATGGAGAATCTCCTCTCTGGTGTGCTCTGCCAGCCAGGGCTTAATTAGAGGATGAGTGTCTTCGATCCGCAACTCCCGGCGTTTTTCTACGGTGCTGAACTTCTCGTCTTTAGCCCACTCCGGGTTACCCATAAGTTCCATGAGGGCATGCCAGTGGTGGTCCTCCGAAAACATCGAAAAGACATAGCCATCCTTACAAGGATACATGCCACTCAAAGCGTCCAAATGTTCTGCATCCGCTCTACTCATGCGTTCCCCATCGGTAATAAGAGTGGCCATTTCTGGCCGCTGCAGGTGGAGCAAGGCTTCTTGTTTTGATATGTCAATGTATTGTCCTTCCCCGATGAACATGCATAGGTATAGAGCGGATAGAGTAGCTATTGCAGCAGTTGTTCCACAATCGTACTCCCCGATGAGACCCCCTTCCCTGACGGGCTCTCGCTCCAGGATATGGGGGTCAAGTGGGTCGTACGGGGTTGCATAGCCTAACCCGCTTCCATGGGAGAGGTTGAGATAATATGCCTTATAATCCTTGTAAGGCCCAGTCTGCCCAAAAGGGGTTATCGAGGTCATAATCAGTCGAGGATTGATTTCCTTTAGCGTATCGAAATCCAGACCCAGTTTCTCCATAGTGCCAGGAGTAGTATCTTCGATAAATACATCTGTATCTTTGATAAGTTTCTTGAATATCGCCCTACCTTCAGTAGAATTCAGGTTCAAGGTGATGTCTAGTTTGTTAGTGTTATTGTAAAGGAAAAGCCCGCTGCGTTCGGGATGGGGGGTGTCGTTGGGGAAGGGTCCCCTTTTTCTGGCTATATCGCCTTCGGGTGGCTCTATCTTGATGACCTCTGCGCCGAGGTCGGCCATAAGTTTGGCGCAATAGGGACCGCTTACGAACTGGGCATACTCCAGTACTCTTGTTCCAGATAGGGCTTTACCGGGCATACTTACTACTCATCGTTTATATGGTAAAAGATTTTATCAGGATTAGGACGGAGCGTCAACTTTAGAGGGGCTATTTTAATCCACAAAATTTGCCGTTCGTCGTACTACTTACCTATCATAATGTTTGGTAGGAAGATGCTTAGCTGGGGAACAAGATATATGATAACCAGCCCAACAGCCATGATGAGGAAGAAGGGGGCTATTCCCCTAATGACAGGGGCCAAGCGTGACTTGGCGATGCCCTGAATTACATATAGATTCAATCCTACGGGAGGAGTGATGAGAGCCATCTCCATATTGAGGGTCATGAGCACTGCAAACCAGATGCCATTAAATCCTAGCGACGTTATAAGAGGATAAAGCACCGGTAGGGTGATCATCATCACCGATCCAACCTCGAGAAACAGGCCAAGGACGATAAGCATGAACATGATAGCTACCATTACCAGCCAGGGGGCCAGATTGGCGTCGGTGATGGCAGCTAGAGCCATCTGTGGGACTTCGAGAAGAGTCATAAAGCGGCCCATAGTGAGCGCCGCGGCGATGATGATAAGCAGAAAGCCGGCGGTTACGCCGCACTCGGTGAGCATGTGGGGTAGTTGCTGGACCTTTATCTTCCTACGTACCAGAACCATGACTATTGTATAGAGCGATGCCACCGCTCCGCACTCGAGGACGGTGAAAATGCCACTGAAGATGCCAACAATGATTATCACCGGAACCAGTAGCACCCACACCGCACTTTTCAGGGCTACGAACCTCTCCTTCCACGAGTAGGCCTGCCCCTTCTCGTATGCTCCAGTTCGTCGGGAGTAAATAAAGGCGTATATGCCGAACATGACTACTAGCATTATGCCGGGGAACAGACCAGCCATCATAAGCTGGCCCATTGATTCCTCGGTTACAGCAGCATATAGGATCATGGTGGCCGATGGGGGTATCATGATTCCCAGAGTTGCCCCCGCACCTACGACGCCATAGGAGAAGGAATCTTTGTAGTTCCTCTTTATCAGAGAGGGAAGGGCGATGAGTCCGATTGTAGCGGCACATGCCACGCTTGAGATGGTGATGGCGGAGAAGAAAGCAGCGGCGAGGATGGTGGCAAGGGCCAATCCTCCTGGAAAGTGCCCGATCCACTTGGTGAACAGGTCATAGAGCTCCTCTCCGGACCCTGACATCTGGAGAACAAAGCCAGCGAGGATAAACAGTGGCAGGGCGGCAAGGGTGAAATTTCCGAGGGAAGCGAAGACTATACCCGGCACCTGGGTCACAGCGAGGCTTCCCCCAAAGTGGAGGAAGAGACCGGCTATGCCTATCAGGCCTAACGAGGCGAAGATGGGCACCCCAGCGAAGAGCAATACTAACAGCAATACGATCAGTCCAACTATGGGGATGGTGATGAGTAGCCAGAGGGAAAGGCCGACGAGGACAAAGAAAATGGGCATCAGAACAAAGGGGTTGTCACGCCACAATCGACGCCTCTCTAGAGGCTCAGCGGCCAGTCGATAGGCGCTGGACGTGATGTCGAACACGAGCTGAATGCTGAGGAGGATGCAGCCGAAGGGGAGGGCAAGCTTCACCGGCCATATTGGAGGGCCCCAGACGGTAGGTGTTGTCTGCCCTATCATAAGAGAGCGCCAGAAACTACCCCAGGAATAGTAAGCGAGGATTACGGTAAATATTAGGGTAATGGTCAGGGTGATGATGCTCCAGATGGCAGCGGTCCTGGGGGAGAAGCTACCTATAAATAGGTCAACGTGGATGTGTCTCCTTGCCCTCTGAGTGAAGCCCAGTGTCATGAAGCCGAACCACACCATGAGGAAGGTGACAAGCTCTATCGACCATACGGTGGGGGCATTGAAAGCGCGACGGGCGACGATTTCGTATACAACAATGAAGACCATTACCAGCAATATCATACCGGCGACAAAACCGCCGGTAGATGATAGGTAGCCAGAGCCTCTATCAAAAACCCGTAGTGCCGTCTTCATCATTAAAGCTTAAGTTTAATTAAAAGCCACCCCCTCGATGTGAAGGGCAGAAAGGCATAACCTGGCACACCTTTCTGCCCTTGCGTTTCATTCTTCTCTAGCTTCTTCTACCCAGGTCTCGTACTGGTCAACAAGCTCTTCACCGAATGTGTCCACAGCCGTGTCGTGCCTCACCGGTCCCATGAGGGGCTGCCACACCTGTTCCCTTTCATCCTGTGGGACGCGGTAGATCTCGACCCCCTCTGCTTCCAGGGCGGCGCGGGCTGCTTCCTCGGATGCTAAGCATTCCTCAGTGGCATACTCCGTGGCTTCTTCACCTGCTTGCATGATGTCCTGCTGCAAATCCTCAGGCAGGCTATTCCACCAGTCGAGGTTGGCTACAATGTGGAAGTCAGCTGTAACGAGGTCGAATATCAGAACATATTTGGCCACCTCGTAGAACTTCCTGGCGTAGAAGCTGGTGACGCCGGAGAGCGCCCCATCGATGGTTCCCTGCTGCAGCGCCATGTAAACATCGGCGGAGCTCATAACCACCGCTGCTGCCCCCATTGCCTCTATCTCCGCCTTCGCTGCCGCGCTGGGGGTTCTGATCTTCATGCCCTCGGCATCACTGGGCTCGTGTACCGGCTTGGTGAAGATATACCCTGCCTCAGCGGTGTAAAGTATGGGAGCGATGACCTTGGCACCGACACCCTCCAGCAGCTCTTTCTGGTAGTCGCCCAGGGGTCCTTCGTATACGCGATAGTAATGGTCGAGATCATCTAAGAATACGCCCCCGTAGAGGTTTAAATCTGGGCATAACCCTATCCACCAGGCGAAGTAGGTCTGTGCCATCTCGATGGTGCCGGTGGAGATGGACTCGGGGACCTCCATGTCCTGCAGAAGCTGGCCCGATGGGAAATGGTGGAATTCAAGGCGGCCATCGCTCAGTTCCTCCGCCCGCTCGCACAAGAGGTCCACCGCCTCGGTGATGTGGTGACCGACGGGCATCTGGCTGGAAATCCTGACTTCGTAGACTCCCTCTGTGACCTCACCAGCGCCACACCCGGCGAAGAGAAATGGAATAACAAGTAACGCCACCAACATTAATAACAAGCTTCGTGTGATCCAATGCCTCATCAGATACCTCCTTCAGTTCTGTTAATATGCGGCCACTTGGTTTTGCCTTAGTTTCAAGATTCGAATTATATCAGCTACTGTTGCCGATCTTCACCTCCAATCCATACAAGAGAATTCAGGTTCAGTATTGTCTAAGGTTTGACTAGATTGTCTTGAAACGAACGATAATATACTGGCATGTTATAATTCTGCTGTCAATAGCTCATGTATAGAGACGACGCGCCAACTGTTTTATTCAAAAGTTCTTATCTCGATCTGCATCCCTTCATTATTGATGGTTATGATCCCTGCTGAGGCGGGGTTTCTGAAAGATGGGTAAGCCTGGCCCGGGTTGAGGAAAACTGAGCCGTTTATCGTCTTATGACAAGTATCATGAGTATGACCAAAGAGGATGATATCTACGCCTTCAAACTCTTTGGCTATATCATCCTCTATCCCCCAGGGGGGACCGCCCCAATGAGGATGGATAACGCCGATGCGTCTCCCCTCAACCTCAAAGACTGTTTTGGCGGGCAACTCATCCTGGATCTCTCTTGGATCAATATTGCCATACACGCCAATAAAACGCTTTGCCAAGCGGCGTAATTCCTGCAACACGGCGATGTTATTGTAATCGCCACAGTGGACTACATAGTCGGCCTCGGATAATGTATTGACTAGCTCTTGAGGCAGTTCTTTTAGGCTCCTGGCGTGGGTATCGGAGATAACTATAATTCTTGTCATATCACTTGTCTGCAAGTTCTACGATGGTGACGCCATCACCTCCATCTTCGAGCTCAGCCCGTCTAAAAGATTTTACCAGCGGGTGGTTCTTTAGCTCATCGCGCACCGCCTGGCGAAGGGTTCCCGTTCCCTTGCCATGAATTACCAGCACTGTAGGTATGCCAGCGAGGAAGGCATCATTGAGGTATCGTTCGAGCCTGAATAGAGCCTCATCCACGGTGAGGCGGCGCAGATGGATTTCTGTCGGACATTCCTCGGAACGTTGATGTTGCAATGAGAGCTACCCGGTTGGTGTTTCTAAGTATTATACCACTGGCAACCACTTCATTGCCAGTGCCCAGTGCTGGTGATATACTCTATTCTATTGATTAGAAGTTGAGGTGGCATGGTTGCTTAGGTTAGATGGTCGTGCCAATGACGAGCTTCGCCCGGTGTGCATCACTCCGGGCTTTCAGCATTATGCTGAGGGCTCGGCTCTTATTGAGCAGGGAAACACCAAGGTGATATGTGCAGTGAGCGTGGAGAACCGGGTTCCTGCCTTCCTTAGAGGAGAGGGTATGGGTTGGATAACCGCTGAGTATGCCATGCTTCCTCGCGCCACCGCCACTCGGACGCCGAGGGAAGAGAACCGGGTGGGCGGCAGGACCCATGAAATCCGGCGTATCATCGGGCGTTCCCTGAGAGCAGCTGTCGACCTTAGTGCCCTGGGGGAGCGGACACTGACTGTTGATTGCGATGTGTTGCAGGCCGATGGAGGTACAAGGACAACAGCGATCACAGGTTCATATGTAGCCTTGGTTCAAGCTCTAAACGGCTTGGAAAAAAAGGGAATCATCGCCTCGCTTCCTATCAAAAACGCTGTGGCGGCGGCCAGTGTAGGCATCGTAGGCGGGGAGTTGCTCTTAGACCTTTGCTATGATGAGGACTTCTGGGCTGAGGCTGATTTCAATGTGGTGATGACAAGTGAGGGCGAATTTGTGGAAATTCAGGGGACGGCGGAGAGTAGCCCTTTCTCCAAAGAGACCATTGACTCTGTGCTCTCATTAGCTGAGCTGGGCATTAACAGGCTTTTCGAGATTCAGAAAGCTGCTCTGGACAGTCTAAAGGCTTAGGGCGGCGTTTTGCCTTAGTCAGGCGCTATCTACTTTGGCGATCTTGAACCTCTTTTTGTAGACATTCCTTGTTGTTAGGCAAAGAGTGTAGTATGGAGGTTTAGTATTGGTGGTGGAACAAGAGATACTTGAGGAGCCTCAAGGGAGTCCCATCCCTTGGACGGTGATGGACGTTGCCAAAGGGGTGGGGGTAGTTATCGGTTCTACCGTTCTCATTGGATTTGGCCTGGCGATTGGCACTGTTCTGCTTCTTGGTCCAAGCGCCTTTCTTGACCTTGGCATAGAGGATGTTGCCGGTCTTTTCGACCTTCTAGCCTCTGAAGGCCTGCTTAATCAGTGGCTCATACTGATGCTAGCGGCGATGGTGGTTGGGGAGGGGGCGATGCCTCTTTCGGCGTGGCTGTTCAGCGCTTTTAAATACCGTTGTGGATGGCGTGCGCTGGGCTTTCGCTCCTTCAACGTCAGGAAAAGCTTAATACTAACAGCAGTGGTCGTGCTTGTTGGCTTGTTGGTTGGTTTCCTCTGGGATATGTTGCTGACCTCGTTGGGGGTAGATCCTCCATCCGCTGTGCCTCCAGAGCTCACCCAAACTGGACTTGGATTTGCCATAGTTGCTGTCCTCGCCGTTGTGGTCGCCCCTGTTGCTGAGGAGACCTTCTTCCGTGGTTTTATCCTTTCTGGGATCGGGAAACGATTTGGCTATGCCTGGGGAATTGTGGTGAGTGCCCTCCTCTTTTCGATAGCACACATGCAACTGGGAGCTTTCCTACCCATTTTTATCCTTGGCATTCTCCTGGCCTGGCTTTACGTGAAGACCGGCTCGATATGGCCGTGCATACTCACCCACTTCGCATATAATTCCATTGCTATGTTATTTATGATATGATTAAGGGTCATAAAGTGATGTGGTGTCGAGGAATTCGAGGAGCAACTACAGCCGATGCCAATACAAGGGAAGATATAGTAGTGGCAACGAAGGAATTGCTCCAAGAGATGATAAGCGCCAACGGGGTGCAAGAAGAGGATGTTGCCTTTATCCTTTTCACTACAACTCAGGATTTAAATGCTGAGTTCCCGGCGGCGGCGGCCAGAGAGCTAGGATTAAATACTGCTCCACTGTTGTGTGGGCATGAAATGAATGTCCTTGGCAGCCTGCCGATGTGTCTGCGTATCCTGATTCTTTTCAATACGGAAAAGAGTTCTGATGAGATTATGCATATTTATATTAGGGGGGCTACAGGATTGAGGTCGGATAGCGGAAGCAATGGAAGTAGTCTGAAGGAGTGATAGATGTTAATTGTAATGACCAAAGGGTCTCCCGAAAAAGATCTTGAGGACATATTAGAGAGGCTCGCTCGCATGGGATTCACTGGACATGTATCTAGGGGTGTTGAGCGAACGGTGATAGGTGTCGTTGGGCAAACCTATTCCGAACTAAAGGATACAATGGAGATGTGGCCTGGGGTGAGCGAGGTTGTGCCCATAAGCAAACCCTATAAATTGTCCAGTCGGGAGTTTCAGCTACAGGATACCAGAATAAACATTGGCGATATGACCATAGGTGGTGATGAGATCGTAATCATGGCTGGTCCTTGTGCTGTGGAGAGTGAGGAGCAGGTTCTGCAGACGGCGCGTGCTGTGAAGGCAGCAGGAGCAAATATTCTACGTGGTGGTGCCTTCAAACCGAGCACCTCCCCTTATAGCTTCCGTGGGCTTGGTGAAGAAGGGCTCAAGATTCTGGCGTTGGCTAGCCAGGAGACAGGGATGCCAGTTATCACCGAGGTTATGACTGCCCAAGATGTCGAACTGGTTTCACGATATGCTGACATCCTACAGATAGGGACGCGCAATATGCAGAACTTCATCCTCCTTGACGAAGTAGGTAAGGCAAGGAAACCGGTGATGCTCAAAAGAGGTATGTCAGCCGCTATTGAGGAGTGGCTTCTTTCCGCGGAATACATTCTTGCCCAGGGGAATCGGCAACTACTACTTTGTGAGCGAGGGATCAGAACCTTCGAAACCTATACTAGAAATACTATGGATATAAGTGCCATCCCTATCATCCAGAAGCTGAGTCACTTGCCCATCATTGCTGACCCTAGCCATGGCACTGGTAGGTGGCATCTTGTGGCTCCATTGGCCTTGGCCGCTGTGGCTGCTGGGGCTGATGGGTTGATGATCGAAGTTCACCCTAACCCTGAATCTGCTCTCAAAGATGGCGCTCAGTCGCTGACTTTTGAGAACT
>Ga0315532_1002723_pt1 | contig 11854 bp, 10 predicted proteins | sample SalMarWE160370MG_FD_203082 | JGI IMG/M metagenome (GOLD analysis project Ga0315532, IMG submission 203082) | Salt marsh sediment microbial communities from the Plum Island Ecosystem LTER, Massachusetts, United States - Salt Marsh Sediment WE1603-70 ... | reverse complement strand
CGGCGGTGTCCGCTCTTGTGTCAGTCATATTCAGCTAAAATTGTGTGAAATCCATCGTTTTTTGAGTAGCTAAGGCGGTAGCTCAAATGGGAGGGGCACGCTGTCGAGTTGCGTTTTGTTCAGGATTTGAGGTCGTTTATTCTTTGTGTGAGGATGGGAACAACCTTGAGGATGTCATCTATTATCCCGTAGTTAGCATCGGCAAAAATGGGAGCCTTTGCATCCCTGTTGATGGCCACAATCATCTTCGAGCCCCTCATACCAACCATGTGTTGGAAGGCACCGCTTATGCCGAGTGCAATATAGAGCTTTGGCTTTACCGTCTTGCCGGACAGGCCTACCTGATGACCAGACGGTAACCATCCATAATCTACCAATGGCCTGGAACAGGCGAGCACTCCTCCCAATGCGTTGGCTAACTCCTCGGCCAATTCGATATTTCCCTTATCTTTTATTCCCCTGCCGACGGCGATCAAGACCTCTGATTTGGTAATATCTATATCACTTACCTCAGGCTCAATGTATCCCTCGAAACTCTTGTAATCAAACTCTTCGTCCAGGAGGTAATCAATTTCCTCCACACTGCCCCCTTTCTGACCCTCCTCAACGGGGAATTCACCCGGACGACCAGTAACTATCACCGTTTCAGATGGAGCAAATGAGTAGACCGCATTCACCTTGCCATTGTATATCGCCCTTGTTACCGTAATCGTTCCGTTTTCTACAGCTATATTTGTGCAATCTGTAGCCAGGGGTGCTCCCACATCGACCGTCAGTGCGGGAGCCAAATCCATTCCAAAGGAGCTATGACCTATCAAGACAAGCTTTGGTTTTCTCTCTTTTATGATGGGAGCCAATGTCTTCTGGTAGGGCTCAGCTTGCGAATCCTCCAGTTCATCATTCTTCACTGCGAGGACCTTGTCTGCCCACTGGGCAAGCCGTGGCGCATACCTGTTAACATCCTTGCCGATGATGACGGCCAGCAATTCAGCACTAACGTGGTCAGCCAAATGCCTCCCTTTGGAAAGCATCTCAAGAGAAACATCGGCCAAATTTTCATTTCTATGTTCGACAACTACCAGTATCTCAGCCACTCAGATAACCCCCGAATCATTCAGGATCATCGCCAGTTTGCCCGCAGTCTCTTCAGCCGAACCGGATATTAGCTCTGCCTTTTTACCTGTGGGCGTTAACTCTAATTTCTCCAATATTACCAGTGGAGTTAATGCATCGCGGGACAAGCCCAGCTCGTTGAGCGAGATCACCTTCAATTCCTTCTCCCTTGCCTTTTTAATGCTGGCAAAGGAGACATACCTTGGCCGATTGATACCAGTCTGGATAGTCAGAAGCGCAGGAAGCTTCAGGGTATACAACTCAAGCGCGCCACCCTCTAGCTCTCGGCTTACTCGAACCTCTCCCTCATCCATCTGGAGGCTGACCACGAGGGTGGCATGCGGAATATCAAGCATCTCAGCAACCATGCAGCCAAGTTGACCGCTACCGAAATCTTCTGATTGTGCACCGAAGATTACTAGGTCATAGGGCAAATGGATGATAACGGCTGTCAGAATCTTGGCTACAGTGTTGGAGTCCATGGAAGCTGCATCTTCATCGATTCTAATCGCCCTGTCAGCACCCATAGCTAATGCTCTTCTCAGGATATCATCCCATTCACTTGCTCCCACCGTTACCGCGGTAACAGTTCCTCCTAGCTTCTGCTTCAACTGTACTGCTTCCTCTAAAGCGTACTCGTCCCAATCGTTTATCTTGGAAACCAGCGCCTCTTTATTTATATCCCTTCCGGATGCATCGATTTCCACTACATCCACCGCTTCTGAAGTATCTGGCACCTGTTTTATAGCTACCACTATATCCATGATTAATCTCCTGCTAAGAAAGAAGGATGATTTGATACGGGGAATATGGTTACTAAAGGAAATCTATTCCGTAATTAGCTAATCAGCCCTTTTTGCCAGGCAAGCCTCAGCTACAATTTCAGAGATATCCTTTACTTTAATACTCTCTTCAAGCCCTTCCGCTTTGACAGCATCCTCCAGCATGGTCATACAGTTGGGACAGGCTGTCGCAACTATGCTGGCTCCCGTAGCGCAGGCTTCGCGGATTCTGATTCTTGCCGGGCTATCCTCGCTCCCGCCAAGAAAATCGGTATAGAAGTTGCCGCCGCCGCCACCACAGCACAGGGCGCCCTCTCTACTCCTCTCCATCTCTACCAGTTCGACTCCAGGAATAGCGTTTAGCACTTGTCTTGGAGCTTCATACTCCTTGTTCCACCGGCCGAGGAAACAGGGGTCATGGTAGGTAACCCTGGCATCGAATCCACTGGAAATATCTAGCCTTCCCCCTTTGATAAGGTCTCGAAGAAGTTGTGTGTAGTGAAATACCTCAAAGCTACCATTAAACATAGGATAGTCGTTTTTAATGGCGTTGTAGGAATGCGGAGAGAGGGCAACAATCTTCTCTACCCCTAAATCTTTGAATTGCTGGATGTTGTCCTCAGCTAATGACTGGAATAAACTCTCCTCGCCGAGCTTGCTCACCTCGTTACCATCGCAATTTTCATCATTGCCCATCACCCCAAAAGATACGCCGGCTTTTAGCAGCACCTCTCCAAGCGTTCTCGCTGTCTCTTTGGCTCTGGTATCATACGACCCTACACAGCCAACATAATACAGATATTCCTGTCCCTCATATTGCTTTATTCCCATTCCCTCAACCCATTCGCCCCTCTTTGATCTAGCATTCCCATACGGATTTCCCTGCCTCTGAATATTCTCTAAAAACTCCTTGACAACAGATGGTATTGAACCTCTCTCAACCATCTCACTCCTTGCTGCTATGATCATGTCGACGATATCATCATGGAAGCGATATGGGCATTGCTCAACACAGTTTTTACATGCGGCGCATGAATATACAATCTGGGCAAGATGGTCCGTCCACTCTATTTCATCATTTAGCCAGGCTCTTATCAGCCACAACCGCCCCCCTGTGGAGTAGCTTTCCAGACGGAATCTGGCATAAGCTGGGCAGTTATTCACCTCCATCCAGTTACTTGGAAACTTACAGTAGCCACACCTGAAGCACCTGTGTATGACATCTTTGTATTTATAATCTGCAAGAGCCATTACATTACCTCCCAATTTCCAGGGTTCATAATTCCGTTAGGGTCGAGAAGCTCCTTTATTTTCCTCATCAATTCGAGGGTATTTGGTTCCATCTTCTCCATAATTAACTTCTGTCCATAAACACTTGGCTTCCAGGGGACCCCTCCTAGTTTAAGGGCAAGCTCATCTGATTCATGTAGTGCTTCCCTTGCCTGTCTGACGCTTTCTGGGTCTGCTCGATTGAATGCATATGACCAGAAAAACATCATGGCGTGAGACCTTCCGATAACTCGTCCTCCTAAAGTGTAGATAATGTCGTGTCTTGAAGAGATCGCCTCACCTTCTCTGCAACACTCGGGATATGTATCCACCGGTAGTATTGCTCCAACATATTCAAATCCACCACCCCTCTTAATGTCAGCGACCGTTGTAATCGTAGGTCTCTGTTGCCCTGTTCTCAAATCTGGCGTCGTACCCATAAATCCGCAATCCCCATTCCGAATATATTCCCCTAGGATATCTTCGCGGATCAATTGCCTCTTAAACTCGATCTCCTTCTCGGAATCTCCGTTTATGTTGATTGTTATGATGTGGATTCCCCTAACCGCAAGTGGGAGTCCTTGGATGGAAGAAACCAGATCTCCCACCATCTCTGTGTGAGTGATCTTGAGTAGGATCTCTGGAATTAGCTCAGCATCCTCTACCAAGAATCGATCTACACCGTTTATCTTTTTGCAGGGATAAAGCCTAAGCGACAGCTTGGTAATGATGCCTGTGGTGCCAAACCATCCGAGGAAGAGCCCTAAATCAGGTAAAGGGTGTGCTGTGAACCAATAGGGAGATACCGAACAGGAGCCTATTTTACACACCTCTCCTGTTGGTAGTACAACCTCAAGTCCGTTAACCATGTCAGAGTTAAAACCATACGGCTGCGCCAGGTCACCTTGACCATGTATCATCACATTGCCCGCAATTGTGGCTTGGGCTGGTGCCATAGGCTCTGAGTGCATCAGATTAGGATGATACCTCTCCAGGCAGGATATTAGTTTACCCTGTGAAACGCCAGCCTCGACAATTACATACCTTGCCTTTTCGTTTACCTCTATTATTGTATCCATCCTTTTCATGTCTAGCACAATGCCTCCTCGCAGAGGCATGACTAGACCGGTTAGAGATAATCCACCCCCCAGTGGAACTACGGGAATTTTCTCTCTATTTGCCAGCTTAACTATTTGTTGAACTTCCTCTGTTGTCCTCGGCGCCACTACATAGTCGGGCTGGTGGGGCTCTACCGTCCCTAGACTGCGAGAATGGATGTAAAGCTCCTCCTGCTCGGTGGAAGCATGGTCCTCCCCCACTATTTCAACCAGGGCTTTGTATATGGAATCCATAATATCACCTCCATCCTGCAGGTTGCTCGCCTATGGCGAGTCGGCAAAGATCGCTCATAAATATGGGCCATATGCCATTTCTGGTGACCAAACGTCTTAGGGTATCGTAGCAAGCAGGGCAATTAAAGACACAAAGCTCAGCGCCAGCGTTCACCATATCTTCAATATTTCTCCTTTGTACATCAGCAGCGAGTTCATATCTTCCTTCATATCTTTGCCCTATGATCGTACCTCCACAGCACAGGGCATTCTCGCCAACATACTCTCTGTCGCCGTCTACCCCTATCAGGTTGAAGATATCATCGACAAAGTGGAGCTTATCCGAGGAAAGACGGGATGAGCAGGGGCGCTGGTAAGCCACTTTAAGATTCAGCGGTTTGATATCATCCTTGAGTTCCACTAGCCTGTTGTAGAGATACTCGAGAAAATGAATAGATTTGAACGGGACTTCAATGCCAACCGCAGGGGCATATGAGGTAAAGGTACCGTAGCACTCGTCATGGAAAAATATGACCTCTTTGACATTGTGTTTGGCGATAGTTTCTATGATGCCTGGCAATTTCTCCTTTATTACCGATGTCCTGGCGAAGTGCAGGTACATGAGCTGACAAAAAAGATGAACCGCCGTTCGAGGATCCACTGATAGGAGAGAGAGACCTTCAAAAAGCTTCCCCTGTATTAAATTGGCAAGCGGAGCGAACATACCCATACTTAGCACAGGCTCCTTGACCTCCTCAATCTTGAGATCTCCCCTCCAGGGGATGCCCAATTGGACAGCTTGTTTGATAAGAGGCCTGGGCATAGGCGGTATATTTAGTTCTTCCTGGCGTTCAGCGATCAAATAGAAGGGGTGGTTGCCCATTTTACAGTACTCCTCGCAGGCATAGCATGTTACGCAATCATGTAATACAAAGGAATCCTCACCATTGATTATTTTGCGCATCTCTGTTTTTGCTGTATCCCTGTCTATATCCATATACTGGCACTTGGTGAGGCAATCACAAGTCTTACAGGCTATGCATTTCCTCTCATCAAATTTTAATTCATACATGAATTCACCCCCTCGCTTGTGTTACTACATTGATAGACTACTGCAATATCCTAACTGGCAAGCAGCACCATTCTATCAGAGAACAATACTATGTCAAATTATTCTACGAATTCAAGGGGTTGGCTACCTGCTATTGTCTCTGTGCGGCAGGCAGAGATCTTACCGGTCTGCAAGAACAATTATACTGCCTCCCAATTTCCAGGGTTCATAATGCCGTTAGGGTCGAGAAGCCCCTTTACCATCTCCATGAGTTTGAGAGTAGTAGGGTCAATTCGTTGCATCATTAGCCTCTGTCCATAAACGCCGGGTTTCCAGATAGCCCCACCCAACTCCAGGACAAGGTCGTCCGTTTCATGTACGGCTTCCCTCGCTTGCCTGATGCTCTCAAGGTCAGCGCGATTGAATACATATGCCCAGGCAAACATCATAGAGTGAGACCGTCCAATAACCCGCGCGATCAACAGTTGAGGAATATCGTGTCTGGAACAGATCTCAGCCCCTCGCTTGCAGCACTCAGGGTAGGTTTCCATTGGCATAATGCCCCCGACATATTCAAAGCCTCCACCCTCTTTGGCATCAGCGACTGTAGACAGCAGCATACTGGGTCTCTCGGTAAAGCGAGCTTTTATAGGGGGTGGTAAATCGACGAACCCCCCATCTCCATTCCGAATATATTCCCCGAGTGCGTCATCCCAGATTAACCCTGTCTTGAATTCGAGTTCCTTTTCCGAATCAGCGGTGATATACATAGTTACATGGTGGAGACCCATACGAGCAGGAATGGTCGTTTGAGTTCCGGCGAATATATCTTCAGCCATCTCTGTGTGACTGATTTTGTATATAATTTCTGGAACCAGCTCCGCATCCTCGACTATAAACTGCTCCACTTCCCTGATCCTTTTCGATGGGAAAAGCTTAAGCGACAGCTTGGTAATGATGCCCGTGGTGCCAGACCATCCGAGGAAGAGACCTAAATCGGGCAAGGGGTGTAGGGTGAACCAAATGGGAGATACTGAACAGGAGCCGATTTTGCACAACTCTCCTGTTGGTAAGACAACCTCTAGCCCGTTCACCATATCGGAATTGAAGCCATACGGCTGAGCCAGATCGCCTTGACCGTGTATCGCTACATTGCCCGCAATCGTGGCTGGACCTGGTGCCTGTGGCTCTGAGTGTCTCAGTTTGGGGTGGTACTTCTCCAGGTAGGATATTAGCTGCCCCTGTGAAACGCCAGCCTCGACAACTACATACCTTGCCTTTCCATTTACCTCTATTATTGTGTCCATCCTCTTTAGGTCCAGCACGATGCCTCCCCGCTGAGGCACAGCCAGACCAGCTAGGGACAACCCGCCTCCAAGAGGAACCACCGGGATTTTCCCCCTATTTGCTAGCTTAACTATTTCTTGCACTTCATGAGTCGTCCTCGGCGCCACTATATAGTCCGGACGATGAGGCTCAGTCGTGCCAAGGTCATAAGAATAGATATAAAGCTCCTCTGGTTGGCTGGAGACGTGACTTTCTCCAACTATTTCAGCTAATGATTTAAATATTGAATCCACAGTATCATCTCCATTATGCTAGTTTCTAGCCAACGGCGAGCCGGCAAAGGTCGCCCATAAAGACGGGCTTCAAGCCGCTCTTGGTAACGCGCTCCGACAGGGTAAGGAAGCAATAGGGGCAGTTGAAAACGCAGAATTCGGCCCCAGCGTCAATCATATCCTGTATGTTTCTCCGCTGCAAATCAATAGCGAGTTGACGGCTTCCTTCCTTTCTCTGTCCTCTGATAGGTGCTCCGCAGCATAGGGCATTCTCGCCAACATACTCTCTTTTGACGCTCTCCACCCCTATCAGGTTGAAGATATCGTCGACGAAGTGGAGTTTTTCTGGGGAAAGCCTGGACGAGCAGGGACGCTGATAAGCCACCTTCAAATTCAGCGGTTTTATGTCGTCCTTGAGTTCCACTAGCCTGTTGTACAGATACTCAAAGAAATGAATTGGTTTGAACGGGACTTCGATGCCCACGGCAGGTGCGTATGAGGTAAAGGTACCGTAGCACTCGTCGTGGAAGCATATGAGCTCTGTGATATTGTGCTTGGTGATGTTCTCTATTATCCTCGGGAGCCTCTCTTTTATTACGGAAGTCCTGGCAAAGTGCAGGTACATCAACTGACAGAAGAATTGCATCCCTTCTTGATTCTCCCTTGGTAGAATGGAGACACCGTCAAACAGTTTCCCCTGGATTGAACCAGCAAGCTGACCGAACATGCACATACTGAGAACCGGCTCCTTAACCTGTTCAATCTTGAGTTCTCCCATCTGCGGGATAGCCAATTGAACCCATTGCCTGATAACAGGCTTGGGCGTAGGCGGTATGCCCAGTTCTTCCTGGCGCTCAGCGATTAGATAGAAGGGGTGGTTCCCCATTTTGCAGTATTCCTCGCAGGCATAGCATGTTACGCACTGGTGTAATACGAAAGAATCTTCACCGTTGATTATCTTCCTCATCTCTGTTTTCGCTGTATCTATGTCTATATCCATATACTGGCACTTGGTGAGACAATCACAAGTCTGGCAAGCCAAGCATTTCTTTTCATCAAATATTAGTTCAAACATTGTCTCGCCTCCTCTTCAGGTCGTGAAGGAATTCTATGATCAGGCGGTTGACCTCGTCGGGTCGCTCTTGCTGGGTCCAGTGCCCGCAATTCTTAACCAGGCGAGTGGTGAGATTGGGAACATGACGTTCCATACCATTCGTCATTTGTGGTGTGAGTATCGAGTCATTTTCGGCGCAAATCATGAGTGCGGGCATAGTGACTTTGCGGCCTGTGAGATGAGCGGTTGTCTCCCAGTTGCGGTCGAAGTTGCGATAGTAATTAATCGGGCCAGTTAGGCCCCCTTTGTGGAAGGCATTAGAAAAGACCTTGAGGGTCTCCTCGGTAATGAAGCTTTCTTCTGTGGCGAGACGGCGCATCGTCGTTTCCAAAAAGGCCTCTATATTAGGCTCAATATCCGCTTCGGCCTGTCCCGGCTGCTGAAAATAGATGATATAGTTGAACCGGCCGTCAGGGGTTTGGCTGAAGGCCTCTGTTGGCCGCACGGGGCCGTGAAGTTGGAAAGGAGTATTCAGTGAGATCACTCGCTCAACGCGCTCTGGACATATCAAAGCCATCTGCCAGGTAATAATGCCACCCCAATCATGCCCTACAATCACTGCGCGCTCCAACTCAAGAGCATCAAGTAAACCTACCAGGTCTCCAATCAAATGATGGATGTCATAGGACTCGATGCCCTCAGGCTTGTCTGTCTCACCATAGCCGCGCAGGTCGGGTGCAATGGCGTGGAAGCCGGCATTGGCCAACTCCGGTATCTGGTATCTCCATGAATACCAAAGCTCGGGAAAACCATGGAGGAGGAGCACGGGGAAACCCTCTCCCTGCTCAACGTAGTGCATACGGATTCCATTTGTATTCACAAAACGATGCTGCCATTTATGATTCATACAATCAGCCCCCCGTTGTATATGTAGCAATACTGACCAAGCTCTGCCTGCTTGTATAGCTTTGACACGCTATCAAGCGTAGATTTTGCATGCCTGGTCGTTCGTAGTGGCAGAATGCAAAACACTCTGCCTTAAGCCCCTCGCGGAATTATAGCACATTCAACATACCAGGTGGCATCGGCAGCATGGGGTCTCACAAACTGGCCGAAAGTGGTCCGAGAGAACAGCCTACGCTCCTATTAACCGTATAAAGTTATCTTAAGATATAAGGTGTTATCTGTCATTATGGCCCGGTTTATGGTTGGCAAAATATCTCTGGCACCTACCTCCTTGGTCTGTGAGTTCGGATTCAAAAGACTCGTCTGTTAGTTGGTTTTTTCTGAGGCGTGAAGGTCCTTCTGTGAAGGATTCCTTCACGAAAGCTGAGGGAGAGGACTCCCTCAGCCCTCAAGAAGAATCCACGGATTAAGGTACCTTTTCTGCTATTGACTAACAATGGGGTTATGGTTTATGTTACGCGTAGAAAAGCAAGGTATCTGAGCAATTTCTATCGAGAGCATTCAAATGGGGGATTTATTCTGTTTTCTACTGCTAGCTCTGGGCGCCTTCTCGCTAGGTGCATGCCCGTTTTCGGTGTGGATTGGCCGGTGGCGCCTGGGTAAAGATATAAGAGATTACGGAGATGGCAATCCCGGTTCTGCCAATGTGTTCCGATCTGGAGGCCGTAAGCTTGGTTCCCTTGCATTGGGCTTGGACATATTGAAAGGTGTGCCATTCGTAGCGCTGGCGCACTGGTTTTTTAGTTTGTCAGAGCCGGCAGTTATGGCGGTCGCAGTGAGTGCGATATTGGGACATGCCTTCTCCCCCCTGCTCCGCTTCAGAGGGGGTAAAGCGATAGCTATCACTTTTGGTGTCATGCTGGCGCTGCCTCAGTACGAGATACTGGCTACGTTTACCGTCCTAATGGTGTTAGCTTTCCTTTTCGTACGTACTGACGCATGGGCAGTCATACTCACCGCAGCGGGTTCATTGGCTTGCCTTGCAATTATGGGGGCAAGACCCTGGGAATCGTTGTTCATGCTGTGTGTGCTTGCAATATTGGCACTGAAGCATTATCGTGAGTTGCAGACTATTCCCAGCCTTAACGGAAGGCTGATTGGTTGGCTTCAAATAAAGGGGCGAGAAACCTGAGTTAGCAATCGCAGGACGAGAGCATGATATATCAGATGGTCATAGCCGCAGGCCTCCTTATCTTTGTGTTTAATCTTGTTCTCAATTTGAGATCCCTCAAGAGACCACTGGCTGATGGCGTCATAGCCGATCCAGCACCTCTCATATCTGTTCTTATTCCCGCCAGGGATGAGGAAGCGAACATCGGGAACTGTCTAGAGTGTCTGAAGAAACAGGATTATCCCAATTTTGAGATTCTGGTGCTGGATGACGACTCCTCGGATAATACGGCTCATATCGTGCAACAGATGGCGGCTACTGACAGCCGTATCCGACTGCTCAGGGGCGAACCTCGTGATGAAGGCTGGGCAGGCAAGCCCTTCGCCTGCCACCAATTGGCCAAGGTGGCTGGAGGTTCATGGCTGCTGTTTATCGATGCTGATACCACTCATGCTCCCCATATGCTACGCAGTGTGCTTGCCTTGGCTCTTAAATCAAAACCTGCGCTGTTATCTGGGCTTCCCCGTCAGCTTACCACTTCTTTACCTCAGAAGGTGGCAATTCCAGTCATATACTTTATTATCATGAGCTGGTTACCATTGTGGTGGCTTCAGCGCTGCAAGAAGCCGAAACCGTCACTGGCTATAGGTCAGTTCATGCTTTTCCCGACAGAGGCATACTGGCACATTGGCGGACATGAGGCGGTGAAGTCCAAAATAATTGAAGATGTCTGGCTGGGTGCGGAGGTCTGCCGACATGGCGGGCGGCATATGGCAATTGATTTATCGCCGGTGGTTTCATGCAATATGTACCGGAGCGTAGGAGCGATGTGGGAGGGGCTTGTCAGGTCGCTTTATCCAATAGCAGCAATATCGCCGGTGGGGTATGTTGGGATGTTTGTAGCGGGCTACATTTTCTTTTTAGCTCCCTTCTACTCGCTTTGGAACGTACTTGTTTTGAATGCTACTCCAATTGAAATACGAGGCGTTATATTTTTTCAGGTGGTTGCCATAATAAGTATGCGCTGGCTTGTGCACAATCGCTTCAAGGAGTCGCCTGTTTCGACTCTACTGCACCCGTTTGGATTCTCATTTCTTTATCTGGCTGCACTGTATGCCGGTGCGCTGCGGGTGGTCGGTGGTAGTGTCCGTTGGAAGAAGCGGATATATGGCACGGATACCTGTGTGGAGGAGACCGGGTTCGTCGAGCTAAGCCGGCAGTAGCAACAAGGCCTCAAATCTAAGGGAAATGTGAATAGCAGTTAGAAACCCAACCTCAAGTGTTAATGCCTTGACCTCACATCACATTTATCCAGAATAGTTAGATTATGACAAAATCATTTAATATTGGCTTAGCTAATAGGAAAGAATTGACAAGCCAGCATGGTTATTTCAAAATAGCATTACAGTTTTGATATATGGAGATAACGGAAAGGAGGGTGGCATGCCGAGGAGAAAGAGTGAATGGGATCAGGTGAAGCAGGGCTATTTGAGTATGCAAGAGCTGGGCAAAACTGTAGAAGAGAGGGAGTATATACCCGAAAAGGCATGCGGGAAATGCAAGAACTTTTTCGCTTCTGCCGGACTTACCGCCGGTCACTGTCTCGTTTTGAAAATGG
>Ga0315532_1002720_pt1 | contig 11881 bp, 11 predicted proteins | sample SalMarWE160370MG_FD_203082 | JGI IMG/M metagenome (GOLD analysis project Ga0315532, IMG submission 203082) | Salt marsh sediment microbial communities from the Plum Island Ecosystem LTER, Massachusetts, United States - Salt Marsh Sediment WE1603-70 ... | reverse complement strand
CTGAATTTATATAAAGATACGGACTTTTCTCATTCAATGGATAACTATCTTGACGTCAACATGATCGGAGATGTCAATGATCTCCGAATACCAGATCCCTTCTCCCTGTGTATCAATTCCCTGAAATGCATTTAAAAATACTTCAAAACTTCCCAGCGGACCAAAGTTGCACGCTGTTGTATCGATGGTCCAGGCTGTGGGACCGGTATCGATTTGCGTTCCATCCGGCAGATCATCAAAATCCTCCAGCCAGATGACCGACTGAGCAGAGAGGTTAACATGAATAGCTGCAAACAGCAAGATACAGCTTATCATTGTATTTATGACCATGGAAAAGCATAAATAGTTGCTTCCCGGTATGAATTGAGAAATTCTTTGTTTTTATGCTTTTTTCGCACTATCTTTCATCTCCTATTGTAGGGTATTTGAAAGGACCAATATAATTATCGGAAGGTCAAAAAGATCTTCCCGGGAAGTAGAAAGATGGTTAGTATTTGCTTCAAAATAGCACTCCGCAATCTGGTTCGTAAACGTTTTTTCTCTTCTTTACTTATTCTTGGGTTAACGATCGGTTTGACAATTACCTCATTGCTATTGGTTTATGTCCTTCACGAAATAAGTTTCGACCGGTCTTTCAAGGATAGTGAAAAGATCTACCGCGTCGTTACTACAGCTGAAACCATTCAGGGTCAAGAGCTTATACTGCCAACCACCCTCTATCGAGTTTCTGACAGTTTACAGATGTATTTTCCTGAAATTGAGAGCATTGGCCGGCTTTATCTCAATCCGGGATTTCTGTATGAGAAAAGGCAGTATAATTTCGGTCATATCCGTTTTTGTTACGTTGAGTCCTCTTTTTTTTCGGTTTTTTCCATGCCAGGGATTACCGGCATGGAGAGGAACAGATTTCAGAAGCCGTATACAGCGGTTATCACAAAAAGCTTTGCAGATCAAATCTTCCCTGATGAGGAAGCGATTGGGCAACAGATCGGGATTCATAACGACAGCTTCACCATTGTTGCAGTAACCAACGATATCCCTCCGAACTCACACATGGAATTCAATCTTTTTCTGTCCCTTGCGACCCTTGAAAAGACTGGGGAACTGGCCATCAGAAAAAGTCTTGATTTTATGACCTATATTCGGATGAAGGTGAGCAGCAACACAGAGATATTGAGTGCCATTGAAAAAAGAATTGACCGCTGGGTAAATGAGCACTATCATGGATCTGGTGCCGTGGTTTATACAAAGCTTCAACCGATTCATGACATTCACATGCACTCATCCGATATCGGTTACAATTTCAAAGCTCCCGGTCGCACTGAGAACATTTTAATCTTCAGCACCATTGCTCTGTTAATACTTGTTATAGCAATCAGCAATTACATCATCCTGGTTCTTGCCGATTCTGCCAACCGACTTCGGGAAGTAGGAATTAGAAAAGTTTTAGGAGCAGACCGAAAGGCATTGGTTTTTCAGTTCCTGAGCGAGTCATTCATTATATGTATTGTCTCTTTGCTTTTCTCCTTCCTTTTTGTCCATTTGCTACTTCCTTCTTTCGGCAGACTGGTTGATCGTCCCTTTACCTTTCCATTCTGGAGTAATCCGATCGTTCCTGCCGGATTGACCCTTCTCACTTTGATCATCAGTCTTATTGCCGGTTATTATCCGGTTCTGTCACTTTCCCGGTATAGCCATATTGAAGATCTTCAGATACATGGAATAAAGATCCGTTCACGGGGATTGAAAACGGCCTCGGTATTTATCCAGCTGACCATTTCTGCCTTCATGATCACCATCCTGCTGGTTATGTATAATCAGGTTGTTTTCCTGAAAAAAACGGATCTCGGATTCAAACCTGAAAATTTGGTAGTATTTTACAAGGTCAACAAGCAGTTTTCGAAACCGTTGCGCCAGATAAGGGAAAAGCTTCTCAATCATGAAGAGATCATTAACGTCTCCGCTTCCGATGCTATACCAGGCAATATTGTAATTATTCAGAATGCCTGGCCATCGGAAGGTTCTGCTGACAAAGCATTCATCATCAAAGAAAATCCGGTCCAGGAAGATTTCCTGGAAACATTTGGAATAGAACTTGTAGCCGGCAGGGATTTTTCACCCGAGCTGGATGGGGATACCGGGAAATTTATCATCAATGAATCTGCTGTGGCAAAATTGGGTCTAAAAAACCCTGTGGGTAAACCCATAAATGTATGGTATCATTGCGATACGGTGATTGGCGTGGTAAAGGACTTTCATTTCGAATCACTGTATGAACCGATCATGCCGATTGTATTTACCCGCTATATAAGGCATTATCAATACATTACAGTCAGGGTAAAAAAGAGATTATCACAGGATATTCTCGATTTCATACAGGAAAATCTGGAGGAGTATTATGAAGATGCAGCCTTCAATCATTATGTTGTTGATAAGCAGATTCATTCAAAGTATTCGATTGATGAGCAAAACACAAAACTGATGCTACTGGGCACCTTGCTTGCGATCTTGACCTCTGCATTTGGTCTGTTTGGATTAATTACTTTTTCCGTGGTAAAGAGAACCAAAGAGATGGGCATTCGCAAGGTATTGGGCGCAGATTCACGTAATATTATTATGCTAATGATCGGTGATTTTGGCAAATTCGTCATACCAGCAATTGCACTTGCAATACCTTTTGCCCTTCTTTTTATAAAAAACTGGATGCAGAATTTTGCCTACCGGGTTAACATTCCTGTCTGGATCTATTTAGTCTCAATAGGAGTTGCATTATGTGTCGCACTCCTTGCCATCCTGGTCAGGGTGATTCGTTTCGCCTACTCCAATCCGGCAGATTCGTTGCGGTATGAATAGGGAATGAATCTCAAAGACCCTGATGATACAAACAGGCAGAAAAAAGACTACCCTCTATCAAACAGGATCTCTTTCTCAGGATGGTTCAAGGTATGATATGAAAAGACTTTGGGGAAGCAAAATGAAAGGCAAAGAAGAGGGTCAGTCCCTTCCTACTCATGCTCCCCCATAACTTCTTCCATTTTTTTGGCAGCTCTGTCTGCAATCTCCTCGAACTTCTTCACATACTCTTCATTCATCGAACATTCCGAAAGGGTAACCCATTGTGTTGACCAGGTCGCTGCCTCCTGTACCAGTGCATCCCATCTTTCCTGCAACCCTTCCTCCTCACCGGTTCCGGTAAATACTGCTTCCATCACTTCAATGTACCCATTCATCCACTCTTCATACCGCTTGAGGAAATCATCACAGTCGGCAATCTTCTCATCGGCTTTTGTTTTTTCCGCTTCCGTTTTGTCTTCTGCGGATCCTTTATCATCTTTTGATCCCCCGCATGAGGAGAGAGTAAAGAGCATGGCCAGCGCCATGAGGTAAACCAGTTTTTTCATGATGAACTGTTTTTAGGTGAATGATTTAGTACGGTAAAGATAAGGATTTGGTGGTTTAAACGCACATAAAATTAGGTATTACTAAGCAAATGAGGGATGTGGGAGGAAAAGAAAGGTGAGAGGTGAGTGTTGAGAAGTGAGTAGTGAGTAAGAAAAGGTGCTCGGTCCTGATTAATAGAAGTTATGCCGAAAGTATCCCTTTGGGAAAATTTATGCCATAGGCATCCCTATGGTATTGATAGAATTGTTAATATGTTAGATTATGCACAATTAGTAGTTGTAAAGGGTAGTTATAGAATAAGTCAGTCCAATAAGATTAAAAAATACCCCAGCGGGGTATAATAATCAATAGCCCCGGGTAACCCTGTGAAATAACCATTCATTTCAGCACTATGTCTGGGGTGTACAATAATGTTTCGCTTCAACAGTTCGTCTGGGAAGATCGCTATTTCACGGGGGCAACCCGGGGTTGGTGTATAACTAAAAAGATGGTCCAACTGCGCTGTAATTCGGCTGGAAATCCCTCTATGGACCATAAATCACCAGGCGTAAAATCGTGTAAGAAGATTTAAGAAAGGAGAGGCGAGACGATGAGACAGTGGGACTTTTAGGTGTTGAGAGGTGAGAATAATGATTTCAAATGTTGAATGTCGAATTTGTTAGTTAGAATTCTTTTTCAAAAAATCTTGTCACGCGTTACTCGCTTTGTCCGCCGACTATGTCGGCTGAAGTCCGAAGTCTTCTTCGGCAGCCGAAACCTAGGTGAAGGCTGCGACGCAGGCGGATCACTCTTCACTTTTTACCCGAACACCGATAAACGATTTTTTTTAATTATTTTGTATTCCTGTTTGGTTCAGTATCAACCCGAAACAATCCTGGACAATGAGGTTGCAAAAATCAAGCCTGACCGGATTCATCATCCTGCTCCTGGCTATTTTCAGTGTGGTATTCCACCTTATCTTTTACAACACATTTGAATACCACCGGGATGAGCTGTTGTATTTCTCGCTGGGGACCCATCCGGCAGCCGGCTATGCCACCACCCCTCCCCTGATCGGTTGGCTGGGATTTGTACTGATCAGGGTTCTGGGCTACTCATTGTTTACAGTAAAACTTGTACCGGCACTGTTCAGCTTCTTCCGGCATTGGCCAGCGGAGGAATGGTACTGCTTGGAGCTGCCATGGCTAAGGAGTTGGGAGGGAAAGAGTATGCCAGGATCCTGGCTGCCCCTGAAGCTGGATCATGAAATCACTGAGTTTATCTATGTAAATGATGAACTGGGAGAGGATGTGGAGGAACTGTTCTCCGATATTGTTGAGGTTGGACGGATATCAAACCCCTATGCACTGGAATTTGGCACAACCGTTTACCTTTGCAGGAACCCGGTCAGAAGTTTTAACGAATTTTATTATGAAATTTTGGAAGAGAGAGGAGTTTTGAAGGATGAAGGATGAAGGATGCGCCATAGGCGTGCCTACGGCAAAGGATGGAAGAAAAGAGTAAGCAGTATGCAGTTGGCAGTAGGCAGTAAATAAATTCTGGGTGAGGGAGAGACGATGAGACTGTGGAACGGGGAGATTTGGAATGATGAATGATGAGTGAAGAATGATGAAATAAAGAGTTGCCACGAATGCACAAATGAAAAACAATTAACCATTAACAAATAACAATTAACTTAATTAACAAATAAGTCATGAAAAATTTAATAATTGTAATTTCCTTATCCATCGTTACATTGGGATGTAAAAACGTCAAACCCGTAGAAGCGGATGATGCTTCTTCTGAAAAGAGATACAAAACCACCGGCGAAGTGGAAAGGCTCAGTCCGGACCTGGATGCCATCATAAAAGCCGATGCACAGCTTGAGATCATCGCCGAAGGGTTTGAATGGTCGGAAGGACCGCTGTGGTTACCGGAACAGCAGTTGCTGATCTTTTCCGATATACCAGTCAATTCGGTCTTTCAATGGAATGAACAAGACAGCACTAAGCTGTACCTGAAACCATCGGGATATACAGGGGATACTCCGCTATCGGGTGAGCCGGGGTCAAACGGACTGATCCTCGATCCGGAAGGCAGGCTGGTCCTGTGCCAGCACGGAGACCGTTGCATGGCGCGTATGGATGCTGACCTGCCTGCTCCCGAACCGAAATTTATCATCCTGTCGGATAATTTCGACAGCAAGCGGTTGAACAGTCCGAACGATGCGGTCTATAACAGCAAGGGGGAACTGTTCTTTACCGATCCGCCCTACGGGCTCGAACAGAACGTGAACGATCCGTCGAAAGAACTCGATTTCCAGGGTGTCTACAAAGTTACGGTTGACGGTGAAACAATCCTATTGACCGATGAGTTGAGCCGTCCCAACGGGATCGCTTTCTCCCCGGATGAAAAGCACCTGTATGTTGCCAATTCAGATCCTGCGTTCGCCGTCTGGATGGTGTATGATGTCACACCGGAAAGCACCCTTGAAAACGGCAGGGTATTCTGCGATGCTACAGACCTGATCGGGAAAGAGAAGGGAGCACCCGATGGTCTGAAGGTGGACGGGCGGGGGAATCTGTTTGCCACCGGTCCTGGAGGAGTGTGGATCATATCACCGGAAGGGGAACACCTGGGAACCATTAAAACCGGAGAAGCAACCTCCAATTGTGCCTTCAATGAAGACCAGTCGGTGCTCTATATCACCGCCGATATGTACCTTATGCGGGTAAGAATAAGACCGTTATAAGTTATATGTTATAAGTTGAAATATTGAATAAATTTGAAGAAATCATAAAAGATCATACCATGAAAACACACTATTTATTTCTATTTCTTTTTCTTTTTCTTCTGGGATGTTCGGTACAGAAGGAATTAGCATTCACTGAGGAGGATGCAAATTATACCAACAAAACCGACAGCAAGGTGCGCAGTGTCCGGTTCAGGTACCTGGGTGAAGGGAACCGGGTGGAATTCAATTTCAGGGATCCGGTAAGTGGAGGCGGATTGACCATTGATGAAAATTCTCTGATACTGCAATGTAAAAATTTTGGGCGATGGAGCGGTAACCGGTTGAGTTTTGATCAACCTACTTTCCCGTTTCAGTTTTATATCCGCTATAAGATCCTGGTACATTCCGGAACCAGCACGGAATCAAGACACTGTGAGTTTGATCTTACCATCAACAAACCCGGATCATGGAGGGTGGAGGTGAACCATTGAGATCGGTTTTCGTTGTGCGGTAACGAAACCCGTTTCGTGAGTCGTAATTCGTTATTCGTCAAAATACCGATGGATTGATCAGGAAGGCTAAAAAGAATGAGAAAATTGAACCCAACTGCAGGCCTTGATTGAAATGGCAGAACCAATAGCAGGGAATTGCACTAACCCAACCAGAACCAGGTTTCCGAAAGACGAATACCAATAGACGACCCGGGCTTCGTAACCGCATACCGACCGGCGATTCTTTAAAACTTTCCGACCGAAACCATCGTTTCTCCCCTGCTCATGGGTGGAGTAGCGATGATATAAAGTATAACACCGTCATAGGGTGCAACGACTTTTTGGATGGTATTTCCAAAATAATCGGTCAACTGTCCGACCAATTCGCCCTGTTGTACGTGGTCACCCCGGGAGACCAATGGAAAGAATAGCCCTTCATCCTGTTCAGAACGGATGATGGTATATTCCTGTACACAAACCGATTCAAACAACAGTTCCGGTTCCCCGTCGATCTGTTGATTCTGGTTTTTAGCATTTCAGGCTCCTTTCTGTTTCGTGGTTTTTAAATGTAGGTGATTGGTGGGATAAAAACAAAAATAAGCTCCGTAAGAGCTTGCCTGGATGAGTGGAATTTCTTTAGGAGTAGGAATATATTTCACATTCAGCGGGTAGTTTTCATCTCAGATCACTGACTCGTACCACGAACTGCCACCAGCACAAACTACCTGCAGTCGTAGTACGAGATCATTGATGAAAAACTCACCGGGTGACCCGGAGTCACACGGTGAGTATGCTCTCGTCAGGTATTCCAATTGTTCATCTGGTTTATCTGCGAGATTTGAATAACCCAAGACCAATGTAGGGCGACTTTTAAAGTCGCTCATTAGTCGACTTGGAGAGTCGACCTACATGCTTTCAGGATTACCCGAAAGGATCGGAACAGTGTGAACCAATTTTAAGCTCCAGCGGCATTCCTGGCTGGGAGCGTAAGATAACAGCCAGGGTGACCCGCAGCGGACTGAAGCCCTGGATATATTTTTCAGATAACCGGATTTTGTTATAAATTTGCAGCCTACTGGTCCAGTATCCGCCTTCTTCGCTTAATGGCGAATACGGCGGACATGGCTCAGTGGATACCTGGCTGGTGTGATCCAGCCAGATAAAATATAAGGTCCAGTAGCTCAGTGGATAGAGCAACAGTCTTCTAAACTGTAGGTCCCAGGTTCGACCCCTGGCTGGATCACTAAATTAATAGTAAAGCGATTGATTATCAATCGCTTTTGTTTTTTTGGCCTTTTAGCCTTGTTTCTAAAACTAATTTTTGAAAGCAATGCCTTTAATTGGTATAGTTGTTGGTTGTCGAAATAATAAAGTTACAAAAAAATACTTTACATTAACAACAGTTGGATACGGTGATATATACCCAATTACAATAGGTGGAAAGATATTTACATTTATTATTTTAATAATTGGATTAGGAATTATTGCAGTCCCAACAGGTCTCTTTACATCAGCACTTTCAAAAACCAGAAAGCAGGATTAAAAAGGTAGGCAATATGGGCTCTCCTTAGTCTCCGGGATGGGATGTGCCGCATTTTATGGTGTGTTGCTTTTATAAGACAAATGTCAATTACCTTATACTTTCTCAACTACCAATATAAAATCAACTTTTGCCGTAGCACCCATACCCAGAAATACTGGCCGGACATTGGGAATGATGGAAATAACATCCCCTTCTAACTTATTGATAAAATTTTCAATTCTTTCCTGCATCGTGTCACTTTTGACATCGATGCGGTGTACACGGTATTTCATGGTGTTGGTTTTATTTTTTATTTCAAATTTAGAACAAAATGGTAAGTAAATGTCTCAATGTTTTTGAAAAAAAGGTTTCGCACCTGCCTGCCGGCAGGCACGGCCTACGGAGCGATGATTGGTCTTTTCTAATGCACCTTTGCTACCAACGTTTTGCTCCGCTGGAGCAAAAAGAGAACGGATAACATGACAATCTATAGAATCATCACTCCATAGATGTGTCACGTTGGTAACTAAACGATTTTCGGATTTATTCCCGCTCCAGCGGAGCGGTATGTTGGTAAAATAACAGGCCACCACATTCACATCGCTCCGGAGGAGCGAAACCATAATATAAAAATCATTCCGTTATTTTTGACAATCGATCGGCAATTCTCGTTGAAAGGTCTGCTGCAAATCGGTCCAGGGAGCGTTTTCCCGCTGAATAGCCTTGCAGGACCGGTATATTTTTGCTCGACAAAACCCAGGGCTACCCCTGTGAAATAGAGACATTCCCAAACGAGCTGCTAAAGAGAAACTATCTTTAACCCAAGGACGTACAGTTCCAACGAAACGTTATTTCACGGGGCCGCCCCGGGCTGATATCTTTCGCTCCTGCCTGTCCCTGCCTGCCGGCAGGCAAGGCGGCTGGCAGGCCTTCAGAGCTCTCAATGATACAGCTATATCAATAGCAAAAACAAAAGAAAGATTCAGCGTATTTATCGGATATTATAAAGATACTTTTTGGGTAAACATAAAATAACAGCGGCTAATGCATGCAAAACCAATTGCTTTATTAACTTTATGAAGCAAATCAGCTTTAACTTTTAACTTTGATAATCATGAAACAAAAAAACAGAATTTGGATTTACCCATCGTTTGTAATAATGGGATTTTTACTACTGCTTGCAACTAGTTGTGAAAAAGATAGCACCTCTCCTGACTATGCAAGTAAAGTTACAGGTACATATTATGGGACAGTGACTGTAGTTGGAACAGGAAGTGTATCAGGCTCCTCAAAACTGACTAAAAGTTCAGACAAAGTAGTTAATCTGGTAATTACAATAGGTTCAAGCAGCATTCCCCTGAATGGAATCGACGTCAGTAAGTCTGGAGGCACTATTTATTATTTGAATTACACTGACGCTAGTGGCTCGTTCTCAGGTACAGTCAATGGAAATAGTCTTACATGGACTTTAACCGATGGTAGTGATACGATTACATTTAGTGGTACAAGATAAATCAATCCTCCAAGGATTTCATTACTCTGTTCAACAACCTAAATTATAGTACTTTAGCTAGTTGAATATTTATATCATAATGCCAATCGAACATCATTTAATCGTGAGGAAGTTCAATAGCACAACGGGTTAACTTATTAACAATTAACAAATAGCTATTACCCACTGAGGAATTCTATTGTTTTCAGGTATTTAAGGCAATTTAGGCAATTGAGGCATTCAAGGCATTTGTAAATTCTTAATCTTCCTGCTTCTTCAGAATATAATATCCGGCTCCTGCATCGTAATGCAGTTTACTGACGTTTCCTTCCTCTTCTACAAACGAAATGAAAGAATTACCCAGCGCCCATTTCTTATCCCCGGAATAGTCAAGGGTGTCTATGCTCCCATAAAGTTCAATGGTCAATATCTCTTCACCGGCATCAATAATTACCTCCATGTCTCTTCCTGTTCTATGGCCCTGAGCAATGTATCCCTTGGGTATTCAAAAAAAGCATATTCACCGAACGAGGGCATTTCGGTATAGCCCTTTATTCCTGAAGTATGGTTCAAACGCTGTTCAATGGTGACTTCCCTGCCTTTTGTGTCAAAATCCAGGTATTCGGTGATATCATCCCCTCCATAGGAGTGGCATGTTAGTAACCCAAGGTGAGCGAACGGATGTGAGCGCCTGCCTGCCGGCGAGACAGGTAATCCTGGGAAATGGAACCGGAAATGAAATCGCCGAAACTGAAAACCTGGATTGTTGTAGATGTGTTTTATTCTTCTACAGGAATCCCTATCGTTCAACACCCAGCTCATCAAGGACCAGAGAATTGATATTCTTGCTATCCGGTGCGGTAAAGACGACCGACCCTTTGCTGATGTCAAGGATGTAAGTGAAACCTCCCCGGGTAGCAACGTTATCAATTGCTTTCTGCACCTTTTCATAGATGGGTTGCAGGAGCTCATAGTTCCGCTGCTGCAATTGCTGATTGGCATTTTGCTGAAAATTATAGATCTTTTCCCTCATTTCCATAATCTCAGATTCCTTGGTTTTCTTAATGAGTTCAGAATAGTTCTCCTGGTTCGTTTCATAATCATTCTCCAGGTTGTTCAATTCAACCTGCATATTCTCCAACATCACTTCAAGCTCTTTCGTGTCTTTTTCCAGCAATAGCTGGGCACTGTCACTTTCCGGCATTGCGGAGACTATTTCAATCACATTGACGTGACCGATCTTAAGCTGGTCCTGTGCAAAAAGGTTCTGACCACTTAACATCAAAATAAACCCGGATAGAAAAAAAAACATCTTTTTCATATGATTAATTTTTAGGGCCAGTTCGGTATATTGTACAATGCTAACTATGAGTTTAGAATTTTATTTCCTGGAATTTTAGTGAACTTTTTGTGATTTCGTGTTTTAGTAACGCACGGTTAGTGGCAGTTTTCGTTTCTAAAATCTTGCCACAAAAACACAAAGACACGAAATCCGCAAAAAGAAAACCAGTGATAACTTACAACTTTCAGTATATATCGAACTCGCGTTATTATAAGCAAAATGGGATTGGTTTCCTGTAAAAATAGAGGTATTCCAGGTACAAAACAAAGCCTGAAAGTTAAAAAAGCTTAAAGTGAGGATATTAGCTGCTATAAATAAAAAGGTGTTGTAAGACCCGTCAGTGTCTATTTGACCTGACGGTGTCTGATCTGATTTTAAATCAAATACCCGTAATCGTGCTTCTCAGCCGGCAAATGAACATTTTCCACCTTATGCTCAGCATGATAGAGTGCATATACTCTTTGGATGTATGGGTATTCAACGCGCGGTGTATTCCTTGTCCAGTCTCCCCCATTGGAGATCAGCAACAGGGGCCTGGGAGCGCACAGGGCAGCAATCTCAACATTGTTGGTCTGTAAAGATTTCCCGTAACGTAAAAACCCGGGAAGCTTTCAATGGCAATATTCTCCACAATATATCAAGATTTAATGAGGCATTTAAGTCATTTTAGGCAATTGAGGCACTTAAGGCAATCTAAAAACTCGTACCACGAACTGCCACCAGCACAAACTGCCCGCAGTCGTAGTACGAGTGTTCTCTACTATGCTTTACTGATCCTTATCCTTCCGTTGTTCCTGGTCTGTGCGCAACGAGCCGGTTATAGAGCCACGCAAAGATAGCACCTCCGATGAGCCCGTCGGCAAATGCCCATATGTTCAATTTCATACCTATTCTGTTTCTTCCGGTTCAGTTTGTTCTT
>Ga0315532_1002719_pt1 | contig 11885 bp, 11 predicted proteins | sample SalMarWE160370MG_FD_203082 | JGI IMG/M metagenome (GOLD analysis project Ga0315532, IMG submission 203082) | Salt marsh sediment microbial communities from the Plum Island Ecosystem LTER, Massachusetts, United States - Salt Marsh Sediment WE1603-70 ... | reverse complement strand
ATCCCAGTATTAACCCGCTTTTAGTATCAACAGGGGCTTGCTTATGATCTGTTCCAGGCTTATGGTTTAACGTTCTCTTTTCATCTTATGTATCTGAGATAAATAGTTAGGCGACAGTGCTCTTGGCTCACAGTTAAAGATACGACTTGAAACAAGTTAATCTGTTATCTTCCGTAGTATCCGTAGAGCCTCGTCTATGTGTCTCTGCATGTTTGTCTCGCTCGTGAAGACGTGCCTCACCACCCCACCCTTGTCAATTATGTAGGTGTAGCGCCCAGGCAGCAGACCGAAGCCCTTGGTCGCCCCGTAGAGAGACCGCGCCTCGCCGCGTGGGTCACTTAGAAGAGTGAAAGGGAGCAGGTAGGTGTCCAGGAACTCTTTATGGGATTCGACGCTGTCGCCGCTGACCCCTATGACCTCGGCGCCCAGGTCCGTGAAGTCCTCGTAGCTGTCCCTGAAGCTGCAGGCCTGTTTCGTGCAGCCTGGCGAGAAGTCCTTCGGGTAGAAGAACAGCACCACGTTGCTTCTGCCTCTGTAGTCGCTAAGCGACACCGGTTCCCCATCCTGGTCTTTCAGAGTGAAGCCCGGCGCCTTCTCCCCGACTTTAACCTTTGGCATAGATTCTGTGATGAACGGTTGAAATTAAAGGCTGGCCAATGCTTTACGCTAGTTTCAGGCCACGCACCAGTTCGTCCTCGTCCATTATCTCTAGCCAAGCGGTCTCTTAGGCGGCAAGGTCAAACATCTTCACTCTGTTGAAAGTTTGATCATCCAGCCTACGTCGTATCTTGTCCCGCATTCTGGGCAGATTAGTATAACTCTATTTTTCTCGTCTTTTTTCACGAACGAGGAGTGGAATCCTCGGTCATAGCCACATACATCGCATTTCCTGAACTCACCGCCAGGAGGCCTCTGTCTGACACTCATGATGACCATCAGTTTCAAGAATACCGTGTTATAAAAACCGAGACAAAAGGATAGTAACGGAGCGGGGTTAGATGGGGGGACCCATGGGGGGCTCGGCGGGGGGCGTTAGGCTTAGGGCTGCAGGGTTTTCCTCCAGCTGCTCCAGTATGGTGCCGAGGTAGAGGTACTGGGATAGCTGCGCCTCGTCTTCGGTCTCTATCTCGCAAACCCTCTCATTCAGCTGCAACAGCTTGAGATGGGCGAGGCTTCGAACCGTGGCCGAGGCTTCGCTGTTCTTCACGAGCTCAACCATGTAGTAGAGTACTATGTTGTTCACTACGCGCTGTAGCTCCTGGTGATAACCGTCCTCATACACAGTCAGCCAGGTAGCCTCGAAGAGCCTGTCAATTACGTCTCCTAGCCCGGGTAGACCAGGGTCGCGTGAATGATACTCCACTAGGCGTGCCGCTCGTTCAGGGTGCAGTATAACGCCTATGGTCAAGCCTGCGGCCGTCTCGGCTGCCGCCATGGGGTCGAAGGTAAGCCCGGTTCGCCCGGGGAATAGGTCTCTTGTCTGGGCTAGGTGCTGAGGGCGTGGAGGCATCAGATCCCGTAGTTCGTCCGGTAGCGCCAGCGCCTGCGGGGTGATCGTCTCGAGCAAGGCGTCGAGCCCCCTTTCTTGCACCTCGGCGGGTACCACTCGCTGATGTTCCTGTACGTCGCCCCTCACTTTGTAGTGGTAGTAGAGGCCACCGAGCACGCTGGCCGTCGACTCCAGCTGGAACCTGTGGAACATATATGTGGTCACCAGGGGCTCCTCCAGATAGGCCAAAGGTGCGCCGATTCTGATCCTGTTCTCGCCGAAGCTATCTAGGGCGACCCGCCTCACCTTCATCACCCTGTGGAGTTCCTCCACTGGGTCTACCCCATTTATCCAGTACGCCGCGTAGGGGCTGGCGCTTCCTGGCCCTGCGTCCCTGCTGGGCTGGTATAGGAGCCCGCGGCCGAAGGCTTCGTTCAGCATCTTGTCCAGTTCGGCGTCCTCGTCCGTGCCCTGGGGGTAGTCCTGGTATCCGTACTCGATGCTCACCAGGTCCCACTCGCCGACTCCTGTCTCGTAGGCTTCGCTGAGGTCGAGTTTCCCGTCTTCCTCCTTCACCCACATGGCGGGGTAGTCCATGACGCTGGATCTGTCGTTGATGTTGCTGGCGTAGTTGTGCCCGAGCCCCAGGGTGTGCCCCACCTCGTGGACGCTGAGCTGCCTTATCCGCGCCAGCGCCATCTCGAAAGCCTCTGAGGAGTTGTCCCCGTCCTCGGTGTACTCGCCAATGAGGCCCATGGCGATCAAGAAGTCCTGCCTGATCCTCAGGCTGCCTAGGCTCACGTGGCCTTTGATGATCTCGCCTGTCCTTGGATCGGTGACCGTCATGCCGTAGCTCCACCCCCTCGTGCTTCGGTGAACCCAGTTAATCACGTTGTACCTGACATCCATGGGGTCGACGCCGTCTGGCAGCGTCTCCACCCTGAAGGCGTCCCTGTAGCCTATGTGCTCGAATGCAATGTTCCACCACCCTGCTCCCTCGATGAGCGCCGACCTGATGGGCTCGGGTACGCCCGGGTCCACATAGTAAACTATGGGCTCGACGGGCTCGCTCACCTCGGCTCCCGGGTTCTTCTTCTTGAGCCTGTGTCTGCATATGTAGCGTTTCTCTATTGGCTCGGTGACCGGAGTGGCGTAGTCCATGAAGCCCACCGAGAAGTAGCTGCTCCTGATGTCGAACCTGCGGGGAGCGTAGCCGTCGTCGGGGAGCTCGATGAGGCTGTGATGCTGCCTAACGGTGACGTTCTCGGGTTCGGGCGTCACGCTCTTGAGCCAGTCCCCGGGTTCCTTGCCCTGGTAGGTGAGTATGGCCTCTATCTCGGTGTTCTTGGGGAAGTTCCTTGTGGCCGGCAGGTATATGGCTGAACGTTTAGGGTCCAGCTCGTAATCGCCTTGCTCCCTGTCTTTGAGGCGCTTGACCACCTGCTTAGCGTCCCTGAGGAAGAACTCGGTGGCGTCGATCAGCACCACGCCGTCTTCCTCTGCCTCCACGGTGAATCCGCCGATGACTGACTTGGCGAAGGCGTCCTCGACGGCTTCCCTTTCCTTGGGGTTATCGCTTACGGCACGGTACCGGTAGTTGACCTGTGTCAGCAGGACCTTGGGTCCTATGCGCTGGAACTTGACTACCTTCGTGGAGCCCAGCTGGTTCCTGTCCAGTCCGATGTCGTTGCTGCCTATCCCGGCCTTCAGGCTGTTGACGTAGAGGAACTCCGTCTCCAGCTTATCTATCTCGAGGAGCAGCCTTCCTTTATCGGCGTCCCAGAAATAGGTGAAGTATCCTGGATGTTTCTCCATTTCCTCTGTGAACCCAGTAATTGTCTGGGGTTCACGTGTTTCTTTTTCATCCAAACCTGTTCAAATGTATTACTTATTTGGGAGTAAAAAACGATCGACGAGCGCGATAGAGGTATGATATACTTGTCGGGAAAAAATGAGGTAAACATGCGTTTTTTGGTGGTTAACATAAATTCCTCTTAAAATAAGATGTTTTAAGGTTCTAAGCTTCTTTAAGTGTGTTCTGGTGGTATTCCTTCTCGAAATACTCATTGTGGATGAGTGATTCCCTCGCGAAACACTATACTACGGGGGCAGTAGCTGTATTTCCTCTGGTTTCCTCAGTCGGTTCCATATCTGAGCCCCAAACATCATAACTCTTCCCTTGATGATGTTCCCCAGAGACAAGCTGTCCTCGAGAGCCTCATCGGACCTGTAGCGTGCCTCTTGTTTCCTCGCGTTGTCCTCGATCATTGAAACCAGCCGTCTCGCTCTATGATTGTAGCGCTCCAGGGCGTCCCCTTCGCCTTCAAGCGCGTCGATTATGGATAAAGCAGCCAGACGGCCGCTTAGGGCCGCGGCGTCCATGCCGACCCCCCTGTATAGGTCCAGAAGCCCGGCGGCGTCACCGGCAAGCAGGACACGGTCCCTCCCGAGGAAGACCCCGCCTAGACAGTGGGTTGAGAAGCCTTCCCTCCCCGCTTCTTTCCCGTTTAGATCGAACTTCTTTTTCACGGTCTCTAGGAAAGCCTCTGCGTGTTGGCTGAGCCTCTCGGTGCTGCTTGTCCCTATTACCAGCAGGTCGTCCTTGTAGTAGAGCCAGCTATACATCAGATCGGAGAGCCCTCTCCTGTAGTAGAGGTGGAGGGTGTCCGGTCTCACCGACGACGACCCCGTGTAGTAGAGGTTCAGGGAGGCGCCCGTAACTTTGTCGCTGAAGTTGTCGGGCATGAGCCGTCTACGCGTGAAAGAGCCGGGGGACAAGCCGTCGGCGCCGACTATATACTCCGCGTCGATGGGTTCAGGGTCCATGGTGACGGTGACTGAGCCGTCTTTGGGGTCGAGGCCCATGACTTCTGCGCCCCAACGCGTGTCGGCGCCCGCGTCGGCGGCCAGCCCGTTTAGCCAGTGATCGAAGTCCCTCCTCCAGTAGTTCAGCAAACGCATCCTGCCTTCGATATGCCTGCCGGATGGGGCTGTTAGACGCACCCTGTTCAGGGTGTTGCCGCAGAGGACGTCCCTAGGGATCTTCTCCCCGATGAGCTTCTCCATGTACCGTAGCTGTACCCCGCTGCACGCCTTGTCTCTGGGAGGGGTGGCCCTGTCTACAAGCAGGATGTCGCACCCTTTCTCGGCGAGGATCTTCGCGGCGACCGAGCCGCTTATCCCGGCGCCGATGACTACAGCATCGTACCTCAAGCCAGACGGGGTGATATCTCGGGTGACCGGATAAAACTATAACCCATCGTTACGTATTTCCTGTCGATGTCTGTTCTGGTCGTGGGCGCCGGCGTCGGGGGGCTGAGCATCGCCGCGCTCCTCGCTGATTCCGGGAAGGAGGTATCAGTGGTCGAGAAGAACTCCGCGCCGGGGGGACGCGCGAGGTTCTACAGAGAGGCTGGATACGTCTTCGACATGGGCCCAAGCTGGTACCTCATGCCCGACATCTACGAGAAGTACTTCAAGGAACTGGGCCTAGAGATAGAGGAATGCTACGAGCTGGTCAGAATCGACCCCAGCTACCGCATATTCCTAGAAGACGGAGAAACCATGGACGTTTCCTCAAAGGTTGAAGACAACATCGAGCTCTTCGACGGGTTAGAGGACGGGGGCGGAGAAAAACTAAGGAAGTACCTGGAGAAGGCGGCGAGGGACTACAGGATAGCCGTGGACGAACTGCTGATGAGGGACTATGATCAACTGGTGAACCTCCTCGACGGCAGGCTCATCAGGGAGGGGCTCAAGCTCCCCCTCTTCGGGAACATAGACGACTACATATCCGGCATCTTCTCAAGCGAAGAGGTGAAGAGGATCCTCGAGTACAGCATCGGGTTCATCGGCGGGAGCCCCAGGAACACCCCGTCCATCTACTACATAATGAACCACGTAGACCTGAACCTTGGCGTATGGTACCCCATGGGGGGGATGGGGAAGGTGGTGGAGAAGCTCCACGAGCTCTGCCTCGAACGAGGAGTCAGATTCCATTTCGACGAAGAGGTGACCAGGATCCTCTCCGAGAAAGGGAGGGCGACGGGGGTCGAGACCACGAGGGGTGTGCACCGCGCCGACACCATTGTGGTCAACGCGGATTACCCGTACGCCGAGATGAACCTCCTCGACGGGAAAGACGTATCATACGACGAGGATTACTGGGGCTCCAAGCTCTACTCCCCCTCGGCGGCGGTGATCTACATCGGGTTGACGAGGAAGCTGGACAGCCTCGAACATCATAACCTGTACCTGGCGGGGGACTGGAGCCTGAGCTTCGACAAGCTCTACGACGTCGAGGACCCGGAGTGGCCGGCTAACACCTCGTACTACATAAACGTCACGAGCAGAACGGACCCTTCGGTGGCCCCGGAGAACGGTGAGACCGTCTTCATACTCATACCGGTTTCGGACAGATTCCAGGACACGGCCGAGGCCCGTGATAGGCTCTACCGTAGGATCGTGGAACACATCGAGCGGGTGACGGGCGAGGAGATCATCGGCCACGAGGCTGTGAAGAAGGTGTTCGGCCCGAAGGACTTCGTCGAGGACTACAACGCTTACAGGGGGACGAGCCTGGGGCTCGTGCACACCCTGACTCAGAGCGCGGTCTTCAGGCCGAGCCACAGGAGCAGGAAGCTCAGAGGCCTCTACTACACCGGGCACTACACGCACCCAGGCATAGGGCTGCCTTTGGTTTTGATGTCCAGCCAGATTCTGGCGAAACACCTGCTCGAGAATCCATGATGTGGAAGGGCGTCTAGGCGCACCGTTTCCATGCGCAGGCAACAGATGCATCGTTTTTGGTAAACCGTTATAGAACGCGGTTCCCCGTGACTAGATATGGAGGAGCTGGCTACCCTAGGCGGAGGCTGTTTCTGGTGCACAGAGGCGGTCTTCCTGGAGATCGAGGGAGTCCTCAGGGTCGTCCCCGGGTACTCGGGTGGACACGTTGAGAACCCTACGTATCGGCAGGTTGTGACGGGGACCACGGGCCACGCCGAGGTGGTGCAGGTCACATTCGACCCCGAGGTGATCACGTACAGGGAGATCCTGGAGGTTTTCTTCACGATGCACGACCCGACCTCGCTGAACAGGCAGGGCGCCGACGTGGGCACCCAGTACCGGTCTGTGGTCTTCTACCACAGCGAGGCCCAGAGGAGGACCGCCGTGGAGTTCATAGCAGAGCTGGGCGAGAGCAACGTCTTCGGCCTGCCCATCGTGACCCAGGTGGAGCCCTTCAAGGGGTATCACGAGGCCGAGGACTACCACAGGAACTACTACGAGAGGAACAGGCGGCAGAGCTACAGCCGGTACGTCATCGAGCCCAAGCTGAGGAAGGTCGAGAAGGAGTTCAAGGAGAGGATCAGGTGATGGTGGAGACGGCGGAGTACACGGTGTTACGGGGCGACGGGGAGTATGAGATCAGGAGATACCCTTCTATGCTGGTCGCCACCGTCGGGGACGCCCCTTCGAGGTTCAGCGTCCTCTTCAAGTACATCACGGGCGCCAACCGTTCGAGGTCCAAGATAGCTATGACGAGCCCGGTCATCACGTCCAAGGAGATAGCCATGACGTCGCCGGTGTTCAGCGACTCCGGGTCCATGAGCTTCATGGTGCCGTCGGAGTACGACGCGGAGACGGTGCCCGAGCCCACGGACGGGAGGGTGGAGATCAGCAAGGTGCCTGAGCGTGTGGTCGCCACGGTCAGGTTCAGGGGGTTCGCTTGGAAGGAGAGCGTGAGGAGGCAGACGGAGAGGCTCCTGGGATGGCTGGAGTCGGAGAGCATCGAAACCAAGGGAGTGCCCTTCCTGATGCAGTACAACCCTCCCTACGTGCCCGGGTTCCTGCGGAGGAACGAGGTGGGCGTGGAGATAGAGTACCCCTAGGCAGGAACCCTTTACGTTTCCTTGAATCCTTTCAAACTATTTGGACGCCTGAACTAAACCATAGATATTTCATACTTCATGTCATAGTATGACACGGAATGGATTTCACGGTCAGACCCGAACTAAAGATAATGTACCCGACGGCCGTCTTCGGTGGCTTGACCATAGCCAACCAGCGGAACACGAAAATGCATCCGGGCCTAGAGCAGGCCAAACGCCAGTTGGAGGTCAGGATCAGGGATGACTACCCGGACCCCGGGGAAGACCCGGTCGTACAGGCGTACGCAGGGTACTTCGACAGGTGGGGCAAGACGTCCCCCATCGAGTTCCAGATCAAGAGCGTCAAGAAGAGGAGGACTTTCCCCCAGGTCTCGACCCATGTGGACTGCATGTTCATGGCCGAGCTGGAGGACAGGGTCCTGACGTCGGGGCACGACATGGACGCGGTCCAGGGCGGTCTTGTCTACGATCTGGCCGACGATGGCGAGGAGTATGTCAAGCTCAACGGCAAGGTACAGGTCCTAGTTAAGAACGACGTGGTGCTCAGGGACGATGAGGGCGTGTTGGCTAGCGTCCTGTTCGGCCCGGCGGCAAGGACGTCCATCCAGATGGGGACAGTGAACCCACTGTACTTTGCGTGGTGCCCCGTGGGGATAAACAGGGAGACTGTTGACGAGCATCTATCAAACATATTGGGGTACCTGAAGATGGTGTACGGTGAAGGCGTCGAGGCGACGCGGCGCGTCATTTAGCCTAGACGCGTCGATCCCCAAGCCAAGGCCGTCGTGTCGCATGCAACGAAGTTGCTAAGATCCTAATATAGACCCAGTACTTTCTCTGGGTTCTCCTTGACCATGACCCTGATTTCCTCGGGCTCGAACCCTCGCTCAAGGAGCAGGCTGACGTAGATGCGGAGCCCCTCAGGCGGCGCGGGGTTATGGACCTGGCCCAGGTCGCTCGCCAGTATGTAGTGTTCGGAGCCCACCTCTCTGACGGTCTCGGCGACGTCGTCGATGGACGTGCTTCTCCATGCGGGGGACAGGGACGAGTAGCATAGCTCCAGGTACGCCCCCTTCTCCGCCATCCACCGCTGGTCCTCAGCCGAGAGCGAAGCCGTGACGAAGTTGACGTGGGTCACCACGGTCTTGATGCCTCTCCTCCGTGCCTCCCGCACCAAGGCTTTGGACTCCCCTAGGTCCAGGTGGGAGGTGGCTACGGCCGCGTCGTGGTCCGCCACGGCGTCCAGTATCTGGTCTATCTCAGGTTTGAGGCCTCCCTCCTCGTCGAGGACGGTGATGCCGGGGGCGTCTCTGTATACGCTGGGCTTGTCGTAGTCTAGGCGTGGCCCGTATTTGCCCAGTTCTCCGAAGTGGGTCTTGTGGTTTCTGGCGTCCACGGAGGGCATCCATACCATCCTCCCGCCGAGCCTGAGGGCGGCGTCCACGGCGTAGGGGTTGAGCCCGCCGGCGGCGTAGTTGAGGGTGACCCCGCCGTACACCTCCACCTCCGGCACGGCCCTGTGGACGAGGTAGCCGCGGTCGACGGTGGGTGTGTGGTGGTGCTTGATGACTATGCCTCTCATGCCGGAGGCCTTCGCGGCCTCCGCGGTCTCCACGGCGTCCATGAGGCGCGGGAAGACGCTGGGACCGGCGTGGAGGTGGAGGTCGATGGCTCCCTGGAGGAGGTCCTGGTGTGGCCTCATGGGTATTTCATGGGGGATGGCCGAGATAAAGGCTACGAGCGCTTCTAACAAAGAAAGGGGGGTTAGGCGTAGTTTCTGTATTGCAGCGTCGAGCCGTATATCCAGTCGCCGTTGAACCAGTTGTCCCACTTCATCTCGTCGGGGGACACCCTCATCTCGCACGGGGCGGGCGCGTAGCCGTATATCCACGCCACGTTTCCGTGCTCCGGGATCCATTCAGGGTCGAACCAGCCGGGGAACTCGATGCCGCTGTAGTCGTCGAGGAACCACATCTTCTTGTCGCGGTGCATGGTTCCATGGACGACGAGGGTGTCGCCTTCGTGCCAGTAGTCGGTGCTATCCATGTACAGCTTGAACAGGTCCACGGTCCCGGCGGGGGAAAGCTCCACCCCGGGGTCGATGTTCAGCTCCCTGTAGAACCCCGTAAACTGGGTGCATGAATATAGGTAAACCAAAAAAAGGGTGATGAGGGGTGGCTGTTAAAAATCCGTGACGGTTATTGTTGGCTCCGCTGAAGTATGGGCTGTTATCTTCTTATGGGTCTTAAGTCGGGAACCGGTACGCAGGGGGAGATTATTACGTCGTCCCCCGGTGTGGACTCGAAGTTTTTTATCCACGTCTTGGTCGCCAGCACCACCTCGTTTCTCAGGAACCCGGCGAGCCCGTCCAGCCTCATCGCCAAGGGCCGTTCGTCTGTTTTCTTGATGGTTGTAGGGTGCCACCGGTCCCTGAGTATGGGGTTGGGGTTACTCGGTAGCTTCACCACTACGCCCAGCTCGTCTTCCATCCGTGGTTCGACGCCGAGCCTGTCGTATATGCATGCTAATTTGCCGTGGAGTTCCTCCGACGAGAATAGGCAGTCCCCAGCATCTCTTCTATCGGCTGAGTATATCTGTCTCACGTAGAAGTGGTTTCTGATCACCTCACCCAGATCGTAGGCAGGCATGTGCGGCAGCCTCTCCCCCGTGTTGTATGTGGCTTTGCTAGGAAATAGGTCATATGGTTCCCTGATCCAGAAGTAGCTAACCCTCGGGAGCTATGGTGATCAGTGTGTCTAAATGAAGCTTGACGGTAGTATCTCGTCGAGGGACAGGTTTGAGACGGCGATCACGGTGTCCGAGGCGCCGTAGGACAGCTGCAGCCAGTCTCCCTGTTTCACCGCGCCGCAGCTGAAGACCACGTTGGGCACCAGGCCCTCGCACTCGTATGTCTCGCAGGGCTCTAGGATGGGGTCCTCTGACCTGTAGATGATCTTCTCGGGGTCGTCCCTGTCCAGCAGCAGGGCCCCCAGTCTGTACACCCGGTTTTCGTCCACCCCGTGGTATATCTGAAGCCAGCCTCCGTTGATCTCGATGGGGGGGCCGGCGATGCCTACCTTCACGCTGTCCCACTCGCCGCTTCTTGGGCTCATGACCCTCCTGGAGTCGTGCCACTTCTTCATGTCACGCGAGTAGGCTATCCACACGTCGGGTTCAATCCGGTGAAACATGATATATCTGCCGTTGATCTTTCTGGGGAAGAGGGCCGCGTCTTTGTTTGTCACCTTGGGGAAGGGGTAGACCCTCTCCCCCCAGAGCCATCTACGGTCCAGCAGGTCTTCCGCTTTGATGGTGGTTATCCCTATCTGGGGGATGTCCGCGAAGGCCGTGTAGGTCATGACGCAGGTTTCGCCCATCACGGTTACCCGTGGGTCCTCGACGCCCCTCGCCTCCTCGGGGTTCAGGGGCTCGAAAACGGGGTAGGGCAGCCTCTCCTCGATCAAGCATCCGTCGGTGGAGCAGGCGTAGCCCAGCCTGGAGACCATGTCGTCCCCCATGGCCCTGTAGATGTAGTGTATCTTGTCCCCGAGCTTGAACATGGCGGGGTTGAAGACGTATCTGGACTCCCAGGGATGCTCGGGCACGGGCTTCAGGATGGGGTTTCCCTCGAATCGAGGCATAGCCGAATAGCTGTGGCTACCTTAATAAAAATGATGTAGTCGTGGTCAGATTCTTCGCTGGCTTACGGCGGCGATGGACAGGTCGGCCAGCAGGTAGGATATGGTCGACTCTGCTCCCTTGTTCTGGTTCAGGCCCTCCGGCGTCAGGCCGTCATAACAGGTGTAGTTTTCTCTGTCCACGAGGGCTAAGCGGGAGGAGTTGGATCCGTGGAACCACTGGAAGGCTCCGCGGGCGTAGTCGATGTATTTCTCGTCGCCTAGCACCCTGTGCGCCGTGGCGCAGGCTTCTGTCATGCAGGCGGCCTCGATGGGCTGCTGGTCGTAGTAGGCCCTCTCCCCGTCCTTGGTGTACCATCCCTCTGTGCCAATGGGGTGGAAGACTCCTTCAGCGAACTGGGTTTCCACGAGGAAGCCCAGCGACTCCCTGCCGATCCCGATTAAAGCCTGGTCTCCGAGTAGGCCGCCGGCCTCGAGGAGGGCCTGGGGTAGCCTCGGGCTGGCGTAGGTTACGTAGTTTTCGAACCACTCCCAGCCCGGCTCCGCGTTGTCGCTGTACCTGTCGGCGAGGAAACCCGTGAACCGCGGCATTTCTTTACGGAGGTTGGCGTCCCTTGGGTGCGCCTGGCTGTACTCGCATAGCCCTAGGAGGGTGAACGCGGTTCCCCGGGGGGACGTGAAGCCTCTTGCCGTGGGTAGGCTTTCGTCGAACAGCTGCTTTGAGAGCTGTTTCAGCATGAGTGGGGCTCTCGAGTTCATGGTGCATCCGGTTGCCCATAGGGCGTGGCCTATGCTGTCCTCTGTGCCTTGTTCGTCTAGGTATCTCCTATCGTAGCCTAGGAGGTTGTGGAAGCCGCCGTCTGTGTG
>Ga0315532_1002705_pt1 | contig 11919 bp, 10 predicted proteins | sample SalMarWE160370MG_FD_203082 | JGI IMG/M metagenome (GOLD analysis project Ga0315532, IMG submission 203082) | Salt marsh sediment microbial communities from the Plum Island Ecosystem LTER, Massachusetts, United States - Salt Marsh Sediment WE1603-70 ... | reverse complement strand
GAAGGTAAAAAGATGCGGGTTAGGAATGTCAAGATTAAAGGTTTAAAGGAGGTACGGTTTAAGGTTGCAAGACGTGAACTTAGAATAAAAGAAGGGGATGTTTATATACCTTCAAAAGTTTATCTTTCACAAAGTAACCTGTACAGAACCGAGTTGTTTTCTGATGTAAAAGTTCATGAAGAAAAAGTCCAGAATAATTTAGTTGATATAACTTTTCTTTTAAAGGAAGAAAAATCCCGGTTTTTTCAATTTGGTTTCGGGTATGAGTCTCCTCGTAGGGCAATAGTTGATTTCAGATGGGGTGATTTGGATCTTTTTGGAAATCTTCAGAGGTTGATTGTTTCTTTATCCTTCAAAGGTGAGCCGAGAATTAGTGAAGAAGGTGGAGGTTTAATCTTTGATAAATGGGAGCAGGATTACAGATTGATTTACAGGGAATCTTATCTGCTCGGGACCGGGTTTAATCTTATTATGTCTCCGGCTCTTAAGAGGAGGGAATTTGAGTCTGATTTGTCTATGGAGTTTGTGCTTGAGAGAGAAATTGCCCCTTTTTCTGTTATTTCTTTTCCCTATGAATACAGAAGAGCATCTATACAGGCTGATACAATCAGTATTACGAACAAGGTTTCAGCAAGATATTTGTTTGATAAAAGAAATAATATTCTCAATCCGAGTAAAGGGCTGCGTTTGCTTTTTCAATATGACTACGCCGGAGGAATTTTAGGAGGGGATAACCATTTTGACAGATTGAACCTGGATTTTGCTTCTTACTATCCTTTGCCTCTTCGCTTAATAATTGCTCAGAGATCAAGAGCTGTTGTTACTTTTCCGAGAGGAGACCCACAAGACATTAGTCCGGATGTTCGTCTTGAGATGGGTGGGTATGGTTCTCTTAGAGGATATAATGAAGCTTCTATAGGCTTTCCCGATATAAGACCGGATCGCATGAGCGGACTCAATGAATTGTTGTTTAACCTTGAACTCAGGATGCCTGTTTATGGTAGGTTATACGCAATAATTTTTGCTGATTTTGGTTCTCTCTGGATGGATTTGGCTGATGCCTCGTTGAATGATTTTAATACAGGTGTAGGTTTCGGGATTGGGTATAGTTCTCCCATTGGAGTAATAAGGTTTGATTACGCAAGAGCGACGCAAGAAATTTCTGCCGAAGATAAAGGGAAAATTTATCTTAACTTCGGACACCCGTTTTAAAGTTTTTTAGGAAAGTCAATTCCCATAACTACCGCATCTTCGCCTTTTTTGTAGTAGTCCTTTTTTATTTCCTGATAAGTAAAACCTAAAGATTTATAAAGTTCAAAAGCGCCTTCGTTTTCGATGCGATGCTCGAGGTAGCATGAATGAATTTCCGGATTTTCCGCGAGCTTTTCCAGAATATAAGATAAGATTTTTGTCCCAAAGCTTTTTCTCCAATTGTTTTTCGAAATCGCGATATTTGTTAAGTGGAATTTGCTGTCTTTGCTACAGCCAATCAGGTATCCTACAATTTCACCTGAAAGTTCCGCGACCAATTTTACGCAGGTATCGGATAGAAGATGGGGATAGAAAAACTCATACGGCCATGGATTCGGGAAGACATCCTTTTCGATTTCTATAATTTTTTGCAAATCTTCCTCTTTCATTTCTCTTATTTTAATCTCAGCTTCGGTTCTTTTTCTTATTGCGGCTGAACTCGATAGGTATAAAGGAACGACCGGATTTGTAACACATTCACCTTTATTTTCATACAGATTAAATAAGTTACATACCAGGGGATTCGAAGTGTAAGAGGAAATGGAGAATCCTTGTTTCTCAAAAAAATCCCTGTTCGTTTCTGCTCCTTTACCAAAAATGACAGGCTTTGTTTTTTCAAGATTGTTTTCGAGATAATTTATCAAATCTTCTACTTTAAAAATCCTGTCTTTAAAAATTTCTTCTAAGTCATTTTTTGTTTTCCTGTAATAGGCAGCGTATACAACTTTACTTCTTGCGGGAATTATAGGAATTAGATCTCCAGGGGGAGCTCCCTCTACCATAGCGAGGAAAGTCGAGTATGCGAGAATTGGGATATTTCGAGGAAAAGCCAGCCCCTGTGCTGTTACAAGGCCGACCCGGAGACTTGTGAAGGAACCGGGACCATGAGTTATTAATATCTTTTCTATATCTTTACTCTTTATATCCAGTTCTTTTAATTTTTCGGGAATATCTTCTACCCATTCGAGGGGATAAAAAGAATTCTTCGAAGTGGCAAGCCCGCCTTCTTTGCTGCTGCAGTCAATTCCTATAATCATTTATAGTGATTTCTCTATTGTTTGCGGTAAGTATTTTAAATTTAACTTCTATTCTTTTCTCGGGAAGAAACATTTCTGCCCTTTCTGCCCATTCTATCGCTGTAATTCCTTCATCCATCAAAGTTTCTTCAAAAGGTAGAAATTCCTCATTTTTTTTTATTCTGTAAAGATCGATATGATGCAAATTCAATCTTCCGGAATATGAGCGCATCAGGACAAAAGTAGGGCTTCTTATAATGTCTTCTATTCCAAGTCCTTTTGCCAGGCCTTTAACGAAAACCGTTTTTCCCGCTCCGAGTTCGCCAAAAAGAGCTATACATACGGGTGAGTTTATGTTTTTGACCAGATCCTCAGCCAATTGCATTGTCTTTTCAGGAGATTTCGTTGTAGGCAATTAGTCCTCCTTTAAGAGTAAGAGCTGAAGCATATTTACTTATAAAATATTCGGCAAAAATTTCTCCGTCTCCGCCCGTAAATATTAAATTTTTATTTTTATAATCTAATATTTGCAGAATTTCTTTTATTCCGCCGATAAGACTTCCATATGCCCCGAATTTAATACATTCTTCTGTGTTTTTCCCCGGTTTATCCTGAAACTCAGGTTCAATACGGGGGAGAAGATTGCCCGTGTTTGTAACAGAGGAAAAATATGGAATTAACCCGGGCATTATCGCGCCACCGTCGAATTTTACCAGGAAGTTTGAGTCGGTTGGGGCGCTGAACAAATCAATCGTTATAGTGCTTCCGCAATCAACAACAATGGCCGGAAGACCTGTTAGTTCCTTTACCCCAAGCCCATTAGCCAGGCGATCTTCGCCGGGTTTTGATTCATAGTCCATTTGGACAAGGTTTAGAGGGAAATAAAGCATATTAGAACTAATAATTTCTTCTATTAATTTTTTCTTTGAGGGTACAACCGAGATGCAGAGAATTTGATCGGTTTTCGCAAATAAATCTTTTACTTCCGAAGTCCTATCCGTCCTTTTTTCCTTTATTAAGGTCTTGTTTTCAAATATTCCGCAGTGATATGTTGTGTTTCCTATATCTATTATTCCAATCATTGTTCCTCTTTAATGAACCGCTTGCCTGCGACTTCTCTTGAAAGTCCTTTTAGCTCAAGTAGTGCCATTGCGGTCATAATAATCTGAGGTTTTAGTCCGGTTTCGCCTGCCAGGTTATCGGTATTTTTTGGTTTTGCTTCCAATGCTTTATAAATTATTTTTTCGTTTTCGCTTAAGTCGGGAATCTTTTTTATATCTTTTTCTTTCCTTTCCTTAAATTCAAGATCGGTATTTTCTAATATATCTTTATAGCTTGTCAAAGGGATTGCCCCGTTTTTTATAAGTTTATTTGTTCCTTCCGCGACCTTTCTATTTATATCTCCGGGCAGGGCATATACATCTCTTCCGTACTGGAGTGCCCACCTTACTGTAGAAAAAACTCCGCTTTTAAAAGGAGCTTCAACCGCAACAACAGCTTTAGATAAACCGCTTATGATTCTGTTCCTCGCCGGGAAATGATAGGGAAGGGCATGGGAAAGAGGAGGCAGTTCTGTTAATAGACAGCCGTTTTCTACAATTTTTTTTGCAAGATTTCTGTTGGAAGCAGGGTAAATTAAATCTATGCCTGTTCCCATTACAGCAAGGGTTCTTCCTCCTCCCTCAAGAGCACCAATGTGAGCCTGCGTATCTATTCCATTTGCCATGCCGCTTATTATGGTAATTCCCATTTCGGAAAGTTTCTTCCCCAGTACTCTTGCAACCGTTCTTCCGTACTGTGTTGCTCTTCTTGTTCCGACTATTGAGACGGCATTGGAATCTTCCTCTAACAATTTGCCTCTGCAATACAAAATAGGAGGAGAGTCTTCTAAGTCGATTAAGTTAAGAGGATAGTCTTTATCCAGGATTGTAAGCATTCTAACGTTTTCTTCCTTTAATATGCGAAGTTGTTTTTCCAGATGAGAATTTTTGTTAGGCTTTAAAACTTCTTCTTTTCTTACTTCTTTTTTATCAATTAATATTTCAATAAAATCTTTCTTTTCGAGAATATTTTTGTTCTCGGAAATCATTTTTCTTAACCTCGAAGATTTCATTTTTATGTTTGATAATTTCAGAAGATTCGTTTCTTTTATCATATGAGAATTATAGTAATTTAAAGCAATTTTCGCAATCTTTACAAAGAAACTATTTAACCACGAGATTACACAAGATTAGCACAAGATTTTTTGTTGTTTTAAAACTCAACCCCCACCTCCAAATTTATCTTACACAGAGACACCAAGACACTAAGAAGAAAACGGATTTATTTAACCACGAAACACACAAAAGACACGAAAAAAAACTAATTGTCACACGGAGACACAAAGACACAGAGAAAAAATATTTTGTTTGTTTAAAAAAACACCCCCTACCCCGAATATTTTGACAGGATAAACAGGATTTTTATTTGTTTTTGTTTTAACCTCCTAACTTCCCAACCTCCTAACATTCTAACAATAAACGTATTGACTAATTCTAAATAACCCCTATCATTATTAATAAAGAAGGAGGTATTTATGTTCTATTCTAAAAGAACAAAGTTAGGCGGTATATTAAGGTTACCCATCTTTATTGTAATGGTATTCTTAATCGTTCCATCTCTTTATGCCGACTGGGTAACCGATACTGTTCCCGCTGGAGATATACCGTATGCGATCTGCGTCAATCCCAACACAAACAAGATATATGTGGCAAATCAGTTCAGTGGCGATGTAACGGTGATAGATGGAACAGACAATTCGACAACCACTGTTGCCGCTGGGAGTTATCCTTATGCGATCTGCGTAAACCCCAACACAAACAAGATATATGCGGCAAATCAGTCGAGTGGCGATGTAACGGTGATAGATGGAACAGACAATTCGACAACCACTGTTGCCGCTGGAGATCAACCTTATTCGATATGCGTGAATCCAAACACAAACCTAATATATGTGGCAAATTGGGATAGTGACAATGTAACGGTGATAGACGGCGCAACCAATTTCACAACCACTGTTGCCGCTGGAGATTACCCGTATGCGATATGCGTGAATCCAAACACAAATAAGATATATGTGGCAAATATTATCAGTGACGATGTAACGGTGATAGATGGAACAGACAATTCGACAACCACTGTTGCCGCTGGAGATGGACCTATCGCGATTTGCGTAAACCCCAACACAAACAGGATATATGCGGCAAATAATGGCAGCGACAGTGTAACGGTGATAGATGGAACAGACAATTCGACCACCTCTGTTGCCGTTGGAGATGAACCTTATGCGATCTGCGTCAATCCCAACACAAACAGGATATATGCGGCAAATAATGAAAGTGACAGTATAACGGTAATAGATGGCGCGACCAATTTCACCGCCACTGTTGCCGCTGGAGATCAGCCTCGTGCGATATGCGTAAATCCCAACACAAACAAGATATATGTGGCAAATTTTGGCAGTGACAGCGTAACGGTGATAGATGGAGAGGATAATTCAACTACTACTGTTCCCGCTGGAGATAGACCTCGGGCGATCTGCGTGAATCCTATTACAAACAGGATATATGCGGCAAATAATGGCAGTGACAATGTAACGGTGATAGACGGTGGGACTAATTCAACCGAAACTGTTGCCGCTGGAGATAGACCTCGGGCGATCTGCGTCAATCCAAACACAAACAAGATATATGCGGCAAATAGTGGCAGTGACAATGTAACCGTGATAGACGGAGGGACCGATTCTGCTATTACTGTTGCCGCTGGAGGTTACCCTAATGCGATCTGCGTCAATCCAAACACAAACAAGATATATGTGGCAAATTATAACAGTAACGACGTAACGGTGATAGATGGGTCGGATAATTCGACCATTTCTGTTTCCGCTGGAGATTCCCCTTTGGCGATATGCGTAAATCCAAACACAAACATGATATATGTGGCAAATATGTACAGTAACGATGTAACAGTGATAGATGGCGAGGACAATTCAATTACCTCTGTTTCTGCTGGAGTTAACCCTCAAGCGATCTGCGTGAACCCCAACACAAACAAGATATATGTTGCGAATCAGAACAGTGACAGTGTAACGGTAATAGATGGATTGGATAATTCAACCACCTCTGTTGCCGCTGGAAATATGCCTTGGGCAGTCTGTGTAAATCCCAACACAAACAAGATATATGTGGTAAATCATGACAGTTACAATGTAACGGTTATAGACGGCACAGATAATTCGACCGACTCTGTTCCTGTCGGAGATGTACCTGTTGCTATTTGTGTAAATCCCAACACAAACAAGATATATGTGGCAAATTATTTGAGTAACAATGTAACGGTGATAGATGGTGAGACTAATTCAAGTGCCACTGTTTCCGTTGGAGATGGACCTTATGTTTCTTGCGTAAACCCAAACACAAACAAGATATATGTGGTAAATCATGACAGTTACAATGTAACGGTTATAGACGGAGCAACGAATTCAACCACCTCTGTTGCCGCTGGAAATATGCCTTGGGCGATCTGCGTGAATCCAAACACAAACAGTATATATGCGGCAAATAGGAGTAGTGACAATGTGACGGTGATAGATGAGGTTGAAGAATATACATCTCCGCTTGTGTCATCCATTATTCCGCTGTCTGATAATGAAACAACAGTCCGGATTCCTTCATTTGCCGGAACTTCCGACAATTCTCGAAGTCCGACCAATTGCAATATCATGAAGGTTCTCTATCAGTTGGAGACCACACAAGGTTCCTGGGAAGAAGCAACAATCTCGTTAGGTGGGGGAACATCTTCTGTTAGTTGGGAAGCAACTGCACTTAGTTCCCTCACAATTGGATTCCATTCCCTGTATGTGGTCGCGCTTGACAGTACATCCGGAACAATAAATATGACTGAGAATTTTACCGGTGGAATTACTCCTTATTATTTCCTTGTTAGAACACCCGAAACCGGTATTGATATAGATACGGAAAAACCAACTGGATTGATGTTTTCAAAATCTAATCACAAGGCGTTTAGCAGCTCAACACAAATAAGCTACTATTTACCTGCAATAGAAAATCCCGGAGGATTCACGCTTAAGGTCTATAACATTTCCGGCAGTGTTGTAAAAACGCTTGCAGATAAAGTATATACTCCAGGTTTATATACGGAAGAATGGAATGGTACAAATGAAAAGGGCGAAGCTCTCCCAAGTGGTATATATTTTTATAACCTTGAAGCAGAGAATTTAAAAGCCGCAACGCAAAAAACTATATTGATAAGGTAGGTTTTTAGGTTTTAGAAATAAAACCGACCGAAGACCGCGGACGGATGACCGAAAAAATAGCAAATAGAAAATCCTATTAATCCTGTTCTTATCCTGTCTAGATATTGGGGTTGTGGGATGGGATTTTGTTAAACAACAATAATGATCCTGTCAATCTGCGTTTATCTGCGTCCCAATAATTGATTCTTCGAATCAAAGTTGAATGGTTAAATAGAGAAATGGTTAAATAGTAAAAACAATAAGTACTACATGTTCTACATGTGGATAATATGGTTGTGGGGATGGGATTCTAACTTCCAACTACTAACTTCTTTTTTTTAATGCTATACTTGACAATACAATAAAGTCTTTTATTATCCCAATATTATAGGAAGGTAGCAAATATATTCGGAGGTTTTTATTAGAGTCAATGATATAAATAAAGGAACACAAATCACAAATTATACCAATTTTTCATCTTCTTCAGGGAAAAGATTTTATTTGCTTTCGTTAACAAAAAAGAAGGGAGGAGAAAACGATGAGAACAAAATTCATTGAAAGCTTTATTGCAGCATTAACGCTGCTTATGATCTTTGGCTGTCACAGGAATCCCGCTATAGAAAATTTTACAGCAGATATAATTCAAGAAGTGAATAATCAACGGATAGAAGGAAAGATGTTCGTAAAAGGGAATGAATACCGAATGGATATAAAAGAAGGGGAGGACGAAACAAGTATTCTGGTTAACCGAAAAAGAGGGAAACAAACAGTTATTATTCATTCGCGAAAAGTTGCATATGAACACTTAAATACCAGTTCTAAAAGTCTATCTGAAAACCCTTTTGAATATTTTAATTCTTTGCTTGAAAAAAACTCTTCAAGAAAAAAAGGTTCTGAAGTCATCAACGGCTACGAATGCAGGAAAATAGAAGTTTACGAAAAGAACAAAAATTTGGCAACTGCCTGGGTTTCTAATACATTAAACTGGCCGATTAAAATAGAAATTGAAGCTGAACCTCAGAAGGACGTAATTTTAGAAAAGATCAAAGAAGAACCTGTAGAAGAAAATCTGTTCCAGGTACCTGAGGGCTATAAATTTTATCTTGATAAAACAACTATATTAGAAAAATTGGAGGAGAACGGGATAAAATATAAAACCAAAGAGGGGACAATAGAAATTAAAGTGTTCGGTGCAACTGTATTAAGCAAATGCTTCCCTGGCTGGAGTTTTTTTCTTATCTTCAGAGAAAAAGAGGGAGAGTCCACATCTGGTAAGGCCCCTAAGATGCAAACCGCTGTTAGTAAAGATGGAAAAAACATCTACATTTTATATAGGCCGGAAACTGATACGTCTCTTAACAATGGTCTTAAAATGATTCAGTATCAAAACATCAAAATAAATGACGAACAAGACGTGAGAAAGCTCGGAAAGGCCCTGTTGTTTTTATTCTTCAGAGGTTCAAAATTTGAAGACGTGGAATCTCTGGGCAAAAACGAATGGGCAATTTATAAAAAATCAGCCTCCGAATATTTAGACGGTTTGATATTAGAAGTAAACGACAGCGGAGAAATTGCAGAATTAAAATACAAATCAAAAATAAAGAAACAATAATAGAGAGTAGTTAGTCGTTAGCTTTAAAGCTAAGTTGAATTGTTGAATAGGAAAATAGTTGGATTGTAAAAACAACAAAAAAATCCGTGTGTATCCGTGGCTAATTAAATAAATTCTTCGAATCCAAGTTGAATTGTTAAATAGGAAAATAGTAAAATGGTTTTCCCATTTCCCAATTTTCCCATTTTTCAATTTTCCTAATTTGTTCTCTGTGTTCTCTGTGGTTAATTAATCTCCAAAGAGAAATTCTTTCAATTCTTCAATCCCTTCTTCTTTTTCAATAGAAACGGGAAAAACAGGGTAAGGAGTAGAAATATCAGGTTGTGTTTTTATCTTATCGGTTTTTGCCAATACGATTCCTATTTTCCTGCGTGGGTCTTTTTCAAAATATTCCTCAAGTTCTTCTATTATCGGTTTTATTGTATCCGGTTTTTCAATCTGTGTGCAGTCAAGGACGATTAAGAGTATTTTTACTCTTCTAAAGAGTACGTTAATATCTTCCGCCGCTTCGGGGATTAGAGGTGGAGTGTCCATAAAAGTATATCTTGAGAAATTATGTACATAAGTCCACAAACGCGGACTTTTCGTGGTGAAAGGATAGTCGGCTATTTTAGGTAAGCCTCCGGTAATGCTTGCTATTAAGGAAGATTTTCCGGAATTTGGAGGTCCTATTACAACAATGTCTGCTTTAGGACTAAATGTCAAATTGAGGTTATTCGTTTCCCCTTCTTTGCCCGGAGTCGCTTTTCTTGGAGCCTGGTTGGTGGAAGTGGCGAAATGTATATTACCTCCACCGCCTCTTCCGCCTTTTGCGACTTTGATTTTTTGCCCATCGAAGAGCAGATCGGCTAAAGGTCTTTTTTCGTCTATTTTGTAAATGGTAGTTCCAAGCGGAACATATATTATCAGATCTTTGCCGTTTTTACCGTGTCTTTTATTTTTTCCGCCGGGATTCCCGTCTTCTGCTTTAAAAAAAAGATCTTTATGAAGATGTTCAAAAGAATGATATTTTTCTGAAGCTTCAAAATAGACGTTTCCTCCCTTCCCTCCATCTCCTCCATCCGGACCGCCTCTGGGCTGGTTCGGTAAACGACTGAAACCCACCAGTCCATCTCCGCCTCTTCCACCCTTTACTTCTATTGATAAATAATGTAAACTTATTGTAATTACTCCTGGGAGTGACTATTTGAAAGACGTTCTTTCAATCTTTTTCCGATTTCCGGGGGAACAAACTCCGATATGTCACCGTTAAGAAGAGCTATTTCTTTTACTGCGCTTGAAGAGAGAAATATATATTTTTCATCGGGGAAAAAATATATAATCTCAATATTCATTGAAAGTTTCCTGTGCATCATGCCCATTTGAAATTCGTACTCGAAATCGGAGAGAACCCTCATTCCTCTTACAATCGCATCTGCTTTATTTGTTTTGACATATTCTGCTAAAAGACCTTGCCAAATCTGGACCTCAACGTTTGGTATATCTTTTGTCGCTATTTCGCATAATTCTTTTCTCTCTTCGGCGGAAAACAGAAAATCTTTTTCATAATGCTGTGCTACCACTATGGTCAGATGGTCAAAGATTTTTAGACATCGCTTAACTATGTCTATATGTCCGTTTGTAATAGGGTCAAATGTTCCGGGGTATATTGCCGTTTTCATCTTTTCAGGAAAGTAAGAGAAGTATCTCCATAAATTTTACTTTTAATGATTTTAAATCCATTATATTCGAACTCCTCATTCGACGGACGCTCAACAATTATTGTTGAATCATTTTTTAAAACGACGCCGATTTTTTTTAAAGTTTTCATAACCAATTCTGTTTTATATGGAGGGTCCATAAAAATGAAATCAAAGGTGTCCTCGAAATTCTCTAAAGTCGCAGAGACGGATTTGTTTATAATTTCCCCCTCAAGTTTAGTTTTTTCCAAATTTCTTTTTATATAGGTTGCCGCTTTTCTTGATCGTTCTACGAATACAGCGCTTGATGCACCTCTGGACAGGGCTTCAATGCCGACTGCTCCGGAGCCGGCGAATAAATCCAAAAAAGCTTTTCCGTTCACATCTATTATTGAGAAAAGAGCTTCCCTGACTTTCCCTCTTGTAGGTCTTATATTATTGGGAGCGTAAATCTTATGTCCCCTGGCAAGTCCTGCTATTATATTCATCTAAATATCTCCTAATTTATCAAACATATAATTAATATAGAAACGTTTCTCCTAATTGCAAGGAGTTTTTAAGTATTGGGTCAGAAAGGGCTCGCGGCTTACCGCTTTAAAAGCCCTACCCTTCCTTTCTTTTTAAATATTTTTGGCGGAAAGCGGATGGCGGATAGCGTAATATTATTCAGTCTCCAAAGAAAAACTTTATTTCTCTTATTGCGGAATTAACCGAATCAGAAGCGTGGACACTGTTTTGAGGGGTTCCGACTCCATAATCCGCCCGGATTGTATTTTTTTCTGCTTTTTTGGGGTCAGTTGCTCCGACTAAATTTCTTAAAGTTTTTATGGCATTTTTCCCTTCTAATTTCAAAGCCAAAACTTTTTTATCCGCCATATAATTAATAAGTCTATTATAAAACTCTTTTCCTTTGTGCTCTGCATAAAACTGTTCTGTTTTCTGTCTCGTAAGCAGAACCATTTTCATTTCTAATATCTTAAGGGATGTTTCTTCAATACGAGAAATTATTTCGCCAATAAGTTTTCTCTCTACAGCATCGGGTTTTATCAAAAATAAAGTTCTTTCCAT
>Ga0315532_1002695_pt1 | contig 11950 bp, 11 predicted proteins | sample SalMarWE160370MG_FD_203082 | JGI IMG/M metagenome (GOLD analysis project Ga0315532, IMG submission 203082) | Salt marsh sediment microbial communities from the Plum Island Ecosystem LTER, Massachusetts, United States - Salt Marsh Sediment WE1603-70 ... | reverse complement strand
AAGAGATTTTGCCAGCACTCGTGCCATAGTGGTTTTGCCAACGCCGCGAGTGCCGGTAAACAGATACGCATGTGCGACTCTGCCGGTCTTTATGGCGTTTTTGAGGGTCTTTGAGATAGGGTCCTGGCCAACAACCTCATCAAACGTTTGCGATCTGTATTTCCTTGCGAGTACGGTATAAGACATCTGCAATTTATTATTACTAATGACAGTGTTTTATTGATTATCTGCTGCGTTATAACACGGCGATAGTATAGCAGAGCTGATTATAATTTTCCACAAAAAGATTTTCATTTAGGCCTATTACGAACTTAATAGTTCTCCGCAATAAAACAGAACCACAATTCTGGAGGCAGACTGGTGTAAAAAGTGCAGATAAAATCCCAGTGTTTTTGGATTGTATGTATGTTGCTATTAATCCAACTGACACAGATGAGCCTCCCGCATATGATGGTGATCGTTCTAATCAGATACAGTTTTCATGTATCGACCGGCATATTGGGCATGTCAACGTCCTTTTTATGGATTGGAGTTCCAGAAAAGTCGGCCTGAAGGAGCTTTGGACGCTCAATTGGCACACTGGCAAAGGAAGTGTCCCACCTTTCAATAGAGCCAATGCCTGGACACTCGCTGGCGGCGTTGTACCTACGGACTGGCCACAATGGATGAGAGGCTTTAAGGACTATTAAGAAACGCACTAATGTTAACTGGTCCCTTAGGGACTGGTCCCTTAGGGACTGGTTAAATAGTTAAATACTCACCAATCACTAACCCGCCTGCCCAAAGTATCCTGTGAAGATTAAGACTTTACGAAAAAATAGTACGGCGGGCAGGTTACCAAATCTCAAGACAATTGACACCAAAGTGTGCGATTTTTAGTTGTTTTACCGCCTAAAGACTTGACAGTATAAATATGAACCTGTTAGTATCAAATCAAGTTATGGGCAGGCCCGCCTGCCCAGAGTATCTGGAGGATGTGATAGAGCTATTGGAGGATGGTACGGCGGGCAGGTAGCTCAGTCGGTAGAGCAACGGACTGAAAATCCGTGTGTCGGCGGTTCAATTCCGCCCCTGCCCATTAGGCTAAGTCACTGGCTGTCAAGCGCCTATATTTGGCAGCCTTTTTTGCTAAACCCATGAAATTGGCCATTTGCGTCACTTTTGCGTCAGTCGGAATGCGTCCTCGTTAGAATCTTGTTCAGCCATTTGCTCGCAGACTGAAGGTCCTCCGAACGTACCGCCAGATAATATTTCCTCGTTGTTGTTATGTTGGAGTGTCCAGCAAGTACCTGGACTACCTGGATTGGCAACCTTTGAGCCCAATGGGTGATAGCTGACCTCCGGAGGTCGTGTAAGGTACACTCTGACACATTTGCTCTACGGTGAATCACATGAAAATCCCTGCTGAGATTATTTATCAATGCTGACAGGGGGTTCCATCTGCCAATCTTGCGGCGTTCCTTTATCCTCTCAAGACGTTCGTGTGAAACGAAAATATACGGATGACCTTCCCGTGCCTGGGCTTGGATATCAGCCAGCAATTGACCGGTCTCGTCTGGCATTGGGACAACACGGTTCCTCCTGCTTTTCGGCTCCCACTCGAGGATGTTTTCAGAACCCTTACTGGCCGAGACTTTAATCTGTTGTTTTTCGAAGTCAATGTCAACCCATGTCAGATGAAGAATTTCTTCGCGTCTCAAGCCGCAGCCATAAGCTACAGAAAACAGAGCCTTCCACCAAATATTCTGCGTTGCTGTCATCAATGCGTGGTATTCTCTGGTCGTAACGTAGCGTATTTCGCGATCTGTCTCCTTACGTTCCCTGATTTTGGCAAACGGGTTCTGTCCCTCCGCCAAATATCCTCTCGGTTCTATTGCCAGGTTGAAAATGTGCCGCAATGTGCGGATGTCCTTATTTACTGTTGCCACGGCAAGACCAGAGGCAATTTGAAGAGAACCTACGCGGCCTGCAAGATGCATTGGCAACTGGTGATTATCATCCAAGCCCTTTATTAAGAATCGACGTCCCAAAGTCAACATTGTCTGTTCGTCCTGGTAGTTTCCCTCAGATAGAAGACCTCATCGTGGGCTTTGCGATCGTGATTTTGATTGCCCCAAAGTTGGACAGATGTTTGCCTGAAGGCGTCTATTCATACAGATTAAAGGAAGAACCAGATCGGGACAACCTCTTCCGTGACGTCCAAATTCTGAAACACCCGTTTCTGAAGCGACGAACCATCCAGCAAAGGGTTGACATTGCTGAGCCATGGTACGGTGTATGGCCAGAATTTGCAAACGACACACGCCTCGCTTATGAGGATAAAGGTTTCAACTTTCTCAGCGTTTCCGACATATCCGCTTACTTTGAGAATATCAACATAGATTTGCTGCGTGACCTTTTGCTAAAGCACCTTCCTAAACAACAGCGAATAATCAATCTCATAACAAATATGTTGCACTACTGGGCTTGGCGCAGTTATGAGGGAAGACCTCTCCCCCGCGGCATCCCACAGGGCAATACTGTGTCGAGTTTTTTGGGAAATATATATTTGCTTCCACTTGATGAAGAGTTCAAGAAGTTCGGGCAGAGGAACGAGATATCGTACTTCCGCTATATGGACGATGTTCGGGTTTTTGCCAAGGAAGAGGCTGTGGCCCGAAGAACCATTTTCTTGATGAATGACGTGTTGCGTGGTTTACACCTAAACATTCAGGGAGGTAAAACAGCCATTCTCAAAGGTAACGATATTGCGAAAGAACTAACTGATGACCGCTTTGACACTGTGAATACCCAAATCAAAGGATTCGAAAGTCAGCGTGAACTCACAGCAGATGAACGTCACAATTACAGTAGTATATTGAAAAAACAGTATAGAAGGATAAGATGCCGCAACCGCCCACCCACAGGGAACGATCTGAGACTCTTCCGTCGGTTAATTACAGGTTTCAGCTTACTGGAAGACCCATTCTTGTTGAACGAACACTGCTTGAACTGTAGCGCAATCCAGATGCAAGACTGATTAATAGCGCAACACGTTACTTCCGCAGATTTCCCAGAAAAGAGAGAATAGCCCAACGCATCACCGACTTCCTCCTGTCACCCATCAATCTATTTACTCAACAGGAGGCCCTTCTACTTTCAGCCTTGAGATATTTTCGCAATTGGCCAACTGATGCCAACCGCTACGCTCGACATGTGCTTAGGCCGAAGGAAAAACACTGGTATGTTAAGGTGGAGGCTGCTTTGCTGCTTGGCCAAGAAGTTTTGCGTCCTCGTTCCGTAAACTCATTACTTAAATTATACAAAAACGAACCCAACGAACAGGTACGGAGAGCGCTGCTTATTCCCCTGTGTCAATTGGACCGAACTGACCAGCTTAGTTTTCTCCGGGAGGTAGCCTTTGAACGATGCCCGAAAACGAGTTCAGTCGCTTCGATGCTTCTAAGGCTTCGAGAAGAGGCAAGCGCGGCCCAAAAGGAAATAGACGACCTATTTAGGGACTGGTCAGAGAGTAAATTGCTCGACCATTTTTACAAAATTGAAGTAATTCGCCACAGTTCTAACGAATCCATAAGACAAACCTTAAGAAGCAAATTAAGAAGTATACGAAGTTCCGTCCACAGACCGAAATTGCGAAAGAAAATAGATACCACGCTGACACTGATAACAACCTGTCCGGCGTAGTGTACCATTTCGTAGCAGTCATGCTAATTCGCCACCACGCTTATGAATCCCTAAATAGTAAAAGTTGTTTATCTCCGGAAGAACCCTTTTTCCTCCTCCTGGTTCCTTTATTTTTCACGAAGCTTTCTGGATCAACGTAAAACAGCCAGCCATCCGGCCTTGATTCACGGTACTCTGCTGATTTATTCGCTTCATTCAGCTTCGACCACATCTGCTCGACCCCTTCTGTCTCCAGGCCATCGACCAAAGCCCTGGCCATCGCCGTTGTCATATCCTCACCCTGCGTAAGAGCAAGCAATCCGTCTTCGCTAAATTTGCCCTCAATCGCCAGGCTCGCTTCCAATTTTGAACCCATCAGGTGCATGGCCTTCTCCTGCATCGTGGGGCGGTAATACAAATAATTTACCGTCACTGGTCTGTTTTGCCCTATCCGCCAGGAACGGCGCGACGCCTGCCTGAGTGTAAAAATCGAATAGCCGGTCTGATAGAAGGTCAAATCGGGGAAGTCGTAAAGGTCAAGCCCTGTTTGAACCAACTTGGGATTTGCAACCACCACATCAGTTCCGGAGTCCACCTTTTTCCTGATCCATTCTTCTCTTTTCTCAGGGGCAACTGAAGCCCTCAGAATCTCTGCGTCAATTCCCTCGTCCAGAAGCAGCTCTTGTAGCCTGGTGGTTACGTCCTTAGTGCCGGTATATTGCGCATATGTAAACACTTTTCGGCCTTTTGAAAGGTTGTCTTTGATTAACTCAATGAGCTTTTGTTCTTTGTTATAAACTCTGTCCTTAGACAGTTCCATCGGTTCCACGAGCACTTGCCCGGTGTGAGGGTGGATGATCGGTCCATTGTCAAACGGCCTGTCCGGGTAAGAGAGAAGCGCATTGACATAAGTTCCGAGCAAGACCTTGCTGCCTTTGCTCAAGGTCTGTTTGACCGCTGACAAAAGTTCATCCTCAAGGCTCCTGTACGCTTCTGCAAGTTCCTCATCCATTTCGATGCCGTGCACCTGCTCGGAGATTGGTGGCAGGTCCTGCACCATATCCTGAAGGGACAAAAAGACCGTCTTATCGAGCAGGTGCCTGCTAAAGACAAGCGGTGAAACCCCTGGTTTCTTCTTCAAAACCTTTCTTCCTTTTCTGCCCTTTGAGTAAACATTGTCCTGTGGATAGGTCCTGGTTACCCGCTCCAGCACACCATACTTGCTTAACCAACCTGTGACCTGGCCGTAATCAAGACCTTCCTGTTTGACGGAGGCAGGAGAGAGTCTGTATAGCACATAGAATATATCGTCTGCGTAACCGCCGAGAAACGTTCCGGTAAGGGCGATGGTTCTACCGCATGCACTCGACAGAGCACCAAACGAATTGCCCTGGGCGGTGGTGCCGCCTTTGAGTTCGTGAACCTCGTCAGCAATGAAAAAATCGAAATATCCGTTCAGATACCTTTTGATATACTCAGACAGCGGAAATCGCCTTATCCTTTCGTTGTCCGCCTGCCACAGGGCGCCTTTACAGTCAGGGCAAAACCTTTTGGTTCTGGTTATGTAGTTATAGCCTACCGGCACACCATCTCTATTAACCAGCAGCCTGTCGCAATCAGGGCAATGGTAGCCGTCTTTGCTCTCAATGACTGCTGGCCTCCAGGCATAGCCAAGTTTTGCCTTGTCTTTGCTAACGATAGTATATTCGGGCCTGGCTGGTTTGCCGCCATTCTCGTAAACGTAGGGTACAGCCGCCCCGATTATAGTTTTGCCGCAGCCCATCTCGCCGACAACAATGGCCGAGTCGTAATCCCGCAGCAGGTTGCACAGACCCATTACGGTGTCCCCCTGGGCCTGGTATGGTTTCCGCAAAAGCGAGTAGAGCTTTTCATCCCACGCATCACCGGGATTGAACAGAGGCTCGGCACTACCTTTGATTCTGTCTGCCAGGGCGCTGCCATACGCCTTCAGATACTGATTCATATCATGAACATCCTGGAGCATTCACATCACTAAAATGATATTTCACCGTTGCTGACCGCATCCGAGATCAGCAAGTCCAGAGTCTCCTCGTCAAGTGTGAGCGTGAGCACCTTTTTCGTGCCTTGTAGCTCGTGCACGTGGCCTTCCTGCCTGAGCCTTTTGTAAAGCCAGTCGGACCATTCCGGAATCACGGGAACCGGATAGCCTGACCTTACCGCTTCGTACACAAGCCGGGCAGGATCGTCTTTTTCCACATACAACAGGTTTGCCGGGCCTTCGGAGGACCTGAAAAAGCCTTCACTGGCAACCACTTGATGCAGCAGCGTGCTTGGCAGTCTGGTGCTCATGATTCTGTATTTCTGACCATATAATGTCCCCGCCTCAATAACCGGCTCGGACATGATATCTATGCTTCTTCCGCTAACCAGCGCACTGGTTATGGCTTTGACGTTGCTGTCATGGCCCGCGACTGAGAGCAGGTAAAGATACGAATACTCGTCATGGGAGTAACCGTCGGTGAAGGCTTCGACATCTATACCATTGCTGTAGTCCCGGAACCTGACCTTTTCCAGCATTCATATCACATAAGGTTCTTTATCTGCCCGTCTTGAGTCAGCGCTTTGATGGAAACCCTGTACCTTTCAACCTCCCGTTCAACCAGGACTTTGCCTTGGTATTCCTGTTCCGTGTGGGTGATTTTCTCTACCTTGCCCCTGACAATGTGTTTGTCCTCACCTTCGCCGACCTTGCCGTCTAGACACCCGCTTGCCAGCAACAGCCCCAGGTGCCCGGTGTGCAGAGGCAGTGGGGGCCGGCCAACGCCGCCTCTATTGTTGTGCCCGTCCCCGTTAATCTTTCGCCACAGGGTCGAGGACATCAACTCTTTTTCCAGTTCTGCCTCGTCTATCAGGGTTGACCGGAACAGCCTGACTTCCGGTGACGCTGGCACCTCATATATCGGCTCTTCCAGATACGGGATTTCGGGCAGTCCGGTGTAGGGAATAGCAAACAGTTTGCCAAAGGAATCGTCATCCAGACTGCTCTTAGGTTTTTTTCTGCCAAACAAAACAATCTGCTTGAATTTTTCATATTCCCCGTCCTGGAACCTGTACGTGCTGAAATCCTCGAACCTGTAGGACAGGATTTTCGCAACATCTTCAGTAACCCTTGTCTGGGGAACTATGTAAACCAGAATGCCCTCAGGCAGGAGATACTTGACCGTGCCTCTCAAAAAGGCCTTCTCCGTTCTCTCGTGTCTGGATTCGTCTGACAAGCTGCTATCCTGCCAGTCATAAGGTGGGTTCAAAAATAGGCCGCCGTAGGCGTTATTACTTATCCTCACATCTTCGTAACCGCAGTGCAGCACATGGTCGAGCATGTCTTTCGCTTGTTTTGCCCTGTAGTCATCGAGTTCTATGCCGTAGGTGGTCACGTTGGCAGTATCCACAATGTTTCTCAAAGCCCCACCTTCACCACAGCAGGGGTCCAGGACGTTGACGTTTTCGGGTGGGAAGTACAGAAACGATTTGATTCTGTCCACCACGGACAGAGGCGTAGGGTAGTAGCCCATCTTGATTCTGGCTTCAGGCCTCGTTTGGATCCCCTCCTTGTTGGCCGTTTTGTTTCAGTTGTGAGCAGAACTTTCGGAATGTCTCGCACTGTATCCGATCGTTTTTGTATTTGCACCTTTCGAAAACAGGCTTACTTTGTGGCGGATCGCCGTTACCGGTACCGCAGCCGAACTGGTAACCCTTACCGTTCGCCCTGTAGGCCACCTCCACAATTTGCCTGGCTGTGTGCGCATCCAGCGGGGGCCTGCATCGACCCGCGAAAGACCCGACCATAGATAATGCCTGGTTTTGACTATATCCCGCAGAGCGGAATCTGCTTGCAAATCTCAATGCCATAGCAGACCTTGCCCTCTCAGGCACGCCTTCCCGATACAACTCAAGTTCTGCCTGACAGAGCGTCTCCTTCAGGTTTCCATTGTTCAGAAAGCCACCAGGATCCGGCAGGTCTGCGTGCGAGTTTTTTTCTGCCTGCTTGGTGCAATGCTCGAACACCGTGATAGCATCCGGGACAGGTTCGATGCAGTAGCGGGGAACGAGACCACTTTCGTCTGTTAGCCAAAGACGCCGTGGCTTTTTAGCAATACTGCGTATCTCTTCCGGCTCGCAGGACAATAGCTCTTCCATCTGGAGCGGGACTTTGTATAACCCTGATTTTGAATGTCGCGTGTTGGGTAGTCGCAACAACCTGAGCCGATCAGAAATGCTAAAGTCCACAGTCTCCGGGTGTTTAACCCTTGCTTTTTGAACGATAGACTGCCTCACCTCGCGGAAGATTCCGGGCAGTTCTGTGCTCGGCTGAACTTCGCCAAAGGCCCCTGTTGCCAGGGTTACGTGAAAGCCTTTCATGCCACTGTAGTACACAGCAACCATCTCCTCGGCGAGTCCCCAAGTATCGAGCAGGTAGTAGGCGACCTGCCTTGCAGTATCCAGTGCCTAGTTGAGATCAAGGCTGTCGATATCCAGTGGCAGGTAGTTAGCATAGCAAGGACCCCGATAGCCTGATACCGAATGGCTGTTACCCTGGACGTGCTCGCAAAGGCCTTGGTCGAATAGGAAATACGTGCAGAAGCAATCCGTGTGGCCATAGTGCTTAGTGAGGTTTGGCAGTTCTCTGACCTGTGTAACGTTGTTTCGGAAGCCCTGCATACCACGCGACGCGAAGTCCACGTACCGAAAGTCTCCGACACCTGTCATTGTTCCACGGTCAAGGAATAGGAAGGTAAAGGTTTTTTATGTGCTACAAGGGGCTTGCCGATGGTGCGGGTAGCGATGCCCGTATTTAAGTCATAATAATAAACTTTTTTCTATGTCAAAAGAATTTGAGAGGAAGGTTCTCAAACAAATGGGACAAATACATAAGGAAGTTCTGGATATATCCAGGAACATCGAGATCATAGCTGCCAGACATCTCCAGGAGAAATATTCCAAAAAGCAATAACGTGAACCTGGGACTCAAGTGAAACGGGGACGCTATTTTTTAGCTTCAACTTTGCGTGTGAGTTGTCCTGACCACAACCACCTCATCAAACCCCGCTTCCCGGCATTTTTTGATGTTAGCCTGAACGTCAGATTTGCTTGTCTCGACCTCAATAGCCACATGTTTGCCGTCCTTTGTCGCAACCAGGTCTACCGCTTTACCGTCCCCTATCGGCACCTCTTTTTGCACATCATAGCCCATCTGCCGATAACGCATGGCAGCAAGCTCTTTGTAATACTCGTGCTCCAGGCTGGCGTTCTTCGGCAGGGCCTTGACTTTTACTCCCCATGATTCGACCAGCCTCTTGCCTTGGTTGGTAAGCTTCAACAACGTGACGCTGCCCTTTGGTACGCTGACCTTTTCCTGCTCAACCATGCCGTTTTCCAGCAACTTCTGCTTGAGTTTCGTTCCTGTATGAGCACTCCAGCCGAGCCGCTGATACCTCTCAGTGACCACGGCAAGGGTGTGTTTGGTGATATCCAGAAGTAAACTACGCTCCCGTGCACCTATTTCCTGCTCTTTATTTTCCCTTCTGTCTGGTTCGGGAATAGCCCGAATAGCCTCGTTCAGGGCCGAACGCAACTCCTCCACCGTCCGCTTCAGGGAAGGACTTCGGGAATCTTTTTTTACAGTCTGCGGCGTTTTGAAAGAGTTTGAAACGGGAAACTGGGGGAATCGTACAAGAAACGGGCTGACCCAGCGGTCCTGAAGTTTAACGATAGCATGTCCCACCAGCAGCCTGCCGATGTAGTCCCAGTTTTCTCGCGGCAGTGTCAATGCTTTTCCGGCTGCCTCCACGTCATCCCCATGTTTTAGGTTCATGCAGATGGTTACGCCCGTGTTTCCCAGTGCAGGGATGGTTAGCAAACTGGGGTTCTGATCCAGAAGCACAAGGGCTTGTCCAAGGTCTCTCATCTGCCTGAGTATCAGGTCGTGGACGGATTGTTCGGCACCGGCTCGTCGGAGAAAGAGGTTGTGTGCTTCCTCGATGACTACCGCATGTTTGAAGGTTTGCGATCTGCCTTCGGCGAGACGGTAATAGTAAAGCCAGAGAAGGAAAGTTTGAGTGAATAGCTCCCGGTCGGTTTCACTGCCCAGGCCGGGCAGTTCCAGGATTACCGGCTTGTCCAGGATATCCGAGAGGGTTGTCGCACCCTCGGAGTTTACCAGACGACCAATAGGGCCTGTGGTCAACTTGAACAGGATATTGAGTGCCGAAACCTTCCAGTCTTTTTCTCTCGAATCCGCTGGGTAGCCCTCAGTGTAATGCCGAATGTCATTGAAGGTTATTGGTTTGTCCCTCTCGTCTCCAAGAATGTCGAGGGCCTTGAGGAAGAAGTATTCGACCCCGCGTGTGCTGAGCAGGTGGTGTCCGGGCAGGTAAGTAGTACAAATAACAGAGACTATGTCACGCAGGTAGGCCTGACGCTGATTCTCCGAAAGGTTCACAGGGGGACTGAGTGGATTGAAGGATAGCGATTCGGCCTCACCCAGAGAGAAAAGGAGAACGTCCTTGTCCTCTGATGTGTTGACGAAGTGCTTGTAGTTTCCTCGCCAGTCCAGGATTATAAATGGCTTTCCTACCCGCAAAAGATTCCAGACAAGCAGGTAGCCGACATTCGTTTTGCCTGCACCGGAACGTCCAAGGATTGCTATGTGCTGCGGTAGTTCATCTTCTCGCAGCCCGAAGAGGCCCCCCGGCCTGTCTGCATATGTTACGGTTCCAAGAGGATACTGGCCCTTGGTTTTGTCTCTGGGCGGTGGCTCCAGCAGGATGTGTCTTTCAATGTAACTTTCGTCCAGCAGTTCGGCTGCCAGGGCCTGGGCCACAGCACGGATGTCCTTTTCCTGGTTGGGGTCGAGAAGGACAGCCAGCCAGAAGGTGTCTGCCATGTCCCCTATAACGGGGCGAAGCTTTGCCAGAAGGGATTTGAATTCTTCAGAATACATGCAAATCACGTTGGAGCCTTGCGGTTTTCAGCCGACGCTGCCGTTCTACCAAAGGTATCAATCTCACGTTGGTGCTTTCTGATTTCGCCCTTCAACCAGATCAGGTCACGCCAGCTCAGAAGTGCCTCTCGGCGACGTTCACGTTTTAGCTCGAACAGCTTGCGTTCGATGTCCCTTCTGCGTTCGCGGCCATTGAGCATATCCACAAGTGTAGACAGGGACTGTTCACACTTCTGTATCTCAGGATCGAGTTCATCCAGAGCACATTTTATAAGTTGTTGCCTTTCGTTTTTGGCAGACTCCAGCTCTTCGAGAGTTCGCTGCAAAAAACTAAGCCGATCTGCAAACAAAGATTGTAACAGACGAAGTGGCCGCAGGGGTCTTTCGTCATTGGAGGTTAGCGGTTTTGTAGCGAACCAATCCGCAGAAATTGGATCACTTATAAGGTCGTGGAAGTCTCCTGATGGTTTGGTTCCGTTGCCCCTAGTTAACCGCAACCAAGGCTCAGAATCATCTGGGGCTTCAAGAAAATAGTTCTTTTCTTTCGAGTCAAAGCTCAAGGGGTAAGGCTGGTACTTCGGATATATCTTCCCTACCGTGTTTTTCCCGCCACGCATGCTTCACCTTAAGAATCAGAGTTGCTTGTTGGAAGAGAGGAAATAAATGGCTGAGGGACACAGGCGTTGCGGTTTGGGCGGATGCCGGCAAAATACCGTATTGAGGGACGTGACTTCTGAGCGTGCAGGTTGAATAAAAGCACCCGGCAAAAAGGTTGCATCGCAAAGGCAGGTGAGTATTCTGGTTGCAGACAAGCGAAGTGCCCTTAGGCTGATTTGTATCGAGTTTGCAAAGGATAAGCAGGTTATAAAAAACTCTTCTGGGAAATGATAATTATGTCTCTAACGAAATATATCAGGGACGTACAGAGCAGGTTTGAAGCAATTCCGGCCCCTGGGGCCATAATTTACGATGCCATACCGAGAAGGGTTCTTGCAAAACCGGAAAGCAAGATTGCCAATGATATAGCTGAGCACATAGACAGCGGGACTGTTCTCGATTTGGGTTCAGGAACGGGTTACCTGTCGATAGAAATAGCAAAGAAGATACCAAGGGTACAGGTTCATGGCATTGACTTGGGCAGACAGATGGTCAGGATTGCAAGCAGGCATGCGAAATGCGTTGGAAATGCTCGATTTCATTTAGGCAATGTGGCCGAACTTCCTTTCGAGGACGATTCGGTCGATTTTATCGTTAGCACAGGAGCTCTGCATCACTGGAAGAGACCGGCCAGGGTATTCGATGAAT
>Ga0315532_1002689_pt1 | contig 11967 bp, 8 predicted proteins | sample SalMarWE160370MG_FD_203082 | JGI IMG/M metagenome (GOLD analysis project Ga0315532, IMG submission 203082) | Salt marsh sediment microbial communities from the Plum Island Ecosystem LTER, Massachusetts, United States - Salt Marsh Sediment WE1603-70 ... | reverse complement strand
CCAAGGACTGTGGCAAAAAAATAATCCGTGCTAATCCGCGTTCTCCGCGGTTAAAAAATTTTAGTGTCTATTCGTGTTCATTCGTGGCTAATTTTTTTATAAAAAAGCTTGAAAAACAGGCCCTGTCCGGTATAATTCCGAACGTGCTCTGGTAGCACAGTTGGTCCCCGGAGGGGCAAGTCTTACGGAACAGCAGTTCCAGGATAACCAATAAACCAGTTACCAATAACCAGTAACCAGTTACGAGTTGCTATGAACAATGAACTATTAACAACGAACTAAATTATGCAAAACAAACCCAATTTCAAAAACGCCCGAATGAACATAACTCTTTTAATACAATGAACTACGAACTATGAATCATAAACTACGAACCCATAAAACAAAGCCAAACAAACCCAATCTTGTCCGCCGAAGCCTCGGCGAAGGCGGATTCAAAATCAATTAATAGTTTGTAAAGAATCTGATTTACGAATAGAATCTAAGCTATGGCTAAATACCCTATATTTCTGGAATTGGGCGGTCGGCGTGTAGTTGTAGTCGGCGGCGGAGCCGTAGCCGTGCGAAAAGCGCAGCCAATCCTGGCTGCCGGTGCCCGACTTATAGTTGTGGCAGAGCGCATCAGTGATATGATGACTGCCCTTTGTCAGGGAACAAACGCCAAGTTAGTAAAGGACAAATATTCCAAAAGCTACCTTACCGGTGCGGTTCTTGTAATAGCTGCGACAAATAAATCGGAGCTGAACAGGCAGATATATAAGGATTGCCAGGAGCTGGAGATTCTCTGCAATGTTGTTGATGAGCCGCAGCTATGTGATTTCTTCGTGCCGGCTGTTGTAAAACGCGGCGACCTGCAAATAGCAATAGGAACCGAGGGATACTATCCGGCCTATGCAGGTCATATAAGGAAAAAACTGGAACAGATATTCACCAACAAACACGGCGAATTTCTGGCTGAGCTGGAAGTATTCCGAAAACGGATTATCAAAGAGGTGCCGGATGCGACCGACCGCAAGGCCCTGCTGGGACAGTTAGCTGACGATAAATCATTCGAATATTTCACTGAAAACGGCCCCGATGCCTGGCGAGACCGAACCGAAAAAACCATAAAAGAGTATAGGTGAAGATTTTATAAAAAGCACCAGCACCTCAATATCACACTGCCCAGGAAATTTCATAAATATCTTCGATTAGTACAGATTTGTGGATTACTTTGCTTCGAGAGCAAAACGCAGGAAGGGCATCTCATAAACGCTGTTCATTTTCCGGCAGGATACCACCCTGCATCGGTGATTGTTCCGGTGTCTGAGAACACGCCTTGACACCAAACCATAGATACACCATAGCTATCAAAAAGAACAAGAACCACAATGCAATAGTCGAAATCGGAAGTTGGATAGAAGTTGCCTCAAAAATTGCCTTGATAATGATACAGGGGGTCACAGCCACGACTGTCAATCGGAGCGATGCGCCGTATAACAGCCGCACTCTGCACCAGGAGGCAAAAATCAGTCCGATTATAGCATAAATAAGGGCCTGAACAATCCTAAACAAGAAACTACTCAAAACAACAAGGGGATATATTACCGGCACAAAAAACTTCCTTATAATCTTTAACCAGCCCATTATTATATCTCTATCCAAGGTAAATTTCCGCACGCTGGAAAGGTCGTATATCCTGTATTCCACATTGCTCTGGCGTTGTATCAACTTATTCTTTGACAACAAAAAGAATGCGCCGGTATCTACCAAAGATTCTACTTCCCCGGTCGTATCTATAATAGCAAGCAAATCATTGCTATCCGGTTCCCTGATATAATAAGGCTGCTGCACATCGACTTGAACCTGGCCCTCGTCAATTGTGATTCTCGGTACCTGTTCAACAAGCGGAGGGGCTTCATTTTCGATAAAATGCGACAGTCCCTTTTGTAGTTTGAATATTCGTGGAACCGAACAAACAGCCAGTAATACCAACAGATAAAGAAAATTAACTCCTCTCCAGTTCAGCCCCACATCCCTGTATAATTCTTTTGAGAAAAATGAAAGTATCGGAATATGTATGATAGAGAATCTCTTCATAACATAAACACCTTTTCTGAGCTATTCATACCTGAATTTTGTCGATTGTTATCTGCAGATATTTCTGGCGGTGGCCTACCCGACGCTTGCTGTTTTTTCGTCTTCGGAAGTGCGTTGGGTAAAGTTTATCGGCTTTAACTATCGACTCTTCAACAGCGGCCTTAAACGAGGCAATAACCTTTGCGCCTTCCAGATATGGTGTTCCGACTTTTATTTTCTTTCCGTCGCTTATAAATAAAATTCTGTCCAGCTCGATTGTCCTCGCATCAGACGGGACATCGGTCAGTTCGATATTTAAGCAGTCGCCTTCTGATATTTTATACTGCTTCGAGCCCTGTTCAATCACTGCATACATCTTATAACTCCCGGATTTTATACACAAAATTAAAAGCAATTATGGTATTCTATGTTACAAATCCTGTTTGTAAAGCAAATTATAACATATTTTCATGTTATAAATCAAAAATGGAGTTAAAATATCAACGAAAGGTATTTTCGTGAGTGTTTTTATGCATTTAGCAATGATAGACGACACAATCCTGAGTTTCGAAGAGCTTGAGCCGGTGTATCTGGACAGGGGGACCTTTTTCGGCGATGGGGTGTATGAGGTCCTGCGAAGCTATAACGGCAAAATCTTTGCATTCGAAGACCATCTTAACCGGTTTGAAAACAGCTTAAGTGCGATTGGGATAACCAGTGTAAAAATAGACCAGATACGCAAACGTGTGCAAACGGCCTTTGATTCCGCGGGTATCGCCAACGCAAAAATATACTTTCATATTACAAGAGGTTCGGCTCCACGAAATCACACTTATGAACCCTGCTTAAAGCCGAACTTTTTTCTTACAGTTACAGAAATACACGATGCCATAGAGGAGAAGGTCAAAGGCATTGCAGTTTCAACGTACCCTGATTTGCGATGGAAAAGGTGCGACATAAAATCGCTGAATCTATTAGCTAATGTGCTTGCCCGCACCGATGCGGCCCAAAAAGGATGTGCTGAGGCAATACTCGTAAATGACAGCGGACTTATAACGGAAGGGGCAGGCTCAGCATTTTTCGCAATCTTCGGGAAAAATTTATATACAGCACCACTTACAACAAATATACTTCCATCTATAACGCGAAAATATGTTATCAAAACCGCAAAAAACATCGGACTGGAAATACTCGAAAAATCAATAACACCAACGCAGGTAAAAAAAGCGGATGAGCTATTTATCGCTGTAACTACAAAAGATATTGTGCCGGTCGTAAAGTTCGATAATAAAATTATCAAAACCGGCAAGCCCGGCAAATATACAAAATTGCTTATGAAGGAATACCTCCTGCTGACAAAATAAAGAGCTGATTTTGCACTTCCGGATACAATTCAAATTTACTTTCCAGCCGACAACTTAAAATAAGAACAATAATGATTGTGAATTCGCATTTGAAGAACTGGGCACATTTTATGAATCTGTTCCATCACTACGGGCTATCCTGCCCAAGATAACAACCTTTTAGAAAAAAATGGCTTTTTTGCTAACTTCTTAACCAAAAACTACATTTATTCAAAAAATATACTCTTTTTCAAAAAAATTTAGTGAACATCCATTCCTTCTCCTTTTATAAGTGCTTAATATATAAAGGATTATGTGATTTTATATACCTGATACAGGTATTTTCCGCAATACACTAAGAATTCTCTTGACGTGGAAATAGGCAATATGGTAGAATTATTATTAAAGAATCTGGGCAATATACGGGTATTGACAGGTCTTCTATAAGGAAGAGGGCAAATCAAAACCCGAAAACTCGTGTAAGACAGGCAAAAATACATAGTGGCGGTCGTTTGGTATGTTGCCAAACGAAACCACACCCGGCATTGTGCTATGATTGCATGTCGTAAGAACACGATTAGTTATCTTTTTGGCTTATAGTCAAAAAGATTATGTGTTCTTTATGCTTTTTTAGAAGATGGAGGAGTAGATTATGTGCAAAAAATTAATTTTTCTTATTTGCATTGTCTTAGTGTTAGTTACAGCATCAGCCAGTTACGGTTTTGTTTCTGTTATAGGTAGCTGGGAAAACTGTAATAACAACTGGATTGATTGGGGTAATAAGCTAGAGATCGACGATGCCGCCAATATGCCCATTAAAACCACTGGCACGGCCGGGTACACGTATGAGCAATCGATAGGCGTTACACATGGTATTGCAAGTTTGCATGTGACACAGAGTGGATGGGGTCAGAGCCTCGCCATTAATCTGAATAACGCCGGCCATGTTGCCGAATTTATGGCCCACGATACGTTCTCGATCGACTATACGGTCGCGGCTGGCACCGCTGGTGGCTGGAATGAGATTTACTGCATTACGATCAATGCCGACGGTTACGGCTGGCACGACTTATTAGTGCCGCAAAAAGGGTACCATTATGACTTCTGGGCTGGTTCCCCTGAGCGGACGACGACAGTAACATGGGATTATAGCGAGGTCTTTGATACAATCACCGACCCTCCCACCTACGTTGAGATAATCTTTGCTCTAAATAGCGGCGATGGTCAGGTTGACTTTTACTTCGACAATGCGAGGTTATCGGGTATTCCTGAGCCGGCGACGATTGCCCTTCTTGGCTTGGGTGGATTGGCTCTGCTACGCAAAAAACGTAGCTAATTTGTACTAAAGTATAAGCGTTGGCCAATCGATATTTAATGCGCCACACGGCTCATACACCGAAATATTCTGTGTAGGAACACGGTGGCGCATTCTTTCTGCGCAGATTCCAATGCTACCTGTCGATAAACTTTCTCTGACTGCCCTGACCATACCTACGCATCAGAACTATAGGCAAAGTAAAGAACCACCAGTTGAAACTGGTGGTTCTTTACTTAGACTGGATTGTCGAGGGACATCCGAATATTAGCGACCAATTGGTCCGGCTTAGTCAGCTGCTGCCGGAGAGACCGGATTTTCTTTTGTACCGTTTGTTAGCGGGCCTGACTGAAGCGATAAACACCTGTTTCTGGCTTCACAAGGATTTACTGCGGAAAAGCTTACGAGAAAACCCCGAAGTTTGAGGAGTTTTTTGTCGTGACAATGGGTAGGGGTATAGTTTGTCAATCTCTACTTTTGTACTCATTTGTAATTCTTAAGTGCTTAGGTATTAGTATAAGACAGCTTAAATGTAAAATTTGCAAATCGTATCTATGACATAGTTTTTCATTGTGTCTGTTAGTTCTGGGTAGATAGGAATAGCCAAAACCTCCTTTGCCGCTTTTTCCGACTCCGGAAAATCACCTTCCTTGTATCCCAGATATTTGAAGCATTCCTGCAGGTGCATTGGACGCGGATAATATATCGCACATCCGATATTTTTCTCATTCAAATAGGTAACTAATTCATCTCTTCTGGGAACCCTAATTAGGTATTGATTGAATACACTTACGCAGTCCGGGTTGATATATGGTGTCTTTACAACTGTATCAGCAAACCTCTTATTATAAAAAGCTGTATTACGACGACGAGCTTCGGACCATTCATCCAGATGTGGCAGCTTTGCCAGAAGAGCTGCTGCCTGAATCGCGTCGAGGCGGAAATTACCCCCGATATATTTGTGATGATATTTGGAATTTTCGCCGTGGTTTCTCATTATTTTAAGTCGGTTAAACAACCCTTCATTGTTTGTTACTACCATCCCGCCGTCACCAACGCCACCAAGGTTCTTACTTGGGAAGAAGCTAAAACATCCCGCAGTTCCGATGCTACCGGCCTTTTTTGCTTTGTATGTACTTGTGATTGACTGGGCTGCATCTTCGATAACCGCAAGATTATATTTATTTGCAACATCCATAATTGGGTCCATATCACACATTTGTCCGAATAAGTGGACCGGTATAATTGCCTTGGTCTTTTTTGTAATCGCTGGCTCGATAAGATGTGAATTAATATTGTAAGTCTTGGGGTCGATGTCCACAAATATCGGTTTTGCACCAACTCTTGTGACACAGCCCGCTGTAGCAAAAAATGTAAATGGTGTGGTGATAACTTCGGCCCCGGTGCCGATATCGAGACTCATTAAACTATTTAAAATTGCATCAGTACCACTTGAAGTGCCAACTGCAAATTTGCAATCGCTCAAAGCAGCTATTTTCTCCTCAAGTTCAGCAACTTTCGGGCCACCTATGCATTGTTGCGATTCTAAAACTTCCGAAATGGCTGCTGATACCTCATTTCTTATGGTTGCGTACTGGGCTTTCAAATCCAACAGAGGAACTTGCATATTTTCTCCAGATTATTGTTTATTGGGTTGTTCATTCTTTTGTGGAAGGCGAAGTAAGAAACGTTATATATTGATTTCTCCAGTGGCAGAATTGAATCCTAATCATAGTCGTAGGTGACATATTTTGTTTTAATAGTATGACCGAAGTAGTTAAGGTCGTTACATCATAATATTTACATTAAACTCTGTCCCCGTCGGTTGCATCAGATAGATTAGCGTAACTTCCTGCAATGTCATTAGTTAAAGCAATATACCAGCTTCGAGCTCTGAACGGCAAAAATCACAAGACATATAATAATAAAAGTACAATTTTTCAGCATTTCCGGATACTCCTTCCCACAACAATCTTCCTTCGAGCAAATCTGATGATTTATGCCGGGTGGCGGCCATTTTTTGACTGCATAATCCACCCGGACTACCACTCTACGATAACAATTTAGCCCCCTGTTTTCAAGAGTAATATGCCTAATTGCCCGCCGCATAGCAATGATATACGAACCGCATATACAAAAAACCGAGCCATTCTACAAGATTATTGAGAAAGAAAAGAGATTTGCCTGTTCTTATTATATAGGTGGTAAATATTGTCGTAGTATTGGCGTATATTTTACAGACCGCCAACTAACCATATAAAAAAGCCTGTCTTCAAAAAAACAGGCCTATGTCTTAACCACTATAAAAGGTCAATCCTACCAGAAAAAAGCCGGTGGAACAGAGAGGCTCGCCCCAGAACCAGCGCGGGACTTTGCTTTGTTAGTACTTTGGAAGTCCGGATCGAACCGTCGCCACTCTGTATGAGTATCCATAAAGCCAACATTCCCACCAACAGGGTCCCTTTCTCCCTTCAAATGGCTTGTTCTATCGTCAACCCCATGTCTATCGTGTATCCCCCCCCAAATTTCAGAGAAATTGAAACCATATTTTTTGCTAATAACAGCACCTGGTCTGTTTTGGCCTATAATTGAATCAACAACCAACTCTCTCATAGCCGGATGATCCGCCTGTGTTGTCCTTAACCATTTTTTACCTATGGGGTCTTTTTCGTAGCGACCAATCGCATCTCTCGGATAATCTTCTGATCCGGGGTCGGCCTCCAATATATAACAATACCCTGATACAACAAAGTCATCTTCTTTAACATTCGTGAAAATCCTGCCGTTCCATTCAAGTGAGGGATCGACCTCCTCGTCAAACAACCAGAAGTAGTCAGTGTATTTCTGGTGGTTAGAATTCGCCGGACAGTAGAATATCTCCTTTGTCATACCGGTCCCAAGCATAAAATTGACCGTATTACACGCCAAATCCTGCAGCCAGTATCCGGTAGTGGCAGGTAATGGGAGATTAAAATTATAATCATCCGCATACAGATTCAACGCTATCAAGTGCTGACGAATACGTGTTGCACACGTCTGTCGTCTGGCCTGTTCTCTGGCTTTCGCCAGAGCCGGTATTAATATCGCCATTAACAATGCAATTATGGCAATGACCACTAAAAGCTCTATTAATGTAAATCCTCTTCGTTTATCCATAATAATGCTTTCTTACCTGTCCAAAACTCACTTATTAAGATGCACGAAACCTGCCTCGTGTTCCGTCATTTATTAAATTTTTTATTACTCAAACTAAAAACTTTTATCGCCATCCCGAACCCAAAAATCAAATATCTATCTCTATAAGAAAAAAACTATTAACGATAGCTGGACTAATTTTCTGCGCTTGAGGTCTCTATAACCTCCTGCAAAAAATGATAAATAAGCAAACCACAACTAATATTATAGGCCAAAATGGCAATACCAATAACTCATTTTACCAAATCTAAACCCGGTAAGCAACACATTTTTGGCGTTTTTTCTTATCCATTTTTACCAATCAAGCCCGAATAAAAGGCCAAAATGAGAGATTTGCCCCATTAGCCACAAACCATCAGCATCACAGGTGGTCGGCCCTGTGCATCTTCCGTTATCGGAAAAAGAGCAAATTTCCTTCAATCAAAGGCCAAAACATATAACGACACCGGTACCGTATCTCACTGGGACTTAGCGATTGCCGGCAGGGCCTCCCTTGCGACCTGTCGAACATCACCCATAGACGAATCAAACGGCCGCAAACAGAAGCGATACGTGCACCTTTGGTCTCCGGGTATCTGGAACTCCTTGTGCGTCCTGGCGCCCCAGCTATCGTCGCCGCCGACGCCCATCTGCCGCCAGTCGAGATTCAAATAAACGGCATCTCGACGCGGCACCTCGTAGGTATGCGCAGGCCCGTCGAGGTCCTCGGCCGTATAATGGAGCGCACAAACGCTGAGCAGCGGCATACCTATTGCCAGCAGCCCCGCTCCCTTATCATTGGTCAGGGCGACCCAGCGCACATCGACCTTATTGCCGCTCTCGGTGGGCTCGGAATAGTCGAAGTATTGCTCATCGACTGTCCCCTTATACAGCCCGATTCGTGCATCGCAGCGGTCCCAGTAGGTCTCCTGCGGGCCGCGTCCAAACCAGCAGATTGTCTCGAATCCCTTCGGCAGCGCCATCCGCATCCCGAAGCGCGGAATTTCCGGCAGCTCGCTGCGGTGTGCCTGACTATTCACATCTACAACTACCGAGCCGTCACCGAATATTCGATAATCCAGCCGGTAGTCGGCCTGCACATCTTCAACACGCGAAGCGACCGAGATTCGGACCTCCTGCGGCGAGAGCTGCTTTGCGTCAACGGCCCGGGGTTTCCAGGAGCGCATCGCAGTCTTCCAGATACCACAGCGGCTCAGCATATTATTGCCTCTGTCGTTGTCAGTTGGTGCTCGCCAGAAATCGGGAGTCAAGGGCCCTTCAATCAGCTCCACGCCCTTATACCTCATCGAGCTGATAAAACCGGATGCCTTGTTAATGACTACTGAAAAATCCTTTCCTTCCACCCGGATGCCGTCATCCTTATCGACCAACTGCAAAGGCGGAATTTCGGATGTGTCCGGGCTGATTGCCGGCTCTTCGACCGGCAGCTTGAATTGTTCCCAGGCAATCTCGTAACCGGCCGGCGCCCATAATTGTTTGTCCTTTAATGTAAAACTCAAATCCAGGAAATACTCTACGCCCGACTCCGGAGTAATCGGCTGAAATGGCACTGTAAGCTGCGCGGTTTCGGTTGGCTGGATATCCAGATTGTCCAAAGTCCCCGTCTCAATAACTCGGTCATCTGCACAGACCTTCCAGGTTCCTTCCACGAGATTACTTAGTTTCGTAAAGAAATAGCCGTTCTTGATTTCTATCCGGCCCGGCAGTCCTGCCGGGTCAACCGGCTTGACCTGGATGCTCTGATATATCTTCTTCATTTCGGCCAGGCCCGGATGAGGGGTGCGGTCCGCTGAAACAAGCCCGTTACAGCAGAAGTTTCCATCGCTGGGTGTCCCTTTCGGGCCGAAGTCGCCTCCATAAGCCCAGAATGTCTTGTTGCCCGGCTTTACGAACAGGAATCGGCCGTTGCGGTCCGGAACAATCGGCTGGCGAAGGGCCTGGTCCACCCAGTCCCATACAAAACCGCCCTGCAGATAGGGTTTTGAGTAGATTTGATTCCAATAGCTCCAGACATCGCCGTTGCTGTTGCCCATAGCGTGCGTATATTCAATTAAAATGAAAGGCCGGTATTGTTGCTTAGACGAATATTCACCCAATCTGCCGGGTCGGCTGTACATAGGGCAGACAACATCGGTGTTCGGGCGTTCACCGGCCTCGCAGGATATAACCAGCCGTCCCGCATCACGCTGATGCATCCAGGACGACGTAGCATGCAGGTTTCGCCCCCAGCCGTTTTCATTGCCCACGGACCACATAATGATAGACGGGTGATTCTTATCGCGCTCAACCATACGGACAGTCCTGTCCATATAAGCGGACAGCCATACAGGGTCGTTTGTCAACCGCCGGTAGCCGTGGCATTCAATATTGGCTTCGTCAACGAGGTATATCCCGTAGCGGTCGCACATATCATACCACGCCGGTGTGTTCGGATAATGGCTGGTGCGAACGGCGTTGATGTTGTTTTGTTTCATTATGGTTATGTCTTGTATCATATCTTCCGGCAGGATGTAATGCCCGCGGTCGGGGTGATGCTCGTGGCGATTGGTGCCCTTGATAAAAATCCGCTGGCCGTTGACCAATAAGTTACCTTCTTTCAGCTGCACCTCCCGAAAGCCAACATTGACCGGAATCGCCTCCACAATATTTCCTTTTGAGTCTCTTAGTGTCATAATCAGGCGATACAGATAAGGGTTCTCAGCCGACCAGAGATAAACATCGCGGACGCTCTTCGACAGGGTATATCTGGTCTGCTGCGCAGCAGACACATTGCGGGACATCGTAATTGTGGGAATAACCTGCTCTCCACTGCCGTCCAGCAAATCAGCCGATAGTGTTATTGGCTGCTCCACCGACCCTGTATTCTGAACATCTACATCGATAATCAATGCAGCATCTCTGTATTTGTCATCGAGCGCGGTCGTAACCTGAAAATCACAGACATGCAGCTTATCCAGCGACCACAGATACACATCGCGGAAGATACCGCTGAGGCGCCAGAAATCCTGGTCTTCCAGCCAGGAGCCGTCGTTCCAGCGGAAGACCTGCACAGCAATTTGATTTTTGCCCGGCTTGACGGCGTCGGTAATATCAAATTCAGCAACCGTTCGGCTATCTTTGCTCATACCGACAAGCTCTCCGTTAACCCACAGGATAAAAAACGAATTGACGCCATCGAAAACAATATGGACTCGCCGCCCGCCCCATTCCAATGGAACCTCAAAGGTTCGGCGGTAGGAACCGACATGGTTGTTGAAGTTCGGTATTCCCGGCGGTTTCGGCCTCTCGCCTTCTTTGACCCACGGATATTTAGAGTTGGTATAAATAGCAACGCCGTAGCCCTGTGTTTCCATATTCGAGGGTACCGGTATGGTCTTCCACCCGGAGTCGTCATAATCGGTTGCAAAAAAATCTATAGGCCTCTCGTCCGGGCTGGCAGACCACAAAAAATTCCAGTCTCCGTTCAACGAGCGGAACCACGGCGACTTCGACCGGTCCTCGAGCGTGGCCGTTGCGCCTATCCGCTTTGCAGTCTCGACGTCAGGATAAATCATCATCGTCGCATGAGGCGACAGGCGATTCAGCCCGATGAATTCCGGATTACTCCATTCATCTCCTGATATCTTCGTTGAGACCTCTGATTCTACAAGTGGTTCGATTAAACCTGCAGTCTTTCCGGGCTTTTGCTCCGGCTCACAACCCGCGAAGAAAGAGGCCAATGCCAATATACCACCTGCTGATACCCGAATTACTCTCTGAAAACTCATATCTATCGCTCCTTTCTTTATCTATTATGCAAAAATGCACCTATTACGGCTTGACCGACCCGCCCGAATCGACATCAGTGCGAAACGGCGAAGCAGGCAGGCCTGCCTTGTTACAAAGACTAATCACCGGATTCCTGGCCCAACCATAGCGAACTGCAATCGGTTTGTCAACCTGCAGGCTGGCAACAACAACGGTGTTGCCGTCGAACTTTGCGTCCGCCCAGACGAAAATTTTGTCTTCGCCGGCAATTGCAAAGCCCACAAGCTTGTCGTCCTTGGCTGCCAATCC
>Ga0315532_1002684_pt1 | contig 11991 bp, 13 predicted proteins | sample SalMarWE160370MG_FD_203082 | JGI IMG/M metagenome (GOLD analysis project Ga0315532, IMG submission 203082) | Salt marsh sediment microbial communities from the Plum Island Ecosystem LTER, Massachusetts, United States - Salt Marsh Sediment WE1603-70 ... | reverse complement strand
CCCCTTGGGGTTGTAGACCTGATGACGACCCCGACGGCGACAGTAACCCCGATCCCGACGGCGACTGTAACCCCGACCCCGACAGCGACAATTACCCCGACTCAGACGGAGACTGCGACCCCGACGGCGACAGCGACCCCGACCCCGACGGTGACTGTGACCCCGAGCCCGACGAGCACTCCCACTCAGGCCGTGTCTCATCGCATACTGTTGCCTCAAGTCCAGAATCTCCTACCGACGGTTGAGCCCCACCAGCTCTTTTTCCCCCAGATCGGGCACTCCCCGCCAGCTACCCCGACGCTGACGCTGACTCCCACTCCAAGCCCCACCCCAACTCCCACTCCAACCGCTACTCTCACCCCGACTCCCACCCCAACGTCTACTCCAATGCCTACGCCGGATGGAGTGGAACGGGAAGTGCGAGTGCCTATTCTCATGTACCATCACATCGCCGTCCCTCCGCCCGATGCTGATGCTATCCGCCGTGACCTCTCCGTCGCGCCCTCATACTTCGAGGAACAGTTGCGCTATCTGGCCAAAGCTGGCTATCATTCCATAACCTTGCGCGATCTTATCTACTATCTTACCATAGGCAAACGCCTGCCCCGCCAACCGATTCTCCTGACCTTCGATGATGGCTATCGTGATAACTACACCCACGCCTACCCCCTGCTCAAAAAGCATGGCTTTGTGGGGACCTTTTTTCTGATCACCGCCCCCATTGATCAGGAGCACGAGGAATACCTGTCCTGGGATCAGGTCAAGGAGATGAGCGCTGGTGGTATGGAGTTCGAGCCCCACACCTATACCCATCCCGACCTGAGGGGGCAACCCATTGATTATATCGTCTGGCAGATCATGGCCTCCAAGGAGGCCATCGAAGAGCGCACGGGGAAGACATCGCGTTTCTTTTCCTATCCGTCGGGCAGGTACGATCAGCAGGTGGTGGATGTCCTGCGTTCGGCTTACTTTTGGGGAGCCGTCACCATAAATCAGGGCGATAAGCAATCCTCCCAGCAGCCCTTCGAGCTGAAGAGGATCAGGATCAGGGGAAGCGACACCCTGGACGATTTCGTCCTGAAGCTGCACCTGGAATGGGAGTAGAGGGTGCAGAGGAAAAGCCCCCCACCGTGGCGTCCCCTAAGCCTTGACGAACCTTTGAGCTATCCGTGATGTCGGGACGGCTGCTGAAAACAGGATAACAAGAGCCCAATCGAAGGAGGACTCTCCTCGATTGGGCTCGCAGCCCGCCAATCGGCTTCTATGCAAATCGGGTTTCAGGCATCGGCATCGGCGGTTTTTGGTGCTGGCTCGGGGGCCTTGGTGAGAGGAGGCTTGAACTCAGCCCCCTCCATGATGATCTCACCGCGAATGAAACCTCCCTCATCAACCAGGAAGGATTTCACAGCGATGTCGCCCCAGACGCGGCCCGTGGATAGCACCTCCACCCGGTTGGCCTTGATGTTGCCTTTGATGGACCCCGCCACCGAAACATTGTAGGCGACGATGTCGGCCATTACCTTGGCCTCCTCACCGACGATGAGGTTGCCGCCCGTCTCCACCGATCCCTCGAAGACGCCGTCAACGCGCAGTCCACCGTCGTTTTGGACGGTGCCCTTGAAATTGGTGGTGGGGCCTACTACCGTCTCCACCTGGCCTGGCGGGGGCGGCGTGAATTTGTTTCTCTTGAATATAGGCACTGTTGGTTCCTCCTTGGGGATAATTTGGACACCGCTAAATATACTACGCTTGGAGAGATTTGTCAACCGGTGGTGAAACTGCTGATAGCCACCCATAACCCCGGCAAGGTCAGAGAATACGGGAAGCTGCTGGCTGGGCTGCCGCTGGAGCTGACTTACCCCGCCCAGGAGGGCCTGGACATCGAAGTGGCCGAAACGGGAGCGAGCTTCGCCGAGAACGCCAGGCTGAAGGCCACCGCTTACGCCAGGGCCAGCGGCCTCTTGACCCTGGCCGACGATTCGGGGCTGGAGGTGGATGCCCTGGGCGGCGAGCCGGGGATACGCTCGGCTCGCTACGCCGGAAGAGGGGCCAGCGACGAGGAGCGCTATCGGCTGCTCCTGGCAAAGCTGCGGGAGGTGCCCTGGGAGGAGCGAACAGCCCGCTTCCGCTGCGTCATCGCGGTGGCCACACCAGGGGGTCAGGTTCACACCGCAGAGGGAACCTGCGAAGGGATCATCGCTTTCGCGCCCAAGGGAGAGCACGGCTTCGGCTACGACCCCGTCTTCTACTTTCAAGAATACGGCATGACCATGGCCGAGCTGCCCCCAGCGACCAAGAACAAGATCAGCCACCGGGCAAGGGCAGCGCAAGGGGCGCGAGGGATCCTGGAGGTTAGAAGTTAGAGGTTGGATGTTGGAAGGCAGGACTTCCCCCCCAAAGTTGGGGGGGACCGAGGGGGGGCGAGGAGAGAAGTGATAATCGTAGCCAGCAGCAACGGCAAGGTGGGGATCTCGGCAGCGATGGAGGTGCTGAGAAATGGCGGCTCGGCCATTGATGCGGTAGAAGCTGGCACTCGCCTGGTGGAGAGCAACCCCCAGGATCACACCGTGGGCCTGGGGGGAATTCCCAACCTGCTGGGCGAAGTGGAGCTGGATGCGAGTATCATGGACGGTCGGACCCTGGCTGCCGGTGCGGTGGCCGCTCTGCCCGGCTACGAGCATCCCATCTCCATCGCCCGCAAGGTGATGGAGGAGCTGCCGCACATCCTGCTGGCCGGCTCCGGTGCCGAGCGCTTCGCCGCCGAGATGGGCTTCCAGCGCCGAGAGCTATTGACCGAGGAGGCCAGGGAAACATGGGAAAAGCGGTTGCACAAAGTGATACCAGAGGCGGTGCCAGCGAATCTGGAGGAAGAACCAGCCTTGCGCCAGTGGGTGCAACGGGTAAGGGAGTCACGGCGGGCCGGGGGCACGGTCAACTTCCTGGCCCAGGATGCCCATGGCAACATCTGCGCCGGGGTGAGCACCAGCGGCCAGGGCTGGAAGTACCCAGGCCGCGTGGGCGATTCGCCCCTCATCGGGGCTGGCAACTACGCCGACAACCGCTACGGCGCTGCCGCCTGCACCGGTCTGGGCGAGATGGCCATCCTGGCTGGCACAGCCCGCAGCGTGGTGCTCTACCTGAAGATGGGGCTATCTTTGGAGGAAGCCGGGCGCCAGGCTATGGAAGACCTTCATGCCGTGACTGCCCCCTATCTGGGCGAGATGAACATCGTCGCCCTGGACAAAGACGGCCACCACACAGCTTTCAGCAACCGTCAAGAGCGCACCTACGTCTACATGACCGAGGAGATGGACGAACCAGAGGAGTTGCCTCGGGTGTTGGTGCCAAAGTAGGGCAACCGCAAGGGTTGCCCCTACCAATCGAAGGAGGTAAATATGGATAAAGTTTACAAGATCATAGCCACTGTTAAATCGGTGAAGGGGCATTGCGATTTCGGCCATCGAGTGGGGGACCAGGTTGTGTTCGACGGCGAGACGGTGCAGGGCCGGGTCTGCCTCCATGCGCTCTACAGCTTCCTGCCCAAGGTCTTCGCCATGCGCTACGGGGCCGATTTCCCCTGGCTAGAAAACAAAGACGTGGCCACCCACGCCTGCCCCGATGCCTTCAATCCCGTGGTCTTCGAGATAAGGCGGGTAAAAGATTCATCCTGAGCCCTTCGACTGTGCTCAGGACAGGCTTGTCGAAGGAATCAAACAAGGAGGTTTCAAAATGAAACGGTTCGATGTACGTACTGTTGGAGCGATCCTGCTGATCGTCGTCGGGATCCTGTTACTGCTCCAGAATCTCGGGGTTTTTGAGGTCATTGTCGCCTTAATCTGGCCACTCCTCTTTGCCGCCCTTGGCGCGAACCTCCTGTACGTGTTCCTAACAAATCGTGCCTACTGGTGGACAATTATCCTAGGGTTTGCCTTGCTCAGCGGAGCAGTGCTGAGCGCCCTGGATCAGTTTTTGCCCCAGGTTGGTGACATCCTGGGCGGCACGATCTTCCTGGGCGGGATTGGGCTGGCCTTCTGGGTGATCTACTTCCTCAACCGTGAGCACTGGTGGGCCGTCATCCCTGGCGGCGTGATGTTCACCGTCGCCCTGGTCGCCGGCCTTGATGCCGTCTTCGAAGGCGCTGAGATGGGCGGGGTGCTCTTCCTGGGCCTGGGATTGACCTTCGGCCTGCTCTCTCTCCTGCCCACCCCTCATGGACAGATGAGGTGGGCCCTCATCCCTGCCGCCGTGCTCCTGGTGATGGGCCTGCTGATCACCGCCGCCACCACAGGGATTCTCCAGTACCTCTGGCCGGCGGCCCTGATCCTGGCCGGGCTTTATCTCCTCTTTCGCATGTTCAGATCCTGAGAAATTGTAAAGGAGAGTGATATGGACGAGCCAAAACGAAGAGTTAGTTTAGTTGGCCCCGTAATTCTGATCGGGTTGGGGGTCATCTTTCTGCTAAACAGTCTGGGGGTCTTGGCCTGGAGTGTCTGGGAAGTGATCTTCCGCCTGTGGCCGATCCTGCTCATCGCCCTGGGCCTGGAAATCATCCTCAGCCGCCTTTCGGCCTGGGGCTCCCTGCTGGCGCTGGTGCTGACAGTGGCCGTCTTGGTGGGTGCGCTGTGGCTGCTCGGGCCGGATCTAGGGGCAAGGCAGATAGTGACCGGTGAAGAGGTCAGGCAGGCTCTGGGCGAGGCGACCCGGGCCAGGGTCGTCATCGAACCCGGTATCGGATCGCTGCACGTCGAGGCGCTCCCCGAATCGGCCAACCTGGTCGAAGGCGTGGTCAGTGTGGGCAGGGGACAAAGAGTGAAGCACCATTTCGCAGTTACGGGCCAGACGGCGACCTTCACCCTGCAAACTGAGGGCGGGACCTTTGGCCCCTTCACCGCGTGGGCTGATCAATGGAATTGGGAGCTGGGACTGGCCCCCGAAGTGCCTCTGGGGTTGGAGGTCAATCTCGGCGTGGGACTGGCCGACATTGACCTGACGGACCTGACGGTGGACGACCTGAAGGTGAGCATGGGGGTCGGACGGATCACGGTCATCCTGCCTGACGAGGGCCGCTTTCAGGCCAAGATCGAGGGCGCCATCGGCGAGACGGTCGTCGTCATCCCGTCCGGGATGGCGGCGCGCATCCGCGTAGACTCTGGGCTTGCCGTGAGCGACCTGCCAGACAGCTATCAGCAACGGGACGACGTCTACACCTCGCCCGGCTACGCCAGCGCCGATGACCGCGTTGATCTGGAGGTGAGCCAGGCCATCGGCAAAGTCATGATTCGCCAATCCGGAACAAGGTAGAAAGGGGCTAAAAATGGCAAAGGTAGACGAGCTACTGGGTCAGGAGTTTGTCTGTGCCCGGTGTGAGCACCGGGGCGCCGAGGTCGAGCGGTTGGCTATGTCGGGGACAGGGTTTTCTCGCCTGCTTGAGATCCAGCCCTACCGCTATGCCTTCGTCTCTTGCGCCAACTGCGGTTACACCGAAGTGTACAACCTGCGGACCCTCGAAGGCAAAGATAATCTAGGGACGTTTCTCGAGATCCTCTTTGCCGATTGAGCCGGGCTTAATGCATTCCTGAATTTGAGTTGACAAATTCCGTTTTGTGTACTATAATTCGTATAAGTGATTGCATAGGTTTTGCAAGGGGAGCGCGACGTCTCCGACCATCAGCGATGTCGCTGCCAAAGTCGTGTCCTTCAAGTTGCAAGGTATTCCTCTGGTTTTAGTGGATAACCATTGAGAGAAGGTGAACATCGTGGTCACCGACAACTGTGAGTGGTTTTGCGACCGGAGTGTCTCCGAATGTTTCGAGGGCCATGAGCTGGCCCTGAAGGAGCATTGTATCCCGTTCGATGAGAGCCTGACGGCGGACGGATTGCCTAGAGAGCCAGATAGTGGCTAAATAGCCATGAAAAGGCTGCTTGAAAAGGCAATCCCTCCGCCGTTTTTGCTGCCAACGATATGACAGCGAGTGCCGGAGGACATTGCCGGGGTGGGCTTCGATGATGATTTCACCACAGATCAAGCTCTCCACCCGCTTGATCGTCCGTGTTGCTGTGGAATAAGCAAAGAAAGGGGGTGAGGTATCGAATTCTGCTAAGTTAGTGGGGGATGCTCCGTGAAGGAAGCGTCCCAAAGCCAAATCTCACAAAAATAAGGAGGAGATCGAAAATGAAAAGGTTCGCAACATTACTGCTAGTCGTGGCCGTGTTGGCCAGCTTCGTAGCCGCCTGCGCCGCGCCCCCCGCCGAGGTGATCGAGAAGGAGGTGGTCGTCGAGAAGCCGGTGGTCCAGACCGTGGTCGTCGAGAAGGAAGTGGTCGTCGAGAAGAAGGTCGTCGAGACCGTGGTCGTCGAGAAAGAGGTGGTGGTGGAGAAGGTGGTGGCCCCCACGCCCATCCCCAAGCCGGCGACGTTCAACTTTGCCGCCTCATGGGACCCCCCGCCAGCCTACAACGGTAACCCCTTCGCCCCAGGCGGCGTCGGCTGTGCCTGGTGGTTCGCCTTCGAGCCTCTCTTCTACTACATCCCCCTCGCCGAGGAGTACCTGCCCCGCCTGGGAGTGGAGTATGAGGAGACGAAGGATGCCCTCACCATCAAGCTGCGGGAGGGGGTGACCTGGCACGACGGGACGCCGTTCACCTCGAAGGACGTCGAGACGACCTATAAGATCTTGTATCTTTGGAGACGGCCCGTCTGGACGTACCTCGAAAAGATCGAGACCCCGGATGACTACACCGTCGTGTTCCATTGGGGGACGCCTACCCCCTTCGGCCTGAAGCTCGTGGTTGCGGATCCCCTGCTATGGGCCAACCACATCTTCGGGGATTACGCCGATAAGATTGACGTGACCGTAGCGGCCGATGAGGAGCCCAACGCAACGGTCCTGACGGAGCTTAAAGAGTTCAAGCCTGCGCTCCCCGTAGGCACGGCTCCCTTCAAGATGGAGAAGGCCCCCACCGCCTCGGACATGACCCTGGTCAAGTACTCCGATCACTACCTCGCTGACAAGATCGAATTCGATCAGGTCAAGGCCCTCTACCAGAGGCGCAATGAGGTATGGTGGGCCTACCTCATGTACGGGGAGATAGACGCCGGGCACCCGGCCACGGCCAAGGACCTCTGGGAGCAGATCATGGCCATGCAGCCGGGGCTGGAGATGGCCTACCCGACCGACCTGGCGGGGTTCGCCCTGGCCTTCAACCTGCGAATGGCCCCCTTCAACGATCTAAAGTTCCGCCAGGCTATCGCCTATGCCATTGACAGGGAACAACTGGCGGAGATCGTCCTGTGGGCTGGTCTGCCCGTGACCGATTATGCCACCGGCCTCCTCGAATCCATGAGGGCTCCCTGGGCCTCCGATGAGTGGATGAAAGAGAATCTGACCGACTACTCCTACAACCCGGACAAGGCAGCAGCCCTCTTAGAGGAGCTCGGCTACAAGAAGGGGGCGGATGGGATCTGGGAGGATGCGGCGGGCGAGGATCTCTCCTTCGAGCTCGTCTGCCACGCCGGCTACTCCGAGTGGGTGATCGCCATTGACAACATCGCCTCCCAGTTGAAGGAGTTCGGCATCATCATCGAGCCCGTGACCCGGCCCGGCTCGGTCTACTGGACGTCCATCCGGGCTGGGGAGTTCGAGCTCTGCATGGAGTGGACGATGACCTCTTGGAGTTACGCTCACCCCTGGGCAGAGATGTATCGCACCCTCCACCCCGAAGCCGACACCGGCAAGACGGTCGGCATAACCGAGATAGACCTGATAGGGCCTGAGGGCGTCCCGGTGGATGCGGCTGCCCTGGTGGACGAGCTGGGTGCAGAGTTCGACCTCGCCAGGCAGAAGGAGCTGGCGCATACACTGGCCTGGATCCACAACGAGAACCTGCCTGTGCTCCCCTTCATCGAGAAGAAGCTGTTCATCTACCACCTCGACGGGGTGCACGTCACAGGTTGGCCCGATGCAGACGATCCCCTCTGGCTGCTCGGCCCTGGTGGAATCGAGCGCCTCTACGTCATGCTCATGGGCGAGGGCATCATCCACGCCGTCAAGTAGGCTGGATCGCCTGGACGAGGTGCAACCTGAGCAAGTAGCCCTTGGGAGAGGTGTGCCCCCGGCCATGGAAGAGGGGGCACACCTCTTTTAACACTGAATATGTTCACCTCCAGGAGGAGAAAAATGTTGATCATCGTCAGGAGGGCAGGGATCGCTTTCCTCACGCTCCTCATCGTCATGACCCTCACTTTCTTCCTACTCCGCAAAATGCCGGGAGATCCCTTACATATGTGGGCTATGGAGCTCGTGCAACTCCATGGAATGGACTTCGATAGCGCTTACGAACAAGTGAAGCAGATGTACGACTACGACCCCCACGAGCCCCTGGGCCAGCAATACATCAGGTACATCAAGGGCCTTATGAAGGGTGACCTGGGCACTTCCATGGTCTATAAGATTTCTACGAACAGGATCATCATCAAAGCCCTTCCCTGGACGGTTTTCCTGCTCTCCATTTCCTTGCTCATCAGCTTCGGTTTGGGGTCGCTTATGGGAATGGTCATCGCCTGGAAGAGGAAGACGGCCCTCGAGCCCATCGTGACTGCCTACGCCGCCTTCACAGGCGCAACCCCGGACTACATCACGGCCCTCATCCTGCTCATCGTCTTCGCCGCCAACCTCAGGCTCTTCCCCATGAAGGGGGCCTACGACAGCGCGCTCACGCCCGGCTTCAACTGGCCCTTCATAAAGAGCGTGCTTCGCCATGCTGCCTTGCCCATTACAGCTTACGTCTTCGAGAGCACAGCGGCCTGGGCGATGGCCATGAAGGGAAGCGCGGTCAGCGTGCTGGGTGAGGATTACATCATGGCCGCCAGGGCGCGGGGGCTGAAGGAGCGAAGGATCATGATCTCATACATGGGAAGGAATGCCATCTTACCTCTTGTTACAGGTCTGGCCATCGCCCTGGGAACCATGCTGGGCGGCGCCACCTTCATCGAGACCATCTTCTCTTATCCCGGCATCGGCTGGTTCTTCGCCCAAGCCACGACGAGGATGGATTTCGGCTTGATGCAGGGCCTCTTCCTCGTGACGGCGGTGGTCACGATTTTCTCCAACCTGGTAGCAGACATCCTCTACTCCAGGCTGGACCCGCGCATCAAAGTGGAGGAGTGAGCGATGAGTGTGACGGCGATACCCGGCAGGCTATACCGTTCGATCTACGAGCCCTTTATCATCATCAGGCGAAACAAGAGGGCCTTCGTAGGCCTGATCATCCTGGTCATCTTTGCGCTGATGGCCACCGTGGGGCCGGAGGTGGTACCTCTGGATACCACCCAGAGTTTCGAGAAGAGGTTCCAGTGGCCATCGTTGGAGCACCCGCTGGGGACAGACCACGTCGGGAGGGATACCTTCCAACAGATCGTCCACGGCTCAAGAGATGTGCTTATCACCGCCTTTCTTGCAGCTATCTTCGCTACAGGGGTTGCAATCTTGATAGGGATGCTCGCTGGGCTGCAGGGGGGAATGATGGATGCGGTCCTGATGCTCATGACGAACGCCATCCTGACCGTCCCTAGCCTCCCGGTGCTGATGATCGTAGCTTCCGTGTGGAAGGTGAAGGACCCGGTGAGGCTGGGGTTACTCTTGAGCATCTGGGCGTGGGGAGGGCTGGCGAGGGCCATCAGGTCGCAGATACTCTCCCTTAAGGAGAGGGAATTCATCGAGGCGGCGAGGGCCCTGGGGCTTTCAACATTCCACGTCGTCTCCCGGGAGCTTATGCCCAACGTCATGCCTTACGTGACCATCAACTTCTTCACCCTCATGCGCGGGGCCATCACCGCCAGCGTCGGCCTGATGTTTCTGGGATTGATCCCCTTTAAGGCCACCAACTGGGGGATGATGCTGAGCCTGGCGGCATGGCAAACGGGAGCCATCTACGTGCCCAAGGCCCTCTTCTACTTCGGCTCACCCATGGCGTGCATCATCCTGTTTCAACTGGGGGCGTTCTTCTTCGCCAACGGCCTGGACGAAGTATTAAATCCAAGGTTGAGAACATAGTTCTCACCTCCCCGAGAGCTCCGAGCTCTCGGGGAGGTAAAGTAGAGGTTAAAAGCATGGTACCCCTTTTAATCATTAGAGATCTGGTGGTGGAATTCGACCTGGGCAGGGGGGCCCTGAGGGCTGTCAACAGGGCTTCTCTTGACGTCCAACCTGGCGAGGTCATGGCCGTGGTAGGCGAGAGTGGGAGCGGAAAGACGACCCTCGCCTTCTCCATCCTTAACCTCGTCCCCCCGCCGGGAAGGATAGCCGACGGTGAGATACTCTTCGAGGATAAGGACGTCCTCTTTCTCGGCCTGGAGGAGTTGAGGAAGTACCGTTGGAAGGAAGTGTCCATGGTCTTCCAGGCCGCCCAGAACGCCATGAATCCGGTGATGCGCATCGCCGACCAGATGATAGACACGGCCCAGGCCCACGGGAAAGCATCCAAAGGGGAAGTGCTCGAGAAAGCCTCGGAGCTTTTGAGCCTGGTGCGCCTGGAGCCCTCCCAGGTCCTGCGATCCTACTCCCACGAGCTCTCCGGGGGGATGAGACAGAGGGTCATCATCGTCTTAAGCTTGCTTTTAGGGCCCAAGATGCTCATCTTGGACGAGCCAACCACTGCGCTGGACGTGGTGACCCAGGCCTACATCCTGGACATCCTGGCCGATGTACGCCAGGAACTGGGGCTGACGATGATGCTCCTCACCCACGATATGTCCATCGTGGCCAAGCTGGCCGACAGGGTGGCGGTGATGTACGCCGGAAGGGTCATGGAGGTAGGTAAGATCGAAGAGATCTTCTACGATGCCAAGCACCCCTACACCGTCGGGCTGATCAGCGCCGCTCCCTCCCTCATCGGCGACATCGCCGACAAGAAGCCCATCCCCGGCTCGCCACCGAACCTCCTCAATCCCCCGCCAGGCTGCCCCTTCCACCCCCGATGCGCGCACGCAACCCCCCACTGCCAGGAGGAGGAGCCAGAGCTGAAGGACATCGGCGACGGGAGGCTCGTCGCCTGTCACAATTGGTGGCTCATAAATCGGGATTCGTAAATTCGTAGATACGTAAACTCGTGAATTCGTCCCCGAATTTACGAATCACGAATTTACGCGTTATTCGGAGTGGGAAATGACTGAACCCATAATCGAACTCAGAGACGTGAACATGACCTTCCAGAGGGGCTGGCTCATGCACCGGGCCCAGCTTCAGGCCGTGGTGAAAACCTCCCTGGACATCAGAGAAGGCGAGATCCTGGCCCTGGTCGGGGAATCGGGCTGCGGGAAGACGACGGTGGGCAAGATCATGGCCGGCCTCCTCAGGCCCACCTCCGGGGAGGTGCTCTTCAACGGCAAGGACATCTGGAGGATGAGCCGGGAGGAGTTCCAGGAATACCGCCGCAACGCCCAGATCGTCCACCAGGACTCCTACGCCGCGCTGAACCCCGTGAGGACCATCTACCACAGCCTGAGCGCCCCCTTTCTCCATTACCACTTGGCCAAGAATCGCCGTGAGGCCAGGGAGAAGGTGGCCGAACTCCTTCAGTTCATGGGCCTTACCCCGCCGGAGGAGTTCCTCGATAAATATCCCCATCAACTCAGCGGCGGGCAGAGGCAGCGGGTGGTGGTGGCCAGGGCAGTAGCGCTCAATCCAAAGCTCATCGTGGCCGACGAGCCGGTCTCCATGATAGACGTCTCGCTCAGGCTCTCCATCCTCGACCTGATGCACAGGCTGAACGAGAAGTTCGGCATCGCTTTCCTCTACATCACCCACGACCTGGCGACGGCCAGGTATTTCGTGAAGGGTGGCCAGATCACGGTGATGTATCTGGGGCAGATGGTGGAGACGGGGAAGCTGGGAGAGGTCTTACAGAAGCCATGTCACCCTTACCTTCAGGCGCTACTCTCAGCCGTGCCGGTGCCCGATCCGAAGAAGGCCAGGGAGAAGCGACCGCTCCCGCT
>Ga0315532_1002680_pt1 | contig 12011 bp, 6 predicted proteins | sample SalMarWE160370MG_FD_203082 | JGI IMG/M metagenome (GOLD analysis project Ga0315532, IMG submission 203082) | Salt marsh sediment microbial communities from the Plum Island Ecosystem LTER, Massachusetts, United States - Salt Marsh Sediment WE1603-70 ... | reverse complement strand
GAGGAGTTTCAGCGGCGGTAGTGAAAGGTAATATGTACCAACAGCAGATTGCAGAATTGGCCTGTAATAATTGGTAGAATGTCCTTCAAGCAAAACTTATTCTCCTCCGCATAAAATAAATGCTCGCTTAAGAAGTGCTTACAATTGGGCCCGGTAGGATTCGAACCTACGACCAATGGATTATGAGTCCACTGCTCTAACCGCTGAGCTACGGGCCCTGAGTTGCATATAATATATATTAAATTCCCGAGTTGCTGCAACATTTTTTTGCTGCCCAGCTTTAATCAGCGATATTTATTTTTTGACGGAAAGGTCTGCACAGACAAGCTCTTCGTCATTTCTGATATAGATGTGTTTGTAAGCGAAGGCCGGATGTGAAACAGCAGGCCGATTATCATTGGGAATATTGATTTTTCACTCATGAGCATATAATACACTCACCGAAAAATTGGGTTTGATTTGGGTTTGTTTGTGTTTGAATTGGGTTTGTTTTCACCAAGTGTCCAATCGCGTTTATTTTCATAATCCTTTCTTGTATAAATGTTTACGTTCATTTGACTTTTTCGGAAATTGGGTTTGTTTTGCATAAAAAGGCTGATTTGTAGAGGGTCCTCGACAGATGTAGAGGTGCCTTATAGGCACGTAAATAACTGGATTCTCGATGGTTGTGAGTGGTTAAATGGTTAATTTGGATAATTTGGTTAATTGGTTATTCCCCTAAGTGGGTTCCGCTTCGCTCCAAGATGATTTATTGTGACCCTAATCCATTAGTTAGATATGTATTATACGATAGATAGTCCAAAAAACAAGTGAAATCTGCATTTTTATGGAAAATTGTCCTTTACTCGGAGATTCAGGGCATATCGTATTGCGTATCTCGTGAAGCGTTAAGCGTATCGCGTAGAACGGATAGAGTTTAGTCATCAACTTTTGCGTTCAGGCCGTTGCATAACGGTATCTCTTTCATTATTCTCTCTTACCTTTGCTCAGCCAGATTCGTAGAGTGCGATATTTCGCACCATTAGCATATCATGAATAAGGGTTTGTTTCGGCTCGTTCTCTGTCCTGCTTATAGTACTCGGATCGTAATTCTTCTAGGATGAATTTCTTACTGTCCATTTTCATTATGATAACTTCAACACCTAACTGATCACCAATCTCAAGCATAGTGTCAATTATCCTTGTATACATTTTGCAACCCAGATAGATTTTTTTGACATGTGGAAATGGAATTCTGTTGCTATAATAATCACAGATATTTCCATCCAATATTATCCTCCATTCCTTTTCGTAACTCCAGTTTGCGGATTTCACAACGAATGTTTTGTAAATTATCTCATCAATATCACTATTATGATTCAATTCACCAGACCCTTCTATCTTGATTTTATAAAGTTTAGTAGTGGGAAAATTTACTCTACCAGATGTATATATTACAGGAAATATCCCACCCTTCAAAATAGCGGTGATTCTTTCGTTAAGATAAGCATCCTTATTGTTGTAATAGTCATAATGGGGCAGGTTAATTGTTACTTCTTTTTTAAGAGAAGAAAGATCGTACTCAACACAAAATCCTTTGTGGTTATCTGCGTAGTGCGACCACATTTGAATTTTCTTATAAAACTCCTCATCCGTGCAAAATTGCGAGAAACAAGCAACCCTTATATTTATACTCCTTAGCTTTTCTATTTTTGAGTTCAGTTGGTCCTTCTTTTCTCTCAACAATTTCCAAATTCTAAGTCCGAATTCTTGGGATTTTAGATCCATTATCTTTCGCTTCTCATCATAGTAATCTTCTATTTTGCTGTAATACGAGTCGTTCTCAGGCGTTGTTGATGAGTTACTTATTCTCTCAATTTCCTCAGGTGTAAACTTTTCTCTGATATCATCTTCATTAACAGTCACATGCCTCTTCATAATATTCACGAGAGAGAGCTTTTCATATTCCAATCGGTCATATCCTGTATGGCAATCAAAAGGATCATTAAAGCTACTTGGATGAGTGAACCACAATTTTCTATTTCTTATATCTAGAATGTTATCAGATGTAGGTGCATAGAACTTGTATAATTTGCTCGGCAAGTGTTCATCCTTATTCTTCAGCAAGTCGAGATTATCAAGAAGGATATTGGAGTAATTCTCATTCCTTTCTTTCTTACATCTGAATACGTCTGTAATGTATTTCTTCTGCCATTTTTTCCAATTTCTTTTTCTGTATAAATACATGATCCACTCCTAGATAATTCCATGAAGACCTTAATTATTTCTCCCTTTCATTGAGGTCGTTTCGTATCTCGCATAGGGATATCTAAACGGATGCTTCAATTCTTCGAATCTACTCAGGACGGCATCGGTAATGTTTAGATTATCAAACGAGAGTCTGTTTGTCATGAAGTTTTTTGTGTTTTTTTTACACAGAAGAAAGTAGACAGAATACAGAAACCCATCCTACGATTCTTTATGTATCAAATGAGAATTTTTATCAAAAAGACTTGGTTAAGTAGTAAAATTTGTATATAATTCGAAAAATTTTCGATACTTTCCAGCCCTTTTTCCTCAATTATCGGGTTTTCCACAATTCTTTTGGGGGGAATTCCTTTTTATCTGTACTAATAAGGGGGATTTTTGTCGATATATTAATAAAGAAAGATAGTAAGAACCGAAGAATATGTTAGGAAGTCTCGTCCGATATTCAGTCTATGGTGATTCGTTGTAATTCGGATATGCTTGCTTAGCCGGACAGACAAATAGGATTTTATAGGTTATGACCTTCAAACTAAAGGAGAGTCACGGATGAGAAGGAAAAAAGGAAATGTTCGTAAAAAACTAAGCAATATCTTAAAACCGAAAACTGCCTTCCCCATTTTTACATTTTTTGTAGCGGTTGTTATTCTGGTTTTTGCATCTGTGATGGGCACCTATTTTGAGCTTTCGTGGGAAGGATGGAAGCCGAACATAACAGTAAAGCCGAAGGGAAAATCAGAATTGCCGGAATTGGGACGTGTAGTTTCACAGCCTACCGTGTCTGAGCAACCCTATGAACTATCCCCCGAGATAATTGAGGAGTACAGGAGCGCCATTCGAAAGCGTGATGAGATTATAAAGGAATACGATCATTTTATGGTATCATTTGTTATGATCTGGATAAGGCTCAACGGTGGGAACTCGACGATAAACATGAGAAGCCCAGCCAACTACGAGAAAAGACGAGAACTCTACAGGTGTGTTCAAAGGATTTTCCGGCATTTTGGGGTATATGATGGGGAAATTAACGGAGATCAAAAGGACACTTTCCGAGCACTCATAGACTTCCAGAAAGCTAGAGGATTGAAGAAAATAGATGGGATTATTGGCCGGGAGTCCTGGAACGCTATGGTGGATACATATGAGGAGCTCAGAGGGAAGCCGAAAAGCTTGGATGTTTTCAGGTTTAAGTGATGCTAACCAATCTGACATTCAGGACAGCCACCTTTTTACAATTTCCGATTGCCGCGTTGGCATGTCGGCCTCCTCCTAATGAACTAAGAAATCGCATTCGGTACGATGTTATCTGTAAGTGCTGTAATAGAGACATGTTAGCGCGATTCAGCCAATATCTTAGTTTATTTTACATGCATCCTGAGAATCAGGTCAGGTGCTCGCAATGACATGGAGTATTTTCATTAAGTATAGGAAAGCAAGTTGCCCATACTACCTTCTTATCTGGTTTAGGACATCATCAAATTCATTCAAGACGCTTTGGTCTTTTTGGCCGATGAAAAAATTGACTAAGAAAATCGTCAAACAATTTGCAATAAAGCCGGGGACGATTTCATACATCGTATCGCTTAATCTAACCTGCTTCCATAAAACAAGCACCACTGTTCCGGTTACCATTCCTGCTAATGCCGATTGCCAACTGGTCTTTCGGCTGAACAGCGCAAAAAGAATTAGTGGCCCGAAGGCCGCTCCGAAACCTGCCCAAGCAAAAGCCACTATCTCCAGAATCGTCTCATCGGAAATGAACGCTATAATTAAGGCTGTCAATGAGGTTAGAACTACGCAACCTCTGCCTACCCAGACAATTTCTTTTTCGGATGCTTCTTTTCTTATTGCTTTACTATAGAAATCTTCTGATAACGCCGAGGATGAAACCAGCAGTTGCGAATCTATTGTTGACATAATAGCCGAGAAAATCGCCGCTAACAGTATCCCTCCGAACCAGGGATTGAACAGCTCACGTATCATATAAATAAAAACCTTTTCTTCTTCCCCACCGCTCAGGTTCTCGAACATCGCCATACCGATAAAACCAATAGCTACTGCTCCGCCTAACGACAGAAGAACCCAGATGATAGCGATAGCCATCGACTTTCCAATTTTATTTAGCGACTTAATGCTCATAAATCTTACTAATATATGCGGCTGGCCGAAGTATCCCAGGCCCCAAGCTATACTGGAGATTATCATTAAAATACCGGCAGACAAATTCCGCCCTTGCGGTATCAGACTTGCCGATATGTCTTTTAACTCCATCGCTTGTATTATTGCTTCAGCTCCTCCGACAGTATGATACGTCAACACTGGGACTATCACTATGGCAAAGACCATTAACGCACCTTGCAGCAGGTCCGTCCAGCATACTGCCAAAAAACCACCTAAGAACGTATATGCAATAATAACAAGTCCGCCGATGATAACCGCAACGTGATATTTGACGTTGAATGTCGATTCAAATAACAACCCCGTTGCCACAAGTCCCGAAGAGGCGTATATAGCAAAAAATATCAGTATTATTATCGCCGAGACTATTCTCAACAAACCCGTAGGGTCCCTGAAACGCGCCTCAAAAAAGCACGGCAGTGTTATCGCATTAGTTTTCTCCGTATAAACCCTCAGCCGGGCCGAGACCAGCTTCCAGTTCAATACGGTCCCGATAAAAAGGCCTGTTGCAATCCAGGTCTTTCCCATCCCGCCTAAGTAAATCGCTCCCGGCAGCCCCATCAGGAGCCAGCCGCTCATATCGCTCGCCTGTGCCGAAAGTGCCGTCACCCACGAGCCCATACCCCTGCCTCCCAACAGGTAGTCCTCTATATTGGCCGACCTTCGATAAAAGAAAAAGCCGATACCCAGCAAGACTATAAAATAAGCTATAAATGTAATTAAGGTTGGAATCGACATCTTTTTGAAAAATTGGGCTAATGTTCTTAAAATTTATGGAAAAGAAGCCTTTCAAAATGCACCAAATAGTGCCTCATAGCTTCTTTGAGAACTCATTAAGCAGATTGACTATACCTTGAATCGTCTCCTTTTTTGGTATCGGTAATTTCAGATGGCGCTGGCCCGTACCTTTATCCGCTTCAATTTTTAATCCGGAAAAGGTTTTCGAAATCGGCTTATGTGGTTGGCCTGTTCCCTCAAGCAGCGTCTGGCCAAGTTTGTCAATAAAAGTTAAGCCGGCTGAAATCATATCGTTCCATGCTTGCTCATGTTCCGGCTTCTCGCCGTCCTGCTTTTCTGCTGTAATTGAGGATTCTTGCTCGACCTCGTCTCCGTCGCCTCCAGCCTTAACATGTTTGGGCATTGGTTCGGGAATAGCACCGGTAGCCTTGTCAACGGAGTCCATAAATCGTTTCAGTCTTGTTCCGCCAAGGAAAACTTCATCTTTTCCTTTATCAAGGACACCTGAAAAGAGAGATTGCTTAAACGACAGCAGTGAAAGCATCCCGTGCTCGATTGTTCCCTGAGCAACAAAGTTTACTACCCGCACCGGCTGGTACTGACCAAGGCGGTGAATCCGCCCGATACGCTGTTCGAGCACTGCCGGGTTCCAGGGCAAATCCATATTGACCACGGCTGAGGCGTTCTGCAGATTCAGCCCAACTCCACCGGCGTCGGTTGAGAGAAACACTCGACAATCAGGGTCATCTTTAAATTGCCTTATCAGGTCTTTTCTTTTCTTGCCGGGAATTCTACCGTGAAACAGCACATAATTACGCTTAGCTGATTGAAGACGGTCCAGAAGTAATTCATGAGTTCCCAGCCATTGGCTGAATACCACCACCTTTGTATCTCGTCGCTCAAAGATTTCTTCAAGTATTAAGATAAGTTCGTCAGCCTTGACACCGTAATCGGTCTTCTTGTCGAGAAGATATGTGCTGTTGCAGCTCATACGCATATTCTGCAGAGCGATCATGAGTATTCTCTGGTCGGTTTCAGATAAGAAGCCAAGCCGTCGCCACTTGGCAACGATACGTGCGACAGTTTCGCGATTTTCTTCATGATGCTTCATTTGCTCATTGGTCATAGGAACGAAATAGTTTTTTTCCAAACGTTCAGGCAGTTCCTTTAAGACTTCGTTTTTAGTACGTCTAACAAGAATCGGCTCCAACGATTTTCCAATATTCGAGAGGTTATGATATCCAATCACCTTTCCATTTTCGTCAACATGTTGATGCTCAGCAAGAAAACGGAACATCGGCCCCAGGTGGAAGCGGTCCACAAATTCAACTATAGAGTGTAATTCTTCCAGCCGATTCTCCAATGGCGTTCCGGTAAGCACAATGGCATACCTGGAATTGAGTTTTTTTACACTTCGTGCTCTTCGAGTTTTCCAGTTTTTGATTCGCTGAGCCTCATCGAGAATAATCATCTCCGGCACCCAATTACCAATAAGTTCAAGGTCACGGTGAATAACCTCATAATTGGTAACTTTGTAAAATGAATCAGATGCATATAGTACAGCCCGTTTTGCAAGGGAGCCTTCCACAACTTTGACCGAACGGTTACAGAATTTTTCAATTTCCTGTTTCCATTGATGCTTCAGCGAAGTAGGTGACACGATTAGTACACGCTCAAGGCCGACTGTCCGGGCTAATATCTCAACTGCTGCGATTGCCTCAATAGTTTTGCCGAGCCCCATGTCGTCAGCAATCAGGCTTCGTCCAGCTATTGCCGCAAATAAAGCACCTTTGCACTGATAAGGGTATAGTGGAACCTTCAACAGCTTCCTGAACGTGGTACCGCTGATGCCACCTGGGAAAGCCTTCTCAATTAGCTTCCTTAGCTGGAGCTGGTCCCTGACCTGGGCAATAAATCCTATCGTGTCCTCGTAGCAGCGCAGGTCATGTTCGAACGCCCCGGCTCTTCTCATAAACGTACCAAACTCCTGGTATGATTGCGGTTTGAGAATCCCGTAATTGTCAAAGTAACGTAAAGCAAGTTCCAGCAGAGATTGTGGACATTGAATCCCAGGTTTGAAGATTACCTCTCGTTTGGCGCCGTAGCGAAGATAGATTTCAGAGTAGGCGGGCTTAAAACCCTCTGCAAAGGCTTTTTTACCACCTCGTTTTCGCTGTAATTTTGTGAGCGTAAATTCAATATGCTTGCAGGTACCGAGAGTATTAACAGCAAAATCCGGGCACGAGCAGTAATTGTCTCCTATCCTTTGCCCGCGAATAGCGACACGGTATTCACGTTGGGTTTGCGGATTTCTAACGATAAATTCAGAAAAAATCGGCTCATTTCCAATATTCTTGAGACGAAAATTCTGCTCCTGCCCAAACTGTTTTCGCAATGCAATCTGCCATTGCTCCAGAGGCATATCTTCGGGCTTGCGCAAACGCGAAATCTTTTTGATTTTACGTCCTTTTGAAAATTTTCTCCCAATTCTGCGTTTGCGACTACTTTTTGATTTGACATTGGTCATCGAAACAGTCCTTTTCTTCTTAATCATATTTGTCCTTACTCATAATCGAGGTTAGGCATACTTTGAGAAGAAAAAATTGTTTTTGATTTTTTCTTTTCAAACAGTCGATTTAAAAAGTCTAATAAAATGAGCAACTAACTTCAACATCCATCTCAAGCGAATTTGCCAGACAGTAATCTTTAACAGCAGCCAGCATAACTTCACCGTACTGCCGGCATTTTATCTCTCCGACTCCCTTGACTTCGAGGAACTTTTCAGTAGTGGAGGGCCTTCGCCTGGCCATATCTCGCAGTGCCACATCACCAAAGACTATGTAGGCCCGAACTCCCCTTTTACGTGCGATAGTTGCACGCAATTTTCGCAAAGCTTCAAACAAATCTTTGTCAACACCGTCCCACGAATCTTCAACGATCCTGGAGACCTTAGCTGGTTTCTCTGCGGGCTTAAGCAGCCGAGGTGTCTTGTTACCTTTCAAAACTTGCCATCCCTTTTGGGTTACATTCAGGATATTGTATTCCCCGACTTTCTCGATATAGTCTTGTCCCACAAGCTGTTCAATCCAATCGTGCACAGTGTGTTTTTCATAGTTGCTTAACAGCCCATAAGTGCCTAGCGCATCATGCTTGTTTTCGAGTATGCGTTTCTCACGCGAGCCAATTAGTACCGAAGCTGTATAGCCGCCGCCGAATCGCTGCTCAAGGCGAAGAACGCATGACAGAATTTTCTGGGCGGTTTGTAAGGCATCGTCTATGCAGTCCAGCTCGCCAAGACAAATATCACAGGCGGAACAGTTATTCTTGTCAAGCTCCTGGCTAAAGTACCGAAGAATCGCCTTGTGTCTGCATACGCCGCCGGTGCAATAGTTATACATTCGGTTGAGTTTGACCATAGCAATTTCATGAGCTTCCGGCTCCATATCGCTCATCAGGCTTTTCCATATCCCGTAGTCACCGCCCGAATAGAACAGGCAGCATTCGGCTTCAAGACCGTCACGACCTGCCCGTCCGGTTTCCTGTTGGTAGTGCTCGAGCGACTTAGTCATGCCGGTGTGAATAAGATAACGCACATTGGACTTGTCTATCCCCATCCCGAATGCAATGGTTGCCACAATCGTCTCGACCTTTTCAGTAATAAATGAGTCCTGGTTTTTCTTGCGGTCTTCGTCTGTCATGCCCGCATGGTACGGTGCCACACTGTAGCCTTTGGCGGCCAATCGAGCACACATAGCATCGACATCTTTACGGCGAATGCAGTAGATAATGCCGGATTCTCCCTTATGCCGGTCGAGCACAGCACAGACTTGTTTCATTATGCTCGCGCGTCGCCGCACTTTGTAAACAAGATTCGGCCTGTCAAACGAACCTATCAGCATCATAGGATTTTTCAGATGCAGTTGCTCGGCAATATCATTGCGAACCTGCTCGGTGGCCGTGGCTGTATAGGCACCAATCGTCACATCACCGAAGACCTCCTTTAACAATCCTAATTGACGGTACTCAGGCCGAAAGTTATGGCCCCACATACTTACGCAATGCGCTTCATCAATGGCGATAAAAGATACCCCTGTTTCCCTGAGCAATTCAACAAAGCCGTCCGAGACAATTCGTTCAGGGGACAGGTAAAGAAGTTTAAGTTTCTTGTTGCGAATCGCAGAAAAAACAGCTTGCTGTTCGTGCGCCGAAAGAGAGCTGTCAATACGCGCCGCTGGAACTCCGCACTCTATCAAAGCATCGACCTGGTCCTTCATCAAGGAAATCAACGGCGATACCACCACTGTAAGCCCCTCCATAGTCACCGCCGGCGCCTGATAACAAAGCGATTTTCCACCTCCCGTCGGTAGAACCACAACAGAATCCCGCCCACGACTCACACATTCCATAGCTTGTTTCTGCAGCGGCAGAAAACCATCGTACCCCCAATACTTAACCAATGCTTTTTGAATATGCTCCATCACGACTATATATTATAAATTCAGCCTGCACGAGTCCAGACATTCATTCTTTCTATTATTCTGAAATAATCCTGAATATCATCGAAGCCTGGACTATTATTTGTAACCCAACACATAGGGGTGGCCCCGTGTGGCCGCCAAGTTCGGTAGTGAGTAACTTGCCCCACTATCAATATTGTTCCTATACCAAATTTGTAGTCGAAAAATTTCTTTTATATATAAGCAAAATTTTTATTGACAATAATTAAGTTTTTTAATATAATCTATAATTACATTAAGCTACTGCTTTTTCTATGCAAACTTGCATATGTATAAGACCAATGATGACGATTTAAGACACCATTGACATACAAGCCGAGACTGTTTGAGGAGGATTTTCGGGGATTTCGTGCTGAACGAAAGGATTCAGTATATCGTATGGAAAATATATAGAAATCCTTGATTGTTTGGAGGGAATTCTCATGCGTACCTGTCTTAGCCTTTCTAATTCGATAAGACCTGTCCTTACCTGTATTCTGATTACGTCCTTAATCTCGATTCTGACTCCTCAGACCAGCCTTGCTTCGAAAGAGGTCCCGAATACAGCCCGCGCGACACTTCTGGTGCTGGACAACTGTGATAGTAACAATAAACACGAAACACCTCCCTTTGGGGGTGCAGTCTTCACGTTGAACTCGAATGGTGAACTCATCAAGAGAGTGAGTGGCCTTGGAACTGTCCGCAGCTTAGGAGGATGCAGGGCTATCTCCGCGTCCCGGGACGGTCGTTTCTTTGTGGTTTGCAAAAACGTAGCAAACAAGCTGACTATGTACGAAACTGCTACAGGCATCAAGCTTTGGTCTTTGTCAGGAGAATTCGAATCTGCAGTGTTCGCAAATTGCCTCGTATATGCTCTTAACAGGGAAAATGTCTTCGCCATTGATAGCTCAGGGACAATCATTAAGCATTCCAAAGGCGGCGGTTTTGACATTGCCGTTGACCCGTCTGGCGATTGCCTCTGGATAGTTGGATTCGACATAAAGAAATTAAATTTGGACCTCCAGGTTTTACTGACGGTTGATCCTGTCGGGGCGGTTGCTTTCTCGGTTGATGTTAATCCTGACGGCTCCATCTGGGTTGCTGAGCAACATATTCCTGGAGCAAGAGCCATCAAGAGGCGCAAGAACCGGTTGCTGAAGGTATCACCACAAGGCAGCATTTTAAAAACCATCGACATACACTTCTCCCCACGGTGTGTGCGCGTAGATGGATCTGACGGCAGCGTATGGACTACTGGCGTAAGGCGTCGTCGGAACTTTCCCAAACTTGACAACGACTGGCCGGAAACCCTCGCCGAATTAAACGACTTAATAGAAACAGAAACCCACACACACAAATATGACTCATACGGTTTATTGCGGGTTAGGATAGCTCAAGGCGGCAATTCAATCGAACTCGATCCATCGGACAGTTCCATCTGGCTCGCCGGTAGGAAAAAGCTCTGGCACTATTCCAGCACGGGTGAGGACCTCGGCTCATACGATAGCGAATTTGAGGGCCAAAAGTGGCTCGACCTTATTCCCGCAGAATCGACTTCAACCAACAAATTTTACCTTCGTGCCTGTCAGACCGGCAGGCTCATTGGCCCTTTTCTTCTCGAGCCGGGCTATCTCCTGCCCCAATTGCACGAAAAGACTTACATTGTTGTTAATCCTACTGAATCCGAACTCCATGTCAGGGAATGTTTGCTTCAGACCCCTCTTTTTGAATCTTATTATATTATGCATGATTGTACATTGACCCGGATAGTTGGTGAGATCAATATAATATTGAAAAAGCATCTTGGCGATAAGGCCCCGCCTGTTAAGATTGAACATATGGACATGGTGCCTCTTATTACTACGAAGTTACCTCCTGAAGAGCCGGCCTATGACGTGTTATGCGACCTCGCAGCCGAAGCAAAGCTTCGAATCTTTATCAAGCAAGGTGCAGTTGTCTTCAGCCAAAAGAAATATAAGGAAATTACCAACAAAAGCATAGACAGCGCCATATAATAGTCTGGTAGGGTGTCCTTGCTCGGCTCGGTGAAGCTTTGCCGAAGTGGGCCCCACCATCATTTTACATTATTAATCTTTACGGGTGCGGAGGTAATTCTAATGCTGGAAACTCGATTTCTCTTGCCAGTTTGACCCATTTTTTATCACCATATACTCCGGCCTTGCTGTAATCGAATGGCTTAAATCCGGTCCTTAAAGCAGGGGAGTCTGGTTTCAGACGAAAGTCGAAATTCTCCGCATCAACAAACATCGGGTCTGCGATAATTGAATCTGTATCGTGTCCTCTTTTCCTCCAATCTTCAAATGTCATGCCGGCAGGTTTAATTTCCTTGCCGGA
>Ga0315532_1002677_pt1 | contig 12022 bp, 9 predicted proteins | sample SalMarWE160370MG_FD_203082 | JGI IMG/M metagenome (GOLD analysis project Ga0315532, IMG submission 203082) | Salt marsh sediment microbial communities from the Plum Island Ecosystem LTER, Massachusetts, United States - Salt Marsh Sediment WE1603-70 ... | reverse complement strand
TCCCATCTATCCTCCCCATCTTCCTTGTCCAGAATATATTCTTTATATCTGGTGTGCTCCCATATCTCATCCAGTAAACCAGAAAGACTTAGCTCATGGCTTTGGGCAATGAGCTCAGCCATAACAGAATCAAATCCGGCCAGGGCTTGAGTAATGCGTGGAGGAAGAGATTGCTTCGCTTCGCTCGCAATAGGATTATGGCTCACCTGTTTTAAAGCCTCGAAGAGGGAGATATCATGAGCCTTTGCCCAATCTTGGAGATGGCTGAGGGTACGCTGCCCAATGCCCCTTACAGGAACGTTTATTATCCGGACAAGGCTAACATTGTCCTGGGGGTTGTTAATGAGTCTGAGGTAAGCAATAATGTCCTTAACCTCTCTCCGTTGGTAGAAACGCGTGCCACCAACAAGCCTGTAGGGCACACCATACCTCAGGAAAGTTTCTTCCAATGCCCGTGATTGAGCATTAACCCGATACATGACAGCGCAATCTTTGAGGGATATTTGTTCCTGGCCGATGAGCTTCTCTATCTCGTTGACCACAGATTGAGCTTCTTCCTCGGCATTATAACTTTCGATAACAGTTACCGAAGCTCCGTCTTCGTTTTCCGTCCATAGCTTTTTGGGCTTGCGCTGCATATTGACTGAGATGACGTCCGTGGCTACCTCTAAAATAGTTTTGGTGGAGCGGTAGTTCTGCTCCAAAAACACTACTTTGGCTTCGGGGTAATCCTTCTCGAAGCTCAGGATATTACGCAAATCAGCAAATCTCCAGGAATAAATAGATTGGTCGGGGTCGCCGACCACGCACAGATTCCGGTATTTTCCTGCCAGATGCTTCATCAACATATACTGGACGATGTTGGTGTCCTGAAATTCGTCAACCAGAATGTGAACATACTTTGACTGGTATCTGTTAAGGATTTGAGGATGCTCCTGGAACAACTGCACCGTCTTCATGAGCAAGTCGTCGAAATCCACCGCCCGACCCTGGCTGAGCAATTGCTGATAGCGTTGATAGACCCTGTGAACTATCTCCTCAAAATAGCTGCTAACCCGCTGGGCGTAGTCATTAGGGCTGATAAGACGGCTCTTAGCAGCGCTGATGGCTGAGTGAAGAGCCCGAGGAGCATATTGCTTGGGGTCGAGGTTCAGTTCTTCCAGAGCTTGTTTTGTCAGGCTTAGCTGGTCTTCTTCATCGTAGATGACAAAGCTTGAGTCAAGCTCGATAGCTTTACCCTCACGGCGGAGAATTCGGGCACAGATAGCATGAAAGGTGCCCAAGGTCAGGGCTTCTACTGCCTGACCCAGGAGCTGTTCCAATCTCTCTTTCATTTCTCGGGCGGCTTTGTTGGTGAAGGTAACTGCCATAATGTTGTGGGGGCTAACGCCGCAGGATTTAATCAGATAGGCGATGCGATGAGTAATCACTCTGGTCTTGCCGCTGCCGGGTCCAGCCAGGATAAGTACAGGCCCTCCGATGGCCTCCACAGCTTCTCTCTGGGCGGGATTAAGCGTGGCTAAGATATCCATGAGGATTCAGGAACTATTATAGCATTGAAGGGAGAAAGCCCCAAAGAGCGATAGAGGGTGGATATCGGGAGGACAACACAGGCTCTAATTTGGTGGAAATATACCAAGTATAGGAAAGTGACAGGTTGACAAGATCCCCAAAAAGGAATATATTTAACCTGTACGTATCTGTAGTACCACTGAAATCATAAAACCAGGGGCTGAGAACGATGGGGGTGAAGCAAGGGTGCTGGAATCGCTGTTAGATGGCGATTACTGGTGCCCTTTTTATTTAAGCTGTAGAAGAAAAGGAGTGATGCCCAGGAGAGGAAATGCATCTGAAATGAATGGAAGTGGACAATCTTGGCAAGACCACCACGTTTGAAACCCATGTTGTAGGAAAGCAGGCAAAAAGCAAATACGTTAGTTCACCAATAGAAAGGAGGGCATAATGCTGACAGGAGCAGCGGCAGACTTATTTAGATTGACTACCGGCCTTGATGACGAGGCGATGGCAAAACTGCACCCAGGAATAGAGAAACTCTACAGAAATATCCCGAAGACTACTGGGTACCAGACAGTTGCCGAGGTGGTAAAATCCCAAGCCTGTTTCGCCGGAGCCAAGGTCGGCGACAGGTTGGTTTTCGACCCCTTTCTCAATCCTCAGAAGTCAACAGGAATTATGTGCCCGAAGGCTCTGCTCCCCGTCCTGCTCGAAATCAATGCTCTGTGGGAAACGGCCATGGAATGGGCAGAGTCCGGGAAACAGGAATTGCCAGAACTAGTGTGGCGCAATGTGCGGTGCCTTGACCCGGGGCTTGAGGATGGGGGTGTAGGAGGCGTAGTTTATACGATCCACAGCGAGAAGATAACCGCCTAACAGAATGTAAAGCGACGATAGCACGATGTTTTCCTCCGGCTATTGTGTCCGAAATCAGGACGGAATGGCTAACCAGGTAGCGGACGTCGGTTCTTCATTATGCGAGCAAAGACTCAATAACCGGTGATTGTCATAGCGCAGTTCGAAGTGATATTATGTTTCCGGATTTTTATGGTTGCTTGATTCATCAAGCAAAATCCCTGAGCAGCCTCTGCGAAAGTAAACAAGGAGGGTTATGATGAGTGGCTTCAGTGACTACGAAAAATATGATGGCCTCGGTCTGGCTGAGCTCGTGCGAAAGAAAGAAGTCAAGCCAAGCGAGTTGGTTGAAGAGGCGATAAGTCGCATCGAAAGGCTCAATCCACAGCTTAACGCGGTAATTTATAAGATGTACGAACTGGCTCGAGAGGCTGCCGACAGAGACATACCAGATGGCCCCTTCAAAGGCGTTCCCTTCTTGATGAAAGACTTGCTAATGGCTTATGCCGGAGTCCCCCTAACGAGCAGCAGCCGGTTCCTCAAGGACTTTATACCAGACCATGATAGTGAGCTGGTCAAACGGTTTAAGGCAGCTGGCATCATCATTGTTGGCAAGACTAACACTCCCGAGTTCGGGCTGGTGCCGGTGACGGAACCAGAGCTGTTTGGCCCGACCAACAACCCCTGGGGCCTGGCCCGTACTCCAGGTGGTTCCAGCGGCGGCTCGGCTGCCGCTGTAGCTGCACACATGGTTCCCCTGGCCCACGCCTCTGATGGTGGTGGTTCCATCCGCATGCCGGCTTCCTGTTGTGGTGTGTATGGTCTCAAGCCAACCCGGGGTCGCAACCCAATAGGCCCTGATTTGAGTGAGGCGTGGCGCGGCTTACATTGTGACCACGTTTTAACCCGCTCGGTTCGTGATAGTGCTGCCATGCTCGATGCCACCGCCGGACCAGATATCGGAGCTCCTTATTATGCCGTGCCACCGACTCGTCCCTTCCTCAGTGAAGTTGGTGTGGATCCGGGAAAGCTACGCATTGCCTTTACCTCGGAGCCTTTCCTTGGTGGCATTGTCGACAAGGACTGCGTGAAGGGGCTAGAGGCCACGGCTAGACTATGCCAGGACCTTGGCCATGAGGTAGTAGAAGCAGCACCTCAAATAGATGGTAAAGCCTTTGCCAGGGCCTTTCTGACGATAGTCTGTGTCGAAACTAGAGCCACAATTGAGGAGGGCGAGGTGCTATTGAACCGCAAAGCTTCGTTTAAGGATTTTGAACCCAGCACATGGGCACTCGGCTTGCTTGGCAGGCAGTGCCGGGCACCCGAGTTATCGAGGTCTCTTAACCTGGCCCAACTTACGGCTCGACAAATAGGCGAGTTTTTCGAAAGGTACGATGTCCTGCTGACTCCAACGCTGGCCATGCCACCACTGGTTACAGGTGCGCTCCAGCCGAAGGGGAGCCAACTTACAGCTATGAAGTTACTAGGCAGGCTCAATGCCGGTGGGTTGATTAACAGGTTCAGTGGAATAGATGTTCTTGCCCAACACGTCTTTGAGTTTATGCCTTACACGCCGCTGTTTAATGTTACGGGCCAGCCAGCCATGTCAGTCCCACTCTACTGGAACGATGAGGGACTGCCTATTGGCATGCAGTTTGTTGGCCGATATGGTGACGAAGCCACGTTATTCCGTTTGGCCAGTCAACTGGAAAAGGCAAGTCCATGGTCTGAGCGCATTCCCCCAATCTGTGCCAAGACCAACTAATGTGCGCACGAGTCTTTTAGGCTCCTAAAGGTAACAATCATCAAAGTTGTGCAGCCCGGGCAACAAAAGCCTGGATTGTTACGTTACTACATAAAATGATGTTTTGTGAGTCCTCAACTCCGTAGGATGTCTCGAATACCGCACAAAAAACTATCACAAAGGAATAAGGTTACTTCTTCACAACTACAATATTATCATAGCCATTATAGTGCTGGAATCCTGATTTGTATAATACGTTGTCTTCTCTGAAACCTGCCTTGTCTAACATACCTACTAATCCGTTTACTTTCTGTGTGATATAAGTCCCATCTCTTTGATTTCTGATAATGTTTGCATTCTGATGTTTTGCTTGATCCATTTCTTTGAAAAATGATAGTGCGCCTTTTAACCCATATTTTCTTCTTGCACTAATCAGACCATCAGCTATTAAATATAAAAGGTTCATTTCTTTCTCGATATCGATAACACATAAACGACCATCAGCTCTTAAACTTGCATACACTGCTTTTAAAACTCTGTTTGGCTTATCCATATCTTGCTGGCTTCTCATTGCATATAATGCATGTATCATGAAAACAACATCAAAAGGCCTTCCATACTGTTCTTGGATTTTTCTAACATCTTCAGCATCAGCAAGATGAAAGTCAATATTATCTATACCATTTTTTTTCGCTTTACCTTTGGCAATATCGCTATATGTTTGATTAAAATCTATATGAACAACTTTCAAGTCTGGATATTTAATCGCAAGAGGTATCGCAAGATTACCTGTACCAGCACCTAAATCACAAATAAGCTCAGCATTAGTATATTCCAGTAGATCTTCTAATTCCTCCCCTAAGGGCATCTTCACAATTTTTTGATAAGCTGGCTTCAGGTTGACTGTAACTGCATCATATTGTTCGGCATATCTTACCCAATCAACTTCCTGCTCTGGAAATCTCTTTAGAACTAACCAATTCATTAGATGCGTAATAAGTCCACTTTCAATATGCATGTTATCGCTTGTTTTGAATCTCATTTTCCATTAGGTACAAAGAGTGCTGTATAATAATTAGTTCTGTTAGCAAGGTCATTAAATCTCTTGGAAAATTCCATCCATTCTTCTGGGTCAACCCTTTCAATTTGTTTGATTACCTGAGCGTGGAAATTAGGATCAAAACCATGAATCTTGCCTGGTTCTTCAATAATTTTTGTCCATGACCTCATCATTGGATACCATGTACCTCTCAATTTATACTCTATTGTTGCAGGTTCATTTTGGTCATCAGTTATAAGTTCAAAGCCTATGGCCTGATATAGTGGAATTTGTTTCTCTCGTGAAGTGCACCACATATAGTCATGATCTCTTGTTAAGTGTGCAATCATTCTGAAAACTCCTGTAAGAACTGTTGCAGAATGTGCTCTATGTTCACGATCAACAACAAGGCGTGAAATCTCTCTTGTATAAATTCCTTGATCTCTGTAATGGTCTAATGAGAATCTACCACCGGTTTTAATAATCGTGCCTGTTTCCATGGGCAGTTTGCCATCAACAATTCTCACACCTCCTATGACATTACCATTAATTTTAGCCACAACGTACCTTGTGCCAGGGATATTATCGTATTCATCCCATTCTTGTTTTCTCTCCTTCTGTTCTTCAGTCAAATCTTCTTCAGTTAAATGTCCTGCACCAAGATAATTGCGATATCGGCATCCAAATGAACCTTGCTTTTCATATTGAGTATCAGCAAAGCGAAAGATAGTATCCCCCAACTCCAATTCAATTTTTGGCTCCCTTTCAAATTCCTGTAATTGGGCATCTATAACCGCATAAAGTCCCTCGCTACTTTCATTTGGGTTTGCTTTTTGTACAAACTCATTGACTCCGTGATTGAGCGCTTTTCTCAATGCGTTATAATCCGTATATCCGGAGTATAGTATTCTCTTAGTATTCGAGTGGGTTCTGCCTATCGCTTCTAACAACTCGTGGCCCTGCATTCCACTCATCTTCTCATCACTTGCTACGAGGGCCAGAATATTGCCATTAGCATCAATTTCGCTATATATATGCTCTAGGGCATCGCGAGCATTTGTAAAGCCATAAACCTCATAATTATTTCCATAAACACTCTGAAGCCTTCTTTCTAATGAAGACAGGAGCTCCTCAACATCATCAACAACAACTATGTGTTTACTTCTCATTTCTACTATTAACTACTTAAAAGCAACAATCATATAAAGCTTATGATTTGCCCTGATATTTAAAGGGTATTTTCAATCTAAATGTAGTTTCACCTGGGTGTGAAGAGCATTGAAGATATCCATGATGTTCTTGCAGTATGTTATGGACAATACTCAGTCCTAAGCCAGTTCCTTCCCCAATTGCTTTTGTAGTAAAGGTAGGATGTGTGAGTTTGTCTATATCTTCAGGTGGAATTTCCGGACCATTATCAAATATCTCTACTACTGCATAGCCGTCTTCACTCCCTGTCCTAACTCTCAGAATTCTTTCACCTTGCTTCTTCTTTAAAGCGTCTATAGCATTTTGAATCACGTTTCTATAAGCTAAATTCAGCCTCACCACATTACACTCAACGTCATCAAGGTTTTCATCATAGTATGTCTCTAATCTAATGCCCGAATCTTTAATAACCCTGTCATACAGTGTCAAAGTTGTAGATAATTTTTCCTTTACATCAACAGCTTCAATTTGCTTTGTATCACCGTGTGCGTGCTCTAATAATGCGCTAGTGATATTCATCTCTTTAGTTACAGCTCCAAGCGCATTATGTATTGAATAGCCTGCATTGAAGACTTTTCTTAAGATATCGGTAACTTTGCCGGGATCGCTTACCTGCAGGAATTTATCTAATCCTGATGTATCAGTTTCATAACCCATTGCGACAATATCTTTACATGCAGGAAGCGCTATATTGCTGTATTTTGCCTTTAAGTCTTCATAAAGGTCTTTGGCTAACGCTTCAATGGTTGATCTAGTTCTATACTCTACCTTGCCAGCTTGTTCAAAAGTCTGTCTTACCAAAGTATAAAATTCTGTTTTAACCGGTTCTTCTAGTCCTAATTTCTCAATATCCTGGTGTAGAAAAACCAGGTCAGGAAGATAGCCTCTAATTAATTCAAGTTCATTCCTTGTAGCATCCTGGGGAGTCCTGAGCTCATGCGCTACCTGCGCGGACAGACGACCAAGCAGCCCCAAATTGGTTTCCTGGACGAGCTGGGCTGTTCTTTGTTCTACTTTTTGTTCCAAAGATGTTGCATATTGTTGCAGTTCTCTATTAAGTCGCCGGATTTCAAAGAACTGTTGCCTGCTGTAGTCCAGTTGTTTTTCCAGCGCTTCTCTTGAAGCCAGCCAATGCTTTAACCTACCTGCAGTCAGATCATACAGATTCCTGATAACACTCTTATTTTCCCAATGCAGTTCAGCAGTACAATATGGAGCTCCATAAATGACACCTTCAGTGAGTACATGGGTATCACCAACAACAAGGTCTTTGGTCGCTACGTATCCCAGTGACTCGTTCCCATCTTCACTGAACACTTCGCGGGCATACTCCTCATCATCAACATAGAACCTGCCATTCTCAAATCGCGTCTTTAGTCCCAGGTACCCGTAGCTGTCATTTACAATCTCATCCAAATTAAAGATACATTGCTTCTCAATAATTTCCATGTAAGGTAATCCCCATATACGAGGAATAGTAGCTATTATCCCGAAATTCCACGGACATTCATCATATATATAGTATTCGCGAAAATCGCTCCGCCAGTGGATATCTATTCTGGCTGATTTGGATTCAATATCATATACTTCCATTTCGAGCATGCTATTGAATTTCTTATTGTAATGAGGGATCCTTTCCACTACGATTCTGGGATTCGGATACAGCCTTACTATCTGTTCAAGAGCACCCAGGGATTCCAGGTTTTCCGTCTCACGACCAATCTCAAAAAACAATCTCGGATCTCTATTACCTGTAAAGTCCTTTATTCGATAAAATAATCGTTTCCCAGCACCATCACTAACCCAGTTGTTCGGGTCACTTAGGTACTCTTCTGTAACTTCGAAGCCATCAAATAAGGGCGATATGTCCCCATAATGGCGTTTCAGATATTTGAGCACAGTGTTGAAATTCATACAACTTACTGTTAACTCAGTATCAAAATTCTTGTTCGTGGTTTCTTTGCCCATGAACATTCTCCAGTTATAAGGCTAGATTACCTATCTAGACTCATTTTCACTCTTGTTTAATCGTAACGTATATTTAAATCTAATTGTTATTATATATCAGAACTATTCGGAAAAGCAGAAAAGCGGAGAAAATGGCATATATCTAATGCCCAACTGGTCAACACACCACATCACATATTATGGAGCTCGGGCAACAATCACTTGTGTTGTTTACCCCCACTTTCCATGAACTAAGAGGTGGCTAGCACGAGCCAGAGTTACAGGTTGAGCTAGCTAAGCTTTGTTGCTATACTTGATTCCGAAAATGATTGATTGGAATGATTGCCAGAAGAACTTAGGAGTATCTTTCCATCAGGAGTCTTTACTGGAGCAAGCTTTTGTGCATTCATCTTATCCTAACGAAAATCCCGACTTCGCCCGGCCTAGCAACGAGCGCTTAGAATTTCTTGGTGATGCCGTACTTAACTTCATTGTAGCGGAAAAGCTGTATGAAGAGTTTCCCAAACTACCGGAGGGAGAGCTAACTGAGATTCGTGCTTCTCTGGTTTGCCGCGATACTTTGGCTGAACTAGCTTCTTCGCTCAAGCTTGGTGACTGGCTCTTGTTAGGACGAGGTGAGGAAGCAAACGGAGGGAGGGCGAAGGCGAGCAACTTAGCAAACGCTATGGAAGCACTGATCGGAGCTTTATATTTGGATCAGGGGATAGCTAGAGTCAGGAGATTTGTTCTCAGACAGCTCAAGCCAGAATTGGGAAGGGTAAAGGCAGGGAAGACAACTCTAAACTACAAGGCATTAGTGCAAGAGCTCATACAGGGACAAAAGAGGCCAACGCCAGTTTACCGTTTGGTGGAAGCTACTGGTCCTGACCACAGCAAGCAATTTACCGCCGAAATCTTGGTCGAGGGGGAGGCATTGGGCAGGGGGACAGGAAGGAGTAAGAAAGTTGCCGAGAGCCAAGCAGCAAGAGCAGCTTGGGAAAAACTGAGGTGTAGCCATGGGTAGACGAGATTATAGACGGCGAGAGCCAAAGAAACCAAAGAAAGGGACGCAGAAAAGCAAACCGATTTCGGAACTCGTGCCACAGTTGGAGACAGAGGTAATCAAGAAAAAGAGGAAGCCCGCTGAGGAATACGAGGAATAGATAGTTGGCAGCTTACCTGGAGCTTTACCGTAGTGGCAAGTTAAAGGAACGGGTAGATGCGGCTGTATCTTTGCTTGAGAGTTGCTCCGTATGCCCTCGTAGTTGCGGTGTAAATCGCCTGGCTGGCGATGTAGGCAAGTGCCGTACACCCCGCGAAGCAATGGTGTCCAGCTATGGGCCTCACTTTGGCGAGGAAGCCCCGTTAGTGGGCAGACATGGTTCGGGTACTATATTTTTCACTAACTGCAACCTTAGATGCCTGTTTTGCCAGAATTATTCCATTAGCCAGCTAGGCGAAGGCCAGAAAGTGAGCAAAGAAGAGCTGGCTTATATGATGCTCTCCCTTCAAGCTAAAGGATGCCACAACATAAACTTGGTATCCCCAACCCACGTAGTTCCTCAAATTCTGGAAGCACTGGAGCTAGCAGTGGAGTCAGGCTTGCATCTTCCTTTAGTATACAACAGCGGAGGCTATGACTCGGTGGAGACCTTGAGGATACTTGATGGCATTGTCGATATTTATATGCCTGATATGAAATATGACGATGAGGAGACTGCTAGAGAGTTGTCGGGCATTGAAAACTATCCTGAGATAAATAAATCAGCAATCAAGGAAATGCATCGGCAAACAGGTGACCTGGAGATAAATGAGGAGGGAGTGGCTCAACGAGGACTTCTAGTTCGCCACTTAGTTTTACCTCACGGGTTGGCAGGAACAAAAGGGATAGTGAATTTTCTCAGCCAAGAAATTTCCCGCAACACCTATGTCAATATCATGTCTCAATACGATCCCTGCCACAGGGTTTTTCAAATTCCAAGTTTAGGGCGGCGAATATCATCCGTAGAATTCCGTGAAGCATTATCCTTAGCCCAAGAAGCAGGGCTAAGTCGGCTGGATAAGATGCATCCCGTAGAGATTCTTCGCATTCGCTCAGAATGACAAAAAATGGCTGAGAATGATGAGAATAGCTGAGATGAAGAGGGTAACTCAGGGTAACGAAATGGCTGATGTGGCACGTCTTTCCGCTACAGTTTATGGGCGGGTACAGGGTGTTTACTTTCGCTACTTCGTTCGAAATGTAGCCAGGAGGCTAAGCTTAAAAGGGTATGTTCGCAACCTTGCTAGCGGCGATGCCGTAGAAGTTCAAGCTGAAGGAGAGAAGCAGCAGTTGCAGGGACTACTAGAGCAACTTAAGGTGGGCCCGCCGGGAGCCTGGGTCAAGAGGGTGGAAGTAGATTGGTCGGACTATTCAGGGCAGTTCACTGACTTTAGTATAAGATATTGAGAAAAATCCGAACCACTAAATCCGAAATCCTGAACAACATCAAAATCCAAAATCCCGGTAATCTAAATGGTTTTGAATTAGGCAATTTGAATTTGTTTGGGGTTTAGATATTAGAATTTAGGATTTAAGTTAGTTCAAGAACTTAACTTAGTCCTCGAGTTGAACCCTGCCCTCACTAATTAGTCTTAAGTGCTCAAAGTCAACTCCAGCTATTTGAGAAGCCTCAAGATCAATTTCATAAGGCTCGCCAACCAAGATTTTCCCATAATCCTCTGCTTCCCCTTTCGTGGGATCATCAGTGAAGAAGAACTTTTGATGGGCTTCGATAATGCCTAAATCGAAGGGCAAGGTGAAGTAGAGGTCAGCAAGGACTTTCTCGATGCCCAACTCATACAAAGCTCCCCAGCCACCCGATTTGCCCTTTTGATACCTGCTCACCGGCAGCAGACTCAAAAGGTTTGCTACACTGAAGTGACCAGAGCTACCACAAACCTTGAAGGGGGTAACGCTGATCAAGAAGTCGCTGCGCAACACCACATTGGGTACCCAGAAACTCTCCACAGCATAGAATCGAGATAAAGGATTCTGCACCTCTATAAAAATGGAATCCCTGATATCGAGCATAAGAACGTGATGAAAGTTATATCCTAAAGCTTGATATACTGGGTAAAGCGATTCACCGCTAGGAGTCCCGTCAGCAATGAGGATATCTGCATTACTAACTTTCCTGATACCTCTAATAATAGTGTTCAGTAGTTTGGGACTTGTAGTTATAGGGTATGGCAAGGGATAACCGGCATAGGGTTTGATCAAAACTCGTCTTGCCCAGGCAAGTTGTGGAGGAGGAGCAAACACAAAATCAGAATCTTTAATAATCATTGACTTCATAGCAGCGACCGAATTTCAACAACTACAAAGCCGGTTGCAAGAGTACTATTTCAGTAGCAGCTGGAAGTTTTTCTTGCTCCACGTCTACTTCACTACCTCCCACTCTTCTCACATCTATCTTGCCTCTGAGGAAATCCTCAACACCGGCTATAGGATAGGCACACTTGGGCGTCTTAAAATGCATGGGAATAACTACTTTCGGCTTTAATTGATTACATACTTGGCTAGCTTCAGATGCGTCAATGGTAAAGTAGCCACCCACAGGAACAAGCAGTATATCCACGGCACCAAATTCAGTGACTTGCTCTGGATCAAGCACATGCCCTAAATCACCCAAGTGACAAAGCTTTATGCCATCTAGGGTGAAACAAAAGAC
>Ga0315532_1002672_pt1 | contig 12038 bp, 13 predicted proteins | sample SalMarWE160370MG_FD_203082 | JGI IMG/M metagenome (GOLD analysis project Ga0315532, IMG submission 203082) | Salt marsh sediment microbial communities from the Plum Island Ecosystem LTER, Massachusetts, United States - Salt Marsh Sediment WE1603-70 ... | reverse complement strand
GCTGGCCGCCGCGGTTGCGGGGAAGGACGTGGTCGAGGGTGAGGTCACGCGTGCGGCGTCCGCAGTACTGGCAGGTGTGGCGGTCACGCAGGAAGACGTCGCGGCGGCAGAGGCGTCCGCGGGGCCGGGGTCGTCGGATTATGTAGACGAGACGAATAACCGAGGGGATCTCAAATAGGAGGGTGGGGCTACGCAGGTAGCCCCGACCGTTCTCCAACACCTCAGCTTTGCCTCGGTCCACGAGGACGAAAGCGCGACGAGCATTGCAGACGTTGAGCGGCTCGTAGTTCTGATTAAGAACCAGTACGGCTGTATTTGTCACAGCGGCATGATAGCAAAAAGGAGTCTGTGTTGCAATCGGGCGGCGGGGCGCTATTTCTGGCAGTGGCGACAGAAGCTGGTGATGCGCCGGTTGGAAATAATCTCAGTGATGGGGGAGCCGCACTTGGGGCAGGGCTGGCCACCGCGGCGGTGCACTTTGAGGTGATCTCGGTACTCGTCCACAGGCAGGCCCTCTTTCTCCACGCGGTCGGCAACGATGGCGGCTGCCTCGCTCAGCACAGAGCGGATAGCCTGATAGAGGCGAACCTCGGCTTCCGGCGGTAGCTCTATCCGCTTGCGGTAGGGGTGGATGCCGGCGGCGAAGAGGATCTCGTCGGCGTAGGCGTTGCCGATGGCGGCTACCAGGCTGTCGTTGCGGATCACACTCTTGATCTGACCACGGAAGTGTCTGAGGTGCTCTCGAAAGGCCTCCTCCGTAAACTCGTCCGACAGGGGCTCGGGGCCCAGGTCCGCGAAGAGAGGCAGCGAAGCGAAGTCCCCCTGCTTCACCATGTAGACCTTGCCCATTCGCCTATCATCAAAGTAGCGCAGCTCGTGGCCGTTGCTCAGAGCGAGCACGAAGCAGGTCTTGGGCCGCCGCTTCTCCTGGGGCTGGCGGTACTGAAAGCGACCGGTGAGCATTGGGTGGATGGCGAGGTGGTCGCCGCTCCTGAGGGAGAAGAGGAGGAACTTACCCCGTCGTTCCACCTCACCGAAGATGTTGCCGGTGAGGGTGGCGATGAAGTCGTCCTTGGGGACGCGTATCACGATGGGAATCTTCACCGTGACCTCGTCGATGGCGACGCCAGGGAGGCGGCGATTGAAGAACGCGCGATAGGCCTCGAGGTCGGGCAGTTCAGGCATGAGGACTAGGCACTCTCCATGTAGCGGGGGTAAGAGCCAAAGATGCGGAAGAAGGAGGCCTGGGCCTCGACCGCCTTCAAGGCCTCAATCACCACGTCGTCGGTGCGATGGCCGGCGAGATCGAGCAGGAAGATGTACTCGCCGAGGCGCTCCTTGGTGGGGCGCGATTCGACCTTGGTGAGATTAATGCCACGGGTGGAGAATTCCTGCAGTGTGCTGACCAGGAGACCCGGGCGGTCATCAGCGAAGGAAAAGGCGAGGGAGGTCTTGTCGTTCCCTGTGGAGGGATGGTCGGTTTCGGCCAGCACCACGAAGCGCGTGAGGTTGTCGGAGCGATCCTGGATGTCGCGGGCCAGGATCTCGGCGGCGTAGAGCTCGGCGGCACGGCGGGTGGCGATGGCGGCGGCGTTCTCGCGGGCCATCATCTCCTCGACTGCGGCGGCGGTGGAGAGGGCAGCGACTATCTCCGCCTTGGGGAAGCAGCGCTCGACGAAGCGGCGACACTGGCCGAGGGCCTGGGGGTGGGACAAGAGCACCTTGACATCGGCGGCCTGCATGCCCGGCCGCACGAGGAGGCAGTGGTCGACGGGCAGGACGAGCTCCTGCCTGATGGAAAGGCGAGACTCGTGGATGAGGATGTCCAGGGTGTCGGTGACGGAGCCCTCAATGCTGTTCTCGATGGCCACCACTCCCTCCTCGGCCATGCCAGAATCGACAGCGGCAGCGACAGCGGCCACGCTGGCAAAGGGCAAGAGCTGGGCAGTGGGGTCGTGGCGGAGGGCCGCCTCTTCGCTGAAGGTGCCCTGTGGTCCGAGGAAGGCGATGCGCTTAGCGGTCATTGCGTCTCTGTGGGAGGGGAGGTGAGGATGGCCCTCAAGGCATCCTCACTTTCGCGGCGGCAGACCGCGACGACCTCGTCGCCGGCGCGAACCTGGGTGTCGCTGTTGGGGATACGAGGCACCCCTTCCTCATCGATGATGACGGTGATGAGGCACTGCTGGGGCAGGAGGAGGTCGCCCACACGCTTGCCGACCATCGCCGAGTACGGTGGCACCTTGGCCTCGACTATCTCCAGGCCGCCGCCCTTGATGGTCAGCAGGGATATGAGGGGGTGGGAGGGAAGCTCCTGCTCGATGTTGGCCAGAACGAGAGCGGTGGAGCTGACGGCGGTGTCGATGCCCAGCTTCTTGAATATGGCCTCGTTCTTGGGGTTGTTGATGAGGGCCACGGTGCGGCGGACGTTGAACTTATTCTTGGCGACCTGACATGCGACCAGGTTGTCCTCATCGTCGCCGGTGACGGCGATGAACAGGTCGGCGCGGCCGGTCCCCGCCGCCTCCAGGGTGATGCCCTCGCAGCCGTCGCCTCGCAGGACGATATCGCCCAACTCGTCGGCTATATGCTGGCACTTGGCGGCGTCCTTTTCGATGACTAGCACCTCGTTGCCGTCCTCCACCAGTTGCTTGGCGAGATAGTAGCCTACCTTGCCGCCGCCTACGATGATGATATACATGACTAGCGCTCGCCCTTCGGCGTTTCCGCCGACTCCCTCTCTAGAGCCTGCTTCAACAGTCGCGCCACTTCCCTAGTGGGGCTGATGGTCTCCAGCCCCAGGCTGTGATAGAGGTCTTGTCGGATGGGGTCGAAGATACGGCAGACCACCTTGGGAACGTCGAAGATGTGCTTGGCCACCTGGCTGGCCATGACGTTGCGGTTGTCGCCGGGCGTGACGGCCACGAAGGCGTCGGCGTCGGCGAGGCCTACGCGCTGCAGGACATCCTGGTCGATGCCGTTGCCGACCACGCAGGTCCCTTCGAAGTCTGAGGGAAGCTGGCCAAAGGCATCGGGGTCGATGTCGAGGATGGTAACTTCTTGGCCTTCACGGTCGAGGAGGGTGGCAAGCTCGGCACCCACGCGACCGCAGCCCATGATGACAATCTTCATCTTACTCGGACATGGGCAGGCGGATAAGCCATACTTCACCGGGGGCGTTTTCGAGCACGTACTGAGTGATCTTTCCCAGGCGGAATTCGCCTGGCAACGGTGCCGGCTTGCCCCCGCGCGGCCAGGCCAAGCCGCCCCCTTCTGCTAGGGGCCGCTTATAGCCCACGCCCAGGATGATGCCGTCGACGGCGCGCTCGATGGCCTCATCGACTATGGCATGGGCAGCGTCTCGCGCCTGGAGGAGTTCTCCTTCCACCTCGAAGTCCACCTCTTCGGCGCGCTGCTCGGCGTGGTTCAGAATCTCCTCACCTTTCATGGCCTCTGGCCTGAGGTCAGCATCCAGGGGCAGGGAGCGGTGCACCTCTATTACATAGACGACGTAGACCTTCCCCTTGTTGCGCTTGGCCATCGTAGAAGCCATGTAGACGGCCTCCATGCTGGCATCCGAGCCATCGACTGGCACCAGAATGTTCTTGAGCGTCATACGCAGCTTCTCTACCCCTACCACCCACCACCGAACAAACCTCCCTTGAAAGCGCATCAATTATATAAACAGCAAGAGCCAACCGCAACACAACCCGGGGATTGTGACTGATAGCGGAGGGCGGCTAGGCCGCCCTCCGCTATCTTGGACGATCGTGTTTGTTGTCTAGGGCTCGACGGCCATCACGCACTGCGCGCCGCTGGCGATGATCAGCACGAGCATGCTGTCGTACTTGTCGACGGTGGTCAAGTCGGTGAGGTCCGGCCGATCAGGAACGTAGCGCAGCCAGCCGTCCGCCTCTAACTTATAGGCGATGGCGAACTGGACGGGCGGGCCGGCGATGCAACTGAAAGCGGTCTCCGCAGCCGTGCCGTCGGCACCGGTCCAGACGAAGTTGTTCCAGCCCATCGGCAGGTCAAAGGTACGGGTGGCGGTGGGGGTGGGGCTGGGGCTGGGGCTGGGCGTAGGGCTAGGACTGGGCGTAGGAGTTGGGCTAGGGCTGGGGGTAGGAGGGGGCTCTGAGGCCCAGGGGTGGAATACCACGGCACCGTGGGGAGTGCAGTCGTCGTCGACCTCATCACCGTAGATCAAATCGGCGATGTCCCCCTCACTGTCGAGGCCGGCCCAGTAGTTCCAGGTGGCGTTGACTGTGACCTCGCTATCAGACGTGCACTCCATCTCCACAAAGTAGTCCGTTAGCCCGTCAGGGTCACCGACGAATGTGTTGCCGTCCTCAGGGCGGCCGCCGATGACTATCAGCGAGTCCGCCGAGTCTATCTCGTCGATGACAACACCATCGCTGCCGGCGTTGATCGTGTTGCCCACGACCCGCACGTGGATCACATTACCCGCGCCAGGCCAGAGCGCGAGAGCCGCAGAGGTGCCCGACAGGTCGTTGTCCTCCACCAGGTCTACATCTTCGTCGCCGATGTAAACCCCGGTGGTATTGTCGGGCCCTGCCACATTGTCACGTATCTCGTTCTCCCCGCCGCCTTGGGCGCCGATTCCAACATTGTTATCGTCCACCTCGCTATACTCGACCAGGCTGCCGCTGGAGCCATCGAGCCAGATCCCATTGAGCCAGCCGACCGCCTCCACGCCGTCGATGGTGGCGCCGTCGCCGGTGACGTTAATGCCAATACCGGCCGGGCCGCCTTCGAACCGCATATGCTGGATGGTCACGTCCTCAGCAGTGACATCGAAACCGTTATTGGCACCCGTACGCTTCACCACCACGTCGCCGACGTCGGCATCGGGGTGGCCCATGACCGTCAGGCGGTCCCTGTCGACGGTGACCGGGTCTTCATACTCTCCCTCGCAGACGATCACCGTGTCGCCTGGGTCCACCGCGTCAATACCGTCCTGAATCTTCCTGATAATCGTATCGTTGCATCCTTCTATATCGGGAAGGTTGTTGTCGTTCACGTACACTTCGCCCGGCGCCGCCTCGGCCAGCCAGCCCTGCCAAGCGCCGAGGCAGATCGTGAGCACCGCTACCACCGCCACCAGCGCCACAACTGCCGTCCTCGAGTGCAGCCATTTCATGGCCAATCTCCTTCCATTGCTTGCTAGATTACTACGTCGCTCCGTTTCTATCACGGACGAGGGAGTGTGTCAAGGGGCTAACCTAGCGGGGTGCCGGCAGGTCCAGCATGAGGACCTCCAGGGCAAGGCGGGGGTTGACGTTCTCCTCCAGGCGGCGCTTGGTGGCAGCCAATGAACGGAGGGAGGCGATCACCTGGGCGGCGTCGTAGCGCGAGGCCTCGGCCTTCAGGATATCGGACAGGTCGAGGTTGGTGATGGCGTCCTGGCAGCCGGTGGACAGAAGGAGGATGTCGCGCCACCACTCGCGCCAGAGGTCGAGGACGGCCAGGACGGTCGCCCGGTCGCGAGAGAAGCGGCCGGCGACCTCGGAGGCGTAGGCGAATCGCTCCTGGATGGTGCGCTGGGGGAGGGCTCGGATGTCCATGAGGGCCTCGTGGCGGACGCGCATCATCTCCTCATCCTGGTGGGCGGCCAGGGCCCAGCCCAGGCAGCCGCGCGACAGGCGAGCGAGAAGCTGAGCCTGACGAGGAGCCAGCGCCCACCGCTGGCGCAGGGCCTCCTCCAGTTGGGGAACGGGCAGAGGCGCAAGGTCCAGCCGCTGGCAGCGGGAGCAGATGGTGGCACGCAAGGCCTGGGGGCGCGAGGTGATAAGGACGAAGACAACGCCCGGGGGCGGCTCCTCGAGGGTCTTGAGGAAGGCGTTCTGGGCCGCTTCGTTCATGGCATCGGCCGGATCGATGATGATCACGCGGCAGCGGCCCTCGAAGGGGCGCAGGCTCACCGCCCGCCCCACCTCCCGTATCTGGTCGATGCTGATGTCCTTGTGGACGCCGCCATCGGTTGCCTCCACGCCCACCATCTGCACGTCGGCGTGGATGCCGGCGGCGATGCGGCGGCAGGGGGAGCACTCGTGGCAGGGCGGCTCGGGCCCCTCACAGTTGAGGGCCTGGGCCAGCTCGAGGGCCAGGGTGCCCTTGCCCACGCGGGGCGGCCCCACGAAGAGGTAGGCGTGGGCCCGCCTACTCTGGGCCAGGCCGCGCTGAAGGGCAGCCACCGCCCTATCCTGCCCAACGGTCTGCCACACGGGAGCGCCTAGCTCCCGGGAGGGTGAATGTCGCATCGCATCAGATCTTCGTAGGTCTCGCGGCGACGGATCAGGCGGGCGGCGCCGTCCTTCACCATGACGATGGCGGGGCGGAGAAAGGCGTTGTAGTTGCTGGCCATGGGCAGGCAGTAGGCGCCAGCGGCAGCAATGGCCAGCAGGTCGCCCGCTTCCAGGCGGGGCAGGTCGGCATCGCGAACGAGGACATCGCCCGACTCGCAGAACTTGCCAGCGATGGTCACCCGCTGGCGTGCTGCCTCGCCGACTTTGTTGGCTACCAGCGCCGAATAACGGGCGCCGTAGAGGGCGGGGCGAATGTTGTCGCCCATGCCGCCGTCCACAGCCACGTAAGTGCGCACGCCGGGGATCTCCTTGCTGGCGCCGACCTTGTACAGGGCGAGGCAGGCCTGGCCGACGATGGCCCGCCCCGGCTCCACGACAAGCCTGGGCGGGGGCAGGGAGCGGGCCCGACAGGCCTCGAGCAGGGCGGAGACGATGGTCTCCGCGTACTCGGCCATTGAGGGCGCGGGGATGTCCTCCAGGTACTGGATGGCGAAGCCGCCGCCGGGGCTAAGCTCTCGCAGGCGGAAGTCGTACCGCTCGGTCATCTGGGCGGCGAAGGCCATCAGCAGGTCGACGGCCTCCTGATAGGGTTCGAGGTGGAAGACGGGCGAACCGAGATGCACGTGCAGCCCGACCAGCTCGACGGCCGGCAGGCTCAGGGCCTGCTTCACGGCGGCCTCAGCCTGGCCGGTGAGCATGGGAAAGCCGAACTTGCTGTCCAGGACGCCGGTAGTGGTGTGGCGGTGGGTATGGGGGTCGACGTTGGGCGACAGGCGCAGGAGGATGGGCTGGCGCTTGCCGACATCCAGCGCCACGCGGTTCAGCAACTCCAGTTCGTACGGGTTATCGACCACAACCCGGCCGATGCCGTAGTCCAGGGCCTCGCGCAGCTCCTGCTCCGACTTGTTGTTGCCGTGGAAGTAGATGCGCTGGGGCGGGAAGTCGACCGAGCGGGCGATAGCGAGCTCGCCGCCGGAGACCACCTCCAGGTCCATCTCCTCCTCGGCGAGGAGGGCAGCGAGGGCTCGGCCCAGGTAGGCTTTGGCGGCGTAACTGACGCCGGTATCGGCGTGGCGGCTGCGGAACTCGGAGCGGAACTCGCGGCACTTGTGGCGCAGGGTCTCTTCGTCGAACACGTAGAGGGGCGTGCCGAACTCGCGAGCCAGCTCGACGGCATCGCAGCCGGCGATGGTCAGATGGCCTTCGTCGTTGACCGCCGAGGTGAGGGGCAGGATGCCCGCCAGGGGCAGCTCGCTGGACGATCTCTTCTTCGCCAAGGAAAGGCTCCTCCGAATCCGAGGGTATTTTACTACACGCTTGACGATGCGGCCCAGTCTAGGCAATATGGTCAACTTATTGGGCCGCTCATGGTTCGACAGGCTCACCATGAGCGGAGATGCGCAGGCACCTCAAACCGCTCGCCCTGAGCGTGTCGAAGGGCGAACAAGGGCGCTTTCTCGACAGGCTCATACGCTTGACGGCGCGGCCCAGTCTAGGGAAGGACGTAGAGGGTCCCGGTGGCCTCATCACGGCGGGCGATCTTCCCCTCGCTCTGGAGCTTGTGGAGGTGGGCCAGGAGCTGAGCGCGGGCCATGCCGACAAGGCGCCTATCCAGCTCGGGGTAGATGTCGGCCAGCATGGCTTCCAGGTCACCTCGGCCTTCGCCCACGGCAGCGAGGATCTGCTGCTCCCGCTCGTGGCGGTGGTCGATGAGCTCCTGGAGCTTGCGAGCGACATCGCGCACGGGTGGGCCGTGGCCGGGGCAGAGCAAGGTGGCGTCGTAGGTCTGGAGCCGCTCGAGCGATTGCATGTAGAGCGCCATGTCGCCGTGAGGGGGCGGGAAGATGGCGACCGTGCCGAGGCCGAGCACGGTGTCGCCGGTGAACAGCACGCCCTCCTCGCGCAGGTAGAGGGAGATGGAGCCGAGGGTGTGGCCGGGCGTATCGATGACCTCGATGGTGACGCCGCCCACCTGGACGGTGTCGCCGCCCTGGAGCACGCAGTCGGCGGTGGTCTCGGCGGTGGCGCGGCGCCAGGCGCGAACGCGCTCGTCCATCGTCCGCGGCTCAGCGGGGATGTCCGCGTCCTGGGGGGCAGCCGCCCGCCACTCGCTGAGGAGACGTGCTTCCGTCGGGTGCATGCAGATGGGAGCGCCGGTGGCCTGGCGGAGAGCGCGGGCGCCGCCGCAGTGGTCGATGTGGTGGTGGGTGACGATGATGTGCGAAAGCTTCAGGGCCTGCCCTGAGCCTGCCGAAGGGCCGGCCATAGCCTGGAGGTATTCGAGGCGTGGCTTGATGGAGGCCTCGTCGGGGTAGCCAGTGTCGATGAGGGCACCCTGACCGCCGTCGACCACGAGGTAGACGTTGGGAGCCTGCGGACCGCTGAAGACGGCCTGGGGCGCAGGTATGCTATGGACGCGAGGGGTCAACTCCATGCTTCGCCGCCGTTGCGCGGCCAATGTTAGCATATCTGGGAGGCGGACGCCTCTGGGCGGGTAGTCGCTCATGGTGAGCCCTCCCGACCGCTCATGGTGAGCCTGTCGAACCATGAGCGCCCGCTCCCCCTTCGACAAGCTCAGGATGAGCGGCGGGCGGTGGCGCTAGGGGTTGCTGCAGCTCTCCCCGATCATGCCCCTGTACAGGAGCGCGTCGCCGGCGACGGTGATGTAATTGTCGGCGTTCAGGTCAAGGCGCTGCAACCAGTTGGGGTCAGGCGGCGGCCCGCCGGTCGACCCAATGCGGCCGCGGAAGTAGATAGCGTCGCCCGCGACGGTCACAAACATGTCCATGTTGATGTCCAGTGGCCAGGCGTCATCGGTGTCATCGTCGGGGCAGTCGTCCAGGGGGTCGGTGCCCACGTACAACTCGATGTAGTCGCTGAATTGGTCACCGTCGCAGTCAGCCTCGCCGGGGCACGGGTCACAGGCATCGCCCAGGCCTTCACCATCGGAGTCGGTCTGGTCAGGGTTGGGCACGGTGGGGCAGTTGTCCACCGGGTCCCAGAGACCGTCTCCGTCCGTATCCGGTGCAGCGTTAATGGTGCCGCTGCCGGCTCGCGAGTCGCTCCAGGGGCCAGCGTAGGCGACCACACATGCGGCCGCGAAAGCCAACACCATTACCGCCAGCGCTGCTCTAGCCATTACGCATTGATCTCCCGAGCTCGGTCATGGTGGCAGGTGGAGCGTGAAGCTAGTGCACCTGCACCGTCGGCTGGATGGAGATGTCCCAGACATTCCCCTCGCACGCCATGGGTGTGTCGAGCGGCAGCTCCGCGAAGGCCACCATGTCCTCGTGTTCGCCCGGCGCCACGTGCACGACACAGTCACTATGATACTGCCCCATAAAGCCACCACTGCAAAGCGCGGGCCCGAAGCTGGGGCTGCCGGGAATGGGAGGAGCGTCACCCGTGTAGTGGTTGTCATTCTCGCTGGTGACCTCGAGCCAAATGGTTGGGACGGCGTCACAGTCGTCGCCCGGGTCAACCACCTCCGTAATGTCAATAGACAGAGCGCTGATGTCCCAGTCCACATTGGAGCCGCTCTGGTCAGAGATGTTGCGCAGCCTTATGTCGTAGCTAACGGTCCGGCCGGGCGTTATATCCTCCAGCCCCTCAAAAATGATCTCATCCGCGCCGCTGTCGTCGCCCGGGCAGGGCTCCGGGTCTGGCCCAGTGGGCTCGCAGATGTACAGCAGCTCGGGCAAGGGACTGGCAACACTCACCTGGCCCTCCAACGCGCGGGTGTCCGTCCAGGGAGTGGCCAGGCCCAGGGACGCTCCCAAGGCGGCCGCAGCGCCCAGCATCAATACCGTGACCAAAATTCGCCATCGCATGCTTCACCCCCTAGGGCCTCCGTCCAGCGCCACCGGACGAGCTGAGACAACCCGCAGACATTTCACAGCGCGCCGCCTTTCTCATCCAAAGGCTCAACATAAGCGCCAACAGTATACTGGGAATAACTGAGCTGTCAAGGTCTGCGGCGGGCTCGCCTTGCCTATTGGGACGGCCAGATAGTACAATGAGGGCACGATGGCTGTGGAGAAGGAGCCTGCCCTGAGCCCGGCGAAGGGTACCTACATCGTTAAGAAGGGGCTGGCCCAGATGCTCAAGGGGGGCGTCATCATGGACGTGGTGACGCCGGAGCAGGCGCGCATCGCCGAGGAGGCGGGCGCCTGCGCGGTGATGGCCCTGGAGCGGGTGCCAGCCGACATCCGCGCCGCGGGCGGAGTGGCGCGCATGGCTGACCCCAGCGTGATCGCGGCGATCATGGAGGCGGTGACGATCCCGGTGATGGCCAAGTGCCGCATAGGCCACTTCGCGGAGGCGCAGGTGCTGCAAGCGCTGGGGGTGGACTTCATCGACGAATCGGAGGTGCTCACGCCGGCGGACGAGACGCATCACATCGATAAGTGGCCGTTCAAGGTGCCGTTCGTGTGCGGCTGCCGCGACCTGGGCGAGGCGCTGAGACGCATCGGCGAGGGGGCGGCGATGATCCGCACCAAGGGCGAGGCGGGCTCGGGCAATATCGTGGAGGCGGTGCGGCACATGCGGGCGGTGATGGACGGCATCCGCAGGCTGCACTCTATGCCCAAAGACGAACTAATGGCCGAGGCCAAGACGCTGGGAGCACCGTACGAGGCGGTGAAGGAGGTGCACGAGACGGGCGGCCTGCCGGTGGTCAACTACGCCGCCGGCGGTGTGGCCACGCCCGCCGACGCTGCCCTGATGATGCAGCTAGGCGCTGAGGGCGTGTTCGTGGGCTCCGGCATCTTCAAGTCGGACGACCCCGAACAGCGGGGCAAAGCCATCGTCAAGGCGGTTACCAACTACAACGACCCCGAGATCGTCGCGGAGGTATCGCGCGGGCTGGGAGAGCCCATGCGCGGGCTGGACGTGCGCTCGATGCCGGACGAGGAGCGCCTGGCTATGAGAGGGTGGTAGGGATGACACAGCAGAAGGTACACGTCGTACTGTGGCAGGACGGTGACCAGTGGGTGGCCTGGTGCCTGGAGTATGACGTCGCCTCGCAGGGAAACAGCGAAGAGCACGCCATGGAGATGATCCAAGAGGCCGTAGAACTCCACATCGAAGACATGACGCGGGAAGAACTGGAGGGGGAGCTCATTCCGGTTGAATCCACGCCCGTTGTCCGGGAGATGACTATCCGTGCCCCGGCGATACTCAAGTGATGAGGTGATTCGCGCTCTGTCTAGAGTCGGTATCGAACCGGTACGACAGCGAGGAAGTCACGTCAGATTGCGGGGAGTCTTCAGGGGCGGAACTCGGCACGTGACCGTGCCGACCGGCCAAGCCAACCTCCACCCGAAAACGCTTTCCACGATACTCCGACAGGCCGGCCTCACCCGCGAGGAACTAGCAAGATTGGCCGAAGGAGCGGACATAGGAACGCCATGACCAGCATCGGCGTCCTGGCGCTTCAGGGTGACTTCGCTGAGCACATCGGCATCTTTCAGCGACTGGGCGTCGCGGCACGAGAGGTGCGTCAGCCGCAGGAGCTAGACGGGCTGGACGGGCTGGTGATCCCCGGCGGCGAGAGCACCACCGTCGCGCGCCTCATCTCCGAGTTCGCGCTCCTAGAGCCCCTGCGAGAGCGGGCCCAGAACGGATTCCCGATCTGGGGCACGTGCGCCGGCATGATCGTTCTGGCTCAGCGGGCGAGCGAGCTGACCTGGCCCACTCTGGGCACCCTGGCCATCG
>Ga0315532_1002671_pt1 | contig 12041 bp, 10 predicted proteins | sample SalMarWE160370MG_FD_203082 | JGI IMG/M metagenome (GOLD analysis project Ga0315532, IMG submission 203082) | Salt marsh sediment microbial communities from the Plum Island Ecosystem LTER, Massachusetts, United States - Salt Marsh Sediment WE1603-70 ... | reverse complement strand
AACTCGTTCACGCCCTTCCACTGCCCCAGCTTGGCATCGAGAGTATCCCCTTTTTCCACCGGCTGATTGGGCCCGGTGGGGTTAATCTCATAAGCCGCCTTGCAGTCCATCCAGTTATAGGAGCCGCAAAGCCCGGTTTTCTCCGGGGTAATAACACAAACGTGGTTTGGGGCAAAGGACTGACACAGGGTGCAGGAGTAGTAGGTATCGGTAGTTTCATCAGTCATCCCCTCAATTCGGGCATCCCGAGCGGCATAGGTTGTCCTTGCCTTTTCCATTACCTCATTTACTTTGTCTTCCTCGGTATAGACCTTTACCTGTATCTTATCAAATATCCGGCCGAAGTCCTGGTGCAGCTTGGCGTGAAGAATATCGCCGATATGGTGTAACTTAAAGCCCTTCTCCATCGCCTGTTTACCCACCCGTATCCAGGCGATATCCCGCTGCCCGATGTGCATCACTCCCTGGGCGTAGTTTAGCAGGTGGTGAACCTGCCTCTCCAGGATGGGTTCAAAGTCCTCCTGCATCTCCCTGCCGGCAACCTCAACGACGATAGCCATCGGCAGTCGGGAACCAGGGGTTATATCGTCTATCTCCGGCCCGATAACCTCGACCTTACCGTCCTCCACCTCGTCCATTCGCTTGGTGGTAACCCACTCCACCATATGGGTCCGGCCTCCGCCGCACTCCAGATAGACATCATCTTTCCGCACCCTCTCCCCCTCAAAGGCGGGGCCGTAGGCAACCGGCACCGGCACCTCGGCCACGGCTACTTTTAGCCCCCTCACCTCCACCGCCCGGGAAACCAGCTTATCGTGGGGGACATTGGAGACGACATGCTCATAGGTGCAGATACCGGTAGGCAGAACCTCGGGTATAGGGGTATCGGCAATAACCGGGAATCCCCAGCTGATGGCGCCGGCGGCGTTGGCGTACCACTCGTCGGTAACATAGCCCATGGGCAAAACAAAAGCAAAAATACGGTCTTTATTATAGATAAGTATCTTGCGGTAATCGCCGGGCCCGACGCCACCGAAGGACATGGCCGCCCTGGTGGCAAAGCCCATGGCGAATACGGCAGCGCTGATATCGGGGCCGAAGGATACCAGCCGGGTCGGCCAGCCTATCTGCACCCCCTCCTCCACCAGTTGCTCGGAGAACTTCTTGCCGTTATACTCGGAAGCCATAAACACGTAGAGGTTCTTCTGCTGCAGCTCCTGGGCGATACTGGCGGCTATCTTGCTGGTAGGGGCTGCCCCGACGACGGCGGCAAAGCCGGGGGCGGTTCCGTCAACAAACTCAACCCCCCGCTTCCTCAGGATGACGTCGTCGGCGGCGCCCAGCCAGATATTATCATCAGTGGGGTCTTCCGTCTTGGTGTAAAAATCGGGCTGCTCCAGGTACCTTATCGCTTCTATCAGCTCCTCGGCAAATAAGGTAGCCATGCCGGCGTCAAGGGCCGGCGCCAGATAGGGCAGGGGGTGTTCCTCTCTCACCGGTGGCGGTAAAAGAGCTTTGCACCTCTTCAGCACCGGCTCCATATCACCCAGCTTTTCCACCTTATTGCCCAGAATCCCGTAGATTACGGGCAGATAGTAGGCGGTATTGGGAAAGCCCACCGGCTCATTAGCCCCCCACTTATCCATAGCTTCTTTCCACTTCTTATCCGCGTTGCCGATAATCTTGTAGGCCCCTCTGATGGCTGCTGACGCTATAATCTTAGACATATCTTAAAAGTCCTCCATTATCTTAGCTAGAGCGCTTAAACTGCGTCCAGCTCTCTTCTCATATCCATATCGTAGAGAACCCGCTCCCTGGCCTTATCGATACCCAGGGCCTTGCGCTTCTTGTCAATGTGGGCAATCATAAGGTGAGCGGCTCTAATCGTGTCGGGCTCAAAATCCCACATCCCGCCGTACAATTCCTCCATCTCCTTGAAGAGGAAGTCGGTCACCTCTTTGCTGCCGGTGGTTGGCCAGGTAACGCCGAACACGGTGTAGACACCGGAGGCGACGAAGTACTGCCCGATGGATATAGCCTTCTCGCTCATCCACTCGGGAGCGGCTCCAGCCACCGGCAGTTCGCTGATGTCGTCGCCTAAGCCCCCATCTTTGACCATGGCGGTGGCGGCAATCAGGATTCGGCTGTTATCAACACAGGAACCCATGTGCAGCACCGGCGGTATACCCACCGTCTCGCAGACCTCAGCCAGCCCCTTACCGGCAAACTCCTTGGCGGCTTCGGGGACCATTAGACCGGCCTCGGCACAGGCGATGGCGTTACAGCCGGTGGTAATCACCAGCACATCATTCTTTATCAGCTCCTTAACCATATTGACATGGCCCTCATTATGCTTAATCCGGGCGTTATTGCAGCCGACCACTCCGGCAACCCCCCTTATCCGTCCATTGATAATGTTATCATTAAGCGGGCGGTAGGAAGCCCGGAAAAGGCCGCCCAGCAGGTAGTTGATGGTCTCATGGCTGAAACCGGCAATCTGGTCGACCACCCCGCCGGGGATATAAACGCCCCCCTTCCGGTTGGGGAAATTATCGATAGCCATCTTAACTATCTCCCGCGCCGACTTCAGGGCATCGTGCTCATCAAACTCAATATGGATAGCACCGGTAATCTGGGCTTTGGGGGAGGTAGTGATAATCTTGGTATGGTAGCACTCGGCTACCGTCTGTATGGACTGCATAATACACTGCACGTCCACCACCATGGCCTCCACGGCCCCGGTGACTATAGCCAGCTCCTGCTGCAGGAAATTACCGGCGATAGCCACTCCGTGGCGCATCAGTATCTCGTTAGCGGTGCAGCACATGCCGGAAAGGTTTATCCCCTTGGCACCCTTGGATTTGGCCAGCTCTATCATCTCCGGCTCCTGAGCCACGGCTACAATCATCTCGGAGAGCAGCGGCTCGTGACCATGAATGACGAGATTTACCTTATCCTCTTCGAGCACTCCCAGACTAGCTTTGCCCAGAACCGGGGCCGGGGTGCCGAACAGGATGTCCTGCAACTCGGTGGCAATCATACTGCCACCCCAGCCATCCCCTATGGCTGCCCTGACCCCCTGCTTGAGTAGGTGTTTGTAGTCCTGGTCAACCCCTATGTGGGTGCGGTGCATTATCTCAACAATCTCTCTGTCTATGCCCCGCGGCATAACACCCTGCTGCCGCCACAACTCCTGGCGCTTCAGCGGCGCCTTCCTGGCAGTTATGACCTCGCCTTCCTGCTTGCCGAACTCAGCAAGCGCCTTCTCGCCGATATCGACGGCTATCTCATTGTTGCTGCGGTCGCCGATTTCGATTCCCCAGTCCAGGGCTAACTGCATCAGCTTCTGCTCATCTTTGATCTCGTAGCCCGGCGCCTCGCCTTTAGCCACCGCCAGGAAAAGCTCGGCAACCCCCCGCCCGTGGTCGGAGTGGGCTGCCGCCCCACCGGCCACCATTCTTATGAAATTACGGGCGGCGATAGTCTCTGCGGTAGCCCCACAGACCCCCCTTCGCTTCTGTTTCTCCTCGGGAGTCTCCTCCTTGCCCTTGGGCAACGGCACCCGGCAGGGTCCCATACCGCAGTTCTTACAGCAGCTGCCCACCGAGCCTATGGGACAGGGCCTCATTGAATCCGCCCGGTCAAAAACGGTATTAACCCCGTCTTTAGCCGCTTTCTCAATCAGCTCATTACTTGCCTGGTCAATACTCTTGGTCTCTTTTTCTTCTGCCATCTTTCGGTCACCTCTCACTTAAAAATGTCCCTTATTTCAGGAAGCCGCTAGCTCGGCTATTATCTCCCGGACCAGCTTTATGGCCTCGGGGTGCCGCATAATCATCACATCCCCTCCGGCCATAAGCAGCACCGCGGCGGACATCGCCTCCAGCAGGATTCCCCGCTTCTTGGCGTCACCCATATTAAGCTCGTCATCAGCAAGATGCACCTCTTTAGTCTTCCAGGCTTCCTTAGATATATTACAGATAAGCGGATACTGCAGCTTTTCGTCCTGCTGGGTCAGCCCCGCCATCCTCATCCGCTCCATTACCGAGTAACAGTACTCAATGCCGTAGCCGATACAGCTGACGGTGGGGTCCATTATGAGCAGCTCATCGGGAACGCCCAGGTTACCCAGCAGAATATTAAGCTGCTTGGCCAGGTTGATATCTATCGGCGTCGAGGCCCCCACGGTGTGGTGGTAGCCGATAGCGGCGGCACCGATCTTCTTATGGTCACCCTCCTCCACCGGTCCGATAATCAAATCTTTCCCCTGGCAGACCTCGGCCACCAGCCGCAGGACCTCTGTATCCTTGTCATGGTTAGCCGTCCCCCAGACAATCAGGGGAACGTCGATGGCATCGGCCACCTTTTTGACCACGGCGGCGGCTTCATCGGCGCCCCGGTCGAGCCCGTTGGGGTCGGTGCTCAACAGCTGCAGGCAAATCATCTCGGCGCCGTAGTCGTCAACGCACTTCTTGGCCCAGGCAGCCGAGTCGTCGGTCACCCCTTTAAACGGTTCCAGGGCGGCCGGGGCCCAGTTTTCAGGGGGCATGTCCCAGACCTCCATGGCTATCCGGGGCGGACGCGGCATCTCCCCCTCAAAGAGGTAAAACGGGTAGGCGGTCTCGCCGCCGACGGTCACCGCTTTGTCACCGCCGCCCAGCTTCATCTCTCTTATTTTTCCGCTGTAGGCTGTCTTGGGGATTTCTAAAGCCATAACTATCCCTCCTTACTTTTAAGCCGGAGTCTTCCGCTTCTCGCTGCCGAACCACTCTTCGCTGAACCAGTAGCGCTCGCCGTTCTGTAAATATTTAAGCTTATCCTCACGGCTGTCCAGCTTCTGCCGCCACCTCCCCAGTTCCTCACCCTCGGGGATACCCTCCTCAAAGGTGGCTCCCAGCACCTCCACCTCATCCCGACCCGGCGCCTTCTTTTTCTCAATCTTATATTCCATATGATATACCCCCTTTAAGCCAGTCCGGCGGCAACTTTAGCCGCCCTGACCGTGTTCATCATCAGCATGGTTATGGTCATCGGCCCCACCCCACCCGGAACCGGGGTGATGGCGCTGGCCTTTTCTTTAACCGTCTCAAAATCAACATCACCGGCCAGTATCCTCTTGCCCTCGGCCGTCTTGCCAATCGCGTTTACGCCCACGTCAATAACCACCACGCCCTCTTTCACCATATCGGCGGTGATATACTTGGGCTTTCCTGCGGCTACTATTAAAATATCAGCCCTCTTTGTATGAAAAGCCATGTCCCGTGTCCTGGTATGGCAGATAGTCACCGTGGCGTTGGCCCCCGGCGCCTTCTGCAATAATATATTGGCAATCGGTTTGCCAACTATGTTGCTCCGCCCGACAACGACCACCTCGGCGCCCTCAATCTGGGTGCCGGAGCGGATTAAAAGCTGCTGGATGCCGGCGGGGGTGCAGGGCATATAGTCCGGCTCGCCTATCATCAGCTTACCCACGTTCACCGGGTGGAAGCCGTCAACATCTTTTTTGGGGTCGATGGCGTAGAGGACTTCCCCCTCGTTGAGGTGTTTGGGCAGGGGCAGCTGAACTAAAATGCCGTTAATCTTGGGGTCTTTATTGAGCTTGTCAATCAGTTGCAATAGCTCCTGCTGGTTGGTCTTCTCCGGGAGGTCATACCTCTCCGAATAGATACCCAGTTCTTTAGAGGTCTTCTCCTTGGCGCCGACGTACACCTGCGAAGCCGGGTCGGCGCCGACCAGCACCGTGACCAGTCCGGGCACGATGTTGTGCTTCGCCTTTAGCTCGGCGACCTCTTTCTTTAGTTCCTCGCGAATCTGCGCGGCAACCTCAGCGCCTTTAATAAGTTGGGCGGTCATTTTTCACCCCTTTCCGTCCAGAAGATTGGTCATCAGATTATTAACCGCCTGCACCGCCCTGGAGCTATCGGGCAGGTCAAGCAGCGGCTTTAGCTCAATGTCATACTGGTATACTTCCTCATCCAGGGGAATGATAGCGGTTGCTTCAAGACCCAGCCGGGACATTTCCTTGGCTACCACCGGGTCAATCCCATCGGGGACCTGGTTGATAATCACCGACTGCCGCTTAACCACCAGCTTCAGCTCGTCCACCATCTCCCTTATCCGGGCTAGAGTCCTCACCCCCTTCACCGAATGGTTGGAAACCAGCAGCAGCTCGTCAACATTCTGGGTCGTCCGCCTTGAAAGGTGCTCCATCCCCGCCTCGTTATCCATAACCATGTAGGGATAGTTCCCGGAAAGGGTATCGGCAAACTTCCTCAGGATAACATTGGGGTAGCAGTAGCATTCCGGCCCTTCCCCCCGACCCATAGTCACCATGTCAATTCCCTTGGCCTCGACTATAGCCCCGTTCATCTTAACATCAAGGTAGGCTTCCTTGGTCATACCGGAAGGGATGTTTATCTTATCCTCGTTAAAAGAGGCAATTAGAGAGCCAACCGTCTGTTTTATGTCAAGTCCTAAACTCTCCCCCAGATTGGCGTTGGGGTCGGCATCAACAGCCAGAATCGGCCCGGCCCCCTTCTTCATCAGGTAACGGATAACCAGGCTGGCCACTGAGGTCTTCCCGGTGCCGCCTTTTCCGGCTACGGCAATATTAAAGCTCAAACAGTTCTCCTCCGCTTTCTAGAATAACCCGGTAACCTTACCGGTATTTACATCAACATCCACTTTCCTGAAGGCCGGGCTGGAACTGGTACCCGGCATCAGGGTGATGGCTCCGGCGCAGGGGCAGAGGAACTTTGACCCGGAGTAAATCAGCACGTCGCGGATGGGCAGCGTCCAGCCCTTGGGAACACCCTTAAGGGCCGGGTCGTGAGTAAGAGACAGGTGAGTCTTGACCATCATGGTGGCGTACTCATCATATTTAGCATCGGCCTCGAAAGTCTTGGCCTTGGCCTCCGCCTCGGGAGTCCAGGCCACGCCGTCGGCGCCGTAGACCTCCTTGGCAATCATGGCTACCCTGTCCCGCAGCTTCATCTCGTTGGGATAGAGGAACTTGAACTCGTTCTCCTCATCACAGGCTTCCTTGACCACGTCGGCCAGCTCCAGGGCGCCGTCGCCGCCGTCTGCCCAGTGGGTGGACACGGCGCAGCGGGCGCCGGCGGCCTCAGCCGCCTTCCTCACCATGGCTATCTCCGCCTTGGTATCGGTATGGAAGCAGTTGATGCACACCACCGGGTTGATGCCGGACTTCCGGATAACCCCGATAAGGTGCAACATATTGGGCAGCCCCTTCTCCAGCAGCCCCAGGTCTTCCTTATTATAGGCGTCGGGCAGTGGAATACCGGCCACTACTTTAGGCCCGCCGCCGTGCATCTTTAGCGCTCTTATAGTGGTGGTCAGCACCGATACGTGGGGCTTAAGGCCGCTATAGCGGCACTTTACGTTCCAGAACTTCTCAAATCCGATATCAGCGGCAAAGCCGCTCTCGGTAATATGGTAATCAAACATCTTGAGGCCGATTCGGTCGGCTATGATTGAAGACTGGCCGACAGCGATATTGGCGAAAGGCCCGGCGTGTACCATACAGGGCTGGTATTCTACGGTGGACAGCAGGGTGGGATTAACGGTGTTGCGCATCCAGGCGGTCATGGCGCCGCCCACCCCCAGGTCGCCGGTGGTAATCGGTTTGCCCTTCTTATTAAAGGCGACGGTGATATTATCCATTCTTTCCCGCAGGTCGGCCAAATCTCGCACGATGGAGAGCATGGCCATCAGCTCACTGCTTACGGCGATACCGAACTTGGACTGCATGGTGAAGCCGTCCATGCGCCCGCCCAGGCCGATGACGATATTGCGCAGGCTCTGAGCGCAGAAGTCCATAATCCAGCCCATCTCCACCCGGGTGGGGTCGATATTCAGGCGGGGCATTTTGGTCAACCGGTCCAGCTGCTCGTCATCGTAGTTACGCTCGTGCTGCATCCGGGCGGTCATGGCCACCATGGCCAGGTTGTGGGCGTTCATAATATCGTTGATGTCGCCGGTAAGCCCCATGGAAAACTCGGTCATGGGGATGAGCAGGGCGTTACCGCCGCCGGCGGCAGTGCCCTTGATGTTCATCGTCGGCCCGCCCGAAGGCTGTCGGAGGGCGCCGCCAACATTCAGTCCCCGCTTGCCCATACCCTCCATAAGGCCGCAGGAGGTGGTGCTTTTCCCCTCCCCCAGCGGCGTGGGGGTGATGGCCGTAACCTCGATGTACTTGCCGTCCGGTTTCGCTTTTAGGCGCTCGATAATCTTCATAAAATCGAGCCGGCACAACCGGCCGTAGGGGATAATCTCGTCCTTCTGCAGATTCAGCTTCTCCCGCCACTCGTCGGGGGTAGGCATGTTCTCCTCGGCCGCATCGGAAATTTGCCAGTCCTTTAGTTTCGTTGCGTCGTAAGCCAACTGCAACCTCCTTGTTAAATTTAACGTTTTATATTTTTAAGCGCTCATACCTGAGCAGTCGCTAACAGGGCCTGGTATATATTTCTAACTTCACTAACAACATTAGGGCTAGATTCAAAGAGGGGACGTTCAGCCAGGTCGGCGTCAACTATAGCCTGGTCATAGGGGATAAAACCGAGGAACTCAAAATCGGGCAGGCTGGAGGTCATAAAATCTCGCTCGGACTGGCTCCGCACCTTGCTGCCCACGGCGGCAATATTATGTATATCAATCTCCTCGGCCAACTTTTTGATTCTGCGGGCGGTCTCAATACTGCGTCGGCCCGGCTCCACCACCACAATCAATCTATCCACCGCTCTGGCGGTGGCTCTCCCCAGGTGCTCCACACCGGCCTCCATATCCAGAATAACCACCTCGTCCCGGCCCAGCAGCAAGTGGGTGACCAGAGCCTGCAGGAGGGCACTCTCCGGGCAGTAGCAGCCGGTGCCGCCCTGCTTTATCCGCCCCATTACCATTAATCTAACTCCATTAGACTTCAGGGAATACTTCTCCGGTAAATCGTCAACCTTGGGATTGAGCTTGAAAAAGCCCCCCGATTTACCCGGCTTGGCTCCGGTGCGTTCCTCGATAAGAGCGCTCATCTCAGATATGGGAGTTATGTCGTCGGGGTTGGAAATGCCCAGAGTGGCGGCTAAATTGGAATTGGGGTCGGCATCTATGGCTAAAACGGAGTAGCCCGCCTCGGCGAAAATCTTAGAAAGCAGAGAGGCCAATGTCGTCTTACCTACGCCACCTTTTCCACTTATGGCAATCTTCATGTGAATCTTGCTTTTCCCATAATAAAGCTGAGACTTCGGGGGAAAGTTCTCAGCTTAAAATCGTGCCTGTTATCTGAAAGCGCCCAGTATCTAGTTTATCTCATTGGGATAGGAGAAGTCAAGCAATTACGCCTGTTGGTATATGATTTAACTTAGGTTAATCCACCCGTATCCGGCAGCCGTTGCCGGTAGATATTAACCGCGTTGCTAACCCGTCTTCGGCTCAATCGGCCAGCTATTACTTCTCTTCGGTAGCCATTATCAGGTAGACACTGACCTTGGGCTTTTCCACCAGAAGGGGCTCGATTTTCTCATAAAGCTTAACCCGCTGCTCCGACTTTTCCCATTTCTTCCATTCCTCCAGGCTCTGCCAGGTGCTCAGCACCGAGATTATAGACGGGTTTTCGGTGCCGACTAAAGACTCTCCGTGTATATAGCCCGAGTAGCTCATAGCCTCTTTCCTGAGCGCCCTGAGCAACGGCAGTAGGTCTCCCTTCTTATTTTCTTTCAGGTGACGCTGTATTACCACTCTTACCATCACTGGCCTCCTTTTATATTGATGGCGTCAGGAGCCCGTCTCCTGCTCCTGGATAAGCTTATCGCCGTAATCAAGCAAAAGCCTGGCTCTTTCCGGGCTTACGTCCTTTCTGGATTCTAGGTAGCTCTTCAGTGCGTCGAGGGGGCTTATCTCCTCGGCGGCCATTCCCCCCAGCCTCACCCGGGCTTCCCGCTTGATATCCTTGGCGATGGTAAAGTAGTGGGCTGATTTCAGGGCATTCCTGATGTCATTATCTCTAAGCTGCCCCTCAATCTCCGCCGGCAGGCTGATAGCCAGCCGCACCACGGCATCTTTAACCTCATCCACCCGTTCGGCGATAGCCTTTAATACGGTGGCCGTCGGCTCGGCATCGGCCGGCTCAATATTGGCATCGATGGTCAGAAAGCGCCGCCCCACCACCGGGTGGAAGTCGAAGGATACCGCCCTCTTTCCCACCCCCTCCCCCTCCCCGATTTCCACCATGTAGAAACCCTTCTCGTCATCGGCCTCGCCGAAATCCAGCCGCTCCAGGCTGCCGGCATAGACCACCGGCGGGTTCTCGCTTAACACCTGGTGCTTGTGAATATGCCCCAGGGCGATATAGTCAAAGGCGGGGTGGGCAACATTGCTCAGCATCAGGGCGTGTTCCTGCCCTATGGTCATTGAACTCTCCGAGCCAACCTTAGAGCCAGCCACCCAGACATGGGCCGCCAGTATAGAAGGCAGTTCGGGGTCAAGCTCCTCAGCTCTGGCGGCGATTACATCGGTTAATATCTGCTGCATTTTCTGGTTTATCTGCTCAAAGGTGAGGTTCTTGGTCTCTTCTCTGGTCAGCAGGGCGCTGCGCTTCAGCCAGGGCAGGGAAACAATCTGGACTTTGCCGCTCCCAGTCGGGATGGTGTAAACTTCGGGGCGGTTGGAGACATGGACGTTTTTCACCGCCAGGGTATCAAAGATTTCGGTGCTGGTGGCCCGCCCCACGGCGTTGGGCAGGTCGTGGTTGCCGATTAAAAGAAATACGGGGATGCCGCTGGTGGCCAGGCGGTTAATTCTCCTGGCGAATTCCCGCTGCTGGGTCTGGGTCGGCTCACGGCTTCTATAAGCATCGCCGCAGAAAAGGACCAGGTCAATTTTGTTCTCCAGAGCGTAGTCCACCAGCTTATCGAGGGCGTTCAGGAAGTCCTCAAGGCGTGTCGGCAATCCGGTTTCCGGATTGATATGCCCGTAGTTCTCAACACCAAGGTGAAGGTCGGCAAAGTGGAGGATTTTCAAATCTGTTCACCTCTTCTCCTTCGAATTATAACTTGCCGACCATATGCAATCAACAGGCGGGGGTTAATCGTTATACGGGGTGAATTCCCCTGTAAAGTAGTTTATAATAGCTCTCAACGCTGATACCCTGATGGCGCAGACATGACTGAAACGGAAAAACCGGTACCGGAAAGAAAAATATGGGGGCCCTGGGCCACGGTAGGCTTGGGGCTGGCTGTTATTGTTGTCTTCACCATAGTACAGACACTGGCAACATTAGCTGTTACTTTACCAAAACTGCCCTCCTTGCTGCAATCTTTACCCGTCCAGCCGGACCCCTTTGAGTTGATGCGTGCTATTGAAGAGCTACTGGCCACCCAGATGGGGCTGATTACCTCTATTTCCGTCTGCGCTTCGGCAATATTCGGCGTCGGTTTTATCGTATTATTCACCAGTATTAGAAAAGGCGTCGGTATTGCCGAATACCTGGGTTTAAAACGAATAACGGCCAAGCAAATCCTGGCCGTTCTGGGTATTATGGCGGGGTTTATAATTATTTCGGACGGCCTGGGTCTATTGGTGGACAGGTCGGCCTCCAACGAGTTTATGGCAAACACATACAGCACCAGTGTCTGGCCGGCGCTGCTCTGGGTATCCCTGATTATCTTCGCCCCAATCTTTGAGGAGGTTTTTTTCCGCGGCTTTTTGTTTGAGGGCTTCCGGCAGTCACGGCTCGGCCCTGTTGGGGCCGTAGGCCTGACGGCACTTGCCTGGGCAGCGCTCCACATTCAGTATGGTATTTACGACATAGCGGTGATATTTCTCCTGGGGATATTATTTGGCGTAGTCCGCATCAAAACGGGCTCGCTGTGGAGCACGATAATAATGCATGCCTTTACTAATATGGTGGCGTTGATTCAGGTAGCCTTACAGGTGGAGGGGATAATCAGCCTGCCCGGTTAGCTTTCCCCCACCCCCACTTCCAACAGTTCTCTTTCCTACCAAAACCACCCCCCCAAAAAGGCAACCCC
>Ga0315532_1002664_pt1 | contig 12071 bp, 16 predicted proteins | sample SalMarWE160370MG_FD_203082 | JGI IMG/M metagenome (GOLD analysis project Ga0315532, IMG submission 203082) | Salt marsh sediment microbial communities from the Plum Island Ecosystem LTER, Massachusetts, United States - Salt Marsh Sediment WE1603-70 ... | reverse complement strand
TACCGCTACTACAACCTTGTATTCAATCGTGCGATAAATCGTACCGCTACTACAACCTTGTATTCAATCGTGCGATAAATCGCACCGCTACGATTTGGTGGCATTTATACCGTAACAGTAGCGGTGGCATTTATGCCACGATATAGTAAATTGATCGGTTAATTGGTTAAATGGTTAATTTCCCCTTACTCTCCCCCCATAGGGGGAACTACTCACCACTCACTAATTAACCACTCATCATCTGTTATCCGCTACATTGTGCGATAAATCGCACCGCTACATTATTCTTGCTATAATCAGCCCTGCCAGTGCCAGTATAGTCGGCCACTTCCAGCAGTATTTTATTGCCTGGTCAATTCTTAGACGGGGGAAGACTGCATTAATAAAAAGACCGATTAAAAACACAATCAGCATCTTAACAAAAAAGATAAATGGATTTCCTCCACCCAAAAAAAGATTAACAAAAAGCCCAACCACAATATATGTATGAATGGCATGCTCAATAGTTGTGAGAGCCAGGTATTTTCCTCCGTACTCAACTGCTGTTCCTGAGGCAATCTCCTGAGGTGCACTCACTACATCAAAAGGTCTTATCCCCAGCATTGCTGGAAGAATCATAAAGTAAGCTAGAGCAGGAAGGGGAAGATAAACCGCTCCCCAAAAGGAGTTTTGTTGAGCCCTTACAACCTCCATCAATGATGTAGTTTTGTAGTAGGTCATAACTGCCAGAACAGCAAAGAGAAAGGGAACCTCGTAGGCAAGAGCAAGCATCATTTTACGAGATATACTTATGCTTACATTTGGATTAGCTGCTTCTCCACCACTTAGAGCAATTCCAACTGGCATAAGAAGCATAAGATAAATAACAACAAGCAAATCACCTGAGGTAGCAAGAGGGGCAATTCCACCAAAGGGAATGAAAAGAACTAAAACTATTGAGCCAGCTAAAGACAAAATAGCTCCAATATCAAATATTCTACCGTGGGAGATACTTTCTTGATTAACTAGTTTGACAATATCAATGATCGGTTGATAAATCGGCGGACCATACCTTCTGTGAATTCTGGCAATTACCTTCCTTGCCAGGCCTAAGAAGAAAACTCCAATTACAAGAGCTATCAAAGGTAAAACAACCATCCATACAGCACTTATCACCATAGGCTCCATCCTAACTTAACAAAAATTAGAAAGGCTAAAAAGAAAATAATATACAAAACATAGGTATTTATATTTCCAGTATAAATTTGCCTTACCACCTGGAAAAAATCCTTACTTTTTCTGGCCAGCCAATAGTAAAAATTATCCACCACATCGTGAAGATAAGGCTTAATTATTCTATATACCTGGTCATAGAATCTTACACTGTACTGATATCTATCTTTAGGAACAAATGAACCAGCGGCATAGCTATCTTCCTGGTTAACCTTTCTTGATTTTGCCGATAGAGAGAATAAAAGATAAACAACCCCGCCAGCTACTAACACTGCTGCCAGAATATTAATTGTATTTAACTCTCCAATTTCTTTTGGCATACCAAGCATAGTAGTAGAAAGAGGTTCTACTCCAAAGGATTTCTCAATCATAGAAATTACTTTTAAGGGAATTCCAGGAAAAATGCCAAATAAAATAATGGCCAGGGTTAAAACAATCATAGGAAGTTGCATGGTCCACGGTACTTCCTTCACATCTTTGTATTTTTCTGGAAGCTGCCCTAAAAATATGTTATGCAAGAATTTATAGACTGATAAAATTGTTCCCCAGGTTCCTATAAGGGCAGCAAAAGCTAAAAATGGATAATTTTCTACAATTAAGGTCTTATATATTAGCCATTTTGAAATAAAACCATTGGTAAGAGGAATACCAATTAGACCAGAGATGCCAGCTAAGCCTGCTATGAAAGTAACAGGCATCTTTTTAATTAACCCTCCCAATTCATTTAAGTCTCTTACTCCGCCAGTCCTATATTCTATGGCTCCGGCAACAAGAAAAAGCAAGGCTATATAGATACAATGATTTAAGGTGTGAAATATGCCTCCAGCGATACCCAGGGATGTAGCAATTCCAATTCCCAACACCATATATCCTCCCTGTCCAACTCCATGCCAGGCAAGAAGTCTTTTAGAGTCATCTTGCAGCAGGGCAGTAAACGTTGGGATAACTATAGTAATAGCCCCAATCCAGCAAAGTATATAGTTAAAATTTAGGATTCCGTATCTTAATTTATGGAGAAGACTTACTCCTATTATACCATACATAACTAAAACAAATCCATACATTCCCATCCTTACCAGGATTCCGGAAAGAACTGCTGAAAAGGGAGACACTGCCTCAGCATGAGCATCAGGAAGCCAGGTGTGAAGTGGCCAGATTGCATTCTTAAGCCCAAAACCAATTACAAACATGAGCAAAAGGAAAAGAATATATCCAGGTGAGGCGCTTTGCAGAAGGGAAGACAAACTGGAAATTTCCAGTGTCCCATAAGATGCATACAAACTGACGATAGCAAACAGCATGGCTACAGAGCCAGCAATTGACATAACAATGTATTTTAACCCAGCAGCTACTGCTTTTCCTCCCTTGTAGCTTATCAAAAGGTAGGTGCTCCAGCTCATTATCTCCCAGAAAATATAAAAGGAAAGAAAATCGGCACTAAGGACAATACCCAGCATCGCTGCATTAACAAATAACATCATAAAATAATAGAAATTTGGTCTCTGGTAATTTCTCATATACTCTAAGGAAAAAATAATTGATAAAAAGCCAATCGCGGCAACTGCTATAGCGAAAAACCAGGAAAGAGAATCTATTCTTAAGCCAAGGGATAGATTTAAAAAAGGAAGAGAATAAAAATCGGTAGAGATTTTTTGATTATAGGTCAAACTAACTAAAATAATGACTGCTAAGGATACTAAAACCGCCAGAAGATTACGAGTTCTTGCAGAAATTTTGCCAACTAAATAAACCATAGCAGCTCCCAGAAAAGAGACCACTAATATAGTTATAAGTTGCACCTTATGTGCCTCCCAGAACCCATCCGATGTATGTTGCCCTTCCTAAAAGCTCATTAGCCGCCTCTTTAAGTAAACCGGTAATGAACTGAGGATGGACTCCGATTATAATGATTGCTCCGGTTAAGATAATTATTGGTATCAATATAAATCCTGATGTTTCGGTTATCTTATCTATGTTTTCCCCTTTTTTAAAGTAAAGATTTTGTACAATTTTAAAAAAATAGCCAGCTTCAATAACAGTTGCAATTAAGGCAATAGCGATAAAAGCTAAGAAAATCGGCTTTTTTACCTGTATAGCAGCATAAACTATTGAAAGTTTGCTCATGAATCCGGCAAAAGGTGGAAGGCCAATGAGGGAGAAAGAACCTATAGCGAAGGCAAGGGAAGTTAAAGGCATTCTTTTTCCTATTCCATTTAAGGAGGTAATGTTTTTGGAACCTACTTTGTAAATCATATACCCTGCAGCTAAGAAAAGAAGCGCTTTAGCCAGAGTATGAGAGACTATTTGAAATAAAGATGCAAACACTCCCGGGGGAGTCGCTATCCCCAGAGCAAAGACAATTAGCCCAATCTGACCAATGCTGGAATAGGCTAAAAGCCTTTTTATATCATCCTGTCTAAATGCAGACATTTCACCAATTAAAAGAGTCAACAGGCCCAAAAAGGCTATAAAGGTTAATATGCTTCCTGCATTAAAAATGGTAAAGATCATTCTGGCTATACCATATACTCCAGTTTTAATAGCTATACCAGAAAGAATAGCACTTATTGAAGAAGGTGCTGATGAGTGAGCGTCAGGCAGCCAGGCATTCAAAGGGAATACGGCTGCTTCAATTCCAAATCCAGTAATAAGAAAAGCTAAGCTAATGAATAGATAAGTGGGTTCAACCGATGTTATCCTGCTAGCAATATCTGCCATATTAAGTGTTCCAAAAAAACCATATAAAAGAGCAATGCCAATTAAAATAAGACTGGATCCAATTGAGCCCTGGATCAGGTATTTTATTGCCGCCTCTGTTCCCTCTTTATCCTTGTTGTAAGCAACGAGAGCATATGAAGAAATACAAAGAATCTCAAAGAAAACAAAGAGATTAAATATATCACCGGTTAAGACTATACCTATCGCACCAACTATCAGTAGTAAAAAGAGTATATGGTATTTCTGGGTGGGTTCTTTCTTTATATAACTCACCGCATATACAGAAACCAGAAAGCCGATGCCGGAGATAAGAGTGGCAAGAAAAATCCCTAAAGGTCCTACCACCAGGTTAATACAAAAAGGTGGGCTCCAACCGCCAAGAGATACAATAATTGGCTTTTTTAAAACCTGGGGAATCAGAACAAAACTAATGGTGAGATTAATTAATAAAGCTACAACAGGAATATATTTTTCAATTTTTTTAGAAATGAGGCTAAAAAGAGGAATAGAAAAGGCAAAAGCTAAAGGTATACCGACTAAAAGTGATGGATTTACCATTTTAACCCCTTTATCTTAGTGACATCTAAGGTCTTGTTATGCTTATAAACTCTAATAACAATAGAAAGCGCTAAAGCTAATACAGCTACTCCAATGACAATAGCAGTTAATACTAAAGCCTGAGGTATAGGATCTACAACATCAGCAGGATTTATGTCTGTAGTGGAGAATATAGGAGCGGTTCTTCCTTTAATATAGCCGATAGATATGAGCAAAATATTTACTCCCGTCTCAATAAAATTAATTCCGATAATTATCTTGATTAAATTTGTTTTTACCAATACAATATAAAGACCAACTAAAATTAAACCTCCTGAAGCAAAATAATACATCCAGTTAAAGAGAAAATTCATTTACTTCTCTCCAGTAAATCATCAATTATGACGGTAAGTTCAAATCCAATTTTGAATCCGATAGCAATATATATAATCGGGATAATACCGGCACTAAAAATAGTACGAGGAACCCCTTTAGGTAAAAAATTAGCCAGGAAATGGCCGGAGAAGATAAGACCGAGAAGTCCAATTCCTACAAAAATCAGCCCACCTAAGCTTTCAGCCACACTTGATGATTTTTTGTTTATACTTTGCTTTGGGAAAGCCAAATACATCAACAAAAATGCTGAGGCAAAAACTGCTCCTCCCTGGAATCCTCCTCCTGGAGTGAGATGCCCATGAACAAAGATATAAATACTAAAAAGAAGAATTAAAGGAAAAAGCAATTGTGTTCCGGTGCGCAAGATTAAACTTGCCCTTTTGATTTTATCCTCTTTATTACTGGATACCTTCTCCTGAATCTTCCTCTCCACGAATAAAACCGCTCCCAGGCCAATAGCAGCTATAAATAGCACTGTGACCTCACCCAGAGTATCAAATCCTCGGTAATTTAAAACGACCGAGGTAACTATATTAACAGCACCGGTCTCTTCAATTCCTTTTTTAATATAATAATTAGCTACATTTATTTTATTTTTGCCAAAGGGAATCTGGGAAAAAGCTAAAATCAATCCACCAGCAATTATAAGGAGTATAATGATACTGATTACCCTTCTCATTTCTCGTATCTTTCCGTTTTTTTTATGGCAATGATAAGTATTGCTGTAATTAACCCTGCACCAATAGCAGCTTCGGCCATAGCAACATCCGGTGCCTGAAGAAAATAAAATAGAATAGAGGTAATCAAGCTCACCCCTGCACACGTAACTACAGCATTTATTAAGTCTTTAAATAAAGATGCCGCAATTGCTAAAATAATCATAATCAAGATTAGTATCAACTGAAAAATCATTTGTCTTCCTTCTCTACTTTAATACATTCCTCAAATTCTTTGCATTTATCAACAACACTTTTATCCCACAGTTTTACTCCACTTTTATAGCTTGCCCTGGCAAGAGCATGGGCACTGATAGGGTTGGTAAGTAAGATAAATACAGCTATAACTAAACACTTTAAAAACCAGGCGGGTTCAATTATACCTACGCCAATAATTGATAAAAATGCTCCCAACGTCGTACATTTTGTTCCAGCCTGGAGTCTGTTATATACATCAGGTAATCTAAATACTCCTAAAGCACCTAAAAAAAGAAAGGCTACCCCAATCCCTGCTATCACATAACCTATTATTTGGTTCATAATCCTTTATCCAGATAACGAGCTATAGCTATTACTCCAACGAAGGAAAGCACTGCATATATTAAAGCCACATCAAGATAAATCTTTCTTTCAAAAAAAAGGCTTAGAAGGACCATAAATGCTATTGTAACAGTTATCATTATATCAACGCCAACTACTCTATCCGGTGATGTTGGTCCCCTTACAGCACGAATTAAAGCCAGAATTACCGCAACTGTAATAATGGCAAAGAAAATTAACAAAATCATTTAAAAATTACCTTCAGGTATTTTTCAAACCTTTTTCCAATAATATCTGTTGCTTTCTTAACATCTTCGTCTTTTACATTAATCCAATGTATAAGCAAATTATCTTCTATGATTTCTACGGTTAAAGTGCCTGGAGTTAAAGTTATGGAATTTCCTAAAATTAGTTTTGCAATATCGGATTTAAGGTCTGTTTTAATTTGGACAATCCCTGGGTTTATTGGCATTTTAGGATGAAGCACTCTGTAGGCAACATCAAAGTTTGCTTTAAACATTTCCCAGAAAAAAATTGGTATATAGAGGAGGGAATATGCAACTTTCTTGAAACTAATCCCAGAAAATCCCTTTCTGGTAAAATAACTGTAAGTAAAAAGGGCAATAAATGCCGAGAAGATAAAACCTACGGTTAACTCCTCCCAGGCTAAAGTGGAAGTTAATAGAATCCATAGAATAAATAGAGAAATCAGGGTTAATATATATCTACCTATCTTATTGAACTCGTTTTTGGACTTCATTTAATTTGTGAATTTTTTCACTATCTAGGCTAAAAAAAATCAGCTAACCTTTCCTCCTTTTATAATAGAGGGATAACTTGATTAACTGATTCAGGGCTATTTGCTTATCAGTATATAACTTTCCTCCACTATATACCCTACGCCCTATAGTATATTACAATATAAAATTTTTTTGTCAAGAGCCCGCATTGAATCATCTATAATACAACCGAAAGGGTATTGGTTGAATCATATAAAAAGTAACCGAAGATATGGTAATCGCCAGTTAGGTAAGTGATTCACCACCAGGAAGAAGGAGAAAATGGATAGGTCATTTGGGAAGAACCTATCTTATAAATTTGGAAAAACTCTTAATCAGTTCCTCTATTCTATCCTCAAAAATCTCTTTGCTCTGGGAGGTAAAGCAATCTCTTATGTAATTTTGCATAATCATCATCCCTACCTTTCCAACTGCTGCGCGGGCCGCACTAATTTGCATTAAAATATCAGAACAAGGAGCGCCTGTCTCGATCATCTTTTCTAAACCATTTATCTGTCCTCTAATTTTTCGCAGTCTTGTTAAAAGATCTTCTTTTACCTTCTTGCTCTTTTCCATAAAACAATTCCTTTTTATTGTTATTTGCGAACCTCAGATAGATTTTCACTTTTTTCAGTAATTAACAGAGATTAATCTGTAGAACAAGCCATACAGTAACCTACTTTTTACTATAATTTACTTCGGTTAGTTGCCAAGATGTAAATATTCAATAAAAATGGAAACAGGCTATTTTTTTCTGTGAGGTTGGATTCATGACATTATAGTTTTATTTCTCGAATATCCTTAGGTCAAGCAATCGAGCACCATGAATAACCCGCATTATAATTACCTTTGATTCCTCAATCCTAAAAATGGTTCTATAATTGCCATAGATAAGATGACGATATTTTTCTTCTAATTCCTGTGCTTCAGGAATGATTGGACAGCGCATAGGAAAATTTCTCAACCTATCAACTTGTCGTTCTATTTCCTCGACCCATTTGATAGCTGCTCTCTTATTATCTCGTAAAATATATTTAAAAATCTCCTGGATATCAGATCCAGCTATTTTGGTAATTTCAACCTGATACTTTCGCACGATATTTAAGCTCCTTTAGAAAATCTCGTGCGGGTCGGGTACGTCCTTTCTTCACATCGGTTTCGGCCTCAGCTAATAAAATACCAAGATTTAATGTTTTTAGTTCTCTTTCAAAAACTTTTGCGTCAAGCAAAACAGCATCAGGTTTTCCATTAACGGTGACAATGATTGGACGACCAGTGCAATGCATCTGCTTAAAAATCTCATGAGTTTTTTTCTTTAAATCAGAAACCGATTTAATGTCTTCTGTAATACTTACAGACATTTTATTTCACATCCTTTCTAACATTATATTTCATACTAATTATAATATCATTATTTGTTCACAAAGTCAACACGCCTTGTATTTCATCTACGCATCCTTTTTGTAGTGATAATAAATTTTTGAAAGTCGTTGAGCATATTTTTTTTGTGATTGTGGTAAGTGAAATTGTGAATATTCAGTGAAACACGTCATTGCGAGCTCCGAAGGGGCGTGGCAATCTCTTGAGATTGCTTCGTCGATACTGCGTATCTCCTCACAATGACATATAAATGTACTACGGCTGAATAGATACTATTTTTGTATATATATCAAAGAGAGGTGGATTCTCCAGATGTTTCTTAACGGAACATTCTCCAGCTACTCTTATTAAGTGTTCTCTGTATTTTTTTGGGAATTTGGGAGGAAGTAAAATTTCTATAGCAATTTTACTAATCATTCTGGTTTTACTATCTCTTTCTGTATGTAAGATTAACTTTAACTTTTCAGTAGGGATGTGACGCGCCTGGCAAAAGAGGAGAACATAAATACCGGTGCAGGTGCCAATAGAAGCTAAAAATAAGTCAAAAGGTGCAGGAGCCGAACCCTCACTGCCATCATCTTTTGATTGATCGGTTTCGATGGTAAAACCTTTGTAAATAGTATTTACTTTTTCACCTCCTGGGAAAAAGATTTCCATATCCATTACTACCTCCTGATTTCTTTTTTTTCTGCTTGTTTTGCTTTATTTATTATATTTCCTTTGTTCCTTCGGCAGCAGCATTTCCCACCTGCACTATTTTTTTCTATGCTGCTTTTTTCTTGCCTTTCTTTCCTTCCTTAATTCTCAGGTCTAGCGTCTCAGGTATTCCTATAAGCAAGGGGATTTTGATAAAAATATCAAGTCCGATGCTGATTAGAAATATATAATGTGGTCCCAAGTGGTCCCAGATAGTTCCGGCCAAATAAGCTGCGCAGGCAGCAAGCAAAAGCCGGAAAAATCGCAGAATTCCTATCCATCTTCCCATATGCTCGGGAGGAACCAACTCAACAGTCATAGCACCTGCCACGGTCATGCTAACTGGGAAGAAACCTTGCAGGATGCCAGAGGCTATCAAGAACCCAGAATTTGGTGCCCAGATAAGCATTAACCTAACTTTCGCCAATAGAAAAAATTAAAGCTCCATCATCAATGATATCAAGGATTTTGAAATTTGACCCTGTATTATCCTATTTCATTCTCGCAGAGAGAGTTACTTTTCGTTAGGAGCATATCTTCTAAGGTTCAGAATATCGTATATTTTTTGTTGCACTTCGCTTCTTCTGGAGATTTTCTTCACAACCTTCATTCTTTTGGGATAGAAAAAGATAATTTCCTTGATCCTTTCGAGTTGGTGCATGATCTTTGACAAACTAAGATTGAGATCCTTCATCGATAGCTGTCTTTCTAAAAGGTTGAGGAGCAAAAGAGCTAAGACACACATAAAAGCATGGACCCTTATCTTCTGATCTGTCCAGTGACGCACGGGAGTAAAGCTAATAAGGGTGCTGTTCATTCTCTTAAAATCATCTTCTATATCGGCTTTACCTCGATAGGTATCCACAATTTCCTTGCTAGACCAAGAGTGATTATCAGTAAAGAGGATGGTCTTTCCAAAGCTCATCTTCTTTAATTGAAAGGCTCTTTGATTTTTCCTCACTGAGAGAGTGAAGACTCCTTTTCTCTTTTTTACCTTACAGTCTATAAGGCCCTTGCTTTCCTTAGAGTTAAGAATGCTTTCTATCTTCTTCTCAATTCGTTTCTTCTTAGTCCATTTACCTTGGTTGAGCTTCTTTTTCAAGTCCCTAAGTTCAGCTTTTTTCTTCTCGATGGCCTCATTTAATCTAATGAGTTTTTTTCGATAAAGAGACTCATTGTAGGTGATGACGATAGTTCTTGTCTTCTTAAACACCTCTTTCTTGAGGCGAAGAGCCTTATAGTCTTCTATTTTCTCATAACGATCCAGGGGAATCAAGAGAAGTTTCTTCTGACGAGATGGTCTTAGGCTTCCTACAAAGGAGTAAGAACTCTTATCAACTCTTTTTATGTTCTTTTCTGAATTGTTCCCTTTATCAAAGACAATGGTAATCTTCTCACAGTTTTTGCTAAATAGCTTGTAGCGCTTGACTAACTCTTCGGTAACCGTAGGAAAAAGAGATAGATCGTTTTTATTCCCCTCATAAAGCAGGTGAAAAAGTGGTATTTTGAAGTCCTTGGATACTAAAAGAGCTAGGTTTACCTGTTTTAGATCGCCTCGATGGGCTTTACTATGTCCCCTCTGAGCTAAGATACTTTCTGTAGCTGAGTTAATAAAGGTGAAGAAGTTAGTGGTGTCATATAAAAGACATTCCAGGTGAAGGTGAAATTTATCAATAAGGACTCTTGAGATTTCAAGCTCAATTGCCTCAATCTCCTCCTGGGAAAGATGCCCCATGTTATCCCAGAAGTTCTTTCCATCAATAAGAGAGGTAGGGATCTTTAGAATTCGAGGAAGAATAGTCTCCTCATGCCAGGCAGCTATTCCGCTCTTACTTTTAGGAGAAATCGCCCGGTTAATTGTCCCTAAGAGCATGTATGACCCTACAGAGATTCCTTGCTTTCTTTTCTTTGAATGCTTATCAATGATCTGGACTAATTCTATTTTCTCAGCAATAGATAAAAGGGCAGCAATATTGCCAAAGTCTTTATGGTCTACTTCTTCAGGAATGCTAGGTTTAGCTAAAGGTTGCTCGAACTTCTCGAGGATTCTTTTGATAGTTCCGAGGTAAATTTGCTTGACAATTCTTGGCTTGCCATTAACTCTTTGACATTCAACCACGTAGTAGTAATAGTTATTACCCTTTTTTCTCTTGATGATGGAGGCCATGGCCTTTCCTTCTTAGGATAATACTATTATACTACAATTTTAAAATTTGTCAAGTGTTTAAAGGTATTAAGAAGCAATTATTACTCAACTATTTTAGGATAATACATCAAAGATCGATGAAAATTGTTCTATTCAATACTTTCCGCAATCTCAGCATGCTATTGGCGAAAGTTAGGTTTAATCTTTCTTTTTGCTCTTTTGGTGGTAAGTAAAAAAAGAGCAAAAATTTGCTCAAATATTTTCTTTTCTATGACTGCCCGGGATTGGTTCAAAAAATAACTGAGATGGTTTATTATGGTTTTGGAGCATTTAGAAGAGAAAAAGGATAAACCGGTAAGGCGAGTATCCCGGGATAAAAAGCAAAGGCGGATGGTCAAAAGGAAATTTTTCTTTGCTACACAAGAAAGGCGTCTCTCTTGTGTAAGCATCTTTAAAAGGGAAAATGGCCTGTTCCTTATCCTTCTTACCCTATGGGCTAAGAGAAAACTTTTCCTTCTCATTTTGCATTTTGAGCTTCTTTTTATCCTTTGCCGTTAAAACTATCTTGCGAGACAATACATCTGCTCTATCTTTTAGAAGTTCGTAAATTTTCTTGATGTCTCTTGCCCTTACAATAAGAACCCCCCTTAAAGGAGATATATGAGGAATGCTATCCAAAAGTCCCTCCCTTTTGTAGGTGTATTTTGCGAAGTTGGATTTATCCTTATAACCTAAAAGCTTTTGAGATAGCCTTGATTTAATTCCAGGCGGAAGATGCCTTTTCACCTTGTAGATTACGATCCTGCCATACTTAGCTTTCATTCTCCTCCCCTTATACTTAAGATATTGTTAAGTATAATAAATACTACAAAATTGTCAAGCGCTTACCTTCCAAAAAATAGTTACATTATGGTCTTATTTTTCGGGGAATATATAAATGTCGGGAGAACT
>Ga0315532_1002653_pt1 | contig 12109 bp, 8 predicted proteins | sample SalMarWE160370MG_FD_203082 | JGI IMG/M metagenome (GOLD analysis project Ga0315532, IMG submission 203082) | Salt marsh sediment microbial communities from the Plum Island Ecosystem LTER, Massachusetts, United States - Salt Marsh Sediment WE1603-70 ... | reverse complement strand
CTTCGTAAGCTAAATGCTAATGATAGAGCCCACGCTGTTGCTCTCGCCCTGCACAGCGGCTGGATTTCACCAGAAGCAAAACCGCGGAGGGTATTAGAAGATTTTGATGAAATTTGAATGCCGCTTTATAGGCGATTATGATGATTTACAGAAACGGTGACACAAAAGTTATTGTGAGATACCCCCTTCTGTCATTGCCAACTAATGTAGCTGCGGTCTTTTGGACTGCAGGCGAGGTTAAAGCATCGCCCCTTCTGAGTAATAAATCCCAAATTGCTGCTGTAAGTGTCTCTGTATAGCATCTAGAGGCATACCGCCAAAGTAACAACTCAGGGCTGAGGATATTATGTTCACGTCTGTCTTCATCTTAGGCAAGGCTCGATTATCGGCAAATTTTCGTTTGCAGTCCTTACACCAATAACGCTGTATACCCTGAAAAGTGCCAAACTTAATTACGTTTGACGAGTGGCAATATTTACAAGTGATATTATTAATTGTGTTTACCTCGTTGATTACGTGGAATACCACATTGGCTACAGGGGTTTGTTTTTAACTTATTTAAGGGAACACCACTTGCTCTATCTGCAAATAATCCTGTGAGGTCGTTATATCCGTGAATTCCCTCCAATTCAATGCTCATCGCCAGTATTAAATACGCATCTTCTGGCGATACATCTTCAAGACTTCCTGTATTTTCAGTTTTTCCAGCATATCAGTTAATTCTCCTTCTTTTATTTTGGGTCTAGGGGATTTTTTGGTTTGACGATGTACCTTCCGCACAATAACTATACAAAATATGCATAAAGCGACGAATAGAATAGCTAATACTATTTGAACCCCTCGGGGAGCTTTGGTTGAAATATAAGGGAGTAGAGGTTCATTGCTAATTAAACTCCAAATCACATCAACTGCCGCTAATGTGGCGACAATCATCCCAATAACCCCTCCAATTGTAGATAGTAGAGGATGTCTTTTGAGCCATTCTTCCATAATATAATTTTAGCATGGGATAGCTTGCAACAACCATGTTTATACTGAACCAGCCAGCAGGTTCTTTTCCACTTTCGTTGAATGTCCATAGTAACTCTTGTAGAATAGTAGTATTCTATGGAAGATGGTAGAGGCTTTTTTGAAGGCTGGTTGGTTGACCGCATCAAGTGTATTATAATTGGCTGCCTGATAGGGGGTGGTGCTTGGTTTTTGGGTCATTGGGGGATGGCTCACTACGTTTCTATATACAATGCTGTTGCTGTCATCTCTAAAGTCTGGGATGTGCTTGGCATAGCTAATGGCTTGTTCCTTGTTGTGGCTTTGGTGAATTATGGCGTTCGGTGGATTCGCAAATTGTTGAAACCTTATTAACCCTTTCCCTAAAGTTCGTTTTCTTAGGATTGACACCGCTATCATTGAAGCGATGGCATAAGCTACTAGGTATGCTAGGTAAAGCACAAATGGTGTGATGACTAGACCTATTAACGCCCCTATTAACCCCCCCCAAACAATCAGCCCCAAAATCCTTAAAGCCATATCTAGCATAGTTTCCTCCGTTTCGCCCCTTTGAAGTAGCGTCTGCTAGCCTTGCCACCACCAGCGTAAAATTCATTCTTGCCTAATCTCGGAGGCTTAGGTGGAGTTGCTTCGACATGGTGAAGTCTCAATACCTGTCTAGGCTCTTTAGCTATATCAATCTTGGCTGTGTCTTTAGGCTGTCTAACCACATCAAGCCAATCATTAGCAGATAGTATAATTCCAGCTTTGCGTGCTGGTGTTTTACCTTTAAGTGAGATATGAGGTCGAAAGTAGTTATAGTGAATGAGCCAGCCCTCAAGAAATTTACGAGCGGTCTCTAATTTCTTTAATCCCCTTATTACCTTTGTCCTGTCCTTTAGTGTCCCGTGAAAGCGTTCGATGATATTTGTGTTGACTTGGACAGTGAAGGGTTTTGTCTGTATGTGTTCTGCTGTTCCCCCAAAAACAAGGTCAACGGCATTGATATAAGCCCCCATCTTATCGGTGAGGATTTTCTGTGGTGATTTACCCGCCTTTCTTTTGGCTGCATGCAATACTAAGGCTGCCTCTTTGGTCGCCCTGCTTGGTGATAATCTAGAGGCTAATAGGAATCTCGTTTTGCTATCAATGATGTCCCAGAACCAAACTTTCTTACCGCCAATACGAAGCACGGTTTCATCACATACCCAAACGTCGCCAACGTTTGGCTTAATGTCTTTTATCTTGTCCTTTGCTACTTCTATGAAGCGGTCTAACCATCGGTATATCGTGCTTACCGACGGGCTGTCATTATATTGTTGCTCCAAGTTATGTTTGACTTCATTAAGAGACATACCGCTAAAATATGAATGTAGGGCATCGCCGACATGGCTAACAGGACTTCGCATCTTAGGCAGAGCAAAGTTACCAGTAAATTTGCGTTTACAATCACGGCAATAGAATTGCTGTTTCCCTTTATACTTACCATAGAGCCATAGGTTCCTAGAGCCACAGTATTTACACCTGAAATCTTCTGTTAAAACGTATTTGTTAGCCATTCTTTGCTTTCCCCTTGCGACTACATAGTAAATGTCCTTTATTGCCATACATCAGAGGATAGCAGTCGCAAACGTAACGGGCGAGAGCGTTTCCCATTATGGTTGACATGTGAGAAATCCTTATATTTAATTGGCGATGAAGGGGGAATAATATGCCTAAACAGAGTAAACGGATTGGAAACTTGGTGGGTGGTATCTTATGTATAATTGGAGCATTATTAATGATAAAGGCTTTACTTGGTATGTTTGGAATATGGCAAGATTTTCTACCTATGCTATCAGAGCCTTTACAAGAATCTCCGCAATGGGTAATAGGTGTAATGGTCGCTGGGGGGATTTGTTTGTTTTTTGGCTTTGACCTACTACGAAAAAAGAAATAGCCAGCTACTATTAACCCAACCCCTAATCCGAGCAAAATTCTCCATTTCGATTCGTCTGATACAGGAAGTAGGGATACTAAGGATATTAACCCTACCGCCTCCAGCACAGCCCCCAAGACAAGCAACACGACTGCCTGCCACGGCAAATCTCTAAAGGGATTATTCTGCCACCAGCCACCACTCAGTAACCCCCTTCCCTTGTGCCTCAACCACAGTGGAACAGAACCAGCCAGCACAGGGTATTGACAAAATTAAACAATGATGTTATACTTAGAAGTTTACGTTATGCTTCCGTTTTTCTTTTACTCTTGTCACCTTAAATTTTTCTAGGTAGTGCCTTCAAGGAATTGTTTTGAAGAAGAATCAGGATCGTTTCTTCTATGCTTAAACACAAGTTACTGAAGTCTTTCGCTAAATTGCCCGAGACTTTAGAAATACCTAATCTTATTCAGGTTCAGCTTGATTCCTTTCGCTGGTTTCAAGAAGAAGGTTTGAGGGAGCTGTTTGAGGAACTCTCACCAATTAAAGATTATACTAACACGAGACTAGAATTACATTTCGTTGATTATGAGTTTCGAGAGCCTCCACATTCTATTTCTGAGTGTCTTGAGCGAGGCCTGACTTATTCCTCTCCTATTCATGTCACTGCGCAACTAGTGGTAAAGGAGACGGGGGAGATCAAGCAACAGGAATTATACTTTAGTGATTTTCCTTTAATGACGGATGCTGGCACTTTTGTTATTTCTGGAGTAGAGCGGGTAGTGGTTAATCAGTTGACTCGTTTTCCCGGCGTCTATTTCACCATGGATAGAGATCCTTCAAGCGGGCGGGAATTGTGTTTTGCTAAGCTTGTTGCTGAACATGGGGCATGGCTTGATTTTGACACTTCTAATCGAGACGTAATTTCGGTCAAGGTGAGTGGCAAACGAAAGATACCGGTTACTACTTTGTTGCGTGCCATAGGCTTTGAGAGGGATGAGACGCTGTTTTCCCTTTTCCAAGATGTAGATAACTCGCCTGAGCGTGCTTTTATCCGCTCTACAGTAGAGCGAGACCCCCTGGTGAAAAACAAGGCTGATGCCCTGTTCGATATTTATAGAAAACTATCTTCTGGTGAAGCTCCTAGTCTTAGTAGTGCCCAGGCCTTGCTGAATAATTTCCTGTTTAATCCTCGCCGCTATAGCCTGGGCAAAGTTGGTCGTTACAAGCTTAATAAAAAGTTAGGTCTTAATATCCCTGGGAATTGTACTGGCTTAACCCCTGAAGATTTGGTGCAAATAGTCCGCCGTATCATTTCAGTTAACCTTGGCAAGGAAGCTCCTGACGACATAGATCATTTAGGCAATCGAAGGGCCCAGGCAGTAGGTTTTCTAATACAAAAGCAATTTCGTATTGGCTTATTAAGGTTAGAGAGAGCTATTAAAGAGCGGATGAGTATTCTTGGTCCCGAGGCAGCAACTCCTGCTGCTTTGATCAACATTCGCCCTGTAGCAGTCGCTATAAGGGAGTTTTTTGGCCGGTCACAGCTATCTCAATTCATGGATGAAACTAATCCGCTAGCTGAGCTAACTCACAAGCGCCGTCTTTCGGCTATGGGTCCTGGGGGCCTTTCAAGAAAACAGGCTGGATTTGAGGTTCGTGATGTACATCATTCTCATTATGGTAGGATTTGTCCTATAGAAACACCTGAGGGGCCAAACATTGGTCTTATTGGCTCTCTAGCCACTTATGCTTCGGTTAATGAATATGGTTTTGTAGAGACGCCATATTGCAGAGTTATCCACGAGGTTCCCAATACTGTGGAAGAATTGACAGGGAGAACAATCAGGGAGGATATACTAGACAGTGAGGGCAAACTTGTGGCCAAGGATGGAAAATTAATTACAAAGCAGCTTGCACAAAGGTTATCTCGTCTTCCGGCTCGGAATATTAAGTTAGTTCCTTTTGTTTCCAGCCAAATCGTTTATCTGACAGCTGACGAAGAAGGTCAATATGCCATTGCGCAGGCTAATGCTCTCCTCAATGAAAGAAATGAGTTTGTTTATGACAAAGTGGAGGTTAAGAGGGGGGACAGATATTTCAAGGAATCAGTAGACAGAGTAGACTTTATTGATGTTTCACCAAAACAGCTATTTAGTATAGCTGCTTGTCTTATCCCCTTTCTTGAGCATGATGATGCTAATCGGGCTTTAATGGGCTGCAATATGCAACGACAAGCGGTGCCATTATTGCGTCCCGAGTGTCCTTTGGTGGCCACGGGTATGGAAAGAGAGGTGGCTAAATATAGTGGGCAGGTGATATTTGCTCCTGGGGATGCCGTAGTTACTTCGACAACAAGCTCGAAAATAGTAATCAAAAATAGAAGAGGCGAAGAGCAATCTTTCGATTTAATCAAGTTTGCCAGAACTAATCAAGGGACATGCATCAATCAGTATCCTATTGTAAACAAAGGTGACAAGGTTAAGAGTGGGCAGGTGTTGGCAGATAGTTTTTCTATATATGGTGGGAACCTTGCTTTGGGACAAAATGTCATTTGTGCTTTCATGAGTTGGGAAGGCTACAACTTTGAGGATGCCATTATTATCAGCAGGAGGCTGGTTAAGGATGATGGCTATACTTCCGTTCACATTGAAAAATATGATATAGAGGAACGAGATACCAAACTTGGTCCTGAAGAAATCACCAGAGATATACCTAATGTAAGCGAAGAGAGCCTCTCTAACCTTGATGAGATAGGTATTGTACGTATTGGAGCTGAGGTTAAGCCCAATGAAATTTTGGTTGGGAAGATTACTCCCAAGGGCGAAACTGAACCTTCAGCGGAGGAAAAATTGTTGCGAGCCATTTTTGGTGAAAAAACACGGGAGGTGAAGGATAGCTCTCTCAGAATGCCATCAGGAGAGTGGGGAAGGGTGATCAAGACTAAAGTCTTTTCTCGTGACAGCCATGATGAATTACCTGCTGGGGTGAATAAACTTATACAAGTGTGGGTTGCTCAAAAGCGCAAAATCTCAGTGGGAGATAAGATGTCAGGGAGACACGGCAATAAAGGGGTTATTTCTATCATATTACCTGAGGAAGACATGCCATTTTTGCCAGATGGCACGCCTGTAGATATTATCCTTAATCCTCTCGGTGTTCCTTCCCGTATGAACATTGGGCAGGTTTTGGAGGCTCATCTAGGTTGGGCAGCCCAAGTACTAGGTTTTAGAGCTATTAATCCCATTTTTGACGGGGCTGACGCCATAACTATCGAGGATGCCTTAGCCAAGACGTGGATAGCCTGGAAAGCTGGTGCTGTTAACTTTAGCCCTGAAGACCTCGGAGATGCCAGGATCGATCTAGAAAAGGTTGGAGAGTGGCTTTCTCGTCATGGTTTTGATGCCGGGGAAATCATGACTGAAGAGCATAAAGGTGTGGCTAGGAAAGCCTCTCTCTGTCTGTGGCTTGAGGAACTGGGCATAGCTGATAATCATCAGCTTAGAGCTCTGAGTGATGGAGATTTAGAGCAGATGGCACAGAGAGTTTACAAAGAACGAAAGCTCTATCCTCCTATCTTTGGCAAAATGGAACTTCGAGATGGGAGAACTGGCGAGCTATTTGACAAGCCGATAACTGTGGGCAATATCTATATGATGAAACTGATTCATCTTGTTGGTGATAAGGTACATGCCCGTTCCACCGGCCCGTACTCGCTCATCACCCAGCAACCATTGGGAGGAAAAGCTCAGTTTGGTGGTCAAAGGTTTGGTGAGATGGAGGTATGGGCATTGGAAGGGCATGGCGCCGCTCATACACTTCAAGAGATGCTCACAATAAAGTCAGATGATGTGATGGGACGGGCTAAAGCTTATGAGTCTCTTGTTAAAGGCGAGGATATTCAACAGCTCGGTATTCCGGAATCGACCAAGGTTTTGTTTATGGAGTTACGTAGTTTAGGTTTTGCTGTTGAATTACTTAGCGAGGGGGAAAATGTCTCAATTTGATGGCATTAATGGTATTCGAATAAGTCTTGCCTCACCAGAACAAATCAGGAGCTGGTCTCACGGTGAGGTAACTAAGGCAGAGACGATAAATTACCGCACTTTGAAGCCAGAGAGAGATGGTCTATTTTGTGAAAAGATTTTCGGCCCTGTTAAAGATTTTGAATGTCACTGTGGCAAATATAAAAAGGCAAGGTATAAGGGAGTTGTCTGTGATAAATGTGGTGTTGAGGTAGCTCATTCCAGTGTTCGTCGGGAACGCACAGGGCATATAGAATTAGCTGCGCCAGTTACTCATATATGGTTTGTTAAGTTAGTGCCTAGTCGGCTCGGGCTGCTCCTTGATCTTTCTCCACGAGATTTGGAGAGCGTCATCTATTTTGCTCGGTATATAATTATCTCTGTTGACAAGGAGGCTAAACAGAACAAGCTTCGCCAAGTTGAGGAAGAGGTAGTTCGAAAAGTTGCTGAACAAGAGGAATGCCTGAATAAGGAAATCGAAGAATTGGAAGTCAAAGGCCTGGAGGAAGAGCTTAAGATAAAAGAGGTAAACCAGCTTCGTGCTGGATTCATAGAAAAGAAGGAAAGACTTGAAGAAGGGCTAAAGGCAAGCATCAAGGAGATAGAAAGTCTTCAGCCGCGAAAATTGCTTAACGAAGAAGAATGCAGGAAACTTAAAGATAAGTATGGTGATATTTTTGAAACTGGTATGGGAGCGGAGGCTATTCTACAGATATTGAAGCAAATTAATGTGGATGATTTGCACCAGGAGCTTCATGAGCAAATCCGTAGCACCTCGGGAGGATACCGTAAGAGGGTTAGCCAACGGCTACAATTAGTTGAAGCTTTTAAGCTCAGCGGGAATAAACCTGAGTGGATGGTTTTGACCCTGCTTCCTGTATTACCTCCGGCGCTTCGTCCTATAGTGCAGTTGGATGGTGGTCGCTTTGTTATTAGCGACCTTAACGACCTCTATCGGAGAGTTATTAATCGTAACAACCGTCTCCGCCGTCTTATGAAGTTAGGTGCGCCGGAAATAATTATTCGAAATGAGAAACGCATGTTGCAGGAAGCTGTTGATGCTCTTATTGACAATGGGAGAAGAGGGCGCCTAGTTACTACTGGTAATAGGCATGCCTTGAAATCTCTTTCTGACATCCTGAAGGGCAAGCAAGGACGGTTCCGGCAAAATCTTCTCGGTAAGCGAGTAGACTACAGCGGTCGCTCGGTCATTGTTGTTGGTCCTAAACTCAAACTTCATCAGTGTGGTTTACCACGCTATGTTGCTTTAGAGCTATTTAAGCCTTCGGTTATGCATAAACTCATAGTGAATGGATATGCCAATAATCTGAAGAGTGCCCGGCGTCTGGTGGAAAGAGGTAGCCCTGAGGTTTGGGATGCACTGTATGAAGTAGTCAAGGAGCGTCCTGTATTGCTTAATCGTGCTCCCACCTTACATCGGCTCAGCATTCAAGCCTTTGAACCCGTGTTAATCGACGGCGATGCCTTTCAGTTCCACCCCTTAGTTTGTGCCGCCTTTAATGCCGATTTTGATGGCGACCAGATGGCAGTTCATGTGCCATTGTCCAGGGCTGCGATAAAGGAATCCAGGGAGCACATGCTTAGTCCTTATAATATGTTGCTACCAAGTTCTGGTGAGCCTGTGACAACACCCACTCTGGATATGGTTTTGGGCTGCTATTATCTTACCATTTTGAAGCCTGGAGCCAAAGGGGAAGGGAAATTTTTCAGCAGTTTTGACGAGGCTAAGTTAGCTTACGAACTTGGCATTATCGAACCTGGTGCCGAAATTGTTGTGCGAGATCCTTCCCTTCGTGGAGATGGGGGGAGGATAACTACTACAGTGGGCAGAATTATATTTAATGATGCCTTGCCTCCGCAACTTCGCTCCTACAACAAAATAGTAGATAAGGCTTCCTTAAGAACATTAGTCGCTGATTGCATCCGTTTGTTGGGTAATGAAGGTACTGCTGGTGTTCTTGATAGACTTAAGGAATTAGGGTTTGACTATGCTACAAAGTCGGGCGTTTCCATCGCTATGGATGATATTGAAGAGTCTCCAGGTAGGTTCAAGCTTCTTAAAGAAGCCGATGAGAAAGTTAGCCTTATTGAGGATCAACTTAACCATGGCTTGATTACTGAGGGTGAAAAGTATGAAAGTACAGTTCAAGTATGGATGGAGGCTACAGATAAGATTACTGAGGATATATCCCAGGCACTGGATCCTTCTGGTAGCGTCTACATGATGGCTACATCGGGTGCCAAGGGGAATATTTCTCAAATCAGGCAGATGGCAGGGTTGCGCGGGTTGATGACCGACCCCTCAGGAAGGATAATAGATTTTCCCATTAAATCGAGTCTCCGTGATGGACTGACACCCATGGAGTATTTCATTTCTACCCATGGTGCTCGCAAAGGATTAGCTGATACCGCCTTGAGGACATCAGATAGTGGTTATCTCACCAGGCGTCTTGTCGATGTAGCCCAAGATGTCATTGTAACTGAAACAGATTGTGGTACCACCGAAGGAGTTTGGATATCCCGGGAAACTGAAGAGGGGTCCCTTCCCCCGTTTGAAAACCGAATTACTGGCTACTTAGCGGCAAGCAAGATTGTTGATCTAGGTACAAATGCAGTCATTGTTGATCGTGATGAAGAAATTGACGAAGATAAAGTGCAGCAAATTATCGAGGCCGGCATTACCCGGGTACATGTGAGGTCGCCTCTTAGCTGCCGTTCTCGATTTGGCGTTTGTCGAAACTGCTATGGAAGAGACTTGGGGAAGAAGCAATTAGTAAAGCTTGGCACCGCTGTAGGAGTTATTGCTGCCCAGAGCATTGGTGAGCCTGGAACTCAGCTCACTCTGCGCACTTTTCATACAGGGGGCATAGTAGGTGTCGATATTACCACTGGGCTGCCTCGTGTCGAAGAGCTTTTCGAGGCTAGAACACCAGGTGGCAGTGCTATCATTTCTGAGATTGATGGTACTGTTGAAGTAACCCATACTGATGGAGCAAGCATAGTCAAGGTCATTAGCTCTGAATTCTATTTGGATGAATACCCACTTCTGCCAGGAGCGGAGCTAGCTATAACTGATGGGCAATCGGTGGATGCTGGTAGCATCCTATTTTCTCTGCCAGAGAAGACCCCAAAGAAGACCAAAAAGAAATTACCAGCTGTTAGTTCCGGTGAAGCAGGGCAATCTCAATCTATAGCAGCTAGAGTAGCTGGTCAAGTCAGCATTGAGGGTGACCATGTTTATGTTAGGTATGAAGAGAGGGAGGAGAGAGAATATAGCGTCCCCCATGGTGCATATTTGCTTGTTCAGTCAGTGGATCAGGTCAAAGCGGGCGATCGGCTTACTAGGGGTCCCATTGACCCTCATGACATCTTGCGTATTATGGGAAAGGATGCAGTCCAGCAATATTTGATTGATGAAATACAAAAAGTATATCGCGCGCAAGGGGTGACCATACATGATAAACATATTGCTGTCATTACTCGGCGGATGTTAAACAACGTGAGAATTATTTCCTCAGGAGATACGGAGCTTCTGCCTGGTGAGTTAGTTGATCGATTTGACTATGAGCATGTAAATGCCAAGGTGCTAGCTGAAGGAGGTGAACCAGCAACGGCTCAAGCTGCGATTCTCGGGATAACCAGAGCTAGCTTGAGCAAGGACAGTTGGCTGGCAGCTGCTTCTTTTCAGGAAACCGGCCGTGTTCTTATTGATGCCGCGATCAAAGGCAAGTTGGATAGACTTCGTGGTCTCAAGGAAAATGTTATTCTCGGCAAGCTCATCCCATCTCAGGTTCTCTCTCTAAGTCCTGATGATGGAGAAAGATTGGAGGAGGGAGGTCTTAATGAAGAGGCGGCTGCGAATTCTGAATTAGAGAGCTAGTAAAATTTTAACTTCCAAAAGTTTGCGATGCGGCTTATTTCAAGTAAAACAGCAACCGAGGATAGCTTTATTGACGTTGACCTTCGTCCTAGACGCCTTAGTGAATTCATAGGCCAACAAAAAATTAAAGATAATCTAGGAATAACTATTCTCGCTGCTCAAAAAAGAGGCGAGCCACTAGACCATACCATTCTTTATGGTTCTCCCGGTTTGGGGAAAACTACCCTTGCCTATATCATCGCTGCTGAGATGGGAGTGAATATTAAAGTTAGTTCCGGGCCAGCGATAGAACGCACTGGAGACTTAGCGGCCATTCTTACCAATCTACATGAGGGGGATATCCTTTTTATTGACGAGATACACAGGCTTAGCCATACAATAGAAGAAAAACTCTATCCGGCAATGGAGGATTTTGTTTTTGACATTTTTTTGGGGAAAGGTCCAGCTGCTAGAAATTTACGGTTGAATTTACCCCGCTTTACCTTAATTGGGGCTACTACGCGCTTTGCTCTACTGAGTCCTCCCCTTCGCGATAGATTTGGGGTGACATATCATCTTGATTTCTACGATGAGGCAGCAATAGAGACGATTTTGGAAAGGGCAGCAACTATCCTTAAGGTGAAAGCAGGGAAAGAGGGGCTTGTCCTGATTGCCCAGCGTGCTAGAGGTACTCCTCGAGTGGCCAATCGTCTCTTAAAAAGAGTAAGGGATTATGCTCAGGTCATGGCAGATGGAGTGGTCACCAAAGAAGTAGCTCTGGAAGGACTTTCAAAGCTGGAGATAGATTCTGTGGGTTTAGATGATATAGATCATAGAGTGTTGCATACAATAATTGACAAATTTGACGGTGGTCCTGTAGGTCTAGATACCATTGCTGCTTCCATTAACGAGGATGCTGATACTATTATGGATATTTACGAGCCGTACCTTCTTCAGTTAGGTTTTTTAGAACGGACACCTCGTGGTAGAGTAGCTGCTAGGCTTGCTTATGAACACTTGGGACTGCCTTACAAAAGGGATATTCAGTCCCAACCTAGCTTGTGGAGTCAGAAGCAGAGCTAATCTTCAGTAATTTAGTACCTTACGAAAAATCCGCCTCGCTCTTTCGTCCCGGCAAAATCTTTGATTTTGTGGGTGGATTTCACGGAGCTCCTAAATGCCACTGGGTAAATTTTGGGAATACTGAAGAATGAAGTTTTTCAGGGATGACTATTGGTATGCTCTGGCTTGCATCCATACCGGGATGGCAAAGGCGAATAACGAAAAGAGCAATATCAG
>Ga0315532_1002651_pt1 | contig 12112 bp, 10 predicted proteins | sample SalMarWE160370MG_FD_203082 | JGI IMG/M metagenome (GOLD analysis project Ga0315532, IMG submission 203082) | Salt marsh sediment microbial communities from the Plum Island Ecosystem LTER, Massachusetts, United States - Salt Marsh Sediment WE1603-70 ... | reverse complement strand
GTCTGTGCAGCAGATGAATGCGTCATAACTGAAATTATTATGACCGTAAAAAAAATGCTAATTATGAATTTCATGGCTCCAAATATAAAATAATAATTTTAACATATACATGTTTGACATTTATCAGTAATTTTTTATTCCATAGTCACGCTTTGTCATGACTTAAATTATTCCTGTAATTATTTCTTTTTCTATCTTTCCGTAACAAAAATTAATCAGAAGAAACAGTATTTAATTTTCCTGAGAATGGATGAATATCTTAAAAAGAATTACGATAAACTGATAGTTGCAGTTATTGCCCTGTTTAATATTATTTTACACATGGTTGTTTCAGATAACCTTGAATATCACAGGGATGAGCTGCTTTATTTTTCACTTGGACAACATCCCGCTCCGGGATATGCAACAGTACCTCCTCTGATTGGATGGATTGCCTGGTTGATGCAAAATCTATTTGGTTACTCGGTTTTTGCTGTGCGTTTGTTTCCGGCAATACTCAGCGGTGTTATGATAATGATGGCAGGTTCGATGGCACAACTGCTGGGTGGTTCAAAATATGCATCCGTGCTTGCCGCTGTGGGGCTGACTATTTCGATCTTCTTCATGCGCTCATATTTGCTTTTCCAGCCGGTTCATATTGAAATATTTCTCTGGACACTCTGTATATATCTGGTTATAAAATTTATAAACACTTCAAGCGGCAAATACCTCCTGCTTTTTGGAATGGTTGCCGGCTTAGCGTTATTAAATAAATATCTTGCCGGATTACTGTTTACAGGGCTTCTGTTAATTGTCCCGTTCACCAAATATCGGTTCGTTTTCACACATAAAATGTTCCTGGCAGGAATGGCAGCCGGTTTTCTGATATTTCTTCCTAATCTTCTGTGGCAGGCTTTAAATGGATTTCCTGTTTTTAATCATATTGCGGAACTATATGACAAACATCTGGTTCATATGGACATCCCGCTCTTTCTTACCGAACAGTTAATTATGCCTTTTGCAGGTACATTTTTAACAATAGCAGGGATAATCTTTCTGCTCCTAAATAAAAAAATGCATAAGTTCCGATTCCTGGGAATTTTGTCGCTGTTCGTAATAACAGCATTAATGTTATTAAAAGGGAAGAGTTATTATACCCTGGGTATATTTCCTTTTCTGATTGTTGCAGGAGCTGTTGCGTATGAATACTGGATCAGAAACAGATGGTTCAGAATAATATTTCCGTTATTCCTTATTATACTTGCAATTCCCATGGTGCCCATGGGATTACCGGTACTTGACCAGGAAGGATTAAAAGAGTATTTCAGAACACTTGACGAAAAGTATGGGATAGACCTTGGACGAAGGTTCGAGGATGGATCAATTCATTCACTGCCACAGGATTATGCAGATATGCTCGGATGGGAGGAGTTAACGTTAATTACAAATAATGCCTGGCAGATGATTGATGATAAGGAAGCATGCTTTATTTATTGCGAAAACTATGGACAGGCAGGAGCTATAACCATTATAGGTAAAAAATTCAATCTTCCCGAAGCTGTCAGCTTTCATGATAGTTACAGATACTGGATCCCGGAGGAGTTTGATCCTGATATTAAAACAGCTATATATATTAACAACGAACTGGGGGAGGATGTAAATAACCTGTTTTCGAGGATAACACCAGTTGGCAGTATCTCTGACCCTGATGCAAGAGAATTTGGAACAACCGTGTATCTATGTGAGAATCCGAAGATGAGTTTTAATAAATTCTGGAAAGAAAGGCTTTTGGAAGTACTGGTTGATGGCATCAGAAGAGACGAAGATGAAGACAAATTGTTTGAAGAATTTAAAAGAAAACATCTTTTTAAGGAATAATCAACGTATCGATACCTCTGATATTTATTGTTTCGTACCTTTTAGAATTTACTTTCTCTTCAGATTCATTACCTGCGTTAACATACTGTTGAAGGTCCCTGCCTTATCTGATTAGCCTGACTATCCTTGAACTATAAGAATAAAAGCCAAAAAATTTCTGAAGTATTTGTTTAGCACCTAAACAAAACTAAAATGAATAATGAACTTCAGAATCTTATTGATCTTTTCCTGAAAATACTTCACCTTTATTCGGTAATATCAAGAAAACCAGTAGATTATGGGACAGGTGACCTTCTGTATTTCACCGAGATACATACAATTAGCGTTGTGGGGAAGAACAGAGAAGTCAATATGACACGCCTTGCTGAAATGATGGGAGTTACCAAAGGAGCTATTTCACAGACTGTGAAAAAACTGGTAAACAAGAACCTGATCCTTAAAACCAATATTACTAACAGGAAGGAGGTGAACCTCAAACTATCCGATAAGGGACAGATGGCGTACATGGGGCAGAAATCATTTCAAAAGGAGATCTTTACTTTTGCCGAAACGCTTTATAACCGTGGCACTCCTGAACAACGGGAGCTGGTCAGATCATTGATTTCCCGGCAGGCGACCTGCTTAATCCGGTTTACATGACACTTAATACACTCACTGCATCCGACCTCTTTCCAATTATTGAAAATCAGCAGATCAAATTCCTCCGGCCACATGAACATGAGACCAAAATAAGGATAACACAGCCACTCTTCAATTCAGATATATATTTTAATACCAGAATTAAGAAAGAACTCTCTCTATACCAGGAGATGGATGTTGAACAGTATAAAAGAGAGCTTACAGCTGAAATAAAAAAAGCCTATTATAATGCTGCAATGACCTCGAGTATAGTATCAATGTTAACTGAAACAAGAAAACTGCTCGTTGAGAATATCAGGGTAAACAGGCGGCTGGCTGAGAACGGCAAGGTTACACCTGACAATCTGTATCGTTCTGAAGCTGAACTCAGTAAATTTGAGCAGGAATTTCAAAATGCAGAAAAGGATTATAAAATTGCCTGTGCCTATTTTAATTTCCTTTTAAACAGACCATTAACCGATAGTATTATTATTCAGCAGCCCGAAACCTGCCCTGTTCCGGCAGGTGTAACCGGTAATATTGCTCAGGAGGCATTGGAAAACAGGAAAGAGCTGGATTGTGAAGGCAGGCCTCTCTGATCGTGATATCATCAAAGTAAATTCTGGAGATTCAGCTTTTATTACGCTCGATGCTCACCCTGATAAAAAATATGATGAGATCCTCAGGCAGATGAATGCTGTCGGATCTGTTCTGCCGGAAGATCTTTACAGTCTGGAGACATTGAAGATACAGGCAGGAAATACAAACATTATTCAGAGTGCCCTGGTGGCAGAAGATGCTGAGTATGCAGATCTGAGAAAATATGCCGATGAATTAAAGGATGCAATCTCTGCCATTTCCGGAGTGAGAAAAGCTGAGGCAGTGGCTTTCCCGGAACAGGAACTTCAGATTGCTATTGACCTGCCTAAAATGGCGCAACTGCATATAGCAGTAAATCAAGTGATTGGAGCCATACAAAGTGAGAATGCAAATATACCCGGAGGGAGCATTGAAATAGGTCCAATGAAGTTTAATATAAAGACCAGCGGCAGTTACGATAACCTGGAAGAAGTCAGAAGAACCATTGTAGGATCCAATATGGGGCAGGTTATTTACCTGAAAGACATTGCCGATGTCGGGTGGGGTGATGAGGATCTGAAATACTATGGCCGGTATAACGGGGAGAAAGCTGTCTTCATCATTGCCAATATGAAGAAGGCTCAGAATATAAATGCGATGCGTAACAGTATTTACAAGGTGTATGATTCTTTTGAGAAGAAACTTCCTTCAGGGGTCAGGCTTGAAAGAGGATTTGATCAGTCGAAGAATGTTAAGAATAAGCTTAGCCGGCTTGAAAAAGATTTTCTCTTTGCCTTCCTGCTTGTGCTGGTAACATTACTTCCGCTGGGATTCAGAGCCTCAGGTATAGTGATGATATCCATACCATTATCAATAATGATCGGGATAACAGGTTTATACCTGGCTGGTTTCAGCATCAACCAGCTTAGTATTGTCGGAGCAGTAATCTCGCTGGGTCTTCTCGTCGATGATTCAATTGTTGTGGTTGAAAATATCAGCAGGTGGATAAGGAACGGAGTAAAACCTTTTGAAGCGTCAATAAATGCAACAAGGCAGATTGGTACAGCGGTAATCGGATGTACGGCCACACTTATTTTTGCCTTTTTACCACTGATGTTTCTGCCGGGAATGGCCGGGAAATACATACGGGTACTACCTTCTTCGGTGACATTTATTGTTCTCGGTTCGTTATTTGTGGCTCTGACGATTATTCCGTTCATTGCAAGCCATATCTTTAGAGGTGATGTGCGAGCTGACTCCTGAATCATTACCTGACATTGAATGAAGCAATTATTAAGGCCGGAGAGATAAGATTTCTGCCTGTTCTGCTTACAACCCTCACCGCTATCGGCGGACTGTTGCCTATTGCTCTGGGGAAATCCAATCTCTATTCGCCCCTTGCTTTCGTGATCATCGGAGGATTGATAACTTCAACTTTACTGGCCAGACTGGTAACGCCGGTCATGTATAAGCTTATTCCTCCAAAGATTTAACAAATTTTCTCCAAGTCTGGTTATTCTGGCATGATTAAATATAGAACTGTAAAAGGAGCATAAAGTGATCCGGCTAAAATAAAATTATCATATTTATTGCCTTTTTAATTTAAATTTTCTTAAATTGTAAGGTTGATTACCTGATCTTTAACTAAACAAGTATAAAAATGAGAATCCTGATTACCGGGTTTGTTGTTTTTGTTATCTGGTCATTCTTTTCAGTATGGCTTTATGTGGATATTCTGAGACATGCTGCAAAAGCACCGGTAGCAGAGCAACCAATCCCTGAACAAACAGCAAACGAGGCAGATTCTTTGGCACGACTGCATGAGCTAATGCCAAAGGACCTGATGATAAACTTTGAATTTGACAAAACCGAATTCACACCCAATCCACAGGTGGAAAGCAGCCTGGCTGAATTTAAAAGCTGGCTAGATAAATACCCGGAGTCTGTCATACTGGTGACAGGACATACAGATCTTGTCGGGACACATGTATATAACCAGGAACTGGGGCTTAAAAGAGCTCAGGTGGTTCAAAAATACATTGAAGCAAAAGGCATTCCTTCGGGCAAAATGATAATTGATTCGAAAGGAGAAGATCAGCCGATAGCAGGTTATATTACCAGCGAAGACAGAGCGAAGAACAGAAGAACAGAAATATCAATTAAAAAATAAACCTATGAAACCTTTATTTATAATACTTGCAATGTCAAAAACGGGAGCTGTCATACTGATAGTTCTATTACTACTTGTTGCAGCAGCCATCGGATATGTTACTGCCTGGTTCTATGCAAAATCGGTTTATACTCCGGTAATCAAAGGTCTGGAAGATGATAAAGCCCAGTTAAACAGAGAGATCTCCGGTATGAAAGATGATATCAGTAAGCTCAAAAGTCAGGTAGAGAATCTGAATGAGAGAATTGCCAAACTGGAAGAAGAGATAGCTGAAAAACAAAAGGTTATAGTAGCAAAGGATAAGGAGATTAACAAACTTCAGAAGAAGTAAAAGTAATATTTAACAGCCGGGTACTTTCTGGAACCTGTCATCAGGTTCATTCTTCAATTGCTGAATGGTATTCCTGAAGGGATCTTACATTGTATTCACCGTTCTGCCGTTCCTTTATCCCTTTTGTCGCGGCCAGAGCGGCTGATGTGGTTGTAATATAGGGTATCTTATACTTAATTGCATTTTTCCTGATATATGAATCATCATATTCGCTGAGCCGGCCTGCAGGTGTGTTAACGACCAGATCTATTTCCCTGTTCTTAATAGCATCGACAATATTTGGCCTGCCTTCATGTACTTTTAATATAAGTCCGGCTTCAACGTCATGTTTTTCGAGAAACAGCTTTGTCCCTCCTGTGGATAAAATATTGAATCCCATATCCCTGAAGTTCCGCGACGTTTCAATGATTTTCTCTTTGTCGCGATCGGCAATGGTTATTAAAACCGTACCTCTGACAGGTAATGAGGATAATGCTGCTTCCTGCGATTTGAAGAATGCCATGCCGTAGTTATCGGCCAGGCCGAGAACCTCTCCTGTCGACTTCATTTCAGGTCCCAGCAAAGGATCGATTGACGGGAACATGTTAAACGGGAAGACCGCCTCCTTAACACCATAATGCTTTATATTTTGTTTGCGAAGGTTAAAATCTGATAATTTCTGACCCATCACTATCTGTGTTGCAATTCTGGCCATCTGAATATTACAGACTTTTGAAATAAGGGGTACCGTTCTGGAGGCTCTTGGATTTGCTTCCAGAATATAAACGGTATCACCGTAAATTGCGTACTGGATATTCAGAAGTCCGACCACCTTAAGCTCCATGGCAATTCTCTTGGTGTAATCATAGATAGCCTTTTTATGTTCTTTGGGAATGATTACAGGAGGAATAACACATGCTGAGTCGCCGGAGTGTATTCCTGCATATTCAATATGTTGCATTACAGCAGGGACAAAAGCATTTGCACCGTCTGATAATGCATCAGCTTCAGCTTCGATGGCATCTTCAAGGAACATATCAATAAGCAATGGCCTGTCGGGAGAAACGTCAACAGCAGCAGTAACGTATTGTTCCAGCATTTCTTCGTCGAGAATGATTTTCATTGCCCTTCCTCCAAGAACATATGAAGGTCGTACCATCAGAGGATATCCTATTTCTTTTGCAATAGTAAGTGCCTCTTCAAGAGTACTTGCCATACCTGAATCAGGCTGAGGGATACCAAGTTTGTCCATCATGTGCCGGAAATGGTCCCGATCCTCTGCCTGATCTATTGTTTCGGGAGTAGTGCCAAGGATCTTTACACCTGCTTCGGCCAGCTCATTAGCCAGGTTTAATGGTGTCTGCCCGCCAAACTGAATAATTATCCCTTCAGGCTTCTCCTTATTATAAATACTTAAGACATCTTCAGCTGTGAGGGGCTCAAAATAGAGCTTATCGGAAGTATCATAATCTGTGGAAACTGTTTCAGGATTACAGTTTACCATTATTGATTCGTAACCGGCATCACGGATTGCAAAAGCTGCATGGACACAGCAGTAATCAAATTCTATTCCCTGGCCGATCCTGTTTGGACCGCCTCCCAGAACCATAATCTTTTTCCTGTTGCTTACCTCAACCTTATCGGAGGCATTATATGTGGAATAGTAATAAGCAGCATTCTCAACTCCACTGACTGGAACAGGTTCCCATGCTTCAGATAATCCGAGCGAAATACGCCTGTCCCTGATATCTTTTTCGGGGATATTCAACAGGCGGGATAAATATTTATCTGCAAATCCATCTTTTTTGGCCTGAATAAGTATTTCATCGGGCAATACTTTGCCTTTAAAGGAAAGAATTCTCTTTTCCTCTTCGACAAGTTCTTTCATCTGCGAAATAAACCACTGTTTGATGTGGGTTTTCAGGTAGAGTTCCTCAATATCTGCACCTTTACGTAATGCCTCATACATTATAAATTGACGTTCACTCGAAGGGTGTTTGAGCATGATCATGAGTTCTTCGAGCGGTTTCTGGTGGAAATCCTTTGCAAATCCCAGTCCGTACCGGCCTATTTCCAATGAACGGATGGCTTTCTGTAAGGCTTCTTTATATGTTTTTCCGATGCTCATTACCTCACCGACAGCCTGCATCTGTGTACCGAGCCTGTCATCAAGCCCCTCGAACTTTTCGAAGGCCCACCGTGCAAATTTTACCACTACATAATCTCCTGACGGAGTATATTTTTCCAGCGAGCCATCGCGCCAGTAAGGGATTTCATCGAGGGTCAGTCCACCGGCAAGGAGAGCAGAAACGAATGCAATGGGAAACCCGGTGGCTTTTGATGCAAGAGCTGACGAACGCGATGTCCGGGGATTTATTTCTATTACGACCACTTTTCCTGTTTCCGGGTCATGAGCAAACTGGATATTTGTACCACCGATAACTTCAATAGCTTCAACGATAGCATACGAGTATTTCTGAAGCCATTGCTGCAATTCCCGGTCGATTGTGAGCATCGGCGCCGTACAGAACGAATCACCTGTATGAACACCCATTGCATCGACATTCTCAATAAAACATACGGTTATCATCTGGTTTTTTGCATCCCTGACGACCTCCAGTTCAAGCTCCTCCCAACCCAAAACGGATTCTTCTATAAGCACCTGATTGACAATACTTGCTGACAAACCCCTGCTTGCTACAGTACGCAATTCTTCCACGTTATATACCAGTCCGCCACCTGTTCCACCCAGAGTATAGGCTGGCCGGACTACTACCGGATAGGTCAGTTCTGCCGCAACCATTTCAGCATCTTCGACTGAATTAACAGCTTTACTATGAGGCATTTCTATGCCAAGTCGGTTCATGGTCTCCTTGAAAGCAGTCCGGTCCTCTCCTCTTTCTATTGCATCAACGTTTACCCCTATCACCTTAACGTTATATTCAGATAATATTCCCTTTTTGGCAAGCAGAGAGGAGAGATTCAATCCTGTCTGACCGCCAAGATTGGGTAAAAGAGCATCGGGACGTTCTTTTTTTATTATTTCAGTAAGCGCATATTCGTTCAACGGTTCAATATATGTCACATCTGCAATTTCAGGATCTGTCATTATAGTGGCCGGATTTGAATTTACCAGGATTATTTTATAGCCCAGTGAACGCAAAGCTTTACAGGCCTGGGTACCTGAATAGTCGAATTCGCAGGCCTGACCGATAATTATTGGTCCTGAGCCTATTATCAGCACCTTATTAATATCTTCCCTTCTTGGCATATCTGTTTTGGGGCTTTGTGGATTTATCTGAATTCTTAAAAGGAGATTATGGCCTGCAATTTAGAAAATCAATTTGACCGGAAGAATTCTTTATTAATAAAAAAGCATATGTCTCAGTTTAATCTCGTAACTTTATAAAGGTGTTGCACTTATTTGTTGTTTTGTAAGTCATGGATTAACTTAATAAATAATTGATTATGAACAAGAAAGCTTCAAATGTTATAAGCCGCAGGGGGTTTCTGGGTACCTCTGCTGCTGCATTGGCGGGATTAACAATTATTCCCCGTCATGCTGTATCAGGACTGGGGCATATTGCTCCCAGCGACAAACTGAACATTGCCGGTGTTGGCATAGGTGGTATGGGAAGAAATAATCTTGCCAATGTTGCGAAGACTGAAAACATTGTTGCTCTGTGTGATGTTGACTGGCGCGGGCAGACTCTCAAGGTTTTTGAAACCTATCCCGGCGCAAAACAGTACAAGGATTACCGCATAATGCTCGACAGTCAGAAAGAGATTGATGCGGTTATTGTTGCCACTTCAGATCATACTCATGCAGTTATCAGCATGGAAACAATGAGGAGGGGCAAGCATGTTTTTACGCAAAAACCTCTTACTCATACTGTTTATGAAGCAAAAGCCCTGGCAAATGCTGCAAAAGAGTACAAGGTTGCCACACAGATGGGTAATCAGGGGCAGGCTACTGATGGTCCCCGGAGACTTCGTGAGATGATATGGGACGGTGTTATCGGACCGATCCGTGAGGTTCATGTATGGACCGACCGGCCAAATAACGGGCTTTTCAAGACATACTGGCCCCAGGGTGTCAACCGTCCCGAAGAGACTCCACCTACTCCGGAAAACCTCGATTGGGACCTGTTCGTGGGGCCTGCACCAGTGAGGCCGTATCATCCGGCCTATCATCCGTTCAGATGGCGCGGCTGGTGGGACTTTGGGACAGGGGCACTGGGAGATATAGGATGCCACTCTCTCGATCCGATATCCCGCGCTTTAAAGCTAAAATATCCTTCAACCATACAGGCCGTATCAACTCTTGTAAATAAAGAGACATATCCGCTGGGATCCGTTGTTAAATATGAGTTTCCTGCCAGTGAAGGAATGCCACCGGTAAGCCTGACATGGTACGACGGAGGTCTTCGACCGCTTATATTACCCGAACTTGAGGAGGGAATGAAGATGGGAACAGGAGGAACGCTTTATGTTGGGGATAATGGTAAAATACTCAACGACACTATACTTCCCGCTTCTTTACGCAAGTCGTATAAACCACCTAAACCATATATTCCTTCATCACCCGGTCACGAAGAGGAATGGATACTTGCCTGCAAGGGAGGAGATCCGCCCGGATCTAACTTCAGCTGGGCAGGCCCCCTGACAGAGACAGTCCTGCTGGGTAATGTCGCCCTTCGCATGGAACTGAAAGAAAAACTTGGCGGCACAATATTAAAATGGGATCCTGATAAATACAGCTTTATAAATTTACCCGAGGCTGATCAGTTCCTTCATTGTGAGTATCGACAGGGGTGGAACCTGTAGCCTCAAACCACCGTTTATTTCAACTTTATAATGACCTGAATCACTTTTCCGGAGTGATTCAGGTTTAACCTTATATAATAGCCGATAAACAATTTGACTATTAGATTGTTATTAGTTATAAGTAACCGGTTATTCTCAAAATGTTGATAATTAGGGCTTTTACGGTTGATAACTATATTTTGTTTTATATTCAGTTATGGAAAGATTTGGGTTTATTTGCGCTGGATTTTTAAAATTATTAATAAAATTTTAAACCATCTATTGAAAAAACACACAGAAATAACCAGTACACTGGTTGATTTAACAAAAAAAATCTCACCGGATTATGCGGAGAAGGTAATATCAGTAACCTGTTCCAGCTGGAGTTGATACCTGTCAGGGATTCCGGAAATTCAATTAATCATGAAAAAACTAATTTTAATAAATATATTCTTATTATTCGCATTCAGGGTGGTTGCACCTGATCATAAGGAGTTGATTATTCCATATTCGCCTCCAGTCGAACCTTTTAACAGGCTTATTTATGCAGTAGGGATGGTTGAAGCCAAAGGTGATACGCTGGCTTACAATAAGATTGAACAGGCAGTTGGATTATTCCAGATACGTCCTGTCAGGGTGAGGGACTATAACATGAGAACCGGTAGTCGCTATAAGCTGAAGGATATGTATGATTATGAGATATCAAGAAAGGTCTTCTTGTATTATGCATCAAAAATTGGTCCTTACAACTTCGAAAAAATAGCCAGAAGCTGGAATGGTTCAGGTGTAAAGACTCTCGATTACTGGAAAAGAGTTAAAAAGCATCTTTAGAGGTCACTGGCGCGGATTTAGCGAAGCGTAATCCGTGCCCATTACTCTGCTTGGTTGTAATCCATACCATTTGTTTCTTTATTTTGTTATCTTTATCAGATTTCTGTAACTTTATAAGATATCACCTTAATAAAGTTGAACTTTGAATAAACACAAACATTCAAACCGATGAAAACATCCAGGAGAACATTTATCAAAACCGGTGCCATGGCGCTTGCAGGTACAGCACTCTTAAACAAATCAGCTTTTCCACTTCAAAAACAAAAAGGGATAGTTGGCTTACAGTTATATTCAGTGCGCCAGGATATGTCGAAGGATCCGCTCGGATCTCTTACACAGCTCGCAAAAATGGGTTACGAATATGTAGAACATGCAAATTACGTCAACCGTAAATTTTATGGGTATGGAGCTAAAGAATTCAGAAAGATTCTTGATGATCTTGGTTTGAAGATGATAAGTGGTCATACAGTTATGGGCAGACAACACTGGGACGAAACGGCAAATGATTTTTCTGATAGCTGGAAATACACAGTTGAAGATGCAGGGGTGCTTGGTCAGAAATATGTAGTTAGTCCCTCGATGGATAGTAGTATGAGAAAAACTTATGACGATTTCAAACGGTACATGGATATTTTTAACAAGTGCGGTGAGCTATGTCAGAAGCAGGGGATGAAATTCGGTTATCACAACCACGATTTCGAGTTCAGTGAAAGGCTCAACGATGAGCAGCTGTTTGATATCATGATGAAGAGTATGGATCCTGATCTGGTGGTTATCCAGCTGGATATCGGAAATCTTTATAATGGTGGTGCGATAGCACTGGATGTTGTTAATCAGTATCCCGGCAGGTTTGAAAATATTCATGTAAAGGATGAAATAAAGTCCGGTAGCGGGAATCAAAGATATGAAAGCTGCATCCTGGGTGAAGGAATTGTTGATTG